>Ga0209553_1000485_pt1 | contig 20799 bp, 22 predicted proteins | sample LauGreFBDMM110DN_2_FD_188217 | JGI IMG/M metagenome (GOLD analysis project Ga0209553, IMG submission 188217) | Freshwater lake microbial communities from Lake Michigan, USA - Fa13.BD.MM110.DN (SPAdes) (version 2) | ecosystem: Environmental > Aquatic > Freshwater > Lake | place: Lake Michigan...
CCGCAAAGCCACAAAAAGGTATAAACAGATTGAATCCATTTCATCGCGCAAACGTAGCGTGATTTTTCGATTGCGGAAACCTCCCCCTCAACCGACACTTCGTGTCGACCTCTCCCTCCAGGGGAGATGTCATTTTATCGGTTTTCTTTACCCGCTCCCCTTGGGGGAGAGGGAGGGGTGAGGGGTTATCTCATGAGCGTTGCCACACATCGAATCGTCACCGATTTTAAGCGCCTCTCTGCCGATCTCATCGCCAAGGTTGCTAAACTTCATATTGGTGTGTCGGGCTTCGAGGTGGGCCCGCGCCAAACCATGCACCCCAGTATTAAGCCGCTCGACCCCACCTGGCGTATTTGCGGCCCGGCGCTCACCGTGCGGCCAGAGTTTTGGTACGACCGATTGATGGGCGAGTTAGCGCCGAAATATGCCAAGCCCGGCGATGTGATTGTGGTGGATGCGGGCGGATATACCGATGTTGCAGTCTGGGGCATGAGCATGACGGTCGCTGCCAAAAGTGCGGGCGTCGCAGGGGTTGTGATTGATGGCGCCACCATGAACGCGGCGTTGCTCGCGCGCGAGCGTGTGCAAATGCCAATCTTTGCGCGCGCCGTGTCGGCCACGGCCACCACCTCCGACAGTCCCGGCTCCATCAACGTGCCGATTATCTGCGGCGGCGTGATTGTGAACCCAGGAGACATCATACTGGGCGATAGTGATGGCGTGGTGGTACTGAAACCCGAGGCTGCCGAGGCGATCATCCGCAACGTCGAAGCCCACGACAAAGGCGAGCAAGACCCCGAGATGCGCAAGAAACCCTATTGGGAACGCCGTGGTGTAGTGGAAAAGCTCAAGGCCATGAAGGACGTGACGTGGGAGTAGCGAGATTTCTATTTGTAATGCTCGCGGCATGCCGCGACTTCAATACGTTGTTCACGACCGGTGCCGAGAATGCGATAGACGAGGCGATGCACGCCGGTGATGCGCCGGGCCCACCATCCCGCGTAGTCTCCACGAAGCGGTTCGGGCTTGCCGATACCGCGTAACGGGCTGCGGCTAATGTCCTTGATTAACTCGTTGATTTTCGTCGTGATTGATGGGTCGACCTCATCCCAATCCAAATAATCGCTCCATGCATCTGGGTACCAAAGCAGATTCACGTTGCTCGCCTACCGACCTTGGCGAGCGGATGGCTTCTTTTTCTTGCGCACTCTAGCCGACGACCCCGGCTCAATGAGGTCGCGTTTGATGAATTTGCCTTGCTCCGCCGCAGCGATCGCGCGTCGCAGAAACGCTGCATTGGGCGGGCTGCGGTTTAGGTGCGCCGTTTCACCCATTGCGCTATATTCCTCCAGCGACATGATCACGACGGGCTCGCTGCCGCGCCGCGTCACAGTGATCGGCGCGCGGCTACTACACGCCTCGTCCATGACCGACGCCAGATTTTGCCGTGCAACCGAGTAGGGAATAATCTTGTTCATACGAGACTCCATATTGTACAACTATATGTACAATAGGTGTGCAAATCAAGTTCGGACGACTTCAACCCATGAGTAAGGCCTTCGTTAAAGAGAGCGACACTGAGCCCGAGGATGATCTGCCTGACGAGCCCGATGGTCTCGGGATGGGCTTGAAGAACTATGTCACGCCCGAGGGGTTTGAGAAACTGCGCGACGAGCTCAACCACCTTGCGCGCGTCGAGCGGCCCAAGGTCGTCGAGGTGGTATCGTGGGCGGCGGGCAATGGCGACCGCTCGGAAAACGGCGATTACATCTACGGCAAAAAGCGCCTGCGCGAGATCGACCGACGTTTACGCTATCTCACCAAGCGCGTCGAAAGCGCAACTGTGGTTGATCCCAAACTGCAAAAGAACCGCGAGCAAGTGTTCTTCGGCGCCACCGTCACCTATGTCGACCACCACGGTGCGGAAAAAACCGTGCGCATTGTCGGCATCGACGAAGCGAACTTAGAATTAGGCATGGTCAGTTGGGTCTCGCCCATCGCCAAGGCGCTGATTAAGACAGGTGAGGGCGATGTGGTGACGTTGCGTACTCCTGCGGGCGATGAAAAAATCGAAGTACGCGGGATTAGGTACGCAGGCTAACTGCGATGTATTTCTCTTTCTCTTACCCTCCCCCACGCGACAAGGCGCTCGCGCCGGGTCCGCGCGGACAGAGGGAAAGGTGAGGGGTTTTTAATACTTCAACGTCGTTCCGGCGATGTTGTAGGTGACAAGACCACAGTGGGTCAGGTCCGAGCGCTCATGGGGAAACTCGTGACAGAAAAACTCCGCGACAGTGAAGTATTGGAAGTGCGGGTTCTCGACCCAGCGCGCGCAGACCCCTTCGTCCGACAGATTTTGGATGTGCTGGAGGAGAAGCAACCCCACCATGAAGCGCGTTGGGGTGCCGGGGCGGCCATGCTCGCTAAACAACGGGGCGAGTTCATTATCGATCCAGTCCCAATCGATCTGCCCAGCCAAGCGCACCAGCTCGTGCTTCATGTTGATAATCTGGTCGAGCCGCAAGCGGAACAGGTCGCCCGTACCGGTCATCTCTTGCTTATTGGGCTACATCGCATCCCTCCATCCGATGCAGCCAGAGAATCACAGTTCGCGGTCTTTGAGAATCCAAAACCCTAAAACGAGATTGCAAGGTTCCGGCGGTTCAAACCCCAAAACCTTGCAATCTCAAAACCACACCCAGCAACAAAAACGACTCACCATCAATGGCTTAGCCGTTGTTCACGGGCGACTATGTCGCTAACTAAGAAAATCGAAATTATTCACGTTTATTCATTCTTCGCCGTAGAGCAGGTTAAGCACACGACTGCCATACCGTTGAATCATTTTTCTAGCTAACACAGAGTCTGCTCTCACCGTACATATGAAAGGCTTTGCATCTGTATTGAGAGTTTGTTTTTTGAATTTGAGGTAAAATCAGTGGAGCGATAAAAAACCCGGCGCGATGCCGGGTTTTTTATCGCAGAAACTATGCTTTAGAACTTATAACGGCCCGTTACGCCGATCGACCTCTTGCGCGGGTAAGCCGCGTTATAGTCGCGGAAGAACGTCGTTGTTGCAGGTTTCCCGGCTAAGCGATTGGGAATCTGCAGGAACCTTGAGAAGTCGCGAAGGCGGGTGATAACCGCCGGCGTATGGTCATCGAGAACATTGTTCACAAACAATGTAACGGAAAGCGCATCATTCTCTACGCCCGTTCGAATATTCATGAGGTATGAATCGCCTGTATGTTGCAAGTTATCAACTTGGGCATAACGCTTCGTCTCGTAGGTGAGATCGCTGCGAATAAACCCAGCCCAATCTCCGCTTAAGGGCTGCGTAAAGCTACCCGATAAAATAACCTGATGTGCCGGTGTTTGAGGAAGTCGCTGTCCCCGCGTCTGTCCGCTCGGATCATTACCTCTATTTAGAGGGCCCACGAGACCATCGGTATCATACAGATCTTCCTGCTCATCGTCGAGAAAGTCCCTTATTTCCGCTTTATTGTAGGCGTAGCCCAGCCTGAAATCGAGGGCATCGGCAGGCTTCGCATTCATATCAATTTCGAGGCCCCTAATCCGCGACTGTCCAGCATTTTGAATTAAGGATGCTGTGTTAAACGTACCGTTCACGAGCGTATATGTGCGACCTTTCGTTAACTGTTGATTTGACCAAGCGATCCAATATGCCGATGAACTTAACGTAATCGTGCGGTCTGCATTAGCTCCTTTGACACCGAGCTCGTACGTCCACGCAGACTCTTCTCTAAACGACTGCGCATTGGCGACGAGATCTGCACGCGATGCTGCATCGGCGTCGGTTGGAAGCGAATTGAATCCGCCGGGTTTATTGCCCTTGGCGACGTTCGCAAAGACGTTCCAATCCTCATTCAGACTGTAAAGTGCAGTGGCGCGCGGCAGGAATTTCTTGTACTCTACGTCCAGCAACGGGTTATCGGCACGATTGATCGCTTGATCAGATATGATCTTGTCGACTTGGTACCGGCCTTCGGCAGTCAAGCTGAGATTGTCGCTAGCCTCAAATTCCAACAGACTGAAGGCAGACCAGTTGCGCACGGCGCTGTCGTCTTGTGATGGCGTCTTGGCAAAGCCGATGACCGAGCCAATCGGCACAGGTGCCGTGCCTGCAGGATTTGTGAAGACTGAGGTGTAGCCGACCCCATCATCTTCGCGGTAATAGTAAAAACCGGCTAATCCACGCAGCGTATTGTCACGCGGGCTGTCGATCCGGCCTTCGAGTGACCAGTCTTTGCGACGGCTTTCGGTGTAAGTCAACCCGGTTGTGCGACCCCTAACCTCAGTTTGATTGAAATTTGAATCAAACCCGCTAGCATTTCGGTTTTTGTTGTACGCAGCAATACCCGTTAATGTCCAATCATTGACTTCATAATTGGCTTTTGCGCTGGCGCGCCAAGCCCCGCGGTTCACGCCGTCCAGACCGAGGGCATCAAGCAGATCGGTGCGGGCATAAAAGGTATCGGGAATTTCCTGCTCGCCGCAAAAAGCGCCGGTGCGACGATTAGAGGAGCGTGGAAAAGGGACTGTGGCCACGATCGTCGGCAGTTGGCAATTTAAATTTTCGACGCCCAAGAAGCCCGAGGCGTAAAATCCATCGACGTCCTTCGTCAATCCGACATTAACCTCGGCATCAAAACTGTCGCTGGGGGTGAAGTACAACTTTCCACCCACATTGCGCGAGCTTTCTTCACCGCCCTCTTTCTTTCCTGTCGCACGGTTCAGCCAGTCGCCGCCAAAAGTGTAGTAGCGGCCATTGAGCTCACCAGCTACCTTGCCCTCGATGATTGGCCCGCTGACGTAGCCGTTCACTTCATAGCGATCATTTTGTGCGACGGTCGTCTCAATCTTGCCGGTGAATGTATCGCCCGGCTTTCGCGTAATAAAATTGACCGCGCCCGCAAACGTTCCGCGACCAAAAAGCGCGGATTGGGGACCACGGATGACTTCGATACGTTCGACGTTGTCGAGCTGATAGCTTGTGATATTACCCGAAACATAGATGCCATCGACAAAGAACCCGGTGTTGGCAACACCTAAGATATTCGACTGCGCACGGATTGACGGGCGACTTGCGGCACCCCCCTGTCCTGCACCGGTGCGACCGAAGCCTTGCCGAAACGAGAAGCCCGGGGTTTGGTTGGCAAGATCGGTCATGTTATCGATGCCGGCTTTTTCGATGGCGACCTCGGTAAATGCCGAAATGGCGAGTGGAACATCCTTCAAATTCTCATCGCGCTTACGCGCAGTGACGACAATTTCTTCGATGCCTGCCGAAACTTGTGCTGATCGTTGCTGTGCCATGGCTGGCGTTGAATATGCCATCTGAATGCTTGCGGTTGCGGCAACCATCGCTACGCTCGCGAGAAGACTGCTACGTGTCATAAGACCCTCATTCAATGTTTTGTGAATGTTTTGTTTTAACCCGGGCTGATGTCTCGGCCCACCCCAACTCAACTTCAAACTGACACATACGATATGCGAAGTAAAAGCCGATTATTTTGGTGGACTCTGCGAATGCCCTCTCAGTAAGAATAATAATCTATAAAATAAACTATGAATGACAATGATGTCTACATTATCTATATAATTAGAAATCAATTCCCATTGTAAGAAAAGTAGCGCTGTGTGTAATCAAAATTTTGTAGGAATGACATTTTGCCACATTTTTTGCTTCCTTGTGGGTAGAGGGTGACGTGAAAAGAAGCCCTTGTCACATCCACTTGCGTCGCCACCACAAAATAGGCCCTGAACAAACCAAGACGATTGCCAGCAGTGCAATCAGATCATTGATCCACTCCCACTTGCTGTGAATCACGCTGCCGGTATGGATGTCGGCGACGAACAGAAAAACACTTGCACCGCTAAGGGGCGGGAAGGCGATGGAGGTGTCCGTGAAAAGAGCGGTCGATGATTGACTTGAAACGACATCCGAATTCACCACCGAGAGACTCCCGGTATAAATGGCACGGCTATTTTTGAGATACCAAGCATCGCCGTGCTGAGCTGCATCTGTAATCGCGAGTTTCGGGCCATCCAAGATGATTTCAGTCCACACGGTCTCACTGTCGCGCTTGTAGAATTGCCCGACACCGCCAATGCCAACGAAAACATAATCTCCTTGACGAAAAACATTGGTTCGCCCGGCATCAGTACCGTCTGTACTTCGCGGTAACTTATTGTCTACCGCCCATGTCTTGCCGCCATCAAAAGATTGAAGCGGCCCGAAACGCGTGGCAATCAAGAGGCGTTGGGGCTCATTCGCGAAGCCGACAACATTCGATACTTCCCCCGTCAAGTTTGTGTAGTTGTAGATCGGCGTTAAATTTGCCCGGTTTAACAGGATGGTTTTCGCCGCCGCCAGGAATGGCGTCGCGTGATCCAGCGCAAGTCCTGTGAGCGATAAATAGAGAATGGGAATCGCGCCGAGCAGACCAATGGTGGGGCCGTGACTACGATAGAGCCATCGCAAAATATTTTGGCGTAGCTTGACCTTGCCTTTGGGTTTCTGGTGTTGCCAACGTCGTGGCAGCCACCAATACATAAGCCCCGTCAGCGACAAAAAGACGATTGCGACACCGCCGTAGTCGTTGATCAGCTTTGACCATGGCTGTGGCAGAAATCCACGACCCAGATGCAACTCAAAAACAAAACGCCCAAGGTCGATGTGGTCAGGAAGGCCGGCGACGACGACATCTGTTAGGTCGATCCACGTCACGTTACCTATGTTTGGATCCGATCCGACCGAAAGCTGGAACAGGCGGCTTTCGGCGGCAACCCCTAGCAATTCATTCGCGCTTGAACCGGTAGTGAGGCTCGTCACTTGCGTTCCTCGCAGCGCAAAAGGGACGGCCCGTGTTCCTTGATCTTTGACGATCCAGATACCGTCATCAGTCGCGATCCAAACGTGGTTCAGATCGCCGCTCGGCCCAGACACAAAATCATAAACCTGAGGTACCGAGGACAGTCGCCTACCCTCGGATTCTTCCCAAATGACATCGGCCCAGGTTTTGCCTGAATCGGACGTGAACCACAGGCCGCGTTCTGAACCGCCAAGCAAAGCTTCGGGGTTGGCCGGGTCGATCTCGATATCACGCATGATCGTGCCGCGAATTAGCCGGTTAATGCCCGGCGACGTCCAACTTTTAGGCACACTCCATTGATGGCTCCATCGCCATTCATGGTGGTCCAATATCCAGCCTGAAAGCCCGAGGACGCTGAGCCACGACAGCGCAATGAACGCTGCGATCTTATGAATCGTTCGCAATTTCGGGAAGCGTAAGGAACTTACCTTCGGTGTCGTTAAAATATCTGTCATGGCACTGCTCAGGAAAAGTAGAGTGTGAATTTGAGAATTGAGTTGCTCAACCGCGACATTCATACACGGAAACTAATATCGTTGCACTTCGCTGTGGCTTTTGGGCGATGCCTGAGCTGGTCCCGGTTGTTGGGACAGCTTGGCAGCTAAGTTAAGATGTATCCCAGTTGCTGATTATGCTGCCATATTTCCAATCATTGTGAAGCCTTTTTGTTGCTGTTGGGCCTGTGGAGATGTGGTCAAGGCGCAGCTGTAAGGTCGACGAACTTGCGAGACGCCTGAGTTTTGGGATTATAGCTTTTCTCTGAGAGCCTCGTAAGGCTGATACATCCTCCTTGCGACAAATCGGCATTATGAAAGATGTCTCGCGAGCCCGTAAGGCCCTACAAGGGGGAGGTAGAGTGTTCAATCCACTCCGGCAGCACCATTCAAACGGTCACGCCATTCCATTAAACAGTCACATCATCCCGTCGCAGCTTGGCGGGCGTTGTCGAGGCTGGCATTGGCTGCCCCGTCATCGGGTTGCACAAAAACACCCTTGGCATTGTAGCCCGCGATCACCTTTTTTAGCTGCGCAAACTTTTCATAAGGGTTCACAACCGGGTCGCCCGCCCACAAATTATTCGGTAGGCCATTGCCTGCGTTATACGCCGCTTCGTAGACCACCGAATCATCCCAGATCGCCAAGTTGGACTTCGCGTTGGCGCGCGCGTGACGCAGCGCTTTCAAATCAATCGAGCCTTGCAGCGGCAACGCGCCTGGCCCATCGGCCACCACTTGCAACGTGCCATCAAAGTTCACAACTTTTGAATAGCCGCGGTTCATGGCGGTGGGTTGGCCGTTTGTGGATCGCGCGCTGACTTCGCCGCCATGGCCCGCGGTAATGACATAGGCCGAATTTTCAAAGGCGCGGGTGTGGCGACTGAGATCCCACGCGCGACGGCGAATATTATGAGGTTCGGACGTCGGGTGAATAATCACTTCCGCGCCCTTGGCCACGAAGCCGCGCGACGTTTCGGGGAAATTCATATCAAAGCAAATCTTGGTCGCAAGTCGGCCAATGGGCGTATCCACCACGGGCATCAAATGTTCAGTACCGTATTTATCGACGTACTGATTGTAGACACTGCCCGGTGTTGTATCGGGTAGCATCCCAAACACATCGGCGCAGTGAATTTTGCGGTACAGGTGAATCAGCTTACCGTTATCGTCGAAAATGAACGCGCTGTTGAAGAACCGCCCGGGCCAGTCGGGATCGAACTCGAACACGCCTCCAGCCACGTACGACTTTGTATCTTGTGCAAATTTGGCAAGCTTATCGGCCTCGGGCCCTGGGAAGGAAATGCCGATGAGATGGGCCAGATGCGATGAACGGCTACCCAAGGGGCTGGCAGCGCCCGTGAGAAAAAACTCGGGGAACACGACCAAGCGCACCGCGGGCGAGCGCGCCACCCAGCCCACCACATCAATGGCCGCGTCAAGGTTGCGCATGCGGTTATCGACCAGCACCTCAGGCGTGCCCGAACCGTGTGACACGCACTGGCAAATGGCGACGTCGTAACGATCTTGCTTTTGCGGGAGAGAGCTGGGCTGGGCTTGAGCTGCGATGAGGCGTTGTGATTCCTTCATCCAGCCTTCGCGCGTGTTCGGCGATGAGCGGGCTTTGCCCGCCTTGGCCTTATAGCCGGGCCCATACAGCGGCATACGCACGACCGCCGGGAAGTTGCCCATGGGCTCTTGGCGGCGGCGGCGAAGGTTTTGAATGTCGAGTTCCGCCGTAAAAAAAGATTCATCACCCCCGGCGGCGACCTTCGTGCCCCACCATTCCGCCACCATCGACGCAGGCGAAAGTTTCACAGATACATTGCCGCGTGTGATAGACGTGGCCGAGGCCACCGCAACATAACAAATATTTTCGTAGGCCCGCGCCTGCCGCGCTATCATGCGCGCTTCGAAATGTTGGTCGCGGCGTTCGCGCGCGGGGTTGAGAATAATCTCGGCACCCGCCATCACCAATGCACGCACAACTTGGGGGTAGAGAATATCTTCGCCACACAGCACGCCAATTTGGCCCAGCGGCGTATGAGCCGTCAGTGGCTTGTAGGGCACATATGTATCGGCGTGTGTGTCGGTGAAGCCCTCGACGAGGTCTGGCAAAATCTTTGCCGCGCGGATCACAATTTTGCCATCGGGGTCGGCCAGGAAACCCATCGTGCGCGGGGCTGGCTCCTTGCCGCTGCGCACATAAGCAGACGCACATATATATAAGCAATGCTCTTTGGCCAGCCGGCCCAACATTGCCGCGATCTCTGCTTCGGGGACGGCGTCTTGCTCGCGGCCATCGGCATGGGGCAGCAGGGAGATGGCAGGACCAGTTTCAACGAGTGTTCGGCGCGCCTCGGCCAAGACGGCCGAAAGTGTGCCCTCGTCTTTTAAGTTCCACGGTGTCTGAACAACAATCATCTGCGCCTCAACCCACTTACCTGATCAAATATGCGCTAGAATCAACGTGGTTTGCGGCGCGCTCAAGCCAAGCAAAGGCATGATGCTCGCGCTGCGGCCCGATTTCTTCGCCTGAAGTCACGGTGCGAACATAGACGCGCCCGCCGCTGTCGGCTAGATAAAGCCTCATATGATCCTTCTATGAATATATACCGCCTATGAATGCCTCTGCCGCTCTGCCGCTGCGCACGCTTCAACACCTGGTCGATGCCAGCGTGATTTCTACCGATTCGGTGAGTGGACTTGCAGCCGTGAGCGCGCGTTATGCCATCTCGATCAGCCCCGAGGTCCTGTCAACGATCAAAGCTACGGGCACAGATGGGCCCGTCGCCCGTCAATACGTGCCCTCAGTGGCAGAGCTTGTTTCATGGCCAGAAGAACAAGCAGACCCCATCGGCGACAGCGCACACAGCCCCATCAAAGGCATCGTTCATCGCTACCCGGATCGGGTTTTGTTAATGCCGACACAAGTATGCGCGGTGTATTGCCGGTTTTGCTTCCGGCGCGAGGCCGTGGGCCCCGCTCATGGCGGCTTAAGTGACGCAGAACTTGACGCAGCGTTAAATTACATCCGCCACACGCCAGCAGTTTGGGAAGTGATTCTGACAGGGGGTGATCCGCTGATTTTGTCGGCGCGTCGCCTGGCCACCATTCTCACCGCACTCGATGAGATTCCGCACGTCGCGACCATTCGCATCCACTCACGCATTCCCGTGGCCACGCCCGAGCGCATTGATGATGCGCTGATTGCCACACTCAATGCGGCGCATAAACCAGTCAATGTGGCCGTTCATTGCAACCATGCCGCTGAGCTGACACCCGCGGCCAAAACTGCAATCAAACGGCTGCGCAAAGCAGGCGTGATGTTGTTCGGGCAAACTGTGTTGCTGCGTGGCGTGAACGACGACCCCGACACGCTGGAGCATTTATTTCGCAGCATGGTCGCGGCAGGAATCAAACCCTATTACTTGCATCAACTCGACCGCGCGCCCGGCACTGGTCACTTCGCTGTGCCCATCGAACGCGGGCAAGAGATCGTCAAAGCGCTACGCGGTAAGCTCTCGGGCCTCGCGCAGCCCACGTATATTCTCGATATCCCCGGCGGGGCGGGAAAAGTTCCGGTGGGGCCTAACTATCTCAGCAACCAAAACGGCGCGATGATGATTGAAGACCCACGCGGCGCGATCCATAGGCTTTAGCGATACCCCAACTCCGCTGGGGTACCGACGTTGCGGTAGCGATCACGCAGTTTGGTTTTCCGCATTTCCAGACTTTGCAGTTGACCCTTGATAAAGACATGCATTGGGGCCGCGCCCGCTTCGAGCGGATCGTTATCCTAAATCACTACATCAGCCTCTTTACCTTGCGCCAGCGTGCCGTACTTGTCAGCGATCCCCCACATCTCAGCGGGATTTTTCGTGATGGCCGCAAGCGCTGCATCCTTCGGCAAGCCATTGGCGGCCGCAAGATCCGCATAATAGGGCAAGATGTGCGCGATGTAAGCCAACTGGTCACCCACTTGATGGCCTCGCCATCGGTGATCTTCAAGCCGATCCGCCGACCTGCTGCTAAGGCTTTGGCCGCGTCAAGATTGAGGCGCTGAATACCCACCGCTGAGTCCGAATGCACCACCGCGCAGCCACCCGCATCGTGGATCAACGCAACATTTTCTTCGATACCATCAAGCGATTCCATCTTGAACCCGAACCAGCCCGACCACATCGATCCGCAAATACCTTTTTTGGCCAGTACATCGCGAATCTTGTACGCCTCGATGGCGTGATGGAACTGTGTGACGCTATAGCCGAACTCCTCGGCCATATCGAGCACCTACATCATTTCGTCTGCGCGATAGCAATGCATCTGCAGTAAAATATCACCACGCAAAGCAGCCGCCAGCGTCTCAAGTTCTAAATCACGTTTGGGTGGCTTGGCCGCCGGGTCGCCTTGCTTGCGCTTGGCTGTGAATTGATCCCACTCGTATTGATATTCCAACGCCTTAATCCAACCTGCGCGATAGCCTGCGAAGTTGGCCATGTGTGTCGACGGCGTGCGATTCTTCTCGCCACAAACCCGCATTGGGTTTTCGCCGCCAGACATCTTCATTCCATACTTGGCGCCGGGGAATTTCATGCCCTGGACCGATCGGCTCCAAACGTTCTTGAGAATGACCGAACGCCCGCCAAACAAGTTCGCTGAACCCGGCAGAACTTGCATGGACGTCAAACCACCAGCCAGTGCGTGCGAGAATTGCAGATCTTGCGGCCAGATCGAGTGCTCGGGCCAGACTTCGGCAGTATTAGGATCAGTGGCTTCGTTAGTCCCCTCAAGCGCCGCCAATCCAGGCGCTGGACCAACCCCCAAATGTGAATGCGTATTCCCCATGAACTTAAATACTCGATAGACTACGGTGGCATGGCCAAGCCACACTATGCTAGCACCCGAACCCCAGGAATCCCCCGATTGTGAGATCCACGCATTCATTCACTGGCCGGATTGCATACCTGAGTGATCAGGCCAACGATTCTGGCCGTTCACGTGGCTATGAGGAATTCACGATATCGGCATTTGGTGATGGAACCATGACGCTACAAGCAAGCTGTGTGATCGAAGATCCACCGCATGTTGTGCGAGAAGTAGTTCAAACCGTCGATTCCTCAATGCGGGCGCTGGATTGCTTTGTGCGTGTGCGCACGGGTGACGCATTCACAGGCTCGGGCTGGTTCCGGTGGAACGACGACAGTGTCGAATGCGAAGCTTTCACCTCTGCCGAGGGCCGCCTCAGCAAACGTATGCCTTACACGCCAGGCCCTGCTGTGTTCTGCAACCATGCGATTGTCGGTGATGCCTGGATGACAGCGGCCTATCCAGTTTCGAAAGGCCTCGTGCTTGTGCGAAATGCCTTTACACCCTCGCGCAACAAACAAGGGGCTACGGGCCCGACACTGAACCCCATCCTCCTCGGGTTAATGTGGCAAGGGGTTGAGACCATCGTGGTTCCGGCAGGACAGTTTCAATGTAACAAATTCAAACTCAATGGCTTGGTGAGCGAGGAAGAGTTGTTGCCCGAGAACCTCACTTATGAAATTTGGGTGCTGACGGACGGCTCACACGTTCCCGCCCTCTCTATGTATCGCGGTGAACGTCGCTATGAATTGGTGTCGTATGCGCGAAGCTAGAAAGCTGCTCATCGCACTGCTCGTTCTGCTGTTTGCTACCACAGCAGCGGCAGCTGAAAAATTTTTGCGCATCGGCGTGACGACCCTGCCCATCGATCTTGGTACCCCCTATGGCAATATCGTCATCCCCTCGCTGCTCCCTGCATTGGCGATCTATGATCCTATTGTAATGTTCGATGACAACGGTGATGTCGTCCCCGCGCTGGCAACGTCATGGGACATGATTTCACCTACTGTTTGGCGATTTAAACTGCGTGAAGGTGTGCGCTTTTCCAACGGCGAGCCTTTTAATGCACAGGCCGCAGCGGCGGCGTTGAATTATCTCGCGTCACAAGCCGGTCTATTGGAAGTAGTCGCACAAGGGGTTTCAGATATTGAGAATGCAAAAGCTATTGATGCAACCACTTTGGAAATTGTGACTAAAGGGCCAAATGTGCTGTTGCCTCGACGACTTGCCGGGGTGCGTATCCCGGCTCCTGATCATTGGAAGACCCTTGGTCGTAAAGACTTCAGCCGACAGCCCATTGGCACGGGCCCCTTCGTTGTTCAGGAATGGGGCGCTGCGAAAGTTATATTAAGGGCTAATCCAGAATCCTGGAGACGCCCCATTATCGACCGCATCGAGATCTTGGAAGTCCCTGATTTAAACGCTCGTGTTCAAGCACTGCGGACAGGCGCGATCGATATTGCTTTTGATATCGGGCCCGAAGATGGCCCCCTGATTGAGTCTGCTGGCGCACGTCTGCAGACGCGCACAACGGGGCGCGTGCAAACCGTTACATTTGTTTCGAATAAGCCATCGCCCGTTGCCGATATGCGCGTACGTCAGGCATTGAATTACGCCATCGACAAACAGCGCATCGTTGATGTGCTTCTCGGTGGCACCACAGCGCCGGCTACTCAAGGCGCAATCCGCCAAGCCTTTGGATATGATCCGGAGTTAACTGCATATCCTTACGATCCACAACGTGCCCGCAGCATGTTGAAAGACGCCGGATATCCAGATGGCTTTGACATGTTGCTGAATTTCCCACCCGGCGCCATGGCCGCCGATGAAGCCTACTACCAACAAGTTGTGTCTGATCTGCGCGCTGTCGGGGTGAACGTTGAAATTGAAACCTCTACTTTCGCCCAACATATCAGCCGCATCCGCACGGGGGGCTGGCCGGGACTGGGCTTTGGGATGGATTTCAACAACATGCCCCCACTTGATGCCCTATGGTCGATTCGTGTTCACAGCTGTTTATGGGCAGCACCGTGGCATTGTCGCCCAGACTGGACTCCGCTGATGCGCGCGGCAGAAACGGCTACCACCGTTGAAGAGCGCCTCAAGCTCACCCGCCAGCTCCTCAGGCTCTACCATGACGAGCCCAGCGGCATTTTTCTTTGGGAAATGCCTGGCCTTGATGGTGTCGGACGGCGCGTTTTGAACTTTCGGCCGGGGCTCGGAACCCTGAATTTCGATACCATGGATATCGCCCCCTAGACAGGAAGGCAACGAAAACGCCTGACTCAGCCTTATAATTTTCTACAAGGGGCATCGGGTAACGTATTGGCGAAGCGCCGTGTTGATCGATTATTTTAAGCCAGCTTGGGCTATCCGCCGCAAAATCGCCATTAGCTTGGCGACGGTGAATATTATTGGCACGATTGTGTGCTCTATTTATATGGAAATATGACTCACCCCCTCAGAGAACCTCAGCCACCCAGCCCGAGTTCTGGCCAGAATCTAGAGTTTGTCTCTGCAATCTGGCTGAGAAAAAACGAATCGGATCAAATGTCAGAGGTACCCGTATGGTACCCGTTAAAAAATCGCCAAGATCTAAGAACTTGATAACCTATTGATAAAAATGGTGCCCAGGGCCGGGATTGAACCAGCGACACACGGATTTTCAATCCGTTGCTCTACCAACTGAGCTACCTGGGCTTTGGGCATGAAATGCCAGAGAAGGGCGCTTTATAGACGGCGTTCGGGGCCCTGTCCAGACGCCGAGCGCACGGCCTAACCTATTGGCTGAGATCATCTTTTAGGGGGTTTGAACGTGCAGCGGCTGCGGCTGCGCCGACCTACCCCTCACTTGCGGGATCTGGTTTCAGCGGCCTGTCATCACTTTCGGCCTCAGGTGGCGGTTCATCGCTCGCAACATGATAACGGCCCATGACCCACGCCCCCAAATCTATATCCGAGCAACGTTGCGAGCAAAACGGGCGAAAGCGCGGTTCAACAGGTTTTGCGCAACGAACGCATTTCGGCGCGTTGACACGCACACCGGCCGGGCGGGCTGATTCATCGGCAGCATCTGGCGGTTTACTCATGGGGCGTGATCATCGCTGAGCTTTTCGCAAGGTCAAGAGACCTCAACACGATCGGAGTCAAAATCTGCAAGGGGCACAACGGTGATCTCGCCACTGGCCTGAGTGCGGGCTTCCACCAAAGCCGGGGCAAGACACTCGTTCAGCAGCGTCGCAACAGCAGGCGCCAATTGCAGCGTGATAGCTGCGACACGGCGCGCCATAAGTTCACGACACGCCACACGCAACGCATGATATGCGATCGTTTCATCACTCAGACGGCTCGATGTTCCGTCGCATAGCATTTCGGCCAGCGACGGCCTTGTCCTGCGGCGAATGATGTCGATCATCCCTGACGGTGTGAGGCCCATCACTTGAACTTGCGCGGGGTCGTCAGCACAGGCCTCGGCCAGCAGTTCCACAAAACGACGACGCGCGCGCGTGGGAATGAGATCGACCAAGATGTGCCCGGCGAGATTGCGCAAACGCATGTGATGCGCCACAGCGATGATGGCTTCCTCATTTGCAACTTGAATCGAAGACGAGCCACTATCGATATCGATGGCGACGAGCGCGTTGGTTTGCTCGATCATTACATAACCGCCGCTGGGCAAATCAACTGTGATCGATAGAGCGGATTGAATTTGGTCGTCGATATCATCAAAGAATGAAGCGGTCGGCGCCGTGACGACAACACTTGCCTGCGCACCAAACAAAGTTTTCAAGCGCCTTGATTCCGATTGCGGCCATGCAATCACCTCAGAGATGCCAGCGCCATACCGCACGCACCAAAGAGCAACCGGGTCAGCGGCAGCCTTTAATAGGCCAGGCGCTTTGATTCCAGTGGGCAACGGATTTTGAGAAAGTGCCAACTTATGGCCCTTGTCGGCACGCGCGGGTGTCAGTACCTCCACGGCAACAAGCTGCCCTGCGGCAAAACGAGCGCCTTTGGTTTCAAGTAAGCCGTGTGGCGGCAGGCCGATATCGACAAACACACCATCAGACTTCGGCACACGCTCACCGATTCGACCAGCATAGATGGCGCCAGGCTGCGCATCAGCGGCGCGGACATGCACTATCTCGAGCAAAGCATCATCAGCCATCAGTGCGGCGCGTGTTTCGCCGGGGCTGCGCATCACGACGATGCGATTGGGCTTCATCATGAAGTCGACAAAGCCGCCGTGAGCAACTTATCGGCTTCATGAACACACAACCCGACAATATTGGTGTATGAGCCGTTGATGTCGATAACGAACGCGGCCGCTCGGCCTTGAATAGCGTAACCCCCGGCCTTGCTGCGCCACTCATCAGACGCAATGTAGGCGTCGATCTCTTGGGCCGTGAGACGTTTGAACTTCACCACAGTTTCTACATGGCGCTTCCAAATCTTGCCGCGCGCCATCACGACAATTCCCCCATGCACCCGATGACGGCGCCCTGACAACCGCGCCAAACACGCGCGCGCCTCTTGCTCAGTCTCCGCTTTGGGCAGAATGCGTCGCCCACACGCCACCACTGTATCGGCAGCCAACACGACCGCGCCTGCATGCTGGGCCGCCACCACTTTGGCTTTTTCCAGGGCCAGGCGATCGGCGTGCATACGCGGCAGCTCCGCTTTCAGTGGCGTCTCATTCACATCGGCAGGAACAACCAAATCTGGCTTACGGCCAATTTGCGCCAGCAATGTTAAGCGGCGCGGAGAAGCTGAAGCGAGAATCAATGTCATAGCATCAGAACCGCGGGTCATCAGGGAATGGGAAGCGATCAAGAATTTTTTGGCGTAGCTGATCGCGCACTTGGCGGTAAGCATCAAGCTTGGTGGCACGGCTGCCCTCAACCAGCGAGGGGTCGAAAGTATTCCAAAAATTTACGTCGCAATGCATGTAGCGAGTGAGGTCCACGGCTTTGTGTTGGGCATGTGGCGACAAAGAGATAACAGTATCAAACGAAGCGTCGGTCAGGTTCTCGAAGGTTTTAGGCTTATGATTAGACATATCGATGCCCATTTCAGCCATGACATCGACCATCATATGGTCAAGCTTACCGAGGTGAATGCCAGCGGAATCTACGAACACGCGCGTCCCGTGGTAGCGCTTCATCAAGCCCTCGGCCATGGGTGAGCGAATTTCATTCATGGTACAGCAGAAGAGCATCGACGAGGGGAGAAAACTAACCATACGCCCTCAACCGCGCATATGGAGAACGCACAACAGCGTAAAGAGCCGCCGTGCGGTAAGTTGGTCAAGTTCGGCGTCAACTAATAGGCGGTCGAGCAACATCTGTGCACCTTCGTTGTGGAGCGCACGGCGACCCATATCGATGGCTTCAATCTGCGAAGGTGATGAGGTTTTGATGGCATCGAAATAACTTTCGCAGACGATGAAATAGTCTTTCACCACCATGCGGAACGGTTTTATGGCCAAGGCGGCTTCTCGGACTAACTCTTCGTTGGTATTGCGAATGTCAAACTGCAACCGATCATCGGCCAGGCGAAGCCTGACATGATAAGGGCCGGGATGAACCCCCTCGCCGTTCAATCTAAACGTGTTTTCTTCCAACAGATCAAAAATCGCAACTTCGCGCTCGTGCTCGACCTCGGGGCGGCGACGCAGAAACGTCTTTTCGTCCAGCACTAATTTGATGATCGAGCGCGGGCGGCTCGTGGCACTCTCGCCATTGTCCTCGCCCGGCGCGGTCATTAATCCCTGCCAATATTCAGCCGAATGGAAACCGACAGCGCATGGGCGTCCAATTCCTCGGCGCGCGCCATGGCTAAGGCCGCAGGGCCAATGGCGTTCAAGCCTGCCATCGAGCAATCGACAATTGATGTGCGCTTGAGGAAATCGAACACGCCCAAGCCCGAAGAAAACCGCGCCGTGCCCGACGTGGGCAGCACGTGACTGGGACCGGCGATATAGTCGCCCAAAGCTTCAGGTGTATACCTGCCCACGAATATGGCCCCGGCGTGATGAATGGCAGCCATCAACGATTTGGCATCTGTGACTGCTAATTCCAAATGCTCGGGCGCAATACGATCTACCAGCGATGCTGCATCCATGAGCGACGCGACGACGATCACTGCGCCGTTTTTTTGCCAACTGGCGCGCGCGATCTCGGCCCGTGGTAGAGTCTTCAAATGGCCCTCAATGGCGGCCAAGACTTGTTTGGCGAATGTGTCGCTATCTGTGATGAGCACCGATTGCGAGGATACATCGTGCTCAGCCTGCGACAAAAGGTCAGCGGCGATCCACGCCGGATCATTGGCAGCATCAGCGAGCACTAAAATTTCCGAAGGCCCGGCCACCATGTCGATGCCAACAGTTCCGAAGACTTGTTTTTTGGCTGATGCAACATAAGCATTTCCAGGGCCGACGACTTTATCGACAGGCTTGATGGTTGCTGTCCCATAAGCCAGGGCCGCAATCGCCTGCGCACCGCCAATCCGATAAACCTCGTCCACGCCTGCAATCTGGCATGCAGCTAACATGAGCGGATTGGTTTTCCCATCTGGTGTAGGCAGCGTGACAACAAGGCGCTGAACGCCCGCTACTTTGGCCGGCATGGCATTCATCAGCACCGAAGAAAACAGCGCGGCTGTGCCACCAGGCACGTAAAGTCCCGCCGATGACACGGGTGTCCACCGCCAGCCCAGCGTGATGCCATCAGCGCCGGTATAAAGCTCGTCCTTCGGAAGTTGGCGACGGTGATAGTCGGCAATTCGCTCGGCAGCAATGTGCAGCGCTTTCAAGGTTTCTGGATTGCAGTGCTTGTGCGCATCACGGATCTCGTCAGCCGGAAATCGCATCGTTGTAGCGGTTAATGACAACCGATCCCAGCGTGCAGTGTAATCAAGCACGGCTGTATCGCCGCGCTTTTTGACGTCGGCCAAGATATCTCGGACCGCACCGTCAACGTCGGTCTTTTCGTCGCGACTGGCCGTGATCAGCGCTTGGAACGCGCTCTCAAAGCCGGCGTCTTTGGCATACAGAATGCGCGACATGCCGCACCCTAACCCGCAACCGCCGAGCGAAAGCGCTCGATCCAGCCGCTGATTTCCTCGGAACGGACTTTCAGCGCTGTCCGATTCACGATAAGACGCGAGGACACCTGCGCAATCGTTGCGGACTCTTTCAAGCCATTGGCTTTGAGCGTCGCACCCGTAGAGACGAGGTCAACAATGCGTGGGCATAGGCCCAACGCAGGCGCCAGTTCCATCGCCCCATTGAGTTTCACGCATTCCGCTTGAATACCGTGCTCGGCAAACCATTTCGAGGTGATGTTGGGGTACTTCGTTGCGATGCGGACGTGACTGAGCCGCGAGAGATCCAAGTCCTCGCCCATATCCGCGCGCTGCGCGATTGACAGCCGACATTTGCCGATCCCCAAATCCAGCGGCGCATAAATTTCGGAGTAATCAAACTCCATCAGCACATCGTTGCCCGCGATCCCTAAGTGCGCCGCACCGAACGCCACGAACGTCGCGACATCGAAACTGCGCACGCGGATAATGCGGACATAGGGCAAGTTGGTAGCAAACTGCAACGCGCGCGAACTATCGTCGGCCAACGCGGCTTCGGGCTCGATGCCAGCACGGCGCACGATAGGCAGCGCTTCGTCAAGAATGCGGCCCTTCGGCAGGGCAATAATGAGTGGTTGAAGCGACATACAGTTTAAAGCGGGGCCTGAAAACTTAACGCGCCGGAGAACAGCCCCGGCGCGCGGCGATTTTACACGGTTTTGACGCGCGTCACCACACCGGATCAGCCTTGAGAACCAAGGGCTTAGCCGCCGGTCACGCGCTCTATACGCGCCCCGCAGGCCTCGAGTTTCTGCTCAAGGCGCTCGTAACCACGATCAAGGTGGTAGACCCGGTTCACCAGCGTCTCGCCGCTGGCGGCTAAGCCGGCCAGCACCAGCGACACCGAGGCCCGCAAATCGGTGGCCATGACCGGCGCGCCTGATAACTGGGCCGTGCCCCGCACAATGGCCGATGTGCCATGCACGTTCACGTCGGCCCCAAAGCGTGTGAGTTCAGGCACATGCATAAAGCGGTTTTCAAAAATCGTCTCGCTGATCATGGACGCGCCCTCAGCGGTGGCCATCAACGCCATCCATTGGGCCTGCATGTCGGTGGGAAAACCCGGATAAGGCTCGGTCATCACATCGACGCCCTTCAGGCGTTTTTTTGCACTCACGGTAATGGCATCAGCGTTTTGGGTAATCTCGACGCCTGCTTGTTTCATGGAATCAAACACGGACTTCAACAAATCGTACCGCGCGCCCGTCAACGTTAAGGAGCCGCGCGTGATCGCCGCCGCAATCGCATACGTGCCGGCCTCAATACGGTCAGGAATCACACCCACGCGCGCACCGTGCAGCCGCTCAACGCCTTGCACTTTCAATGTGCCCGACCCAATGCCAGTGATCTTGGCCCCCATGGCATTGAGGCAATCGGCGAGATTACCAATTTCAGGT
>Ga0209553_1000486_pt1 | contig 20781 bp, 19 predicted proteins | sample LauGreFBDMM110DN_2_FD_188217 | JGI IMG/M metagenome (GOLD analysis project Ga0209553, IMG submission 188217) | Freshwater lake microbial communities from Lake Michigan, USA - Fa13.BD.MM110.DN (SPAdes) (version 2) | ecosystem: Environmental > Aquatic > Freshwater > Lake | place: Lake Michigan...
CCGCCTCGGGCATGCGCTGCGACAGCAGATCAAAAAATTCGCGCGTCAGATAGGCTTGGCCCCACTTCTTGTCCGACGTTCCAACATAAAATTGATAGAACGCATCCCAGTGATGGGGTTTGATATCCGCGCCCACCAAGGTCTCAATCCGCACGCCAAGACTATTGGCCTTCTCGCGTTCTTTGCGGATGTTCTTTCTTTTTCGAGACGACATCGCGCCCAAAAAATCATCGAAGCTGCCATAGCCTTCATTCTTCCAATGATACTGTTCGCCGATACGGGGCAGAAAGCCTGCGTCCGTCATCAGTTTTTGTTCAGCTTCGGCCGAGAACGTTACATGCACCGACGACACGCGCCGCTGTTTGGCCAACTCGATCATCGTCCCCATAAGCGCGGTTTGCAGCTCGACGCGGATGGTTTCATCCTGGTCGCTGCGCACCATTAATCTAGGTCCAGTGACGGGGGTGAACGGCACAGCGCATTGAAGTTTGGGATAGTAGCGCCCGCCCGCGCGCTGATAGGCATTTGCCCAGCCGTGGTCGAACACATACTCGCCGTAAGAATGGCTTTTCAAGTACATCGCCGTGCAGGCCAGCATTTTACCAGCGGCATCTTCAATCACGATGTGCTGCGGTTGCCACCCGTCCTCGGCGCAGACGGACTTGGAATCTTCTAACGCACTATAAAAATCGTGCCTTACAAAAGGGTTGGCATCCGGGCGGTCTTGCCCGGCGCAGGAATCCCACGCGCGCGCGTCCACTGCATTGATGCTGTTAATGACTTTGGCCGTAAAAGTGTTGGCGCTTTGCCGCTCATCGTTCATCGTGGGTTTACGCGAGCTCAAATACAGCTTCGACCTCAACCGCAGCATTGCGGGGCAGGGACGGTGCGCCCACGGCGGCGCGGGCATGGCGGCCAGCGTCGCCGAATACTTGCACCATCACATCGGACGCGCCGTTGATGACCTTCGGGTGCTCCCCAAACGCAGGCAAGCAGGCTACAAAGCCCGTCAGTTTTACAACACGCTTAACCTTATTTAAGTCGCCGCCGAGTGCTGTTTTGGCCTGTGCGATAATATTAAGGGCACACAGCTTGGCCGCTTCGACACCCTGCTCAACCGACAGCGTATTTCCCACATGGCCCTCAAAAGCCACTTTGCCATCTTTCAAGGGCAGCTGGCCCGAGATGAACAGCAAATGGCCCGACCGCACGGCTGGCACATAGTTCGCGATGGGGTTGGCGGCGGTGGGCAGCACCAAACCTGCCTCGGTGAGGCGTTTCTCGACTGTTTCCATGGTGATTTCCTTGGCTTGCGCGGGTCTTTCCTCAAGGCGCGACAATGTGCTACCCAGCGCCCTCCTTCAACAGGATTTAAGTGTCCTATGGCCAAAGAAAAGCTTTCGCTGCCCAAGACCCGAATCAAGGTGTTGTTGCTGGAGAACATCAACAAAACCGCACTCGAGCTGTTTAAGCGCCAGGGCTATGGCTCGGTCGAGAATATGGCCGGCGCACTCGACGCCGATGAGCTGAAGGCCAAGCTCAAGCACGTTCACATTCTGGGAATCCGCTCGCGCACAAAGTTGACCAAGGATATCTTGTCGGCTGGTGAAAAATTGCTGGCGGTGGGCTGCTTTTGTATCGGCACCAATCAAGTCGATCTAAGGGCTGCCAAGCGCCTGGGCGTTCCGGTGTTCAATGCGCCATACTCCAATACAAGATCAGTCGCCGAATTGGTGCTGGCCGAGATCATCATGCTCAGCCGCGACATTCCGCGCAAAAGCTGGACCGCGCACGAGGGTGGCTGGGATAAGTCGCACAAAGGCAGCCGCGAAATTCGCGGCAAGGTGCTGGGCATTATCGGTTATGGCCACATTGGCACGCAGTTGTCGATCATGGCCGAGGCCATGGGCATGAAGGTGCACTTCTACGATATCATTGAGCAGTTGGCGCTGGGCAATGCCCAAGTCTGTCGTTCACTTGATGATTTGCTAGCGATGTCGGATTTCGTCACGCTGCATGTGCCCGAGACGCCGCAAACTAAGAACATGATCAACGCCGCCCGCCTGAAGAAAATGAAAAAAGGCGCGCACTTTATCAATGCGTCGCGGGGCACGGTGGTGGAGATTGATGCCCTGGTAGAAGCCCTGAAATCGGGCCATATCGCAGGTGCGGCCATGGACGTGTTCCCGAAAGAACCTGCCGACGGCGACGAGAAATTCAAAAGCCCGCTGCAAGGGTTAAAGAATGTGATTCTGACGCCGCATATCGGCGGCTCGACCGAAGAAGCCCAGGCTAATATCGGTGCCGAAGTGGCCGAGAAGCTGGTGAAGTACTCGGACAACGGTTCAACCCTCGGCGCAGTCAACTTTGTGGAAGTGGCGTTGCCGCCGCAAAACGATGCCACGCGCTTTATGCACATTCACCGCGACGTGCCCGGCGTGTTGAGCAAAATCACCGATGTGTTTGCCCGCCGGAAGATCAATATCGCTGGTCAATATCTGCGTACCGATGGCGATATTGGTTATGTGGTGACGGACGTCATGGGCCGGGTTGAAGTGGGCATGGGCATCCGTAAAGACTTGGCAGCCATTGAGGGTACGGTCCGCACACGCTTTTTATACGAAGCGCCGAAGTAGAGCGCGACTTCACCGAGCGCTTCTTCTGTACACGAGGGTAACTCCCGGCCACCGCAACCCGCTGCTCTAGCGTCGTAACGTTTGGACAATCTTTGATCGGGATTCAAAGTCATTCTTTCCGTCGGAAAATTGAACGTCTTTCCAGCTTTCGATAGTGTCGCCGTTGCGGACGCGAATATAACGGAGGATCGCCGGGCGTCCTTCATAAGTTTCGCTTCCCGGCGTCGATGCGATAATGGTCTTCCAGTGCGTGTCGTCCGTAGCTTTAGTCCTTACAAATTAAAAGCTATATGGAGCAACCTTTCCGTTCGCAAAGTAAGCCGTGTGGACGTGCTGAGTGGACTTGTCGATGAAAGTAGCCTTTACAGTTGAAGTGCCGCTTCCAAACCGCTCGCGAACAATATGAAATGAGGCGGCCTCGGTGCATTCGTGCGTTGTTACGAGCTCCTGCTTTTTGATTATCCTGTTTTTGGAAGTAATATCGATCATCCCAGTCCAGGTGCCAATTTGTGTGCACCATAGCTGCATGACTTTTTCCATGTCGTCTGTATGCACAAGTGAATCCGTGCCCATCACTTGAATAAGAACAATGATGATCAATGGAATGCGACGCATGAAGATGTTCTCGTCCTGGAATGATTTGCTCTGGGCGAGGGGGTGATGTTCGTCTCTAAAGCGAGTCGGTGATTTTTAGCTCGAAAAGATTACATAATGGTTTCGTCGAAAAATGAATGACCCTCGTCGGACCTGTCTAATCGTTAACATGGTCGATTTGATGCAATTGAGCGCCACTATTTGTAGCGTTTCAATACGCGAATGATTACCGCCATCAACTGCACCGTGCGCACGTACTTTTTAGATGGGGTGCCGAAGTAAACTTAAGCAGCACTTGCTTTGCGGCGTTGGGCTGGAAATAGCAGCATAGCTGCCGTGTTTTCGCCTAGCACGGGGAACAACCGCCCCAATGTTTGCTTCCACTCCAAACCTGCCTCGATAATTTGGTCTTGCGTGAGGTGATACTCAGCCATGGTGGTGCGCCAATAGGCCGCCTTGGCTTTGCCGTACCAGGCATCGTCAATCACGACTGCCGTCGAAGCGCCCGGTGGCTTGAGTCTCACGGGTGTGCGCTTTCTGGCCGGGCTGCTGGGAATCAAGCGGCGCAAGAATTCAGAAAAAAGTGATTAAGTTCCAGCGGTGGCTGATGTGTTTTTCCAAAACCCGAGACTTTCATCGGGTCAGAAATGGTGACTTGCGCGAGGGTGGCTGGAAGCGCTGAACTCATGGTCGCGTAGCCCATCCATTACGAGCAGCCTGTGGTGCCGCCGCAGGTTTCGCACTTCAAGCATGTCCCGTTGCGCACTAGCGTGAAATTGCCGCACTCGGGGCAGTTATCGCCCTCGTAGCCTTTGATGCGCGCAGCATGCAGCGATGATGTGCGCGACTGTGTGACTTCCGTTACGCGTACGTGTGTCTCGAATTTCTCGGCGACCGAACCCATGACCGGGCTCATGCCGGCCATGGCCGTGGGGCTGGCTTGTGTCGGGACACTTGAACCAGAACTGCTCACGCCGCCGCTGATGCCATTGGCAAGTCCAGCGCCACTGTTGTTGTTACGAGGGGCTGGCTTGAGGAAGTACAGATTGCTCGAGCGGATGTAACCTGACGAAACGGTTTTCTCGGCAATTTGTAGCAGCTTCTCGGCTTCCTCTCCTTCGCCCATGGCGTCCGGCAGAATGTCGTGCGGCTCGACGTGCGCCAAATCATGACGACCGAGGTAAGACACCGCCAGTTCGCGGAATAGATAATCTAAAATCGACGTGGCCATTTTGATCGACGCATTACCTTCAACCGCGCCCGCGGGCTCGAAGCGCGTAAAGGTAAAGGCGTCCACGTATTCTTCCAGCGGCACGCCGTATTGCAGGCCAATGGAAATGGCGATGGCGAAGTTATTCATCAGGCTGCGGAAGGCCGCGCCCTCTTTGTGCATGTCGATGAAAATTTCGCCTAAATGCCCGTCTTCGTACTCGCCCGTGCGCACATAAACCTTGTGACCACCAACGCTGGCCTTTTGCGTATAGCCTTTGCGACGCGGAGGAAGTTTCTGGCGCTCACGCTCAACGACGCGCTCGATGATCCGCTCGGCAATGACCTCGGCGCGGACTTGGGGTGGTTGCTGAATAATGGTTTCGACGACATCGTCGTCATCGGCCAATTCAGCGTCTTCAAACAGTGCAGCAAGTGGCTGTGAGAGCTTCGAGCCATCGCGATACAGCGCGTTGGCCTTGAGCCCTAATTTCCACGACATCAAATAGGCGCGCGTGCAGTCTTCAATCGTGGCATTATGCGGCATATTGATCGTCTTCGAGATCGCGCCCGACACGAAAGGCTGAACAGCCGCCAGCATCAAGATATGGCTGTCCACCGACAGCGCGCGCGTGCCTGTGCGCCCGCAAGGGCTGGCGCAATCGAACACGGCAATATGCTCAGGCTTCAGGTGCGGGGCACCTTCCAGCGTCATGGCCCCGCAAATGTAAGCATTGGCTGCGTCAATGTCGGCGCGCTTGAAGCCCAAGGCTTCGAGCATATTAAAGCCCACATTATCTAATTGATCGTCAGAGAAACCCAAGGTGTCTTGGCAAAACTCATCCCCCAGCACATAGCGGTTGAACACGAACTTGATGTCGTAGGCACCTTCCAGTGCATCTTCGATTTTCTGCAGTGCTTCTTCGTCAAAGCCACGGTCGTGCAACGTCTCAGGGTTGACCTTGGGTGCACCATCCATCGACGCGGTGCCGGTGGCGTATTTTTCGATATCAGCGATCTCAGTATCGTTATAACCTAGCGTCTTCAGCGCCAATGGGACCGTGCGGTTGATGATTTTGAAGTAGCCGCCACCCGCCAGCTTCTTGAACTTCACCAGGGCATAGTCGGGCTCAACGCCGGTGGTATCGCAATCCATCACCAAGCCGATGGTACCCGTCGGTGCAATCACGCTGACTTGGGCATTGCGAAAGCCGCTGGCCGCACCCAGATCCAAGGCCCGGTCCCATGCCAACTTGGCAGCAGTGATCAGCGCCGTGTCGGGGCAGTCGGCAGCATTCAGCGGCGTTGGCTTGGTGCTAAGAGACTCGAAGCCCGAGTGATGGCCATAGGCCGCTCGGCGATGATTGCGCACGACACGCAACATATCGTCGCGATTGGGCGCAAATCCTGGGAACGCACCATGTTTCTCGGCCATCTCGGCAGAGGCGGCATAGGAAGTGCCCGTCATCAGCGATGTGATCGCGCCTGCAATGGCGCGACCTTCGTTGCTGTCATAGCCATGCCCATTGGCCATCAGCAGACCGCCCAGGTTTGCATAGCCCAGTCCCAAGGTGCGGTATTTGTAAGAGAGCTCAGCGATCTCTTTGGATGGGAATTGCGCCATCAAGACCGAGATTTCCAACACGATGGTCCACAGCCGCGTGGCGTGTTCGAAGCCTTCAACATCGAAGCTGCAATCACTTTTGCGGAACGTCAGTAAATTCAGAGAGGCCAGATTGCACGCGGTGTTGTCGAGAAACATGTACTCGGAGCACGGGTTCGACGCATTGATGCGCCCCGACTTCGGGCAGGTATGCCAATCGTTGATCGTGGAATCAAACTGCAAGCCGGGGTCGGCACATTGCCACGCGGCTTCCCCAATACGATCCCACAGGGCTTTGGCTTTTATGATCTTGGCAATCTTGCCGTTATTACGATTGACCAAGGGCCACGACTCATCGCGCTCGACAGCGGCGAGGAACTTGTCAGTCACGCGCACTGTATTATTCGAGTTCTGGCCCGAGACGGTTGCATAGGCCTCAGAGTCCCAATCGGTGGTCATAACCGGGAAATCCACGGCCGCTTTGCCCTGGCGCGCAAACTGAATGGCGCGGCGGACGGAATTCTCGGGGATCATCGCCGCCCGTGCGGCCTTCACTTCGCGCTGCAGCTTGATGTTGGTCTTGGGATCGAAGCGTTGCTCGTTGTCGACGCCATCCCAATTTTTGCAAGCATTGATGATGGCATTGAGGTGGCGGTTGGCCAATCGCGAGCCTGAAACCATGGCAGCGACTTTTTGCTCCTCGCGGACTTTCCAATCCACAAAGGCTTCAATATCGGGGTGGTCGGCGTTGAGAATGACCATCTTGGCCGCGCGTCGCGTGGTTCCACCAGACTTAATGGCGCCCGCCGCTCGGTCGCCAATTTTCAAAAAACTCATGAGGCCCGACGATGTGCCGCCACCGGACAATCTCTCACCTTCGCCGCGTAAAGAAGAGAAGTTGGTGCCTGTCCCCGAGCCATATTTGAACAGCCTCGCTTCGCGCACCCAAAGGTCCATAATTCCGCCTTCGTTTACCAAGTCGTCGGCGATGGATTGGATAAAGCACGCATGAGGTTGCGGATGCTCGTAGGCACCTTTGGAGGCGGTGAGTTCGCCCGTACGGTAATCGACGTAGTGGTGGCCTTGTGAAGGGCCTTCGATGCCATATGCCCAATGCAAGCCGGTGTTGAACCATTGTGGCGAGTTGGGCGCGGCCATCTGCATGGCCAGCATGAATCGAAGCTCATCGTAAAACGCGCGTGCATCCGAATCAGAATCGAAGAAGCCTGCGTTCCATCCCCAGTAGGTCCAGGTTCCCGCCATGCGGTCGAAGACCTGGCGGGCATCGTGCTCGCCGGTGGTGCGGTCTGCCTCGGGAAGGGCAGCGAGTTCTTTAAGGTTAACAGCGTGCCGCCATAGAAAGTCGGGCACGTCGTCTTCGGCAATGGGCATCAGGCGCGCAGGGACGCCCGAGCGGCGAAAGTACTTCTGTGCCAGCACGTCGCTGGCTACTTGCGACCAATGATCGGGAACCGTGACGTTTTCCTGCCTGAAAACTTTGGTGCCGTCGGGATTAGAGATCTCGCTACCGACGGTACGAAACGTCATTTTATCGTAGGGAGAGCAGCCTTCGATCGTGAACCGCCTGGGGATACGCATGACCAACCTTTCCGAATCCGGTTTGGGTGAGTTGAGGGGCAGAGTCCCAACCGCCTAGCGCGCCATCTTCAGCTGCGGCTATGAGCGGCTCCCAACTTCTGCCTTCCCCTCGGCCCTCTTTCGTCCGGCCCGATGCTGTTAAAGCCTTACCCGGACGCAAAAAACTCTATGTAAAGTGCCCCTGCCTTTCAATAGATTTTGTGGGTCTGGGCTGTGCATAACCCAACATATTGGGGGTTGACTGGAAAAGGCTAAAGATATGCCGGCTCAGGCCTCCGCGACCATTGCCTGGACGGTCTGGTCAAAAACCGACATATTGCTGAACTGATTTCAGCCATTTTTCGCGGTTATCGTGGGTTAGCTTAAGGGATTGTTGGATATGAGCTTGGGAACGTGGCTCCACACCAAATTTCGCGGCCAAAAGGTCGGCGAGGATAACTACGGGAATACCTATTACCGCGGAAAACGCATCCGGGCCGGTATCCGCGAAGAGCGCTGGGTGATGTACAAGGGTGAACCTGAAGCCTCCAAAGTTCCGGCGGAGTGGCATGCCTGGCTGCATCACACGACCGATACGCCGATCACGACGCCAACCCACGCGTGGGAAAAGCCTCATCTGCCAAATCTGACGGGCACAGCCCAAGCCTATTTGCCACCTGGCCATGATCAGCGTGGCGGTCAGCGCGCCAAAGCTGGCGGCGATTATGTCGCCTGGACGCCCGATGCATAGGGTCGAGAACCGAGAGAAACTCGTCGGCGTTATTGCTTTGTTCGTGGGGGTCTTGGTCTTGACGCTCACGGCGCTTGGCAATCGTCAGGAAAGCCAAGACGAAGTGGCCGCCGCAACCTACACCGCTGAATTTAAGCGCGCGGACGGCTTACATCAGGGGGCGCCCGTGCGTTTGGCGGGCGTCAACATTGGTCGTGTGGGTGATGTGCGTTTGGACCAGCGCTACCAAGCCATTATGACGTTGATCTTGAATCAAAATATACCGTTACCCGATGACACTGCCGCCATTATCGAAACCGATGGCGTATTTGGCTCGAAGTACATCGAGCTCCAGCCCGGCGGCAGTGAAGATTTGCTCGAGTCCGGTGGACGCATCGCCTACACGCAGGACTCGGTGATTATCGAAGAACTGATCAGCAAGATCGTCCAGCAGGCCAAGGCCGCGGCCAAGGCGTCGGATAAAGCCAAGGCCGAGACACAGAACGAGAATCCTTCATGAAACGTAACCCGATTGAAACCATCCTGGGCGCCTTTGTGCTGCTGATCGCCGGGATCTTCCTGGCCTTCGCTTATACCTCTGCCGACATCCAGGCGATCACGGGTTATAAAATCTCGGCCAATTTCCTGAAGGTTGGAGGTCTTGAAACCGGCAGCGACGTGCGCATCAGTGGCGTTCGTGTGGGCACGGTCACCAACCAAACGCTCGATCCGAAAACATTTCAAGCAACTGTGAACATGTCGATTTCGGGTGAGGTGAAGTTGCCGCAAGATACCGAGGCGGCCATCGTCAGCGAGGGCCTCTTAGGCGGCAAATATGTCAACCTCATTCCGGGCCGCGCGCAGCAAAGCCTGGCCGATGGCGGCGTGATTCCCAAAACACGTGACTTCCAATCGGTCGAAGATTTGGTCGGCGAGATCATCTTCATTGCGACCAGTAAAGCTGACGATAAAGCGGCACAAGAGTAGGCTGATAACCCATGCGTGGTTTTTTTATTTCGTTATTGCCCGATTTATTCGGGCTATCCATGTTTCCAAAAGCTTCCATGTTTTTCGATGGATGGATTGCCTGGTCAAGCCGGGCAATGAAGGTCACCTTTTTGTCGGGTTTCGCGTTCATTTTCCCGGCAGTGGCCACCGAAATCCAAACCGACACCGCCGTTTTGCGCGCGCTCGATAAGGTGACGGCGCAAGTGCAAATCCTACGGGTTCCTGTCGGCAAACCAACCACGTTTGGTCGATTAGAAATCCTCGCCAAAAGCTGCTTCACACGCCCGCCCGAAGAAACACCAGAAAGTTCGGTGTTGCTGCAAGTTGTCAAAACCGCCGGTCAGACAAAAACTACTGTATTTGACGGTTGGATGTTTGCCTCCAGCCCCGATCTCTCGGCCATGGACGACCCCGTTTACGATATCTGGGTGCTGGCCTGCGAGAACAAAGCCGCATCTAGCGCGCCTTGAGGCAACGGCAGCCCAAAGTGAGCATGCTGAGACAGCGCGGTGCTGAGCTGGGCTAAATAATCTTTCTGCGGAATTTCAATGGCTCCGAACCGCGCCAAATGGTCGGTAATAAACTGCGTATCCAGTAGTGTGAATCCGCCATGTTTCATGATACCAACTAGATGGCAGAGCGCAACCTTCGAGCCGTCATCGGCGCGGCTGAACATGCTCTCGCCAAAAAAAGCAGCGCCCATGGCTAGACCATAGAGCCCGCCGACCAGTTCACCCTTGCGCCACACCTCAATGCTATGCGCCAGCCCGGCGTGATGGAGACTCGTAAAAAGTTCAATGATCTTGGCGTTGATCCAAGTTTCAGGCCGCCCCGGTTTTGTTTCGGCGCAATAATCCAAGACCTGTGAGAATGCCGTGTCGATGGTGACGTCTAATATATTTTTCCGTAACGTCTTGCGCAGGGACCGCGAGACTTGGAACTGATCGAGCGGGATGACGCCGCGCAGTTTGGGTTGAACCCAGAACACCTTGTCGTCGGCGCGTGATTTTGCCATGGGGAACACCCCATACGCATAGGCTTTCAGAAGAAGCTCAGGCGTGATGTTCGTCACCGGAACCTAGCTCTTAACGGGTTGCTCCTGCACCCATTGTGCCACAAAATTCTCGAGCCAGCGAATATCGTAATTGCCGTCGATGATCTCTTGTTGGTCGAGCACCGCTTGATGCAGCGGAATGGTGGTTTTGATGCCGTCGATAACGTATTCGTGAAGCGCGCGGCGCATCCGCATAATGCATTCGTTGCGCGTTGAGCCCTGAACAATGAGCTTCGAGATTAAACTGTCATAATACGGCGGTATTTTTGAGCCCGCGTACATGGCCGAATCTACGCGCACGCGTCGCCCGCCGGGGGCATGATAGCCGGTAATTTTGCCGGGCGAGGGGGCAAAGGTGCGCGGATCTTCGGCATTGATGCGGCATTCCATGGCGTAGCCTTGGAACTCGACATCTTTCTGGCTGAACCCAAGTTCCAAGCCAGCGGCGACACGGATTTGCTCGCGCACCAAATCAAGGCCCGTGATCATCTCGGTAATTGGGTGTTCCACCTGCAGCCGCGTATTCATTTCGATGAAGTAGAATTTCCCGTTCTCGTACAGGAACTCCACTGTTCCAGCGTTGTGGTAGCCAATTTTCTTCAGCGCCATGGTGACAATGGTGCCGATCTCGTCGCGTTGCTTTGGGTTCAATGCAGGCGAGGGGCACTCTTCAAAAATCTTCTGGTGCTTACGTTGCAATGAGCAGTCGCGTTCACCCAAATGTACCACGTTGCCATGCTGGTCGCCCAACACTTGAATTTCGATATGGCGGGGATGGCCCAGGTATTTTTCCATATACACTTCGTCGTTACCGAAGGCGGCTTCGGCTTCGGAACTGGCGACCTTAAAGGCTTCGCGCAAGTCGGCTTTGGTCTGGGCTACTTTCATGCCGCGCCCACCGCCACCGGCCGTGGCCTTGATCAGCACCGGGTAGCCGATGTCCTCGGCGGCCTTCACGGCGTCGTCTTCATTCTTCACCGCGCCGTCCGAGCCGGGCACGACGGGAATGCCGAGTTGTTTGGCCGTCAACTTGGCCTGAACTTTGTCGCCCATAATGCGGATGTGTTCTGCCGACGGGCCAATAAACGTCAGGCCATGGTCTTTGACCATGTCGGCAAACTCAGCGTTCTCCGACAAAAAGCCATAGCCAGGATGGATAGCCTCGGCGTTTGTGATCATGGCGGCGGAAATGATAGCAGCTTTATTGAGGTAGCTGTCGCGACCTGGCGGCGGGCCGATGCATACGGTTTCGTCAGCCAGGCGTACATGCATGGCATCGGAATCTGCTGTGGAATGGACAGCGACGGTTTTGATGCCCATCTCGCGGCAGGCGCGCAAAACTCGAAGCGCAATCTCGCCTCGGTTCGCAATCAGGATTTTTTCGAACATGATATCAGCGTCCCAGTGCTATGCGATCAGCATCATTCAATCAGCATTAAAGGTTCGCCGTATTCCACTGGGTTCTTTTCGGCCACCATAATCTGCACAACCTTGCCGCCCTTGTGGGCCTTCACTTGGTTGAAGGTTTTCATGGCTTCAATGATCAAGACTGTTTGGCCCTCGGCCACCTGATCGCCGACTTTGATAAACGGTGCCGCACCTGGCTCGGGGGCCATATAAACCAAGCCAACCATGGGCGACTTGAGGCAGCCGGGGTTAGCCGCGATGTCTGATGCGGCTGCTGGTGCGGGGGCGCCCAAGGCGGCCACTGGCGCTGCGGCGTATACAGGCGCGGCAACGCCAGCGCGCACAACTTTAATGCGCAGCGTGCCGGTATCATACTCAATTTCAGTCAGCCCTGTTTCCGTCAGGATTGTGGCGAGTTGTTTAACGCTATCGCCGTCGATGTTCGACATGATCGTGATCCACCCGTTATCGTGTTGGTCTTGTGTTTATTTCTGATTATGTAGCAACCGCGCCACGGCATCCAAGGCCAGTTCGTAGCCATGGGCACCAAAGCCGCAGATAATGCCGGTGGCAGCGCGCGAGACGTAGGAATGATGCCGGAATTCTTCCCGGCGATAGATGTTCGAGAGATGTACTTCAACCACGGGCACGCCACACGCCAGCAACGCATCAAGCACCGCCACCGAGGTATGCGTATAGGCAGCGGCATTAAGCACAATGGCGTTGGCCCCACCACGTGCGGATTGGATCCAGGTCACCAGCTCGCCCTCGTCGTTGGTTTGGCGAAAGTCCACGACCAGCTTGAGATGTGCGGCACGCGCATCGACCGCGCGCTGAATATCCTCCAGCGTCGTATGGCCGTAGATGTCGGGTTCGCGCTGCCCCAGCATGTTGAGGTTGGGGCCGTTAAGAACAAGGACCTTGTGGCTCACGTCAGTTCGGTTCCATCACCAATAAAACGAGCCAGATCAGGGCGTTAACTATTGCCCTGCGCCAAGCCGTATAAGGCTTTATACCATGGGCTCAATGGCTTCAACCATGGCCTTTGATCACAGAAATTGGGCTGGCCCCTTGCGTCTGCCTACCTGCCTGCTATTTCAACGCTCCGCTTTTTTCATCAGAAGACCTCGTCATGAACATCACGATTAACGGTGAGGCCCGCGCCCTCCAAAACCCGGTCACGGTGGCGGGGATGCTGACACAACTTGGCATCGCGTCGGGCAAAGTGGCCGTGGAGCGTAATTTGGAGATTGTGCCGAAATCGGCGTTTGAAACCACCATGCTGACTGATGACGACCGAATCGAAATCGTGCATTTCATTGGCGGCGGTAATGCCGACCCGATCAGCACAGATACATTCACCGTGGCGGGGAAAACGTACAACTCTCGCTTGCTGGTGGGTACGGGCAAATACAAAGACTTCGAGGAAACTGCGCGCGCGATTGAAGCCTCTGGGGCTGAGATTGTCACGGTGGCGGTGCGGCGTGTGAACTTGTCAGATCCCTCGCAGCCCATGCTGGTCGATTTCGTCAGCCCGAAAAAATACACCTACCTGCCCAACACGGCTGGTTGTTTCACCGCCGATGATGCGGTGCGCACCTTGCGCTTGGCACGTGAAGCCGGCGGCTGGAACTTGGTGAAGTTGGAAGTGCTGGGTGATCAGAAGACGCTGTACCCGAACATTCTCGAAACCGTGAAGGCCGCCGAGGTTTTGGTGAAAGAGGGCTTCGAGGTGATGGTCTACACCACCGATGACCCGATCATGGCCAAGCACCTCGAAGACATTGGATGCTGCGCGATCATGCCGTTGGCTGCACCGATTGGATCGGGCCTTGGCATACAGAACCCGGTCAATATTCGCATCATTGTCGAACAGGCCAAGGTGCCGGTGTTGGTGGATGCAGGTGTGGGTACGGCATCGGATGCAGCCATTGCCATGGAACTGGGTTGCGATGGTGTGTTGATGAACACGGCGATTGCGGCAGCCAAAGACCCCATCAAAATGGCACGCGCCATGAAACTTGGGATCGAAGCTGGGCGGCTGGCGTACTTGGCGGGTCGCATGCCGCGCAAAATGTACGCTGACCCTTCGTCGCCACTGGCGGGGCTGATTTAATTTACGGCCTGTGCTTGTTCCGCCTGTTAATGTCAAAATTAACAGGCATACCGGGGCGGTATATACCGCGGAGGTATAAAATCGAGCAGCGCGCATCGGCAATTCCTGCCGGGTCGAAGCGGTCTTGCACCCTCGCTCACTCGCGCAAAGCATTCCTAACCCCTTGATTCACATGCCCTTCGGGGTTGGCGCGGGGTTTGCTTCTTTATAGTCAAATGACACTCGATTTGCGCCCGACCTGTGTGCGGCGCTTTGAGTGAATGATGATGTGGGATTGCAGCGCGGACGATGAGTATCAAAGCCACCATGAATACGGCGACGCAGGCGGTCAAAGCCTAAGCGCATCATTTGTCGAACATCTCGACCAACATCGCCAACGTTGCCACCACCGGCCACAAGCTTCAGAACACGCATTTTCAAACGCTGCTGAACCATGTCACGCTGGGCCCACAAAGTTTCTTCTCGGTCCAAACGCGCGATACCCGTCAGGTCGATAAACAAGGCTTCTTGCAAACCACCAACCGCACACTGGACTTAGCCATTAATGGCCGTGGCTTTATGGCGACTAATACGGCCACCGACGGCAGTGGAATTTGGCAATACACGCGCGATGGCGCGCTTGAAGGCGAATCCACACGCCCAGCAACCGATAGCGATAAAGATGGCAAGTTAGATCAAGCCACGCTACTGACCAACGTCTCGGGGGCTTAACTGTATGGCTGGCAGGCCGACGCGAATGGTAACTTCATTGAAGATGATGATCTGACGAAGTTGGTGCCGATCTCGATCAACAGCAACGAAATTTTCCAGCGTGGGCCACGAAAACTATTGAACTTCAGGCCAGCGTATCGGCCGGTGGCTCTAAGCGCCAAACCGTTGTAATGCCCTTCGTCGACGTGGCCGGTGCATCGCGCACTATGACGCTGGGTTTCACGCCCACCGCAACAGATATTGGAATTTTCAGTCTTGATCTCGCTATTTCCAGCGTTACGGGTGCACCGGTGCCCAACATCGTGGCTTTAGCCGACGCCCCTGGTAATCCGATTCCGCCAATCATCGATCCCTTAACGGGCGCACCGATGCCGCCGCAAGTACGCTTCGATGGGCAGGGCAAACTTGTTCAACCCGCCTCGGGAAAGATTGTGCTGTCAATTGCTGCCCCGGCGTGTAACCAACTGATCAGTGTGGACGTCCGGAAAGTTCAGCAGCTCAGCGATAACGGCGATCTGACCGTTCTTAATTTGGAGCAAGATGGATTTCTTCAGGGGCGCTCTTTAAGCTGCCCCTCGCGCAGTTCCAAGCCCAAAATAATCTTGAAGCCAAGCCGGGCAATTTATTCACGCAAACCCGCGAATCAGGCAAACGCAAGCTTGTGGGCCTTGATTCAGTGCAAGGGATTGCTCAGATCATCTCGGGCGTGCTTGAATCTTCCAACGTCGATTTGGCTGATCAATTCTCGAAAATGATTGTCACGCAGCGAGCGTATTCAAGTTCGGCCACCGTGCTGCGCACCGCCGACGAGATGATGCAGCAAACTCGGGATCTCAAACGCTAAGCGCTACGCCGGTTCAGGATTGACCTGAGCGTTTCGAAGCAGAAGCTTCTCGCGGATCACGTCGTTAATCGGCACGCCGGCCGTGGCAGCGATTTCGCGCACGGTCATCTGGGTTTCTTTCAGCAACACGCGAATAAATTCGGCGCGTGGGCGCCAGCGTCGTGATGTTCTTTTGCGCGCCGAAGCTTCCATCGCGGCCATCCGCGCACGTTTGCGAATTTCTTCGGCATCGAGCCCACGACCGATGGCATCTTGCATGGCTTTTTCAAAGCGCTTCTTGTCGGCGATGATGCCGTCCATCTCGGACTCAAACTTAGGGGGCGTTGGCCCATCGTTTTTGTGCCTGGGATGAAGTGCTTCTTGAAATTTCTGCGCGTGAACAGCGCCGGTCCATTCATTGGCTTTGGGCTTGGCCGGGCGGCGCGGTGCGGCAGGCTTTGGTTTGGGCTCGGCCGCTTCAGCCATTCCCGCGGCTTCGCGCAGGGTCATGCTATAGGTATCAGCTAAGCGCGTGGCTGCGCCCAAGGCAGCTTCACGCTCGCCATCGAACGTCGTGGAGTGCGCAACTTCTAACAGGCGCCGGAAGCGCTGACGGTGTTTATCGGTAAACTCGGACATGAGATAATAATTAGCCCTTTTTCCGGGCTGCCGCGACAAGCTCGAGCACGCGATCTTTGCCAACGGCGCCACCGACGAAGGCATCGCCGATGATCAGCGCAGGTGTGCCGGTGATGCCAAGCTCTTTGGCCAGATTACGGTTTTTATCGATCAACTTATCGAACTCAGGGTCTTTCATATCTTCTTGAAGCTTCTCGACATTCAGGCCGACGCCCTTGGCGACCGTCATGATGGCGGCTTCGTTTAACGCGCCCTTGTAGTTCATTAGCGCCTGGTGAAACTCGCTGTACTTGCGTTGATTGCGCGAGGCCAGGGCAGCTTTTGTTGCGGTGACCGAGCCAGGGCCTAAAATCGGGAACTCTTTGGTGACGATTTTGATTTTGCCGTCAGCCTTCATCACTTGAAGCAAATCGCTGTACATCGACTTGCAGTAGCCGCAGTTGTAGTCGAAGAATTCGACGATGGTGGCATCGCCCTGCAAATTCCCGATGACAGTCTGTTCTTTCGGGTTGACCAGATCTTGCCGGTACATCGCAATGGTCACGGCGCGTTCCTGATCTTTCTTCGCCTCTTCTTTTTCCTGTAGTTTGCCAATTGCTTCGGCGATGACTTCAGGGTTTTCCAGCAGGTAATCGCGCACCAATGTTTTCAACTGCTCGCGCTGTGCGGGCGTAAAGGCGCTCTTATCCTGCGCGGCGGTCGGGCTCGCCAGCACAGCGGCAAGGCCAAACATCGTGAGAGCTGTCCATGTTCTTTTCATTGAGCATTCCAGGCCGAGTGCCCCAATACGCAAAAGGGCTATCGCCGCCGTCTTTCCATCAGTTCTTGAAGTGAGTTTTGAGCAGACACCTTAATGTCCTGCAGGCGATACCAAGTCGGCGTGCCTTTTTCCAGTAATCTTTCGGATTCCCGGCTATAGCGGACAACATCCCCGAACTCGCCCACCAGTAGCGCTCGCTCTGCGGCGGCATAAGCTGATAGGCCCGGCTGGTCGCTTTGCAGGTATGACTTTGCCGCCAGGTCCCAGGCAAAAGGGTCCTCTGGGTCGTTCGCCAGCGCCTTTTGCAGGGCTGCTTGGGCTTCTTTGGCATAGGCGGGGTCGGCGGTTTCGACCATAGCGTGGCTCATAGCCACCAGGATGAGCGGGGAATTGGGCAAAAGGGCGTTCGCCTCGCGGTAGGCCGTCACGGCCTCATCCAGTTTGCCGTTTTCGAACAGCATTTGGCCCTTGAGCTCCCAAAAATAGGGGTCTTTGGGAAACTCCTTCAGCAAATCGTCGACCACCGGCAGGGCATCTTTCATTTGTCCCCGACGGTAAAACGCGATGGATTGGGCATAACGCGCCTCGGGGCTTTTGTTGGCCTCGGGATATTTTTGAAACGTGGTCATCTGCGGCTTCAAAAACGAAAACAACTTGGCCGTCATACGCCGAAATTGCGCCTCGGCAACTGGATCATCAGGTTTATCTTTAAAGGGCGAATTCTCGACCGCAAAATTGACCGCGCTCATGCGCTCGCGGGTCAGCGGGTGAGTGCGAACATAAGGATCTTGACGATCACTGATCAGCAGTTCCTGGCCCGACAGACGATTAAAAAAACTATAGAGGCCTTTTGGCGATTGCTGAGTGTCTTGCAGGGCACGGATTGCATATTGGTCAGCAGAGGATTCCTGGCCGCGGCTAAACGTAAACAACATCCGCTGTGCGCTGCCTTGGCCGCCGAGCATCACCGCCATCCCCAAATCTGGGTTGCCCGAGACCGCGCCAGCGGCAACGCCCAGCAGCGTGGCGAGTAAGGCCGTGGTACTTGCCGCAGCAATGCTATCGCCAAACGTCACCGCATGGCCACCGACAATATGGCCGGTTTCATGCGCCATGACGCCGATGACCTCGTTCGAATTCTTTGCCGCCAGGATCAATCCCGTGTGCATGAACATCGCGTTTCCGCGCGTCACGAAAGCGTTGATGCTGTCATCATTGATGAGGCGTATAGTGACAGATTCCGGCACGATTCCACCCGCCACTAACCCAGGCCGCGCCCAATCGGCCAAAATGGCCTCGATCTCGGCATCGCGAATAATGTTCAAGCCTTGCGCGACTAACAGCGTGGGGCTACCAAAGGTAAAAGCGACGGCGGCGCAGGCAAAGATCGCGCGCGGCAGGAACAGCTTGCGCAGCTTCTTGAACATTCGATTTCCGGTGCTCCGGTTCATGTCTTTTTCGTTTCGCTCCAAAGCCATCGCCCCCAAAGGTATCGCATCCCGCCTGTGTGCCGATATAGGTCAAATATGGCGTTTTCCTGACCGTGCCATACATGTAAGTCTTGTCATGCTGGGGCTGATGCTTTCAGCCTGCGGTACGGCCGTTGCGCCCGATAGCGTTCCCGCCGGAAATCGCGGCTTTGCGGGCGTTGTGGTTTCGCAAGAACCACACGTCACATTTGTGGGCCGCGATGTGATCCTCTCGGGCGGCAATGCCGCTGATGCGGCGGCGGCGATGGGTTTATCCCTGGCGGTCACGCTCCCCTCGCGCGCGGGATTAGGTGGCGGCGGTGTTTGCATTGTTCACGATACTTCCAGCGTGCGGAGTGAGGTTTTAGAATTCATTGATCCTGGGTCAGATCCAACGCCAATGCTGGCGCGCGGACTTGCGGCGTTGCAAGCCCGGTATGGCACACGGCCCTGGTCGAGGCTGGTGGCACCCGCCGAAGCTTTGGCGCGGTTTGGGTTTAGTGTCACGAAGACACTTGCGTATGATCTGGCCATACACGGTGACGTTTTGATGGCAGATCAAACGGCGCTGGCTTCATTCATGGATCGTCGCCGTCAGATTGTCGTCGCGGGGTCCGAGATCCAATTTCCGCGATTGGCCGAGACCTTGTCGCAGCTACGCACCAAAGGCTCGCTGGCGCTTTTATCTGCGGCACCGCAGTGGCGCGTCGTCAGGGCGACCAATGAGGCAGGCTACGTTCTCATGGGGCGGACGGTTGCGGGCGAAGCACAAGCGGGCAATTCATCTGCTGCCACGGGTTTTGTTGTCGGTGACAAAAATGGCTTAGCCGTGGCTTGTGTGCTGACGATGGGTTCGATGTTCGGCAATGGCCGCATGGCGCCTGAAGCCGGGTACTTTATACCAGCGCCTTCAATCGGGGCCGATCTTACGCCGCTGATTGTGAAAGACGCGCATTTTGATCAGGTGGTGTTGATGGCCGTAGCGTCGGGGGCTTCGGCAGCGGCGCTCACACGGGTCACGTTTGACGATTGGTTGAGCGAGGCCAAAAGCTACGACGATATGCGCTCCCAGGTGCAGCAAGCCTTGGCAAAGGGGCTTGATGGGGCTCTCACGGCGGCCCTTTGCCAGACGGGCCTTGGCGTGAGTGGCAAAGATTGCCGCAGCTTAAGTGACGTGCGTGGTTTTGGCTTAGGGCTCACTTTTGCACCTGGGGATAGTCAATGACACTGAAATCTTCATCACGCGGCGCTGTGCCGCCTTTCATTGTGATGGATGTGATGCGCGATGCGGCGGCCTTAGAGGCGCAAGGCCGGTCCATCATTCATGTCGAAGTGGGGCAGCCATCCACTGGTATGTCCAAAGCGGCTGCGCACAAAATTGCTGCGATGATCGGCCACGATAAACTCGGCTACACGGTCGCAGACGGCATCGTAGCCTTGCGCGAGCGCATCGCGCGCCATTATCACGAAACGTACGCAGTGGATGTGGACCCTGGGCGGATCTTTATTACCACGGGGTCGTCGGCTGCGTTTACGTTGTCATTTCTCTCAGCTTTTGATGCGGGCGATAGGGTTGTCGTCGCATCTCCCGGCTATCCATCATACCGCCATATCCTCAGCGCTTTTGGCATCAAGGTGGAACTGGTGTCGGTCGATGCCGCGACGCGGTTCAACATCTCCGTCGATCATCTCAAAAGCATGGCCCAGAAGCCCGCAGGCGTGATTGTGGCCAGCCCGGCCAATCCCACGGGCTCGATGATTGAACCGGGCGTCTTCCGCGAGTTAGTCAATTATTGCCATGACAATCAGATTCGGCTGATCTCAGATGAAATTTATCACGGCATTACGTTTGGTATGGATGCGGTCACGGCGCGGGAATTATCGCTCTCGGCCATCGTCATCAACAGCTTCTCAAAGTACTTCAGTATGACGGGCTGGCGCATCGGCTGGATGATTGTACCTGACGATCTCTATCGCTCGATCGAGTGCCTGGCGCAGAACTTATTTATTTCACCGCCGACATTGGCCCAGCATGGGGCCTTAGCGGCGTTCGATTGCAAAGATGAGCTTGAAGCCAATGTGGCTGTCTATGCGCGCAATCGCGCCACGTTGCTGCGGCGTTTGCCCGAGATTGGTTTGCCGACATTTTCACCGCCCGACGGCGCGTTTTACTTTTACATTAATGTCGCGCACTTAGGCATGGACTCACCCGAAGTCTGCCGTCGCATTTTAAACGAGGCCGGCGTGGCCGTGACGCCGGGGCTCGACTTCGACCCATTCCATGGCCGCGAATGGATGCGCATCTCAACCGCCGTTTCTGAAGCTGAAATGGCCCATGCGTGTGATCGCATTGGGGCGTGGATGAAAAAATTTACAGCGCCATAACGATCATCGCCGCGCGGAGGTTTTCCAAGCAGCGATGATTTGGTAATTACGCTTTGGGC
>Ga0209553_1000488_pt1 | contig 20763 bp, 17 predicted proteins | sample LauGreFBDMM110DN_2_FD_188217 | JGI IMG/M metagenome (GOLD analysis project Ga0209553, IMG submission 188217) | Freshwater lake microbial communities from Lake Michigan, USA - Fa13.BD.MM110.DN (SPAdes) (version 2) | ecosystem: Environmental > Aquatic > Freshwater > Lake | place: Lake Michigan...
CGTCCACGACAGAATTGTCATCGCAATGCGTCGATGCAGCCCCCAACGCTGCATGGCAAGCGCCAGCATAAAGCCGCCCATGAAGAGGAATATTGTCGGGTTGGCGTAAGGTGCTGCGGCGGTTTTGAGGTCCATCACGCCCAGGCCTGGTAACAAAACCAATGGGATGAGCGCGGTGGCATAAACAGGGATTGGCTCGCAAATCCACCAAATGGCCATCAGCGCGGCAATGGCTGCAACGAGCATGCCCTTGTCGGACATCCCCTCGGGCGGGGGCAACAACAGCAGCAATGCAAAGGCCACCAGCCCCCCGGCAAGGCCGAAAATCTGGCGCGGGGTATAGGTTTCCGGCGCGGTAAGGGAATCAGACATGAGCCTCGAGATGGCAGAAAATTAACGATTCAGGGGTGCCGACAAGCGAACCCGGACATACATGTATAATGTATATAAATTGCCTCAGCCACAGAGGCGCCGTGAGCTTTAACGAATTTAGCCACAATGCGCCATTTGAATTGTGGCAACCGCGAATCGACGCGGAAAACAGGGTTAGAAAAGGACACCACCCGTGGGAAACCGCATCGCTCTTGTTGACGACGACCGTAACATTCTCACCTCCGTCACCATGGTTTTAGAGGCCGAGGGCTTTAAGGTCGTCACCTATCGCGATGGCGCGGATGCACTGCGGGGCCTGCTGGCTGATCCTGTCGACTTGGCAATTCTGGATATCAAGATGCCGCGCATGGATGGCATTGAGTTGTTACAGCGCTTACGCGAAAAATCGACCATGCCCATGATTTTTCTCACCTCTAAAGATGACGAGGTGGATGAATTGAATGGCTTGCGCATGGGCGCGGATGATTACATCAAAAAACCGTTCTCGCAGCGGCTGTTGATCGAACGTGTGCGTGCCATCTTCCGACGCGCTGAAGCGCAGAAGGGCGAATCCGATGGCACGCTGTCGGCAGGTTCAATGAAGCGGGGTGAGTTGCTGCTCCACCCAGCACAGCATATGTGCACCTGGAAAGCGCTGGCTGTGAACTTAACCGTGACAGAGTTTCTGATCATCCAGGCGTTGGCGCAACGTCCGGGGCACGTCAAAAGCCGCGATCAGTTGATCGACGCTGCTTACGGCGAGCACATCTACGTCGACGACCGCACCATCGACAGCCACGTCAAACGCTTGCGCAAGAAATTCCGTGAGGTTGACAAAGAGTTCACACATATCGAAACCTTGTACGGCGTCGGCTATAAATACACCGAAGCGGCCTAGCCATGCCGTCTTCCGGGCGACGGAGGCCGCGACAAGGGGATGCGCGCAAGGCGTTTCCCGGAGGGGAATGTTTTGCAAGCGAACCCGGATCACAAGGTGGAAAGCGTGACCCGCAGTAAAGCGCGAAGTCATGGGCCGTTCTCGTCCTTGTCGTTGCGAATCTTGGCGGTCAACCTGGCAGCGCCTGTGTTGCTGGTCTTAGGCCTGCTCTTCCTCGATGAATACGAAGACACCTTGATTGCGACAGAACTGGAAGCTTTGCACACCCAGGGAGAGTTGATCGCCGCATCTTTGGGTGAAAGCGCGGTGGTGGTTGAAACTGAAAACGCGGACTTCCCCAGTTTCATACCCAACGGCAACTTGCGCATCATTCAGCCCGACACGGCGCGACAACTGGTGCGCCGCCTCGCGGGGCTGGCCCAACTGCGCGCACGCTTGTTTGACCGCGACGGCAATCTGATCGCCGATAGTCGATTACTGCAAGGACCCGGCGGCGAGGTACAAGTCATCGACTTGCCACCTCTGGCCGAAGACAAGCTTGATCAGTGGCTACGCCAAGCCTACGTCACAGCCACCGGGCGTTTCGGCCTCGGCCGTGACCTTGAGGCGTATACCGAGCGCGGTAACTCTGTCGCTTCGGACTACAAAGAAGTGATGGCGGCGCTTGAGCAAGGCGAGACCGGGGATGCGGTTCGTCTGCGCGCCGACCGGGAAAAAATGTTGACGGTTGCTGTGCCGGTTCAGTTCTATCGGCAAGTTGTCGGGGCCGTATTTATCTCGCGTGATGGCCGCAATATCGATAAGCGACTGTTCGCTGTGCGCGGTTCGATACTGGCCATGTTTGGATGGGTGCTCGGGCTCACGATTCTGACGTCGATCTATCTCGCAAGCACCATCGGGCGACCTTTGCGCATTCTCGCAGAAGCCGCCGAGAAAGTGCGACACGCCAAAACTCGCCGCCATAGCATCCCCGACATGACCCACAGATCTGACGAGATCGGCGAGTTGTCGGGAGCGCTTCGCGAAATGACAGAATCTTTGTGGCAGCGATTGGATGCTATTGAGAGTTTCGCAGCCGACGTCGCACATGAGCTCAAAAACCCCCTTACGTCGCTTCGCAGCGCCGTAGAAACCGTGGCGCGCGTCAAAGACCCAGAACAGCAAAAAAAACTGATGAGTATTATTTTAGACGACGTCAGCCGCCTCGACCGATTGATCTCGGATATTTCTGATGCCTCGCGCTTAGATGCTGAATTGTCACGGGCCGAAACGGGACCGGTCAAGCTTGGAGCGCTGCTAGACGCCTTAGCGCAAATGCAAAATGCCAATGACGACACGAAAGCGCCCAAAGTAAATTTGGAGATCGCCGCCGCAGAGAGTTTGACGATCACGGGCCTGGAGGGCCGTCTGGCACAAGTGTTCCGCAATCTCATCGTAAACGCCGTCTCGTTCAGCCCGCCTGGAGGTACGATCACGGTCCGGGCGACGCGCGAGGGCCCGTTCGCGTGTGTCGACGTCTTGGACCAGGGGCCCGGGATTCCAGCAGGCAAAGAAAAAGCGATTTTCGAGCGGTTTTATTCGGAACGTCCAGAGGCCGAGAAATTCGGAACCCACTCTGGCTTGGGCCTCTCGATTTCGAAGCAAATCGTCGAGGCCCATCGTGGGATCATCAGCGCAGTCAATCGCAATGACGGTGGGGGAACGGGCGCGCGATTTATTGTGCGCCTGCCTCTGATTTAGCTCCCTAACACAAAAGCCAATAACAACGGCAGCGTGAGGAACGACAAGACGGTCGAAATGAGGATGATTCCAGCTACATCATCTGGCTTGTTATTATATTGAATCGCGAAGAGATAATTGAATACGGCTGTGGGCATGGCACTTTGTATCAGAACGGCCCCGCGCGCCGGGCCTTCAAGCCCCAGTAACGACACCACCGCCAGCGCTGCTAAAAAGCCACCCGCAATACGGAAAATAGAAAAACCAAATGCACGACCAAGACCATGCACGGACAGCGTGGCCAATGACGTGCCCAACGACATCAGCATCAATGGAATAGCAAACCCACCCAGTGTGGAAAGCGTGTCCATCGCCCAGACCGGGAGCTTGGTCTCGGTCATCGTCAACGTCACAGTCAACGCCATGGCCCAGAGCACTGGGTTTGCGAAAACTGTACGTGCATTGAACCGGCCACTCGAAATTCCAACGCCGATACTGAATTGCAAAAGTGCAGTAACCGCGAAGTAGGCGAGCGCCAATGACAAACCCACATCGCCGAACGCGAACAAGCACAATGGCATACCCATATTGCCAACGTTGGGGAAAATCAGCGGCGGCAGGTAGGCACGGAACGAAAGCCCGCGCGCCCAAAGTGCAGCGATTGCCACGCAGGCGGTCAGTGCCATCACGGCTAAACAGGCCATGACGATTTGGGACATGGCGGCAATATCGATGGGCCGCGAGAGGAGCTGTGACACCAGCAAACACGGCGCACCGACGTTAAACACCAACGCGGACACCATGGCCGAATCAAAAGGCATCTTGGCGCGCGCCCACGCATACCCAATCGCCGCAATCAAAAAGACCGGTGCGATAATCGCAAAAACTTGAATGATCATTTTAACAAAAGCACGAAGTGGGGGCGTTATGCAGGGAATTTATCATGGTCGAGAAACGGGCGGACCATCGCCGATACCGCGGCCGGGTCATGATCAAGAAATCCATGACTCCATTCGGGTAAACTCTTCACACGCCCATTCTTCAAATACGGGGCAATGCGGGGCGTATATTCCACGAGATCATCATTCGGATTGAAAACTAGAATCGGAGCCGTCACATCAATAATTGTGGTGGGGTAGGTATACGAAAACGCGGCGAGATGCCCCCAGCCCTTCTTGTCGCCACCGCGCAAATGATCGGGGAAATGGCCCATCACGTCTTTGGGCGTGGAGCGCTTATCCTGCCATCGATAAAGACTCTTCCAAGCCGCCACCAAAAATGCGCCGTCTGCATCGGGTTCGGGCGCAGCATTATCCACGCGCTGCTTCTTCAAATCGTCTTCGGTATAGACCGGCGCTGAAACCAGAACTAAGTGTTTAACTTGCTTGGGACGTTGGCGAGCGGTTTCGACGGCGATTTTAGAGCCAGTGTGATAGCCCATCACATCGACCTCTTTCAAACCGAACGCATCAATCACATCGCCCATCGCAGCCGCGAAATCCATGATTGTCGGGGGCGCGGGCGGAAAGTCGCTCGCGCCATAGCCAGGGGTATCGGGGGCAAGCACCAATCGATCGCGCCCCATCTCGGTCAGCCAGGTTTCGTAAATCACTCCTGACACCGGACTAAGATGAAAACAGATGAGCGGTCGCCTTTCGCCATGGTTCTGCCCGGCCAAACGCACGTGCATCTGGCCAAAGCGACCGTCGATATAAGTTTTGCGCATTTTCGCAAGCGTCGCGTCCATCATTTACTCCTCTGACTTCAGCGCGATTGACATCGCGCACTCCCTTGCATCTTTGGTAGATTAGCCGCCCTATCGGGAGAAAGCGCCATGATTCGCAAGTTGGTTCTGATGGTTTTTCTGTCCTTGGCCGCAGGTGGCGAGTCATTGGCCATTGAGGGCATGGGAAACCCTTGGGAAACCATTGACGATGCTGTTTGCGCGGGCCTGAAGATCACCGACTTTTCATATGATGTTGGTGCAGCTGTCACCATTAAAATTTCAGAACGTGTCCCCGAAACCAACAGCTTGCCCGGCTATTGCCGCGTTGTAGCCAACATTGCGCCAAGAAACACCGTCGAAATTCGCCTCCCGATCTCGGGTTGGACGGGACGCGTGCTCATGGCGGGCTGTGGGGGATTGTGCGGTGAAATCCAAATGGCTCGCACAGACGACGCGTTAGTGCGCAAATATGCAGTGGCTCATACCAACATGGGTCATGCAGAGAGCGATGTGGCCTTTGCCGACGATGCGAAAATGCTGGAAGACTTCGCGCATCGCTCGACCCACGTGGCCACGCTATTATTAAAAGCAGTGACAAAAGCCTACTACAATCGCGCGCACGATCATGCTTATTTCCGTGGGTGTTCCACCGGCGGTCGACAGGGCCTGACCGCCGCCCTGATGTACCCCGACGATTTCGACGGCATAATCGCGGGCGCCCCTGCCGCAGGGCCTGCAGTCCCTAACATTGTGTGGGCTTTGAAGGCGAATACACGCAGCGATGGCTCGAGCATTCTTGATCCCATCGCTATCAATATTTTGCACAAGGCCGTGCTTGGTGCGTGCGATATGAATGACGGCGTCAAAGACGGCATTGTCAGCGATCCGCCGACGTGTACTTTTAATCCTGCCGCGATCACTTGCGATAAGGCCAAGACTGGGCAATGTCTAACACTCGAACAAGCAGATACCGCGCAGAAAATATATGATGGCGTTGCGAACCCCGACGGCACGAAATACGCAAGCCAGGGTTATTCTAAAGGCGGTGAGTTAGGTTGGCTGCGAACACTGGTGCGCACCGATAAACCCGCAGGTATGGAGGGCGTGGCGCAAAACTATTTGCGCCGCTTCGCAGATATGCCAAATCCGCCCAAAGCAATTGCCGACCTGGATTTCACAAAACAACTCGTGCGCCTCGTCACCGTAGATTCGCTGCCGTCATTCGGACCAGGCGGTCAGCGCCTCGCATTGTTTCAAAAAGCGGGAGGTAAATTATTGCTGTATCATTCGTGGTCTGATGACTCGCTTACGCCAGCCACAGCGATTGACGTCTACACTGCTCATGAAAAAGCGATGGGTGGCAAAGAGCAACTTGATCCCTTTTTCCGACTGTTCGTGATTCCCGCCATGTTCCATTGCCGCGGCGGTGACGGGCCAGATGCAGTTGATTTTCTCAGTGCTATGGAAACTTGGGTCGAAAAGAAAAGCGCGCCTGAGAAACTAATTGCTCTTAAAGCAAATCAATCGCCACCGACGAACACTGAGTATCGATTCCCACTTCAGGCGAATGAGGTTTTGTTCTCACGACCCATCTACACCTACCCGTGGGCAGCACGATACTCTGGCCAAGGCGATGCCAAGGATGCGTCGACCTGGATCAAGAACTAAACACGCAGCCTTCTAAGCAGGCGGCTGGAATTTAGTGTCGTGGCCTGGGAACGCCTCGTAGCCCTTGAGCATATAATTCCAATACAGGATCGGCAGGCCCGTCGTTTTGATCACCCAATTGATCCAGCGTTCTTTGGCCGGGTCGAGTGGCAAGGTCGGCGTGGGCTTTCCGCCATAGATAAACTCGGCCATCAAGGTCTTGCCATAGGCGGTCGTCAGCGGGCACGACGCATAGCCATCGTAGGCTTCTTCGATTTGTCGCTTGTGAAGCAGATGATTGATGTTGCGAACCACAACGGGGGCTTGCTTGCGCACGGCAGCAGCTGTTTTTGAGTTTGCGGTCGAGGCCGCATCGCCCAAGCCAAATACATTTTTGTATTTTACATGTTGCAGTGAATTGGCGTGCACGTCGGTGAAACCTGCAGCATTCGCCAGTGGGCTGCCTTTCAAGGCATCTGGTGCTGTTTGCGGCGGGGTGACGTGCAGCATGGTGTAATCAAGCGTGATTTTCTGACCTTGCTTGTCGCCCGCAACAATATCGAACGTGGCCTTCCGATTGGTCGCATCGATTCCTGTCAGGTTGGTATTGTAATGAACGTCGATGCCATGGGCAGCGGCGATCTTGACCAGTTCTTTGGCATAAAACGGCACGCCGAAAATCGTAGGCGTTTGGGTGATAAATTTTACATCGACGAAATGCCGGATCCCGCTTTTTTTCAAAAAATCAGACGTGAGGTAGGCGATCTTTTGCGGAGCGCCGGGGCATTTGATCGGCATCGGCGGTTGGGTAAATAGCGCGACATCGCCGCGCTTGAGGTTTTCCAAGCATTCCCAGGTGTATTCAACCGTCTCGGGTGAATAATTACTGCACACGCCACCCTTGCCGACGCTGTCTTTCAGGCCTTTGATGCCGTCCCAGTTCAGCTTCAAGCCAGGGCACACGACGAGATAGTCGTAGGTCAGCTTGGCTCCCGAAGTCAGCAGGACGGCATTATTGTCAGGATCGAAACCAGCTGCGGCATCTTTGATCCACGTGACGCCCGCCGGGATCAGTCCCGCTTCGGCCCGTTTGGTCGCCTCCAAGCTATAGGCGCCCGCACCAACCAAAGTAAAAGCAGGCTGGTAGTAATGCGATTCAGCAGGTTCAATAATAGCGATATCGAGCGAATCTTCGTGATCATGGACACGCAGTTCTGCCGCAACAGTAATACCTGCCGCACCGCCGCCAACAATGAGAATTTGATGATGATTTGTTGCTGCCATATTGACCGCCCTCCCCACTTCTCCGGCCCAGATTGACGCATTCTGGGCAACCGTTACAGCCTACTGTAACCTTCCGGCCTGCGTCCGGCCAACCTACTCGTGGAGTCTCAGTATTTTATAACACTGCGGTATATACCGCCTTGGTATGCTTGTTAATATTGACATTAACAAGCTTAGCAAGCCCTGCAGCGCAAAATCGAGCCACTCTCTTATGAAACGACAATATCGTCTTCTGAAACGACAAAATCGTGACATTTTCTTCTCTCTCGCCTTAACGCTCTGCCCCTGCATCGCCAGTGCAGGTGAGGCGGTGTCGGTTGCGGACTTTCGCCGCTTCGTGTCAGTGTGGGATGGTGATTACAACAATTTTTCACAAAGCAAAGCCCAGGAGGAGGCCGGGCGCGCCCAAAACGACCGCAACCAGCCAACATTTTTATTCATCCGGAAAGTCGATTTACCTGCCTTCGGACCCGAGACCTATTACGCTGAATGGCGCGACGCGAACCAAACAGAAAAAGTCATTCGTCAACGCATGTATGTTCTCGAGCTTGATCAAGCTGAACAAAAGCTGCGATTGAATCTGCACATTTGGCCTGCAGATAAACCTGTGTTTGTCGCGCGGACCAGCGGCGCTTATTTGGACGCGCGCAAATTATCTGGTATGACGCCAGTCGATATGGCGGGTCTCAAAGAATGTGATGTTTACTTTGATGTCGGGACACACGATTTTTCAGGGGCCATGAAAAAAGATGCCTGCGCGTTTCCCACGCCCAATGAGATGCAAATTTATTCTTGGTCCCAGATGAAATTGACCGCAATACAATTCAGTTATCTTGACGGGTAGTTCAATATCGACGGCACACCGTTTCAAAAATTTGTAGGCGAATGGTATGTTTTTGACAAAATCAAATAAGTGATTGGCAGCTGAGGAATGATTCGTCTTCACGCCACCTGCGTTTCAGTATCAGGCATCGGCATTTTGATCCGCGGCGCCCCCGGCAGTGGTAAATCTGATCTTGCCCTTCGTTTGATTGACGAAGGCGCAGATCTCGTTTCAGACGATTATTGCGAAATCACCGTCGAGAGCGGGCACCTGATGGCTGGCGCACCGGGCACCATCGCTGGGAAGCTTGAAATTCGCGGCTTTGGTATCGTACAGCTGCCCCATATCGACAAAATGGCAGTCGGATTGATCGTCGATTTAAGCAAACCTCATGAGATCGAGCGCTTACCATCAACGACCACCGTTATCATTGAGTCAGTCGTTTTGCCCTGGTTAAGAATCGACCCCTTTACGGCGTCTGCCACACACAAAGTCCACATCGTCGTCCAAACTTTGACTAATCGCGCGCAATTGATGTCATAGATCCCATGCGCCGGAATATGCTAGATTGACGCTATGAATTCTCAGGCAAGCCCTTCGCAGGACGATCAGGAACAGCCACGGTTTGTGGTCGTGACGGGCATGTCGGGCGCTGGAAAAAGTATCGCCTTGCAGGCCTTGGCAGATGTGGGCTTTGAAACCGTCGATAATCTGCCTGTGGCGCTGATTAGCGCCATTGTCGCGGCGCACGAAGATCATTCCATCGCCATCGGCGTTGATGCTCGCACGCGCGATTTCGACGCTGGTGCGCTTCTCTCAGTTGTCGAGGCACTACGTCAACAAAGCAAGATGAAAGTCGGTTTTGTTTTTGTCGATGCCGACACCGATGTGCTTGTGCAACGCTACACCGAGACGCGGCGCCCACACCCCATGGCCAAAGAACGGCCCATCGCCGACGGCATTGAAATTGAACGCCGACTACTCGAACCAATGCGTGAGGAGGTGGACTTTCTGGTGGATACCACTCGGCTGGCGCCAGCAGACTTAAAACGCATCGTACAGGGTCAGTTTGGTGGATCGGGCCAGCGATGCATGCAGATTTTCCTAATGTCCTTTGGCTTTCGCAATGGCCTTCCCCGTGATGCGGACCAAGTCCTAGATGTACGGTTTCTCAAGAACCCGCATTATGAGCCGACGTTACGTGCACTCACGGGCCAGGACGAAGCCGTTGGGGCCTATATCGAACAAGACCCCGCTACTCATTTGTTTATAGAGCGCGCCACGGCCCTGCTTGAACCCCTGCTTCCCCTATACGAACGTGAGGGAAAGTCGTATTTCACCATAGCTATTGGCTGCACGGGCGGGCAACATCGCTCGGTCTACATAGTTGAGCGCTTGAAGCTTTGGTTTACAAAGAAGGGCGTTTCGGTTGATGTGCGCCACCGCGATATGCCCCGCCACCACGTCCAATTCATCTCTGGACCGCGCTGAACCCACGCACCCCGAATGCCTCATACCCAACCCCTCATCGGACTCGTCCTCGTGACTCACGGCCGGCTGGCCATTGAGATGATTGCCGCGATGGAGCACGTTGTTGGGGCGCAGACACAAGTCGCGGCTGTCTGTATTGGCCCGAACGACGACATGGAGCGCCGTAGGCAGGACATTTTGAAAGCCGTCGAAGGCGTCAATGCGGGTTCGGGCGTGGTGGTGCTTACCGACATGTTCGGCGGAACGCCATCTAACCTTGCGATCTCAATCATGGAGAACGCGCCGGTGGAAATCATCGCCGGGGTCAATCTACCGATGTTGATTAAACTCGCCTCAGTGCGAGGCAGCGAAGATCTCGCCACTGCTGTCGTGCATGCCCAAGATGCAGGGCGAAAATATATCAATGTCGCCTCTGCGCTGCTTGGCCAAAGCAAGCAAAGCAGACAATGACCACTTTGTTGCGGCAAAAAGCCGAGATTTGCAACAGCAAGGGATTGCATGCCCGCGCAGCAGCGCGGTTTTGTAAGAGCGCCGAGCAGTTTGAGTCTGAAATCCTGGTGAAGCGTGGCGATACAGAAGTCTCGGGGCGCTCGATCATGGGCTTGATGATGCTGGCCGCTGCGCAAGGCACCAGCATTGAGATCAGTGTGTCGGGCGACGACGCCGTCGCTGCCATGACCGCGCTGTGCACATTAGTGGCAAATAAGTTCGATGAAGAGTAACCGCAAGCCAGTCAAGACGCCCGAGCAGATCTACCGCGGGATGGCCGTGGGGACAGGGGTCGCTATTGGTGTCGTGCACCGTCACGATAGCCGTGCCTCAGTCCACGTGCGCGAAGTTCGCGTCTCTGTCGCAAAAGTGCGCAGCGAACAACACCGCTTGCTCGAAGCTGCGGCACGGGCCGCCGGACGAATAGAAGCACTGCAAAGCCAAGCCAAACGCTTGGAGGGCGCTGCAGGAGAAGAGCTAGGCTATCTTCTCGACGCCTATCATCAAATGCTGAGCGGGTCGCGCTTGATTCGTGGCGTGCAAAAGAGAATTGCCACAGACAACATCAATGCTGAAGCCGCGGTTATGAAAGAAATTGGCCTGATGGCCGATGCCTTCGCCACCATGGACGACCATTACCTCGCTGCCCGCATTGACGATATCCGCGAGGTCGGCCGCCGATTGGTTGAAGCGCTGACGGGCAAGAAGGTCCGCGCATTGGCCTCGTTGCCGCGCAATGCGGTGATTGTGGCCGATGAGCTATCGCCCGCCGACACCGCCTCGCTTGACCCTGAAAATGTCGCAGGCTTGGTCACCTTGGTGGGGGGCGTCGAAAGTCATACGGCCATTGTTGCGCGCTCGTTAGGCTTGCCCGCGGTCGTCGCTGAAGACGACATCTTAAGCTACACCCGCAACGGGCAAACGATCATCGTCGATGGCGTGAAGGGCCTGATTATTCTCCAGCCCTCGGCCAAGACGTTGGCGATCTATCGCCGCTGCAAATTAGAGCTGCTGCGCGAACAAAAATCTTTACTGAAGTTAACCGCCGTTCCCGCCGTCACCAAGGATGGCGTTGCGATCAAGCTCATGGCCAATATTGAATTTCCAGGTGATATCGACAGCGTTCTGGCCGCAGGCGCTGAAGGTGTTGGCTTGTTTCGCAGCGAGTTCATGTTCATGAACCGCGCAAGTCTACCCACCGAAGAAGAACAATACACAGCGCTGAGTGATGTGATTCGCCGGATGGATGGCAAGCCCGTCACCATTCGCACACTTGACGTCGGTGCAGATAAGCTTGGCGCAGCGTTAGGGATGAAGCCAGGCCCCAACCCTGCTTTGGGGCTGCGTGCCATTCGCTTTTCCTTGCGCAAGAAAAAGATTTTCTTCGCCCAGCTTTCGGCGATCTTGCGGGCGAGCGCGCACGGGCCTGTCCGCATTTTGTTGCCGATGGTTTCGACCGTTGATGAAATCCGCGAGGTGCGCAAGATCGTTGCCCGCTTGACGGCGCGATTGAAGAAGCTCGGGGTTAAACTGGCCGATCCCCTGCCGCCTTTGGGTGTCATGATTGAAATTCCAGGCGCTGCGCTAGCCGCAGACGCGCTAGCCGCCGAGTCCGATTTCTTTGCCATCGGCACCAACGACCTGACGCAATACACCCTGGCGATCGACCGCACCGATGAGCAAGTGGCCTACCTGTACAACCCTCTGCACCCTGCTGTTCTCAGGCTGATTCAGTTTACGGCTGAAGCCGCCGCAGCCGCGCGCATCCCGGTTTCGATCTGCGGGGAAATTGCCGGTGATCACCGCCTGACCCCTCTGTTATTAGGGTTTGGCATTAGCGAACTGTCGATGGCCGCGACCAACCTACCCCGCGTCAAAAAACGCATCCTCAGCCTGAATCTCTCGGCGATTTCGGGCCGGGTGAGGCGGATTACCTCAGAGTCAGACCCTCAAAGGCTGAAAGACCTAGTGGCCGAACTGTCGGGTTAGGAGCTTACGTCTGCCCACATTGCACCAAGGGGCCGGGGTTGGTATACGCGCTCCAACTTTGGCTGTGGGGTCCTGCCCCTTGGCCCTGAATTTCCCTTAAATCCCGCTGTTGGAGCCCACCATGCCGTTCGATGATTTCAAAGTAAAAGACCTGTCGCTGTCCAACTGGGGCCGCAAGGAACTCAATATCGCTGAAATCGAGATGCCAGGCCTGATGGCCATCCGTGCTGAATACGGCCAGAAGCAGCCCCTGAAGGGTGCGCGCATCGCAGGCTCGCTGCATATGACGATTCAAACCGCCGTGCTGATCGAGACGCTGAAGCATCTGGGTGCAGATATCCGCTGGGCATCGTGCAATATTTTCTCGACCCAAGATCATGCTGCCGCGGCCATTGCGGCGGCCAACATTCCGGTGTTTGCCGTCAAAGGTGAGACCTTGGAAGAATATTGGGATTACACCCACAAGATTTTCGAATGGTCTGATGGCGGCACGGCCAACATGATTCTCGATGACGGCGGCGATGCCACATTGTTGTTGGTGTTGGGCGCGCAGGCCGAGAAAGACCCCAAAGTCATCTCCAAGCCCAGCAACGAAGAAGAAACGGTGCTGTTTGCCGCTATTGCCGCGCGCATCAAATCCAAGCCCGGCTGGTATTCCAAAGCATTAGCCAACATTAAGGGCGTCAGCGAAGAAACCACTACGGGCGTGCATCGTCTGTATCAAATGGCCAAGGACGGTCGCCTGCCCTTCCCAGCAATCAATGTGAATGACAGCGTGACCAAGTCGAAGTTCGACAACGTCTATGGCTGCCGCGAAAGCTTGGTCGACAGCATTCGCCGCGCAACCGACGTGATGATGGCAGGCAAGGTTGCAGTCGTGAATGGCTTTGGCGACGTCGGCAAAGGCTCGGCTGCAAGTTTACGCCAGGCCGGTTGCCGTGTGATGGTCACGGAAGTCGACCCCATCTGCGCGCTGCAGGCAGCCATGGAAGGCTTTCAGGTTGTCACCATGGAAGACGCCGCATCCACCGGCGATATCTTCGTTACCGCCACAGGCAATTTGGATGTCATCACTGTCGATCATATGCGCTTGATGAAAGACCGCGCCATCGTTTGCAACATCGGCCACTTTGACACCGAAATTCAGGTCGAAGCCCTGAAAAACTTTAAGTGGCATAACGTCAAACCCCAAGTCGATGAGGTCGAATTCCCCGACGGCAAGCGTATCTTGCTGTTGGCCGAAGGCCGCTTGGTCAACCTGGGCTGCGCCACCGGCCACCCCAGCTTTGTCATGAGTGCATCATTCAGCAACCAAACGCTGGCCCAGATCGAATTATGGACCAATGGCGCGAAGTACAAAAACCAGGTCTATGTTCTGCCCAAGACGCTGGACGAAAAGGTTGCAGAACTGCATCTGGCCAAAGTCGGCGCCAAACTGACCAAGCTGTCAGCCCGTCAGGCCGGGTATATCGGCGTCGAAGCTCACGGACCCTTCAAGCCTGAGACCTATCGTTATTAATCGATTCTTCGTTTGGTCGCACTTTCCACGCCAAGTGGAAGGCCACTTCTCGGGAAAATGCTCAGAAGATTCTTGATCTGAAGTACGTTCACAGCCACCTTGGATCGGGGCCAGAATACGGCTCTGACTCCAATATCGGCGCGTGGAGCGGATTTGACATTTGCTCCCTCGCCGAGGCCTGACTGAGAGGCGAATGTCAAATCTAAAAGCTCCACTACAAACCTATGTTTTCTAGTGGTCCTGATGATTCTAACATTCGCAAGTCAGCTCAGTGAAACAGGATGCGAATGTTAGAATCATGAGAACCACTAGTGCGCCGCTGGCCGTATGGATGATGTAAACCTTCCGCTGATCGCCGGATTGATTGCCGTGGCCCTGATCGTGCCGGCGGTGGCCGCCGTACTATGGCGGCAATACAGCCATTGGAAACGTGCCGAGGTCGCGCGTGACCGGGCGATCCAAACCCAAGTCATGTTCGCTTCAGCGCTTGATACGGCCCCTGAGGGATACGTAGTGTGGTTCTATCAAGGGGCAGGCGAGCCCCAAGACAGCGCCCCCGCAGAACAATGCTCGCGTCGTTTGGCTGTTCTGTTGGACTTGCTGCGAGGTCGCGTCGCAACCTTTGCCGATGTGTTGGAAGGGTTCGATACCCCGTCTCAAGATATCCTAACCGAATCTGTGCGGCGCCTGAAAGGCGGTGGGCTTGGGTTTCGGTTGGGCCTGAGCCATACCGCAACCAACCGCCGCATTGAGGCGCGTGGGTTGCGTGCGTTAAACGAAGAAGGCGAAGCCCTCGCAGATATGGTCTGGATGAGCGACGTCACTGAAAGTGCCGTCGCGGTTGAAGCCCTGACCGAGCAAACCGCCAACCTGAAACGCGAGGCGGCGTTGATGAAGGTCGCCCTCGATAGCATCGACGCCCCCGTGTGGGTGCGTGACGACGACCTCTCGTTGATTTATTGCAACCACGCCTATGTCAAAGCTGTAAACGGTAAAACTGCTTCAGATGTCGTGGCCCGAGGTCGCGAGATCGCTCCCCGCGTGAGCGTGCGCGAAGCGCGTGCCTTGGCCGCCGCCGCGCGCGCGTCTGCTAAAACACGCAAGGCTTCGTTTCACATGGTGATTGACGGCAGCCGACGATTGATAGAAGTCACCGAAGCGCCCATGCAAATCAAAGCTGAAGCAAACGAAGCGTCAAAGACAAAGACCGATGTCCCGCTGCTTTCAGACGGGTCGGGGCGGCTCACGGCCGGCATTGCATACGATATTACGCGCCAGGAAGAATTAGAAACGCGCCTCAAACGTGAAGCGGCCGCACAGGCCGATGTCTTAGAACGCCTAGGCACTGCGATTGCCGTCTTTGGGCCCGACACACGTTTGGCATTTCACAACGCAGCCTTTACCAAGCTTTGGGTGTTAGATGCCGCGTGGCTAGCCGAAGCGCCAGGATACGCAGCCGTGCTCGATGCTAAACGCAATCAGCGTCGCCTCCCCGAAGTCGCCGACTTTCCTGCATTTAAAGACAAAGAGGTTGCGCGGTTTAATTCGCTGCTCGAGCCACTCGAAGATGTGCTGCACCTCCCCGATGGAGCGACGTTACGGCGCACGATTGCGCCCCATCCCATGGGCGGGCTGTTGATGACCTATGAAGATGTCACCGACAAGCTGGCCTTAGAGCGGTCATACAACACCCTCATCGCAGTGCAGCGCGAAACCATCGACAACCTTGAAGAGGCCGTAGCGGTGTTCGGTGCCGATGGGCGGTTGCGTTTGGCCAATCCATCTTTTGCGGTTTTGTGGCAGCTCAACCCAGCGGCCTTGCAAGATGGCCCACCGCTGACCAACGTGATTGATGCATTTAAAACGTTGTTCGATGATGAAGGCGTGTTTTTCCGCCATCGCACCACGTTGTTAGCCGCACTCGACCCCGATCAACAGCGCATGACCCAACAGGGCCGCGTAATCCCCAGCAGGGGCTCGGTGTTAGAGTTCGTTGCGGTGCCGCTGCCTGACGGTGGCGTGCTGTATTGCTATAACGATGTATCTGCCCCCGAGCGCGCGCTGCAGAACATGCGTACCAAAGCTGAGTCTTTGGCGGCCAGCGAGCGATTGAAATCAGATATCGCGGCGCGCTTTTTCAATGCGATCAGCGGAGATATGGAGCGATTATCGCAGTTGGCCAATGGAAAATCTAAAGACAAAGATGGTGCTTTAGCAGCCGTCGCGCTGTCCCTATCGGAAATGGTTGCAGACGCGCAAGACATTATCGGCGCCAATCCAGCGCACCACGCCCTGCGCCTCGATGCGGTCGATCTGGCTATCCTTGTGGGACGCGTCGAGCGTTTGCTCACGCCTTCAGCCACATCACGCGACCTGAAGCTCACAATAACCGGAAGCAGCACAGCCGGATCGATCGTCACGGACGAAACGCGGCTCAAGCTCGCTTTGTTTTTGCTCATCAGCGCGACCATCGATTGCGGTGAAGGTGAGGCGGTCGAGGTCAGCGTCGTGCGTCAATTGCGCAAGGCAGAGTTTAGTTTCGGCTATACTGGCCAAGCCATCTCTGATGTCACATCAGCACGCATTGCTGTCGATTTCTGCAAGCGCATGGCTAGCGGCAGCGACGATACGTTGTCGGAAGCCATTGCGGGCACACACCGAACCTTGACATGGACGGTCCCGGTCGGCGACGCCCCCGCCCCAGCAAAGAAGCGCGCGTGAGCGGGACATGGGCGTGATCTCACACATGATGTGCCGAAGCACGATTGAAACCGAGCACCTTGCCGCCAAGCTGGCTGGGATTGTGCAGATCGGCGATGTGATCGGCTTATCGGGCGATCTGGGTGCTGGGAAAACTACGTTTGCGCGCGGTTTTGTTCGTGCGCTCACCAATGCCCATGATGATGTGCCAAGCCCGACATTTACGTTGATGCAGGCCTATGACACCGCCAAGGGCCCCTTATGGCATTGCGATCTCTACCGCCTGACCAAGCCCGACGACGCACTTGAGTTAGGCCTGGAAGAGGCTTTTGGCACGTCGATATGTTTAGTCGAGTGGCCCGAGCGTATGGGGACTTTGCTGCCCAAGAGTCGTCTCCTGCTGACGTTTCAGTTTGAACCCTCTGATGCGAACCTACGACGGATTGAATGTGATGGTGGTTATCATTGGGCTGAGCGCCTGAGGCGTGTTGTGTTGTAACGTGTGGTGACGAAGTTGCGCGAGACAGAGATTCAAAATTTTCTGCGCCGAGCGGATTGGGACACAGCCAAGCGCTGGCGCTTGGCTGGTGATGCGTCTTTCCGAAAGTATGATCGTCTGGAAGGAACAAAGGGCCGCGCCGTGCTGATGGACGCCCCACCCCCGCATGAAGACGTGCGGGCATTTGTACGTATCGCGCGGCACTTATTTGCACTTGGGTTTAGCGTGCCCGAGATTCTGGCCGAAGATCATGAGGCCGGGCTGTTGCTGCTAGAAGACCTCGGGGACAACACATATACGCGCTTACTTGCCAGCGGCCATGATGAGCGTGCTCTTTATACTCTCGCGACCGATGCTTTAATCGCCTTGCATAGCATTCCCCAAGCCAAAGCGATTCCCGAGGGCGTCAAGACTTACGATACGCCACGCCTGTTAGAGGAGGTCAATCGCATCAACGTGTGGTATCGACCTCTCGTAGAGGCATCGGCTTTGCCCGACCAGGTGCAACGCGGGTTTAATGAACTTTGGCAAGCAATTCTCCCAAAAGCCTGGCTGGCGCCCACTTCGCTGATCCTGTTCGATTATCATGTTGATAATTTACTCGGTTTATTTGACCGGCCCGACATGAGAGCTTGCGGCATTCTTGATTTTCAAGATGCCGTTGCAGGGCCCGTAACCTACGATTTACTCTCGTTACTCGAAGACGCGCGACGAGATATCGATCCCACCCTCGTCGCCGAGATGAAGGCGCGGTACTTAGCGGCGTTCCCCGCGCTTGATCCCAAAGCTTTTGCAACATCGTGGGCAGTCATGGCCGCCCAGCGCCATGTTCGAGTGATTGGCACATTTGCGCGGCTGAAACTGCGCGACAACAAACTCCACTACCTTGTTCATATGCCGCGTTTGTGGCGCTATATGGATCAATGTTTGCAGCACGCGGCTCTGTCGGAGTTGAAAGCATGGCTCGATCTTCATATTCCGGCCCCGATGCGTAGCGTACCCGCGCCATGATCAAGCCGGTCACAACAGCCATGGTGTTAGCCGCTGGATTAGGCACACGGATGCAACCGATCACTAACACCTTACCAAAACCATTAGTCAACGTTGGTGGGAAAGCTTTGATCGATTGGGTACTGGATGACTTCGCCGCATCAGGCATCACCAAAGCGATCATCAACGTACATCACCTCGCGCCATTCATACGCAGCCACGTCGCAACGAGAACTGCCCCGCAGATTGTGATCTCGGATGAAACGGACCTGCTCTTGGAAACGGGTGGCGGGATCATCAAGGCTTTGCCTTTGCTTGGGACTGAACCTTTTTTGGCCGCTAACACCGATGCGTTCACAGTGGGCGGCAGCATGTCCGCAGTTGCGCGCCTCCAAAGTGCTTGGAGCGAATCAATCGATGCGCTGCTTCTGCTGCACCCACTTGAGTTGACCCATGGCTTCGATGGGCCGGGAGATTTTGCAATGGATTCGCAATCGCGACTCATCCCGCGTGCATCAACATTGAAGGTGCCTTTCGTCTATGCCGGGATTCAACTGCTTCGGCCGGAGATTTTTAAGGCCGAGAAGCTCGAACCCTTTTCGATGTGGCGGATTTGGCAACGACTGATGGCGGCTGGGCGGATTGCCGGGGTCGTCCAAGATGGCGCGTGGTTTCATGTGGGCACGCCCGAGGCGGTCGTTACCACGGATGCGCACCTGAAGCATATGGGCTTGGCCGCAGACACGGTATCGTCGCGCGCATGAGCGCCCTTGAGCCTCGACCTGACATCCAGAGTTGGCAACGGCTGAAAAAGCCCGGCCAGCCCACGGTTTTCACAATCCCAGCGACCGACAGTTTTGTTGATGCGTTAGCGCGAGGATTATTAGCTGATGCGGCGGCAGTTCCCCTGACGCTGGCGCGCATGACCGTGCTGCTGCCCACGCGACGCGCTTGCCGTTCGCTCCGAGAGGCTTTTTTACGGCTGGGCAATGGGACACCAGTTTTACTGCCGCGCCTGATGCCTTTGAATGATCTTGACGACGAAGAAGCCCTGCTGAGCGGGTTTGCCGTTCAGGGCGATGCGATGGCAGATATTCCACCCCCCATCGATGCACTGCGCCGAAAAATGTTACTCGCATCATTAATTCTGAAGCGTGACAACACTACGCATGACCAAGCAGTTGCGCTTGCTGCCGAACTCGCGCGCCTCATCGACCAAATGCAGACCGAGCGAATTAATTCCAGTGTCTTCAAAACACTCGTCCCCGACGATTACGCCGTGCATTGGCAGGAGACACTGAGCTTTCTCGATATTATTACGTCTCATTGGCCCGACATCCTGCGCAGCGAAGGGTGCATCGATCCCATCGATCATCGAAATCGTGTTTTTGCTGCACAGGCCGCAATTTGGCGCGCGCGTGGCGATCAGTTACCAGGCCCGATCATTGCGGCCGGCTCAACCGGCAGCATTCCAGCAACCGCTGATTTGCTCAGCGTGATTGCCAACTTGCCGCAAGGATGTGTGGTTCTGCCGGGTCTGGATCAAGGCCTTGATGAGCCGAGCTGGGCCGTCATTGATGAAATGCATCCACAGTTTGGTCTGAAACATCTTTTGGCGCAGCTCAAGCTCAGCCGCAGCGATGTCTTGTCATGGCCTGGAGCAAATGTCGTAAAGCCTGACAGTGCGTCATGGGAACGGATACGCTTCGTTTCTGAATTAATGCGGCCTGCGGCAGCAACGGAGGCCTGGGCCGATTGCACGTTATCGCCCACAGCCATTCAGGGACTCTACCGACTGACTGCGCCATCACCCCGCGAAGAGGCAGCAGCCATCGCCATGGCCATGCGCGAGGCCTTAGAGACTCCCGAGCAAACATGCGCACTCGTCACGCCAGATCGAGAATTGGCGATGCGGGTGGCAAGTGAGCTCGAGCGTTGGGGCATCAGCATCGATGACTCTGCGGGGCGTGATCTTGATATTTCCCCGGTTGGGGCCTTCCTGCGACTTAGTGCCGAAATGGTGGCCTCAAATTTTGCTCCGCTGCCGGTTCTCAGTGTCTGTCAGCACCCGCTTGCGGCAAGCGGCATGGACCCTGTGGTGTTTCGCAATCTCACGCGACTGGCCGAACGCGTGCTGTTTCGGGGACCACGTCCAGCCCCTGGTTTGGAATCATTGCGTCTCATGGCAGGCGCATTGAACGAGAACGGCAAAGAGATTGCGGGCTGGATTGATCATCTTGCACGCGCCTGTGATGGCTTCGTCACGGCGATGTCAGGCGCAGAATCTTCTGTCTCCGTGCTGCTCGAAGCCCATATGCGCTGCGCCGAGGCTTTAGCGGCTGCGCACGAAACCGCAGGACCCTTGCGACTATGGGCGGGCGAGGACGGCGAAAGTGCCGCAACGGTGATCGCCGAACTTGCGAATGCCTGCCAAGCCCTGCCGCCCATAACACCGAACGCTTACCCATCGCTGTTCGCTGCGCTCCTGGGAGGGCGCGTCGTGCGGCCGCGTTATGGCAAGCACCCCAGACTCGCGATCTTGGGGCCATTGGAAGCAAGGTTACAGCGCTTTGGCACGATGATCTTGGCGGGCCTGAATGAAGGTGTGTGGCCTGCA
>Ga0209553_1000489_pt1 | contig 20756 bp, 14 predicted proteins | sample LauGreFBDMM110DN_2_FD_188217 | JGI IMG/M metagenome (GOLD analysis project Ga0209553, IMG submission 188217) | Freshwater lake microbial communities from Lake Michigan, USA - Fa13.BD.MM110.DN (SPAdes) (version 2) | ecosystem: Environmental > Aquatic > Freshwater > Lake | place: Lake Michigan...
CTGAGTGACCACACAGATCGCAATCTGACTCACGATGAAGTCGGCAGAATTTTTATTCTGCCGACTTCTTCTCTTTAGAAAATGTCTCGAACATTTCTGCTGTTGCGACGTACTAAGAACATGCAAGAGGCATCACACATTCCGACGGATCTGGACGCCTGCCAGACGCTCATTGAACAGCAGGCCCGCGCACTGCTCGACATGCAGAAGTCGACGGAAGACCAGTCGAAAAAAATCGTGGAGCTGGAACTGCAGATCGACAAGCTCATCAAGCAGCTCTACGGACCAAAATCAGAACGCAGCGTCGATGATCCGAATCAGCTGACGCTGAACTTCAGCGATGATGAACAGTCGAAAGATGCGATCGCCGACGCTGTGATTGAAGCGGAAAAGATCGTTCAGGAATTTACGGTCCGGCGTAAGGTGACCAAAGAGAAAAAGCCACGCAACGAACAGCTTCCCGCCCATCTGGAACGATATGAAGTCACGGCAAAATCTTCAGAAGCCGACACGCATTGCGCCGAACACGGCGAACGAACCATCATCGGCTACGACAAAACCGAGACGCTGGAATTCGAACGCCCAAAGCTGCGTGTGCGAGTCACGCTGTATCCGAAGTATGCGTGTGCCAGTCATGCCGAATGCGGCATCGCACAGCCAGAACGAGCAACAGGGCTCGTGGAGGGCAATCGGTACGGGATCAGCATCGCCGCAGAAATCATTGCGGCAAAATACGACTATCATCTGCCTTTCTATCGCCAGCAGAACTGGTTTGCCGGCAGCGGCTGGTGTCCGACGCGATCAACACTGCTGAATATTCTCACAGCCGCTGAGAGTGCGCTGCGACCGCTGGCGGATTACTATCGGACGCAGTTGATGCAGGAGCAGGTGATTGGTTGCGATGAGACACGTGTGACTCTGCTGACTCCAGCAGGTCTGCCAGCGCTGAAAAAAGACGCTTCCGAACGTGATCGCCGTCGTCATGAAGTTCTTGCGGAAGCGATGGCCAGACAGAAGCCAAGTCTGACGGCTCGGATGTGGGCGTATCGCGGCGTGACTCTTCCGTTCAACGTGTTCGATTTCACGGTGAGTCGTGAACGTTACGGCCCCGATGATGTGCTGTCGGAGTTTCGCGGATTTTTGATGGCAGACTGCTGGACCGGTTTTCTGCAAATCGGTCTCCGCAGCGACCTGCGCATCACACGTGTCGCGTGCATGGCGCATGCACGCCGAAAGGTCTTCGACTGCCGCACGACTTATCCTGCGCAGGCGAGCGTACTGCTGGCGATGTTTCGTCAACTGTATGACATCGAAGATCGCGGGAAAGAACTGACGCCGGAGAATCGCCAGACGCTGCGTCAAACAGAATCGATTCCCGTGCTGAACAGGCTGGGAGAGTATCTCAAAAGCGATGCGGTGAGCGAACGCAGTATCCTTCCGAAGAGCGACTTCGCAGCGGCGGTGAATTATATTCGTAACCACTGGGAGCAACTTCAGCTTTATACCACGAACGGTCAGATCCCGATCGATAACAACGATGTGGAACAACTGATGAAGCAGGTTGCGACAGGTCGGAAGAACTGGCTGTTCATCGGCAGCGCTGATGCGGGCGAACGCGCGGCAAATCTGCTGACGCTGGTGAGTACCGCGCATCGCAATGATCTGGATGTGTGGATGTATCTGAAGGATGCACTGGATCAGTTACTTGCAGGCTCGACGGATTACGAGTCATTGCGTGCTGATGTCTGGAAGCAGTCGCACCCTGAGGCAGTTCGCACGTATCGCTCCGACGAACGTCGCGATACAGCGGACCGTAACCGCCTGACCCGGGCTCAACGCCGACTTGCCAGTGCAAAGAAGCTGGCAGCCGCGAAGCTGGCCGCAGAAAAGGACGAACCCAAACAGCAGAAACCAAAGCCGAACAAGGCTCGTCCCTGAGCTCGGCTACGCAGTTAGGGCAACCCACGACCGGTATGGTGCTGGAGTACGGTCTCTCTGAAGAAGCAGCGTGAGAACCCCGACAACATCCTGTTTATCGACGCCAGCCAGGGTTTTGAGAGTGGGACCAATCAAAACATTATCGGCCCGGAACATATCGAACGCATTATTTCGACCTATCGAAACCGCGAAAGCATCGCGAAGTTCAGTCACGTTGCCGACCGGAGCGAGGTGGCGGAAAACGACTACAACCTGAACATTCCGCGATATGTCGATACCTTTGAGGAAGAGGAACCGGTGGACTTGGACTCTGTGTGCCAGGAGCTCGCCGCCCTGGAATCCTCGATAGCGGGCACGGACGACTTCATCGCGGGATATTGCAAGAAACTGGGAATCAAGACGCCCTTTTGAAGACCATTTCCGATCATTGGAGACAAGCCAAGGCACGCGATTCACCGCGAAGCGGTTTCAGAAATTAGCCGGTGGTCGAGCGCAGCGAACACCACCGGACCACGTCCCAAAACTGCGTTGCATCCCGGAGGGATGCTAGACCATCCGCGAAACGTTCGGGCTGCCACGTTTCTGGCATCCCTCCGGGATGCGGTCATATCATTCATCCAATCCGGTGGTGGCGCTACGCTTACCACCGGCTAATCTCTCAAACCGCTTCGCGGTGAATCGCACGAATGGCTACAATTCTCAAACCGCTTCGCGGTAAATCGCACTGCGATTCACCGCGAAGCGGTTTCAGAAATTAGCCGGTGGTCGAGCGCAGCGAACACCACCGGAAACCGTCCCACACGCCCCGCATCGCATCCCGGAGGGATGCCAGACTGTTTCGAATGAGGTTTCTATGTCCACATTTCTTAGCCTGCATTACCACATCATTTTCAGCACCAAATACAGGAAGCCGTGGATCCAGGACGTTTGGATTGCCCGGCTCCACGAATATATGGGCGGAACAATTCGAGGCTTGGACGGCGTACCGGAGTCTGTCGGAGGCGTCGAGGATCATGTCCATCTGCTGGCGGGCCTGAAATCGACTCATCGGCTGTGCGATTTCATGCGGGAACTAAAAAAGAGTACTTCCGAATGGGTGCATGAAACGATCAGCGAATCTCGATTTCAATGGCAGGACGGTTACGCCGCTTTTACCGTCAGCCCGACGGCCCGTGACGCGGTTCGCAGCTATATTGCCAGTCAGCCCGAACATCATCGCACGCAGACTTTCAAGGAAGAGTTGATTGAACTGCTGGAACGGGCCGGAGTGGAATATGATCCAAAATACCTGGATTGATCTGTATCGATGCGTCTGGCATCCCTCCGGGATGCGGTCGGACATTTCATCCGTTCCGGTGGTGGCGCTTCGCTGACCACCGGCTAATCTCTCAAACCGCTTCGCGGTGAATCGCACGGAGGGCTACAATCTGGAGACCGCTTCGCGGTGATATCGTACGAATGGCTACTATCTGCAAACCGCTTCGCGGTAAATCGCGTTTGCGATTCAGCCCGAAGGGCTTCCAGAAATTAGCCGGTGGTCGAGCGCAGCGAACACCACCGGAAACCGTCCCACACAACCGCAATCGCATCCCAAAGGGATGCCAGACTTGTTTTCCATGTCCACACATTCCATTGCCACCACTCAACCCGAACAAGTCCTCGAAGATGAATTCGTGGCCCGGCTGGTCGGCCTGGGTTATGAGCGAGTTGCGGTGACCGATGAAGCCACAATGCTGGCGAACCTGAAGGCGCAACTGGAAGCCTTCAACAGCATGACGTTGACGGCGGGCGAGTTCACCAAGGTCCTGCATCACCTGAGCAGAAGTTCCGGCGTGTTTGCTAAAGCCAAGATCCTGCGGGACCGGATGAAGCTGACGAAGGAGGACGGCCAGACGGTTTACCTAGCGTTCTTCGACTCGGTGAATCCGCTGCGGAACCGCTACCAGGTAACGCAGCAGGTCGCCATCGAGGGCAGTTACAAAAACCGCTACGACGTGACGATCCTGGTCAACGGCCTGCCACTGGTGCAGATCGAACTGAAGCGGCGAGGGTTGGAAATGAAGGAAGCCTTCAACCAGATCCAACGTTACCAGAAGCACAGTTACTGGAGTGCGCAGGGCCTGTTCCATTTCGTGCAGCTCTTCGTGATCTCGAACGGAGTGAACACCAAGTATTACGCCAACGCACGGCGACAGTCCTTCAAGCAGACCTTTTACTGGGCCAGCGAGGACAACAAGACCATTCGCGAGCTGCCCGCCTTCACCACTGCCTTCCTCAACCGGGAGCATGTGGGGACGATGATCGGCAAGTACATCGTGCTCAATGAGACGGACAAGATCCTGATGGTGCTGCGTCCGTATCAATACTACGCCACCGAGAAGATCGTGGAGCGGGTGAAGAGTCCACCGGCAGAAAAGCCGAACGGCTACATCTGGCACACCACGGGCAGCGGCAAGACGCTGACCTCCTTCAAAGCGGCGCAGATCATCACCGGCCTGTCGAGCGTGTATAAAGTGGTCTTCTGCGTGGACCGGAAGGACCTGGATTACCAGACGATCACGGAGTTTAACGGCTTCAGCAAAGGCAGCGTGGACAGCACGAACAACACGCACAAGCTGGTGCAGCAGTTCACCGACGACACGAAGCTGATCGTGACGACGCTGCAAAAGCTGAACACCGCGATCAGCAAGCCGCAGTATCTTGCCGCAATGGAGAAGCTGCGGGATGAGAGAATCATTTTCATCTTCGACGAATGCCACCGCAGTCAGTTTGGCGACACTCACAAACGCATCACGGCGTTCTTCCGCAATCATCAGATGTTCGGCTTCACCGGCACGCCGATCTTTGCAGAGAATGCTGCCACGGTCTCAGGCAAGGCAAAGAAGACTCTCGGAAGCAGCGTAGCAGAGCACTTGACGCCATACGAAGAGACCAACCAATCCGGTGGCGGACTTAAGCGAACAACAAAAGACCTTTTCCACGAAAAGCTGCACAGCTATGTGATCACGGATGCCATCAAGGACGAGAACGTCCTGAAATTCGCCGTGGAGTATGTGGGGCGCTACAAACGCAAGCCCGACACGGCCACGGAGGTGGATATCGAGGTTGAGGGGATCGATACCAAAGAGCTCATGGAGTCCCCCGCTCGGCTCCAGAAAATCACTGATTACATCATTCAGCACCACGAGGTGAAGACGCGGAACAGGGAGTTCACCGCGATGATGTGCGTCAGTTCGGTGGATGTGCTGATCAAATACTACGAGCTATTCGCCAAACGGAAGGCAGAGGGGAAGCACAAGCTGCGGGTGGCAACGATCTTCAGCTACACCAGCAACGAAGAGGACAAGGACGCAGACGGCATCCTGGACGAAGGCGGCGAGATCATCGGCGGCGAGGGCGGCGACCCGCACAAGCGGGAGAAGCTCGACCAATTCATCCGCGACTACAACGCCATGTTCGGCACGAATTTTTCCACCAGAGACACGCAGAGCTTTTACAACTTCTACCAGGACATCGCCAAGAAGGTGAAGGACCGAAAAGTGGACATCCTGTTGGTGGTGAACATGTTTCTCACCGGCTTTGACAGCAAGACGCTGAACACGATGTACGTGGACAAGAACCTGCGTTTCCACGGTCTGGTGCAAGCCTATTCCCGCACGAACCGCATCCTCAACGAGGTGAAGAGCCAGGGGAACATTGTGGTCTTCCGCAATTTGAAGCAGCGGACGGACGAGGCCATCGCGCTTTTCTCCAACGTGAAGGCGAAGGAAGAGATCTTCGTGCCGCCGTATGACGACTACGTCAAGCGGTTCAACGAAGTGGTGGTGGAGTTGCTGAAGCTGACGCCCACGGTCGGCAGCGTAAAGGATTTGCCGGACGAAGAAGCGGAAATGCAGTTCGTGAAGAGCTTCCGCGAGCTGATGCGGCTGCGGAACATCCTGGAATCGTTTTCTGAGTTCAGCGATCAGGATTTGTCGGTGTCAGGCCAGGTCTTCGCCGACTACCGTAGCGCCTATCTGGACCTCTATGACAAGATCAAGACGGACAACCAGACGGAGAAGGTCAGCATCCTCAACGACGTGGATTTCGAGCTGGAGCTGATCCACCGGGATGTGATCAACGTCCAGTATATCCTGACGCTGCTGGCGAGACTCTACGGAGCCGATGCGGCGGAACAGCAACAGATTCGAAAACTCATCATCGACTCCGTGGCGGGAGACATCGAGCTACGCAGCAAAAAGGAGCTGATCGAGAAGTTCATCGAGCAGAACCTGCCCAACGTGGGCGATGCCGCCGAGATCCCCGAAACCTTCGAGTCCCTCTGGGAAGTCGAGCGCGTGGCCGCCTTTGAACGACTTGTTAAAGAAGAACAGCTCGACGCTGACAAGCTCAAGAAGGTCATCGACCGCTACGTCTACACCGGCAAGGAGCCGCTGCCAGACCCGGACATCATCGACCTGATCACCCGCCCGCTAAAACTGTCCGAACGCGCCCCCACTCGCAAGCGGGTGCTGGAGAAGATCATGGATTATGTGTTGCCGTTCATTCAGGGGATCACGGCGTAAAGCGTGCGTCGCCTACCTCGGCAAGCCGGAAGAAATCGGCAAAGTGTTTGCGGGGTTGCAGAAGTATTCTGTACCACGGTGGGGCGTGATTGGACGCCGAAAAAAGTTCAGTTCAAGTTCTCGCCTGGCTCGATTATACGCTGTAACTTATTGCAGATATTTGTTCGCCACTCCGCTCGTAGTGCTTTCCCCGCCTTCCGGTTGCTTTTCTTCCGACCTTTCGGTGGAATAGAAAGAAATGTTTCGCCTTCAATCAATGCCCGTACTTCCACGTGGGAGTAGTTTTCTGGTTCACATCCGCACAGAGGATCGTGAATTGCATTTGCGAAGGACCGAAATCGAACGTGAGCCACTTCGATCGAGTAGCAGCCGTCTGTGCCGCTCCCCACTATCCGCAGTCGAACGTCTGCGGGCCGCGAAAACCTACTCCAATTACATGACAGATCCGGCATCCGGATCGAATTTGCGTCAAGCTCTCCGTATTCATCCAGATCATCGGCATTAAACGCACGGAAGAGTCTGTCGTCGCCTCGGAAAACACTGGGAAGGAGTGCTTCGCGCCCGCTACATGCCAAGAGCGGCTGATCCGGTACACACTCCGAAGAGCGTGTCTAGCTTGTCGCTATCATGGCCGATGAAAGCCGAGCAAAGAACTGACGTCCCATCTGAAACAACCGCAACAGCATCCAATTCATTGTCCACATCGAGACGAAGAATGTTATTGTTTTTTGACGCTCGATAAGCAGCAAAAGTGCCGCCTTCGCGGGAAGCGGCGCTTTTATATGGAATTATTCCATAACGTGCAAACAGCCTCAACATGATTTTCAAGGATTGCTTGACACATTCTTCAGTGGGGTGATGTACCCCTTCCTCAGCCCAACTCGCCGGAAGTCTTAATTTGTTCAAGAGCCCTCGAATGTGATCTTGTACCGCTGACTCCTCCGACACACGGATTCGAAATTCCTCTCGCCGCCCCAAAATCGAACCTGCTGCAACATCAGAAACGATTGCCTGTCGCACTCGGCGCCAGTGATGGTCAGAAAACCGGTTGGCATTCTGAGTATGTGCACTTACCGTCGCCGGTGCAGGTGCATTATGTCGCATTCGAACCGCCTGTTGCATCTGCTTTTCAATCTGCAGACAGAAACTGCTATCATCGTCAATGGATTCTGCCATTGCGTTCGCAGTCTTCAACACATCTCGCTGACTGTTGAGGTCGATTCGTCCTTGCCTCAGCAACCTCGTAGGTTGCATGTAAAGCACTTTCAATGCAGCGAGTCCAGTCGCGTCATTTTCCAGCTTTGCCACAATAGCGGCAACATCATGATTCGCGGGCGCTGTGGCCATTCGCAACCTCCGCTGGCTGTCCAGAAATAATGGATGGAAAGTGTACCGACGCCTTCGCGGTTTGTGATTTTTTTAACGCTCGCTTGCATTGCTCCATCAAGTTGGAGATGTCCTTTTCATCCATGGCGAGGCTCAATTCATGCTCGCCGTCTGCAGAATCATAATGCAGTCGCATCGTATGAGAAATCACGGCCCCTTCGATTTTTTCAGCTTCCTCGTCATATAGCGGGCGGATGTCAGAGAGTATTCGGACATTTCGTACAAGATTCGCATAGTCATATGACAGCTCAATTGCAGTAGCAGCTAATCGAACTGGTCTACATTTAAGCAAACGAATCAACACTTTCGCGACACGATCCCACTCAGCCTTAAAGGAATCTGCATCAGTTGTGATTTGCTGGCTCGCGATTCAATCAGGGGGGTCTTGAGACTTTCAACAATCTCTTCAGCTTTGACACTAAATCGACGTGTGAGTCCATTCAGCGACAGTAACTGTCGGACGAGTGATTCGGCGTTTTCACGACCGAGCACGTTGATCAATACTGCGACCAGTTGTGCAGGCTGAAGTAGTACTTCACCGCAATCGTCGAGTACATTTGCCGCTTCCGAAAGCTTCCCTACACCCAAATCAACGAGTCCAACTAGCTCGTCGATCTGTTCTTCCGGAGGTCGCAACCTTACAGCCATTGTCCCTGCCAAATAAATTTTAAGAACGTACGTTAAAGAGAGGAAGAGTAGCCTTTGGACTCAGTTATCGCAAAGAGCACTTCCGATTCGGGACTCAAAATGATCGTACTCGATTGAGCACTCAGGACGACCACAAAGAAATACACGTTTGATTTCATGTTCCAGTTTAAGATGTAAAAAACAATTCACTCTCGCAATTACGGCTGACAATACCGCCGGTGGGACGAAGATCTTGCTCCTCAGACACGTCCAAGGCATCGTGAAGTTCCGTTCAACTCAATCGGTTCATCAATCACCGGAAGCCGTTCAGAGGCCGTTTCCGATCAAACGCCACACATTTTTTGTACCTGCGAGTGCCCCTTTGCTGGCAACTTGGATATTCGTTGCGTCCCGAGCCAGCGACACCTCCGTGCAAAAACTCAATCATGAGAAGCTGTCCAGAGGAGTCGAATTGTTTTAGATACCTGTCAACGCATGACAGTTCTTGGATCGGAGGAACGGACTCGTTCATTCCAATCGGCGGTGATACAAATTGCTGCCTGAATGAACGCCAACCGACTTATCTCAGTTCAGCTTCCCAGTTGCCCGCATCACGGCGCGCTGCCCCCTCCACTCCACGACGCTCGCAACCCCCTGCAGATCCCTCAAACACACCGCATCCCGTCCCTGTTCCACCCTCGGCAAAAACAGCAATTACTCCTGAATTTCCGGAGCCAGCATCAACAAATTCATAATCATCGTCATCCGAGCCCGCGTCACATTTCCCAGCCGGGCCAGGTCCGAATAGTTCGCCACCGCCCCCGATTCGATCAACCCGTCGAAGTGGATAGCCAGCGCCATCAACCGCGTGATTCGCGGCAGACGGCCACGTGGGGCCTCCTGTGGCGTTGTCTCCGGCGTCTGTACAAGACACCGGGTTCCTTGCCGCCGCGTCTCAAACCGCACGTTCGCCGATACCTTGACTCCTGTCTTCATGCCACTGCCCTCTCTTCAGAAAACTGTTCCAGAAAAACCTCGAACCCATCGGGCTCGAACATGATCTCGACCTGCCCCGATTCCCCGTTGTAATCCACTCGCTGCACCAGCAGATTCAAAACGCGCTCCTGCTCCCGAGGCGAAAGACTGTTCCATATTGGATCAAATTCCCGCAGAGCATGTTCAATGACGTCCCGATCTGGTGGCTCGATATCGCGATCCCGGATCTCCTGCCGAATGGCTGACAGTTGCTCCGTGGCCATCCGCACCCGTTCGTGCGCCGCAGCTAATCGTTCTGTCGAGTCTGGTCCCTTCGTGGACAGTTTCTGAATCTCGGTTTCGCATTGCCGGATCTCTCGGACGGCTACCCGTTCCTGTTCGCGAAGGCCAGCCAGTTCGTCGGTCCCCACATCACCAATTTGCTCAATGACATTCTGAACAAATCCTGGATCGGCACCGAGGCTGCGAATCTGGCCAACCACGAATCGCTCCATTTCCCCGGCTGGCACAGATTTCGATGGGCAAGTCTCCCAGCCAAGCTTCTGCGCTTTCGAGCACACATAATACCGGTATCGGCGATCTCCCTTTTTCGTGATGGACGGCACCATCGCAGCGTCGCAGCAGCTGCACCGCAATAATCCTTTCAGGAGAGCACCAAACTCGTTACGAATGCCGCTCCCTCCGCCATTCGAATTCTGGATCAACTGTGCCTGGACTCGCTGGAACACATCCGGATCAATTATCCCGTCATGCTCGCCTTCATGGATTTCGCGTTTGTATTTGGCCTTTCCCAGATACGTTGGGTTCGTCAGCAATTTGTGCAGCGAGGTCTTCGTAAACGGCATCCCGCCACGCCGTTTCTCCTTTTTGGTCGTCCACCACTTGTTGCACCAGCGGCGTTCTGTCAGCACCTTGACAACCTTCAGCAGCGTTCGATGTTCTAGGTACAGATCGTAAATCTGCCGAACCTGAGACGCTTCGGTCTCGTTGATGACCAGTTTCGATCCGGGTTGCTCCACGTCGTATCCTAGCAGGGGCATCCCGCCCGTCCATTTGCCCTTGCGGCGGGTAGCGGCGATCTTGTCGCGGGTGCGCTCGCTGATGATCTCTCGTTCGAACTGGGCGAATGACAGCAGGACATTCAGCATCAGCCGCCCCATCGAGTTGGCCGTGTTGAACAGGGGTTTGGGGGCTGGCCCCAAAGCACCGGGCCCCAAAGCACCGGCCAAACCAACGTCCAATGTGTTTTCTGTCCGCTTCACTTCTCTGCTATTCGCTTCACCCGTTTCCTCGCCTTACGCGGAACCAATACACAAAGTTAGAACGCGACACGAACTGTTCAAAACCTTGTTTTGCACAAATTGTTGGCATTAATCAGGAAATTCATTCCGCAATCAGATGACAGCGTGGAACCTTCGCGATATGACGCGCACCTTTCAAATTTCGTTCCCAAGTTAAAGACGAAAAGTAGATCAATGTGTAGACACCTAGCACTTCTGTTGACGCTGTTCGCAACCTTAATATTGCCCACTGTCCTGCCGGAACAATGCGGAGCAGACGAGACGGGTGGGGACTATCAGGACTGGAAGCACTCCGGTTCGATGTGGATCCTAACGACGTCTGACGGCGCGGCGTTGGCGCCTGACACATCAGTCGCGAGTTTTCCAATGCTCGTGAGGTTACACGGGGACTTTTTCGACTTCCGCGAGGCCAAGGCAGGCGGTGCAGACTTGAGGTTCGCAACAAGCACCGGTGAGCCGTTGGCGTATCAGATCGAAGACTGGGACGCGGTGAAGGGTGTGGCTAGCATCTGGGTGCGAATGCCGAAGATCACAGGAAACTCGCGGCAGGAACTCAAACTACATTGGGGTAACGAGAAGGCAACCAGTGAATCCGATGGTAAGGCCGTGTTCAATGAGTCAAACGGATATCTGAGTGTCTGGCACATGCACGATGTGGTGCAGGACGACGTTGGTTCGCTCACGAGTACTGATACTGGTACGACGGCAACTGTGGGCATGATTGGTGTCGCGCGGCATTTGGCGAATGGAAAGGGTGTATTTTGCGGCGACATGATTCCGAACTATCCCATCGGGTCAAGCCCTCACAGCACCGAGGCGTGGTTCCGCGCAGAGCAGCCGAATGGACGAGTCCTCGCGTGGGGCAACGAGCATGGTCAGGGCAAAGTTGTGATGCACTACATGAGTCCACCGCATGTGAAGATGGAGTGCTACTTTTCGGGCGCGGATGTGCGCAGCGGCAGTTCGATTCCGCTCACGGAATGGGTGCAGGTCGTGCATACGTACGAGAAAGGTGATTCGCGTGTGTATGTGAACGGGGTGCTTGACGGCACGACAAAAACTGAGTCGGCTCCACTCGCGATTAAGAGTCCAGCGCGGCTGTTTCTCGGTGGCTGGTATCACAATTATGATTTCGTGGGTGACCTAGATGAAGTTCGGATCTCACATGTCGTACGGTCGCCGGAGTGGATCAAGCTGCAATACGCCAACCAACAGCCAAACCAAACGCTGGTCGGACCGCTCGTGCAGCCGGGTGATGAGTTTTCGGTTTCGGAAAAACAGCTTGTCGTAGCTGAAGGTCGGAACGCGACCATTACTGCGAAGGCGGGCGGAGCACAGAAGGTCCAGTGGATTCTGAAACGTGACGGGCACGAGTCAATCGTGGCGACGGATCGGTTCTCTTTCACGTTCAACTCAGGGCGCGTGCTTGGCAAGCAAAGTGCGACGCTCACCGTGAAGGCCATCTACGCACACGAAGTCAAATCCCACGACATCGCGATCACGATCAGTGACGACATCCCGGAGCCGGTCTTTAGGCTCGCCGCTCCCGAGAATTGGGACGGACGGGAGACGATCGAAGTTGTGCCCCAGATTTCGAATGTCGCCGCGATGCGGGCCAAGGGCGCGGGACAAATGCACGTCCGTTGGACTATCGACGACGTCGCTGTCATTAAGCAAATTGAGGCCGACAAGCTGATCCTCAAGCGGGCTCAAGGCAGCGGTTCATTGCGGGTCACGGCCTCGATCGACAACGGCGGCACGAAGGTCGTCCAGTCGATCATGATCCACGTGCAGGAACCGTCACCAACAAAAGACGTCTGGATTTCGCGGCCGCCCGCCGAGACGGAGCAACCGGAAGACAACCAATTCATCCCTCGCGACGGCTCGGGACGCGGCGGCCGACAATTCGGAACTCTGGGGTATGCGGGAACCCTTGCCGCCGCGGCTGATTCGGTCTTTGTGCGCGTCTTCGCCGACGATCAACTCTTTGCAACCGAGGCAGCCCAGCTGACTGCCAACAAGAAATACTCGCTCTCCGTGAAGCTGAACTTGGGGTTAATTCAGTACCGCACCGAGTTCGGTTCAAAGACGGGCGACGAAGAGACCGTCCTGCACACCGCCCAGAACATTGTGTGCGGCGATGCGTATCTCATTATCGGTCAGTCGAACGCGGTAGCGACTGACTTCGGCAACGAAAACCCACTTGTGCCAACCGAGTGGGTGCGTACTTTCGGCGCAACAGACGGAGGTCCTGAAGGTTCGCGGCTGAAGTTGTGGGCTCCCGCGGAAGCTCGCAGTCCCGGTGGAAAATCGGAGATCGGTTACTGGGGCATGGAACTCGGACGGCGATTGGTCGAGAGCGAAAAGATTCCAATCTGCATTATCAACGGAGCGGTCGGAGGTACACGGATCGATCAACATCAACGCAATAACGCGGCCCCGACAGACGTCAGCACGATCTACGGCCGGATGTTGTGGCGCGTGGAACAAGCGAAGCTGACGCACGGGATCCGCGCAGTGATCTGGCATCAAGGTGAGAACGACCAAGGCGCGGACGGGCCAACTGGCGGCTATGGTTACGAGACCTATCGTCAGTTCTTCGTTGACCTTGCCGCCGCGTGGAAGGAAGACTATCCCAATCTAGAACAATACTACGCGTTTCAAATTTGGCCGAAGTCGTGTTCGATGGGCATCAACGGATCGGACAACCGTCTGCGTGAAGTCCAACGCACGCTGCCGACACTGTTTTCGAATCTCCGTGTGATGTCAACGCTCGGCATTAAACCACCCGGCGGTTGCCACTTTCCAGCGGAAGGCTACGCCGAGTTTGCCCGAATGTTGCATCCGATGATGCAGTCTCAACTCTATGACCGTGAAATCCGCGAATCGAGCGACCCGCCGAACCTAACGCGTGCGTACTTCACCACCGAACTTCACGACGAACTGATCCTTGAGTTCGACCATCAGGTTGGATGGTCGGACGCACTCATCAGCCAGTTCTACCTCGCCGGAGAACCCGGACAAGTTGCCTCAGGCTCCACGGATGGCAAACGGATCACGCTAAAACTAAAGACCCCTTCAAAGGCCACGAAAGTCACGTACTTAGACAGCGATAACTGGAGCCCCGACAACCTGCTGTACGGCGTAAACGGCATCGCGGCGCTGACGTTCTGCGAGGTGTCGATCGAGAATAAATAGGCGAGGTGGCAGATGCCGTCCGGTTTCCGTCGCGGCTCTTCGATTCCAAATAGAGTTTGAATCATTTTCGATGAAGCAGGATATCCCGGCGGACGTTTTGAATCATCTCATACAGGCGAGGCTTGCCACACAGAAATCACCTGTAAGTTCTCGATACGCGGTTCATGCCGAAATCTTCCCAATCGAAAGTTATCGCGATGTCTAAGCTGTTTCGAAGTCGTTATCTGTTTTTGCTAATCTTTTTCGTCGCAGATCCGAGTATAATTCATGCGGGCGATGGCCAACTTCGTGTTCCCCCCAATGACGCTCAACTTCGTGCATGGCTGGAGAACATGGTCTGGCATCATCGGTATTCGATGGCAGAGATGGAACAAGTCACGGGGTTGGACGTAACGCAGCTCAAGACCCGGTTGAAAGAATTCCAGATCTCCGACACCAATCGCCCACCGCGAACTAGCAATAGTTTGCTGCTGTTGCCCTATCCAGGCGGTCGGCATCCGCGGATTGGATTTCTGGACGGTGCTGTCGAACCACAGCGTGAAACGAAACTGAGTGTTTTTTGTCCATGGGACGATCACAGCTACGTTGTGATGGATGTGCCTGAGGCGATCTGGTCAAATCTAGGGCTCACTTATCTGGCACACACGCATGTCCAGACAATCTGGGATCTCGAGGGTACACAACTGGAGCAGCAGGAGTGGCAGGTCACAGACGACGGTAATTTTCAGCTGCAGCGTCGCCTGCCTAACGGGATCAAATTCGGCACCACAGCGAAAGCGATGCCTGACCACATTGCCCTGACCATGTTTCTGAAGAACGGGACGGCTGCGGCACTGAGTGATCTGCGAGTTCAGAACTGCGTGATGCTTAAGGGAGCCGAAGGTTTCGCGCAACAGACGAACGACAATAAAAAGTTTGTGGATGGGTATGCCGTGGCTGGATCAATGGATGGGACGCGTTGGATCATCAGTGGCTGGGACCCAATTCACCGCGCTTGGGGAAATGCTCCGTGTCCGTGCTTGCATTCTGATCCAAAATTTCCGGACTGTGCGCCTGGGGAAACTCAGTACCTGCAAGGTTGGCTGTCGTTTTATCAGGGAGCTGATCTGGATGCAGAACTCCAACGCATCGAAGCCACAGGCTGGCGGCTGCCGACCGTAATCGCGGAGGACTGATGAATAATCCAACATGGCAAGACGGACAATCATGTCAGTCGGACGGCTGGAGTCGTGTGGCCCACGATTGTTGTTCTGTGCAGCGTGCGTCTAATTTTGCTGATTGTCAATTGGATTCCATGCTGCTTTGGATAACTTCAGCGGCAAGCTCTTCGAAATCGACACGGTTCAGCGATGTCGTGACTAAATCTTGATAGACGCCTGCGGTGCTGTTCATCGCTTCAGCCGTGACATGTTCGCGCATTTTTCGAGCAAGCAGCAATTTGGCGGCTTCAAGTTCGGAAAGAGTCCCTTCACGGACACCGGGCGCATGTTTCGCCGTTTCAAGATGCTTCTTGGCTTCTGCCTGCCAGTGTTTGGACTGGCCAGGTTCTTCCATGATGGAGTCGGCAACCATCATGGTTTCGTTATCCGCGTTCTCGCGAGATTGCAATGAACCGCGTCCTTTCCCTGAACTGCGATTCTTTGCGCCAGGTGCCTCGCCATTGAATTCCGATTCAAACAACCCCGCAGAGCTGGCTGGGCGGTTGGAGGTTCCAGATACGCTAAAACCTACGGGGTCTACGAAATATTTGGCGACGGAATCTTTGACTTTCTGGTCCTGCGACACCAGCCACATGACCATAAAAAACGCCATCATCGCCGTGACGAAGTCCGCGTAAGCCACTTTCCATGCACCACCGCCGCCTGCCATGTCAACTGTCTCCGTCGTTTGACTCACTGAGTCGAGTTGTCTTCTTGATTCGGACTACTGTCTGCGTCAAATGGCATGTTCAATGCTTCACAGTGGCAGACCCTACCGACTTGCGCCGGATAGTTACTTCTGTGCGTCCACTTCCTTAAGCATCTCATCCAGTTCTTTGTTTGACGGTCGAACGGCCGTTCCGCATCCGCGTCGCACGTTATCCATCACGGTTCTGGGTGACCCGCCGCCGGCAAAGCCAACAACAGCTGCAGCAATTGTCTTTTGCAATGCGGCTTCTTGATGGCCCAAACCATCCATCGCACCCGCAAGTGGCCCGATCAGGCCATACGACAGGAGAATCCCTAGGAATGTACCGACCAGAGCTGCACCGACCTTATGCCCGATTTCTTCGACGGGACCACCGATGGCCCCCATCGTGACCACGATCCCAAGCACCGCCGCGACAATCCCGAATCCCGGCAAGCCGTCGGCGCTCCGTGTCAATGCCGCAACTGCATCATGGTGTTCACTTTCATATACATGAATCTCGGTATCGAGCAGCGCCTGCAAATTAGTGCCATCATTCCCTTCCATCGCGCCCTGCAGCGCGCCGGTGACAAACTCCATCAGATGATGATCGTTTGCAATCTTGGGATACTTCTGAAAAATTGGATTGTTGTGGCCTTCGCTGATGATAGGCTCCCAAGCCAACATTCCGTCGCGTCTGGCGACTCTAAATAACTCATAGAGCAGCTTAAATGTCTGATTATAAGTCGCTTTGCCGACGTTGCCTCCTTTCAGCAACGCGAGCAGTCCCTTCATGACGTCTTTGAGTACCTTCGGTGGTGAACTGCAGATCATGGCGCCCAAAGCGGCACCACCGATGGTCACAATTTCCGAAGGGTGAATCAGCGAATGAATATGGCCACCAGCCATTGAGAACCCGGTCAGAACAGAGCCTAAAACGAGAATTATCCCCACAATCGGCAACATTGAATAGACTCTCCAAATAACCAGAGTCCGGCGCGAAGCCCGGAATCGTTCGTTTTCGCTTATCGTCGCACTACACCGCGACTTGCGTAGAAAACAGGGTTTCTCGTCAGGGCTGACAGGGTAGCGGGCGACGCTTCGGCATAATCGTTATTATCGCTTCCGGGTGTTCCTCGCCGATTCCATGCTCTTTTGAGAGAATCGCAGGCCGGTGAGACCCCGCATTGAATGGGTTTGGGTACATACCTACAATTCCCCGCGTCTGGAGATCCGCCCACACAGTCTGAGTGATAAAAATACTTAGAAAATGGATGTCCGAACTACTTTATGTCAACGAATATAAGAAGCGTCAGAATTTTATCTCTGGGGATACGAATGTTGGATCAGGCTATTCTTGACACGGTTTCGGGAATCGCTCCTGAAGAGCTTGATGATTGGTACGAGTCGCTCGAAGACATCCTGCATCGCTATGGGCCAGAAAAACTTCGCGAACTTCTGGTTCACTTGCAAGAACGCGCGTATGCGCGCGGTGTGATGCTGCCGTTTACTGCGAATACCCCTTATCTCAACACGATTCACCACAGCGACCAAGTGAAATTTCCTGGCAACCGGGAAATGGAACGCCGCATTAAGAATATCGTGCGATGGAACGCCATGGCTATGGTCGTGCGTGCGAATAAGTACTACGACGGTGTGGGTGGGCATATTTCGACGTTTGCGTCGTCAGCGACGTTATACGAAGTGGCCCAAAATCACTTCTTTCAAGGTCGCAACTCGACTCACACAGGCGATATGGTCTACTTCCAAGGACATGCCTCACCCGGCATGTATTCCCGCGCGTTCCTCGAAGGCCGTTTGACTGAAGAAAACCTGATCAATTTCCGCCGTGAACTTCCAGCTGGCGTTGGTCTTTCAAGCTACCCGCATCCATGGTTAATGCCGACATTCTGGCAGTTTCCGACCGTGTCGATGGGACTTGGACCGATTTGCTCCATTTATCACGCTCGCTTTCTGCGATACATGGAACATCGAGGATTATTGGATACGTCAAAATCTCGCGTCTGGGCCTATCTTGGGGACGGCGAATGCGACGAACCAGAATCGCTCGGGGCGCTGACACTGGCATCGCGTGAAAATCTTGACAACCTCACTTGGGTGATCAACTGTAATCTGCAACGGCTCGATGGGCCGGTGCGCGGCAACGGGAAAATCATTCAGGAACTGGAAGCAGCCTTTCGTGGTGCTGGCTGGAACGTAATTAAAGTTGTCTGGGGGTCTGATTGGGATCCGCTTCTCGATGCAGACGAAGAAGGCAAGCTCGTCAAACGCATGGGTGAAGTCGTCGATGGTCAGTATCAAAAGTATACGGTGTCGTCGGGTGAATATATCCGTCAACACTTCTTTGGGACTGATCCTGAGATCCTGAAAATGGTGGAACATTTGTCGGATGAAACGTTGGAATCCATTCGCCGTGGCGGTCACGATCCGGAAAAGGTGTACGCGGCGTATCATGCCGCTGTGAACCACAAGGGCGCACCGACAGTAATTCTGGCAAAGACGGTCAAAGGATACGGGCTTGGCGAAGCTGGCGAAGGCCAAAATGTGGCGCACAATCAGAAAAAGATTGCCGAAGACGCGCTGAAAGTGTTTCGCACGCGTTTCAACATTCCAGTCAGCGACGCTGAAATCGATAAGCTGCCATTCTATAAGCCGGATGCGAACAGCGAGGAAATGCAATATTTGCACGAGCGGCGTAAGGCACTTGGTGGGTTCGTTCCCGTCCGCACGGCATGCAGCGAAAGACTGGAAGTGCCGGAACTGGATGATAAAATTTTCACGACGAAGCCTTTGTTGGCTGGGAGTGACGGCGGAGAAGGTTCCACCACCTTCGCGTTGGGCACAATAGTTCGCGGAATGGTGCGACATAAGGCCATGGGGCCGCGCGTCGTCCCGATTATCCCGGACGAAGCGCGCACCTTCGGGATGGAAGGTCTGTTTGCCCTGTGTGGCATCTATTCCAGCAAGGGCCAGTTGTACGAGCCTGTCGATTCGAAAAACACGATGTACTATCGGGAAGCAAGGAACGGCCAGTTGCTTGAAGAAGGCATCAACGAAGCTGGGGCGATGAGTTCCTTTATTGCTGCCGGTTCGGCCTATGCGAATCTCGGCATGAACATGGTGCCATTCTATGTGTATTATTCCATGTTTGGCTTCCAGCGTGTCGGCGATTTAATCTGGTGTGCAGCCGATACGCGTTGCAAGGGTTTTCTCTGCGGCGGAACGTCCGGACGTACGACGCTGAACGGTGAAGGTTTGCAGCACGAAGATGGCCACAGCCAGTTGATGGCCACGACCGTTCCATCGTTGCGGGCGTACGATCCCGCTTATGGTTATGAGTTAGCGGTAATCGTCCAAGACGGTCTGCGTCGCATGTATGCCGAGGGAGAAGAAATTTTCTACTACCTGTCGGTCTACAATGAAAGCTATGCGCATCCTCCGATCCCGGATCGCGGAGAAGTGGTTAATGGGATTATTCGGGGCATGTATCGCCTAAGTTCGACGGAGAGCAGCCAAGGTCAGCGACATCGTCCGCAGCTTTTCGGCAGCGGTACAATTTTGCGTGAAGCCCTTCGGGCTCAGCAGATCCTGAAGGAGAAATACAGCATTGGCACGGATGTCTGGAGCATCACGAGTTACAGTGAACTCCGCCGTGACGCGATGGATTGTCAGCATTGGAACGATATGCATCCAAGTCAGACGCCGCGGCGCTGTTATTTGGAAGACACCCTCGAAGACGTCACCGGTCCGTTTATCTCGACTAGTGACAACGTGCGTCTGGTGGCTGATCAGATTCGCGAGTGGATTCCTGGTGAATATATTATTCTGGGAACCGACGGATTCGGACGCAGTGAGACACGCCCGGAACTGCGTCGACATTTTCAGATTGACGGCGAATGCACAGCGTATGCTGCACTTCGTGGACTTGCCCGGATGGGCGCATTTGACGGATCAAGACTGGCAGATGTCCTGATAGAACTGGCAATCGATCCGGAGAAAATCAATCCTTTGAATGCCTGAGCAATTTAAAATTTCATCCTTGAGTAGGTTGCGGAATGCAACGGCAAATGCACTACTCGCTGACCAATGGTGTGTTCCGTTTCGCTGCACATATTCTGCAATTTGTCATTTCCTGAACTCTGAACCCTGAAAACTCCAGCCATGTCCATCGAATTCAAGTTGCCGGAAGTGTCTGAAGGAGTCACCACCGTTGACGTCGCAGAAGTGCGCGTCAAGGAAGGCGACGTGATCGAAGCCGGTGCAGTTGTCTGCGAAGTTGAAACCGACAAAGCTGTCGCGGAGATCAATTGCCCTCATGCAGGGAGAATTACCAAACTTCTCATTAAGTCTGGCGATAAGCTAAAGGTCGGCGAGGCTATTCTGATCATCGAAGCGGCGGACGCCACGCCACTTGCGGGGCTTGGATCGCAGACGGCAGCAGTTGCAAAACCAGCCGCCCCACCGATGCCCAACGTCCCAACGCCTTCCCAGGCACCGATCGCACCCGCACCCGTCTTGAGCAGCGGACCTGTGGATTTCAAATTGCCGCAAGTTTCGGAGGGCGTAACGAAGGTCGATATCGCTTCGGTCAACGTGAAGGTGGGGGATACGATTGCGAGTGGCGCCGTGGTTTGCGAAGTGGAAACAGACAAGGCGGTTGCAGAAATTAACTGCCCTCATGCTGGAATCATTACCGCCGTCTACATCACGCCTGGCACAAGTGTTCAGATCGGCTCGCCGTTGATTACGATCAACGCCAATTCTTCGGTCACGGAGGTTGCATTGCAGGGACCTGAGGCGGCTCCGGTTCTGTCTTCCGTGCCGCAAGTCAAAGAAC
>Ga0209553_1000490_pt1 | contig 20746 bp, 14 predicted proteins | sample LauGreFBDMM110DN_2_FD_188217 | JGI IMG/M metagenome (GOLD analysis project Ga0209553, IMG submission 188217) | Freshwater lake microbial communities from Lake Michigan, USA - Fa13.BD.MM110.DN (SPAdes) (version 2) | ecosystem: Environmental > Aquatic > Freshwater > Lake | place: Lake Michigan...
ATTCGGCGCCTACTGATCGGATGCAATCGAGGACAGGCACAATTCCCGCGAACGCTCCCCGAAAGCCAATGCAGCGTAGTTGAATCCTTCCGCCTCGGACGAGTAAGGTGCCTGTCCCCGATTACCCCTCCGATTACCTCTCACACAGTTCTTTGCCGAGCGCACCATGCACGACGAATCACAACACTCTACAACGCATGATGTCCCCTCACGCCGCGATTTTCTAAGCTCTGTGGGCCTCGGCGCGATCGCTGCCGCGACAGCGACCAGCGTCACGCACTCAGTGCTCGCCGACACTCTCACGCCACTTCACCTACTTCCGCAGGAAAAAACGACCATGGCCTTCACGCTTCCAGAACTCCCATACGCCGAAAACGCACTCGAACCAACCATTGATGCGCTCACGATGAACATCCATCGCACGAAGCATCACAACGCGTATGTGACGAATCTCAACAAGGCGCTTGACGGCCATCCAACATTGCAAGCGATGTCGATTGACGAGATCTGCCTCAACATAAGCACGATGCCTGACAGCATCAAGACCGCAGTGCGTAACAACGGCGGTGGTCACTGGAATCACTCGATGTACTGGGCATGGATGGCACCCAAAGGCAGCGGCGGTGCACCGAGTCCAGCGCTTTCCGCAGCACTTGCCAAGGCTTTCGGCAGCGTCGAAGAGTTCAAAGTGAAGTTTGCTGCGGCAGGTGTTGGCCGCTTCGGATCCGGCTGGGCGTGGCTGTGCAAGAACGCTGATGGAACGGTCGCGATCTGCTCGACCGCCAATCAAGATAATCCGCTCATGAAGGGCATTGTTGACGGTTGCGGCACGCCGATCCTCGGCTGCGATGTGTGGGAACACGCGTACTACTTGCACTATCAGAACCGCCGCCCCGATTATCTCGCGGCGTGGTGGGATGTCGTGAACTGGAACGCGGTCAACGCGCTTTACGCGTAAAAGCCTTCAATTTCGAAGGACAGACGCAATCGAGGACAGGCACAATTCCGCGAACGCTCCCCGAAAGCCGGTGCAGCGTGGCTGAATCTTTCTGCCTCGGACAAGCAAGGTGCCTGTCCCCGATCGCGCTCTGACTCGCCGCGAAACAATTCAATTGCGCAGAGCGCATTCAAAGCCCATGAATTTTTTTAGAAACACGACCCGCGATTAAAAACACATAAACGAACACAATGCTCCAACTTACGCACCAATTTCGAAGCCATATTGTGAATGCGAAATGATCGGAGTTTAAGATCGTCATAACGCCACTTGTAAATATGGTGACCACGCCCGCGTTCGCAAGGCTGGATAAAAAATGTTTCATTGTTCTGAGTCTATAGGCACGCAATTGAGGACAGGCGCAAACCTGCCGTTGGGGGTGTCCGTGATTCGTGTGGGGGTCCAGAAATCGGTCATCCGTTGGCGCCGAAGCTGGGCTTGCCGACAACCCATCGCGACCTCAGCGCATGCCTCCCTCTCATGGAATGGCGAACGATTTTTGCGTAAACTCTGAATTTCATTGGACATAGGTCATTGCTGCGGTAGTGCTTAACCTCTCGTACGCTGAATTGACATAGGGATCCTCAATGAAAAAACTCGCCCTTCTCTTTGCCGCAACCATGTCCGCATCTGCAAGCGCTGGTGTGTATGAGTCCGTGTTCACGCTGAACGTGCCATACACCGTCTCAAGCCCAAATATGACGCAAGTGGTACTGCGGTGGTCCACGACGGCAAGCAGCGGCACCGTCGATGTTACGCAATTGTCGGACTGGACAATGACATACCGCTCAGATTCTCAGGATGTCTTCACGGATCACATTCTTATCGCAGGTCAAGCCACCACGCTTGGTGGTGTCAGTCGCTCAGTGAGTGATCTGCGCTTCTCATTTGACTTTGCAACGCAAAGCTACAGCGTTTTTGACAGCATGTATTCAGGCGCGCTGCTGACGGCCGCCAACAGCACTGTGTACAACGGATACCTGTACAACAATTATCCAGGCGAGCCCAATGATTTGCTTTCCATATGGAGTAACGGCAACGAAGCAACACGACAGAACTTGGGCTTCTCAAGCCATGTCTTTTCAGTTGTGCCCGCGCCCTCGGTCAGTGGCTTGCTCATCATGGGCTTGGGGGCGCGGTGGCGTCGAAGAAACTAAGTTGGCAGGCATTGCCGCGGCGATGATGTGCTGCGACGAGCGCGAGCGGGTCAGGTGATGGCGACCCCAAGCACAAATGCGTTCAGGATCAGCAGCACGATCGCCGGAAGGGTCCGAGCCAGTGAGTCTCCAATGCGGATGCGCGTGGCGATGCCCAACAGCATGGTGAGCGCGAGGCCAGCGGCGGCGACAACAAGCACGGGGCGGCTGAAATAGCCCACGAGCAGTCCGAGCCCCCCCAGACACTCCAACACGCCGACCAAGACACGGAACCGGGCAAGTCCGTAGCGCTCAAACTCGACTTTCATGTGCAAGGTGGAGATGCAGACGATCCCGTAGAAGAGGAAGGCTATGGCCGACAGTGCGCGGGCGATTTCGAAGGCGGTCTGCATCGGGGGGAAAAAGAAGCATGGTAGGCCTGACAAGGACTCCGGTCGCCGTATATCCTAAACGAATGATCCCTCTCATTGGTTCCATTCTCCAAGTCATTGTCGGCCTCGGCCTCCTAAATGTGTGGCTGCTTCGTCGGCAGAGCTCGACCGCCTACCGCGGCGGCGAGGCGAAGAACCTGAAGGAAGAGTTCGCGACCTATGGGCTGCCCGGATCGGTGTTCTACATCGTCGGCGGCCTGAAGATCATCTGCGGCTTGCTACTACTAGTGGGACTGGCATATCCGCCCGTCGTGCTGCCTGCGGCGGCAGTGGTTGTCGCACTCATGTTGGGCGCGGTCGTCATGCACTTGAAGGTAAGCGATGGCGTGTTGAAGTACGTTCCGGCGACGCTGATGCTGGCAATGAGCGGTGCAATCTGCGTGATTTCCACGTTGTAACAGCACTCGCGCCACGGCAATCAGTCCGCCGAAGGTCCGAGCAGGCGGCGAAGGTCCCGCGGCTTCAGCACCACGCCGAGATTCAACACCAGCATTCCAATTGCAAGGGGGATGCCCCCCGGGAACATCGTCACGTTGAACGCGACGATTCCTATCGTGATAGGCAGTTGCATCAGGCCCGCCGCGAACCGTGTGCGCGGCACAAGTAGCAGGATGCCAAGCATCAAGTGCCCCACCGCAAGCCAGTCCATCAGGCCGCCGTCACGGATCAATTCCCACATCTGTGCGCCACGCGAGCCGTCACTCATCGGTGGCTTGGCCCACTTGAAAACATGGTTGGCCGCGGAACCGATCAAGGGGACCGAAAGCAGCACGGCGCTGAATACTTGCAGCTGTCGTTGAATGGGGGGCATGGGGGTTGTCTAGTATCGCTCACCGTACCACACACATCGCCGCTTGGAATCGCGCGCCCTCTGCAGTTAGGAGCGGCAACCAGGTGGCACCAACTGGTAGCCAGTGACTTTCACCGAGGATGAGCGAGCACTGTTCCTAGGACTGCCGATCAGACGGATGCTGCTGATTGAGGTGGTACCGGCCGTGACTTGCAGGGCGAACAGCAGCGCTGCTGCCCCGGAAGTAAAGTGAGAAATCGAACGGGACTGCCGAAAACAGCTACTGACCCACACGTTCGAATCATGCCCGCGGGCGACGAGGTTAACATGTGGATCTTGTGTCTCCCGGCGTCATAAGAATCGGCTTTACCGAATTGAGCGTTCGCCGAGCGCTCACACGGGCTTCTGCCTAGGGCAGCCGTCTGCAGGAAGTCGGTCGTGGCAGGGGAGCGCTTCGAGTATTTATCACTCTCAGGGGCGGTATCGTCAAACCATGCCTGCGCCGCACTTCTTCAACGACTAACTACTCCCGCTCTCAGTCATCGGGCTCGCTGCTGGTGAAGTGGGGGAGACGGACATCTTCGACAAAGTTTGCGACACCATTTGCGGTGCCGCTTTGGTATAAACTCACATCAACAAGCGATGAAAACTACGATAAAGCAACAACCCATAATGGTAGCAAAGACAACAAGTACCAAGTTGGTGACTTACGTCCTTAAGGGATTGCTTGCGATCCGCAGCAAAATATCAACTACTTCCAGCGAGGACGCCGTGGCCAAGGAGCTGGCCGCATTCGGGAGGTTGATCTTCCGTGACTTCCCATGGACGTTTGTCTACAGCGACTGGACTGGTCAGAGCATCCGCCTCGGTCAGGGCAATCCGCACTGGTGGCACGACGCGAAAGGCGACGAGGCTGTTTACTTCCACGTGCGCAACGTGCAGGCTGCCAGGGACATACTTGGATTCGCGGGCAAGGCAAGCGGCATGGAGTTGCTCAAGGACTACGTCACCGGAAGCATCGATATCCACGGGAACATGTTCCTGCTCGCCTGGGTCCGCAAGCACAAGGACTTCGACCTCGACAAGATCGAGATGTTGTTGCAGGTTGCGCGCCATCGCATGTTCCAGACCCAAGAGCGTTCGGTGGTAAACGTCCGAAGCCACTACGACATCTCGGAGGAGTTCATCAACGCCTACTTGGGAGCGACTCTGTCGTACTCATGCGCTTGGTGGGAGGACCCGTATGACCTGTCCTCGGAGAAGTTGCTCAAGAACGGCTTCGGCCCCGACGACGGCGACACCTTGGACAAGGCTCAAGTGCGCAAGTTCACGCACGCTGCCAACTACGCCAACCCCATGGACGGCGAGACCGTCCTTGACGTTGGCTGCGGCTACGGCGAACAGGTCATCATCGGCGCCAAAATGTTTCCGCGCGCCAAGTGGTATGGCGTGACTGCGTCAAAGGTGCAGTCCGCGGAAGCCAACCGCCGCATCATCGCTGCTGGCCTCGAGGGCATCGCGCACATCGCCTGCTGCGAATACCGCGAAGCGCCCGCCGTCTTCGGCATCGAGGAGTTCGATCACATCCTGTCAACGGGAATGGCCTGTCACGTGGGACCAAATGGCCAAGAGCCGTACACAAAGTGGGTGCGCGGCCACATGCGGCGAGGCGGTCGGTACATGCTGCATGTGATGATGCGCCCGTGGACCGGCAAGCCGCTCGAGTCGTTCCTCGGCGCCGCCTTCAACATGGAGTACGTCTGGCCAGGATTCGACTGGGACACATACGGCGAATGGATGCGCGTGATGGAAGAGAACGGGTTTCACGTCATGGAGTCCATCAATCTCTCGCAGCACTACGCCGCCACCACCGCATCGTGGTACCTGCGGATGATGGCCAACCGCGAGCGCAGCGTCGAACTGGTGGGCGAGCAAACTGTCCGCGCCTGGGAAATCTACCTAGCCGGCGCTTCGACCAACTTCCTGACCAAGCGCGGCATCGGCGATTCGCGCGCCGACTTCTCGCCCCCGACCATCACCGTGCGCCGCCTGCTCTGCGTGAAACTATGACCGCAGTGGCAAAAGACCCGATATCTTCCATGAACAATTGCTCATTACGTTCGCGACAGAGCAATGGAGTTTTTCATCATGAATATCATTAGTTTATTACTCCGCAGTGTTCTTATTTATCTGGTTGTAGCGGGGCCCTTCGGGTATGCCGCGCCAAGCCATGGGCAGGATGTAACGGACACCGTTGCACAGCCAAGTGTTGCTGCTGTAGCGAATGTGCCTACCGAAAAACTGACGCTTGCGGGCGTGGATGGCTCGATCCACAGCTTTAAGGATCTCCTCGGCGACGGCCAAGCAGTCTGTTATACGTTTCTGTATCCGAATTGCCCTATGTCAAAGGTCTACTGCCCAGTGCTCAACTTACTCGCTGCCGAGTTTGGCAAGCAGGGCGTGACGTTTGTGGGAGTGATCTGCGAATCCGAGGCAATCGATGATTTGGAAGCCTTTAAAAAGGAATTCAGTATTTCATTTCCAATATTCTTGGATGCCAATTTTGATGTGGCAAATCTACTTGATGCCACGGTGACCCCGGAGTCGTTTCTGGTTAGTCGTGATGGCACGATTGCCTATGCCGGCCGGATCGATAGCCGCTATAAAATTCGGGGAGTGAGGTCGCCGGCAGAAATCCGCGAGGATCTTCGTGAGGCCATCGTGGATGTACTTGCTGCAAAGCCCGTGCGTATTCCGCGGCTTGTCGCTAGCGGTTGTCCGATCGATCGTCCTGAGTTGCCACAAAAAACTACGGATTCCGTACCGACTGCCACAGCGTCAACAGACGGAACCGTTACGTTCTACCGCGATGTGCTGCCAATTCTCCACAATAATTGCCAACGGTGTCATAGCCCCGGTCAGGTCGCTCCATTTTCACTGATGAGCTTCGAAGACGCGACCGACTGGATGGAAACCGCGCTCGAGGAAATCGACGCTAGGCGGATGCCACCAGCGCAGGTTGAAAGCGATTTGGAACTCTCAGGCACGCGTCCGCTCAGCCTTGCCGAAGTGGCAACGCTTCGGCAGTGGGTAGCCTCCAAAACGCCAGAGGGAAATCCAGCCGATACGCCAATCTTGGCTCCGTTCCCCCGCTATGGAGTATTTGACGAGACCCTTGGCCCGCCCGACATTGTCATCAATCTCCCGTCTGTCGCGCAACTTGGGCCGCACGGCGCCGACGTCTACCGCAATTTTGTTTTTCCGCTCAACAGACCTGATGATCTCCATGTCCGCGCCTTACAACTTCTTCCGAGCAATCTGGGCATCGTGCACCACGCGCTCATTGGGTACTTGGACAACGCCACCTGCACGCAGGCGGTGAAGGACTACGGCGGTCGGGCCGGAATGTCGAATCCGCTCGATCAGATGCCGGGGTTCTGGTCCGACATGGGCTCTGGCTTCAAGGTGCCGCCAGTGCGGTCAGACGGTATCCCGCGAACGTCATTCGTCTCTGGCTACGTTCCCGGAAATCTCGCGCTGGTCAGTCCGCCAAACGTTAGCATTTTAATTCCAGCCGGTAGCGACATCGTTGCCCAGATGCACTATCACCGAAGAGGCAAGCTCGAGACCGATTCCAGTCAAATCGGGATTTGGCTCGACAAAGACCCGCCCTCTGTGCAGAAGAAGTTAATGAACATGGTGTTTCTCTTCGGGAGTTTTGAGGCGATACCAATCGGCGTAAAGGACTTTCGCGTGACGGCCCGCTACACCCTTGAGCAAGACGCCGAGTTCATTGGGGTCGCGCCGCACGCCCACAGTTTGTGCTCATGGATCACCATAAAGGCAACCTTGCCGGGGCAAACAAATCCGATTCTGCTTATACGGGTTCCAAAGTTTGATTTCAATTGGCAGTCTGCTTCGTGGCTCAAGAAACCGTTGCAACTTCCCAAGGGAACGGTCATTGACGCGGAAGTTTCGTACGACAATAGCGCCGACAATCCCCACAATCCGTACGACCCACCGCAAACAGTGTGGTTAGGCGAATCGACGTTTGACGAAATGATGTTGCCAATGCTGCTGATGGCCTCCGACAAGCCGCTCGACCCACTGTCAAAGACATTTGTGCTGTTCAACATGGCAATGGCACGCAGCAAATTTATGCGGCGGATGGTTGATCATCAGCATAAGTATCGCCTAAGTCCAGACGGAACTGTCGAACTTGACCCTAGTTTTGACGAAAATTTTCACCCGCAATCAGTCGAGGACGCTAAAAAGAAATGAATAACAACATGCATGGATTGTCGATTGTGGCTGAAGGACTTAGTGTGTCGGTAAACAATGGCGATCAGAAAAAACAACTCCTTGACGGCATAACGTTCACAATTGCTCCAGGCGAATTTATCTGCGTGCTTGGGCCCAGTGGCGCAGGGAAAACCACGCTCGTGCGAGCGCTTCTTGGCTTTATCCCGCCCACGGCCGGAACGGTATCTATAGGCGGATTGAATCCGATTCGTGACGCCGACACACTACGCGGACAAGTGGGGTACGTTTCTCAACAAGATGTTATTTCGGCGTCGCTGCCATGCGAACGAGCAATTCATTACGCAGCCAAGATCCGACTCCCCACAGACACTTCAGCTGACGACTTTCAGCGAGCCATCGATCGAGTGGTCCATGACGTCAACATCGAGCACGTGCGGCACACGCAGGTGAGCACTATGTCCGGCGGCGAAATGAAGCGTGGCAGCCTCGCAGTAGAACTCCTTTCAGAACCGGGTCTTTTGATCGTGGACGAGGCCACCAGCAGCCTCGATCCAGCCACCGAAGCCAGAATTATGAAACTCTTGGCCGATCGTGCACGGGCGGGCATGACGGTGTTTTGCATCACGCACCATCTCAACAACGTCGATTTCGCCGACAAGATCATGATCCTTGGTCACGGTCGAGTGCTATGGATTGGTTCACGGGTGGAATCGCTCGTGCATTTCGAAGTGAATCGACTTTCGGAGGTTTATCTGGCGATCGAAGACAAGCCAGTCGAATACTGGACAGAAAAATGGAACAAGCGACTGGCAAAGAACGCACAGATGCAGTCGCTGGATCGATCGCAATCCAGCGAGCCTGTGCAGACGGGTGCACAAAGTCTGCCCGAAACAAATGCCAAGCGCAGCCGCCCACCCCATCAGCTTCATCAGTTTGGCACACTCTTGAGCCGTGGATTGGAAGTAATTGTGCGCGATCGTCCGGTGGTAGCCAGACTTCTGATTTTGCCAATACTCATGGCTAGCCTGATTCTGCTATGTTTTTACTTCACTGATTTTCACAGACCTACGATGGTCACGCGATTTCTCGATGCCGATGAAAAAGCTGTGCTGGTCGATGTCTGGGGGGATGTTCAAGCGGCCATCGACGCCAAGAGCGCCGCGGACTTTACCGGTGCCCCAGTGGTAGTGCCGTCCCAGATTCGAGTGTTTCTCGACAGTCAGCCCAAGATGCTCGAGCATCTCCGCGAACCGTCCACGAAACGACTCATTACCGATGCGCTCACCGACGCGATTCCACTCATGCCAGCGAATGAAATCATAAACCCCTCGGATTCCTTCAAGTTTTTGTTTGTGGTAAATATCGCAATTACGATTCTGGGTTTCGCGACCGGCGTAAAGGAAATCGTCAAGGAAAAATCGATCTACGTTCGAGAACGGATGCACAGTCTGGGAATCATCCCCTACGCGCTCTCAAAATTGGCTCTTGTGGCGATTATTCTGGCAGTGCAGGTGGGGATCTTTCTGTTATTGATCGACCTCGCTTTTTATCTCCCTCTCGATATGCAGTGGGATTCTGGGCCCGCTGATATCTACCGTCGAGGTCCGGTGCTGGAGTATGGATTTAATTTTCTCTGCGCCGTTACCTGCGCGTCGATCGGCATGATCGTGTCGGCATTTGTGCGGACTTCAGAGGAGGCCTTTCTAGCCCTTCCGGTGTTGGTTACACCACAGATGCTCTTGGGAGCCGGAATTCTTCCAATCAAGGGTGGGTTTCTCGCCGTACTAGCGAAAGGGTTTATACCTACCTACTGGGCTTACCGTGGCGTTCGGTCTGAAGGGGCGGGCGTGCCATTAAACTGGCGTTCATTTGGAGATTACGACCCTGCCATCTGGATTCCAATTGCGGCGCTCCTTGCGCAGACTGCTGCGGCAACGATCTGCGTGATGCTCGTCCTGCGCTGGCAGGATCAGAAACGGACACGGGTCTAGATTTTCAATCCTCGGCTTCAAGAGTTCTGCCTATCAACAGCGAGTGCAAGAAAGCGACGTCAACCGATGTATCGCCTCACAACTACGCTGGATTGACGGGTGGAAAGTTCCGTAGCCACACTTCCCAAACGCCCGGCATGCTTCCATTAAACGCCACCGCCCATGCGCCAATCAGCACGGTGGCCAACAGCAGCGACGCCACAAAGCAGCGGCCGTTTATATCTAGCCGCATACCCCGCACGCGGTTCGAGAAAACGACCACCATCAGCGAGGCCGTCAAGCCGACTGTGCCTTGCCAAGTGCCCGCTTCGATCCCGGCATAGAACCACCACACGCCAAGGAAGCCAGCCACAATTGCCGCAAGCAGCTTGGTAGGGATCGAGGATGCACTGTGGCTGCTGGATGGCTCACGACAGGCGAGCACGTAGAGCAGTACGACCGCAAATAGTGAGGCGTACCAAATCCAGTGACCAATACATTCGTCATACAAAAAAGCAAGATCAAAGATTTCAATGACTGGCTCACCGAGCGCCTGCACCACAGGGTTGTCTGTAGGCGGCACATCGGTCGGACCGACATGCCGCATCTGCATTCGGCCGTCAATGGAGTCAGCGGAAATGTGAATGCCCTGCCCAACACACATCACGAACAAGAGAAGCACAAAAAGCGTCTGCCACACGCGCGCTCCATGCGCCGCCACACGCGCAAAAAAGTTTAGAAAAATCAGCGCTAGAACGATTGGCGCCAAGATATGCATCCAGTCAGCAGCCCCCGGACGGCCGCGCGGTGCCGGCATAAGTGCACCGACGATTGGCCTGGCATAATCTAGAAGGTAGCAATGCAACAGGAGCAGGCCGAAGAGACCGGTCTCGAATCGGCGTGGAGTCGAAGGGGTGGATGTGGTCATAGGGGTGGATGTGGTCATACGAAATCGAAAGTATACGGGGTGTCGTTGACCCAAATGACTTTATGAAGGCGGCATGGGAGTCAAGCATTCATGCGCGCACCCTAAGGCAATGATGCTGAAGCGCCGTGAAAAATCCCGGACAACTGAGCGGGCTGCGTCGGCTTGGGATAGTTTATCATCCCACTGCTGATCACCGTCCCGATCTCGCTGGCCAAAGAGGCTTTCGATTTTCAACATCATTTTCGCGTTGGAGTTTTTTATGTTTAAAGTGCCTACCGTTTTTTTGAACTTTGCCGCGACATTCAGTTGCCTGCTCTTGGCCAGCCTGCTGCATGCAGAGCCCCCGCTAAAAGCAGCGGTTTCCAATTCAGTCGGCATGCAGATGCAAGAACTTCCTGCCGGAAAATTCCGAATGGGGGAAGGCGTTTTCGAAGTGGATGTCACGCTCACCCGACCATTTGCAATCGGCACGCACGAGGTAACGCAGCGACAGTGGATAGATGTGATGCGCACGCAGCCGTGGCAAGAAGGCGGCGATCGTGAAACGACCGATCAGAAGTTGTCTCCTGGAATTGCAAAGAGCAATGTGGCAGTCGGTGACGATTTTCCAGCAGTTTGCGTCGAGTGGGATGCTGCTCAGGTCTTCTGCCAGAAGCTCACCGCTCTCGAACGCGCGAGTGGCGCGTTGGCAGCCGATAGCGAGTATCGACTGCCAACAGAAGCCGAATGGGAATACGCCTGCCGTGCAGGTACCACAACGAAATTTTCATTTGGCGACAACGCATCGCTCCTGAGCGACTATGGCTGGTTTCGAAAAAATTCCAACAGCCATGCGGAGAAAGTTGGCACCAAGAAGCCAAACGCCTGGGGGATTTACGACATGCACGGCAATGCGTGGGAATGGTGTTCTGACTGGTTGCTCTGGCCAGCCATGACACTTTCAGGCGGCGAGGATCCGACCGGCCCTGCGGCTGGGACGTTTCGATCGTTGCGGGGTGGATCATGGTGGTTCTCTGCGGAACTCTGCGAGACCGCCACGCGCACCATGCTCCCGTCTTACGATTTCTCGCTGTTCGGCTTTCGGGTTGTACGAAGTGTCGTGCGACAACCAATCCCCGCAGATCAACAAAAGGATTTGCTAAAAACTCTGGCGCAAGAAAAGCCCCAACTTGGTGCGACGCTTCCTAAGGCCATTCCGCTTGAAGAGATTGAGATTACAGCCGACGTTGTCTACGGCCACAAGGATGGAATGGCTCTCACGCTTGATCTGTTCCGACCAACCAAAAATTCCAAAGGTATTGGAGTGTTGTATATGGACACCGGTCTTTGGGTTTCGATGTGGACACCTCCCGAATTGAAGCTTGGCTTCTTCAAGCCTATTATTGATGCAGGCTACACAGTGTTTTGTGTTCACCACCGCAGCAGTCCCCGGTATCTGCTTCCCGAGATGGTTACTGACACGAAACTAGCCCTGCATGTGATCGAGGAGCGGGCTGCAGAATTCAGGGTTGATCCCAAGAGGTTGGGCGTATTTGGATTTAGCGCGGGCGGCCAACTCGCGCTATGCGTCGACATGACCGACGACGCAGGGGGAGCGCTGAAAGGCGAAGAGCGGTCTGGGATTAAGGCGATTGCCGTGAGTTTTCCCGTGAGCGACTTACGGGGTATCGGCAATCCGGAGAATCCGCTGCGTAAAGGCATTCCAGCGCTGCGCATTACTGAGTCAGAGGCAGAAGCTTGTTCGCCGATCCTGCTCGTGCGACCACACGTGCCGCCGACGCTCGTGATTCACGGCACCCGCGACCGATTCATTCCGTTGGTGTGCAGCGAACGGCTCTGCGACTCGCTGACGAAAGCAGGCGTCGACAACGAATTGGTTGTGATTCCCGGTGGCGACCACGGCTTTGATTCACACGGCAATCGAGAAATGTTTGCCGCAATCGTCCGCTGGTTCGACAAGTATCTTGACACGAAAGCACAGTAATAGTGTTCCTTCGCCAGACTGGAAAAACGTGTCAGGACTTGTGTGTGTGCAGTTGTTAAAGAGGCGATCCGGAGTCGTGACAAATCTTGGGGAATTCTTCGAGCCATTCCAGAGACTTAACATCCCGAGCAGATCCAAGTTTGAAGTGCCGACTCAGCGTCGTTTCCATCAATCCCACTGCACACCTTGCTCACGCAATGCGGCCATACCTGGCTCGCATGCATCTGCCAGTGCTCGAGCTGCGTCGATGGGCAAATGCCGCCACGAACTCGCCGGTTGACGCACTGTGGCAGCTGCCTTGCGCCGCCACTCGGGATTGTTAATGCCTTCTCCAAGAAACTCGGCCAGACGCGTCAGTTGGACGTCTGGCGCGCTAAGAAAGTCCTCGTAGCGCAAAGTCAACACCCTTTCAGCGGGCAATTTTCCGAGTACAGCCAGTCCCTCTACGATCATTTGAGACCACAACTGCCCGCACAAGACAGGCGATATGGGCATATCGCGAAAAGTTTCAGGCTGAAACTTTTCCGGCAAGAAGGCGTGCAACTCCGTTGGTAACTCAGCGAGCTTGGAGCGGTCAGGCGATGCATACGGGTCCACCCCTATGAATTGGGCAATCTGTGCTCCCAACAGAAACATCCGGAAACCCAGATGCTGAGACATTGACAGCGCGGTGTCTCTTCCGTCCCGCACCAGATGAACAAAGCGCGCATCGGGGAAAGCGTGACAAATCGGTTCGATGACAACAAATATGCCTCCGGAACGCTCCACCCACATTTTGCGCCCAAATCGCTGCTGCAACCAACCAAAAAGACTCTTGTAATGATCTGCGAGTGGCGCATTTGGCAGGCTTACCATCACCGGCTCCAATTCCCCGAACAATTCGTCAGGAGTATCGCTCAGAAAAGGCAAAGTGATCTGCAGGATGGACGGAACTCCACTCTGGCGCGTAAAGCGCGCATTGACAGCATCCGGGCGATATAGAACCTCTCCCATCTCCACTTGATGACGCAACATTAAGTTGAGGCGGGGCGGCATGCCGCCTATCAAATCCCAAAACTGTCGGCCACTGATCGGCGAAGAATCGAAAATGCGCGTGGCTCGCCCGCCAATATCGCCGGCGGCCGTGAAGAATTCCGAAAGACTCAACACATCTGGATGCAAATGCAGCATGTTGGACAACATCGTTGATCCGCAGCGACCAGAATTGACAATAAACACAGGAGTAGAACTAGTCATTAAGGGTCTTTCCGGACGAAACATCGTGGCGCAGTTACACAATACACAATCAATACATAATCTTGGATCCAGATTAAGGCAGATGCGTGGTGGATCATGGTGGTTTTCAATCGAATTCTACCAATCTAGCATGCGCACTATACCCCCACATTACGATGCTTCACTATTTGGATTTCAGCTTGTGCGAAGTGCCATCCGCCGACCACCGCGGCCGCCGAAGGAGCGCGGGGGAGTGTGCAGCTAAACGTTCGAGGCGGCTGTGAGAGTTGGGTAGGATTCATCAAGGGTGTCCACGATTGGCGTGGAGGTTCAAGATGCCTGTCCACGATCGCTCATCATTTGCTCGCTCGAAAACATTGGGCTTGCAAAGAAGGTGCGTTTGCCCACGCCTGATCGTCTCGCTGCTCGACGCGTCTGAACTTTCGTAGTTCGCGCTGATCCCGCTTCGCATTTATGCGAGGCTGCTTTATCGTACACGCATGATGCCGACGCTCGCGACTGTGATTGCACTGACGGCGCTGTCTTCGCTGCAGGACACGACGGACCCGTACGCGCGGCCTGGCGCTCTCAATTACAACCGAGATATTCGCCCGATTCTTGCGGAGAATTGCTTCGCGTGCCACGGCTTTGATGAGAAGTCGCGCAAGGGTGGATTGCGCCTCGATCGCGCGGAATTCGCGTACGCAGAGCGCGACGGGATCACTGCAATCAAGCCGCACGATCTTGAAGCCAGCGAAGTGTGGCGCAGGATCAACTCGAAAGATCCAGACGAAGTGATGCCGAGTTCAAAGTCGCATCGAACACTCACCGAGATTCAGAAGTCGACGATTGCGGCGTGGATCGCGAAGGGCGCGCAGTACGAAGAGCACTGGTCGCTCATCGCACCAGTGAAGGCAACGGTGCCTCTTGCTTCAGCGCAGCCGATCGATGCGTTTGTGGGCCGATGGCTTTCGAATCTGTCGTTGGGTCCTGCGCATCACGCAACAGCCGCCACGCTCATTCGTCGCGTGAGTTTCGATCTCACGGGTTTGCCGCCGACCGCCGAGCAAGCGACTGCGTTTGCACTGAGCGAAGATCCGCTTGCGTATGAGCAACTGGTTGATCGACTTCTCGCGAGTCCACATTTCGGTGAACGCATGGCGCTGCCGTGGCTCGATGCCGCGCGCTATGCAGACACAAATGGTTTTTCGATTGACGGTGGTCGTCACGCGTGGCTCTGGCGCGACTATGTGATCAACGCGTTCAACACCAATAAACCTTACGACCGCTTTCTCACCGAGCAACTCGCAGGCGATCTGCTGCCAGACAAGACTGACGAAACAATCACCGCCACAGGATTCGAACGCAACAGCATGGTGACGCACGAAGGCGGCACGATTGATGCGGAAAACCTCGTGATCTACGGCGCTGATCGCGTGCGGACTTTCGGCGAAGCGATGCTCGGGCTTACGCTTGGTTGCGCGCAATGTCATGATCATAAGTTCGATCCGATCACGCAGAAGGACTACTACTCTCTCTTCGCGTACTTCAACACATCGAGTGAAGGCGGTCAGGGTGGCGATGGTGATGTGAATGCGGCACCGACCGCGAAGGTGCAATCGGTGATTGCAACAGGTGAAGAGGATGCGTTGCGTGCGCACATTGCGACGCTTGAACAGACACTTGCGAATCCAATCGCCGAGGACATTGCGGCGTGGCAAGCGCAACAGCGCGAAGTGCTCGCGCATCGCGGAGAAGACTTCGCGTTGCATGCAGTGAAGCTGCTCAAGATCAGCACGCCCAACACGGGCAGCGGTTTCTCCATTGAAGACAGCCAATTCGCGCTCGTCGAACGACCGATGGGATTCATCGCGTTTGATGTGTCGATGGAAGTGCCACCGATCGCGCAGCCGATCACAGGACTTCGCGTGATCATGCATGCATCACCAGCAGCGATGGAAGCGGGCTGGGGTTGGGGTGCTGGTGCGGGCGCGAAGAAGTCGTTCGCGCTGACCAATCTGTCAGTGAGTGCGGGAACCGTGCCGTCGGATCAGGTGAATCTCTCGCGCATGATTGAGGCGAGTGGAGCGACAGCGAATTCGTGGAGCACCGACGCGAGCAGCGACAATCATCCACTCGGCGTGCTCAACACGAAGGCGAGCGAAGCGTGGATTCCCGATATCACGCACGATGGACCCGTGCATCTCACACTCACTTTCGCGAAGCCGCTTTCGTCGAAGGACGCAACGCACCTCACCGCGCAGATGAACTTCGGTCGTCACGGCGATGTCACTGCCAAGCGCATGGAGTTCTTCGTGATGACGGGTCGCGATGATGGAAGTGCGTTGCCCGCAGCGCTTATTGCCGCGATTGGAACCGATGCATCGCAGCAAAGCGCAGAGATGACTGCACGCATCGCGTCCTACTTCACGCAGCACAGCGAAGCACTCGCGAGCGCTCGCATCGATCTTGCAAACGCGCGCGAGCGTTTGGCTACGCGCACCGAGAAATTCGCGACGCTCGTGATGGACACCGCCGCGTCACCGCGCGAAACCTTCATTCTCAATCGCGGCAACTACGCCGATCCTCGCGACAAAGTCACCGTCAACACGCCTGCATTTTTGCCGCCGTTGCCCGAAGGCGCGCCTGCAAATCGGCTCGGTCTTGCGCAGTGGACAACGATGCCAACGAATCCGCTTACCGCTCGCGTTGCTGTGAATCGCTTCTGGCAAACGCTTTTCGGCGCAGGCCTCGTGAGAACCGCCGCTGACTTCGGCGTGCAAGGCGATCTTCCATTGCATGCACAGTTACTCGATTGGCTCGCAGTTGATTTCGTTGAACACGGATGGGATGTGAAGCGACTCATCAAGATGATCGTGATGAGCGATACCTATCGCCAGTCATCCGAGACAACGCCACAGGAGCTCGAGCGTGATCGCGACAATCGCTACCTCGCACGCGGCGCGCGATTTCGTCTTCCTGCAGAGCTCATTCGCGACAACGCGCTTGCAGTGAGCGGCTTGTTGGTGACGGACCTCGGTGGACCGAGTGTGAATCCCTACACGCCAGGCGATCTCTGGCGCGAGATCAGTCACTACGGTTCGAGCGGAGCAAGCGCGCAGAGTTTCCATCAAGATCACGGCGACAATTTGTATCGCCGCAGCATGTACACCTACTGGAAGCGCACGCAACCACCGCCAAACATGGTGAATTTCGATGCACCGAATCGCGAAGTGTGCACGGTCGATCGTGCGAACACCAACACGCCGTTGCAAGCGTTGGTGTTGCTCAACGATGTGCAATATGTCGAAGCCGCGCGTGCGTTTGCGCAGCGAATCATGCAGCAAAGCGGCGATGACAGCACGAAACTCTCGTGGGCATTTCTCCAAGCAACCGCGCGCGTTCCAAAGACGCGCGAAACAGAAGTGCTTGCGCGAGCACTCTCGCGTGAACGAGCGCATTTCGCCGTCAACAAAGTCGCCGCGCTTGAACTCCTTGCGCACGGCGAGTCTGCGCGCGACGACACACTGCTAATCAGTGAACACGCTGCGTGGACACAAGTGGCTTCACTCCTCTTGAATCTCAGCGAAACAGTGACGCGCAATTGAGTCGACAATGAATCCAATCACGCAACACAATCTCGATCTCACGCGGCGCACCTTCATCGGCGCAAGCGCGCGCGGCATCGGCAGCATCGCACTCGGTTCACTGCTGCTTCCACAACTGGTGACCTCACACGCATCTGCCGCGGGCGGCATCGCAGACCTTCCACACTTCTTCCCGAAAGCAAAGCGTGTGCTGTGCCTGTTTCAATCAGGCGGCATGTCGCACATCGATCTGTTCGATCAGAAGAAGACGCTCTACGACTTCGCAGGAAAAGACCTTCCACCAAGCATCAAAGGCACGCAACGCGTGACGGGCATGACCAGCGGTCAATCGCAATTTCTCGTCGTGCCGCCAATCGCAGGTGGACGACTTTGTGGCAAGAGCGGTCTGTGGATCAGCGATCTCTTGCCGCACATGCAAACGATTGCTGATGACCTCTGTATCATCAAGAGCCTCAACACTGAAGCGATCAATCACGATCCTGCCATCACCTTCATGAACACAGGCAATCAGTTGCCTGGCTACGCGAGCATGGGCTCGTGGGTGAGTTACGGGCTCGGCAGCGAGAACTCGAATCTCCCTGCGTTTATCGCGATGGTTTCGCAAGGCTCGGGAAAGAATCCTGGACAACCAATCTTCTCGCGCTTGTGGGGAAACGGTTTTCTTCCGTCGTCGCATCAAGGCGTGTCGTTGCGCGGTGGTGGCGACCCTGTGTTGTACTTAGCGAATCCCGATGGAGTTGATCGCGAGCAGCGACGCGCGATGCTTGATGATCTCGCAGAACTCAACACGCAGCGCGCCGCTGAACTGGGAGATCCTGAAACGATCGCGCGCATCAACGCCTATGAAATGGCGTTCCGTATGCAAGTGTCAGTGCCTGAACTTGCCGACACTGTAGACGAGCCGCAAGCGACATTCGACAACTACGGTCCTGATGCGCGCACGCCAGGAAGTTATGCCGCGAATTGCTTGCTCGCGCGTCGACTCCTCGAACGCGGCGTGCGCTTCGTGCAACTCTTCCATCGCGGTTGGGATCAACACATCGCGCTCACGCGACAACTTCCCAATCAATGCAGAGATGTCGATCAAGCCAGCGCGGCAGTGATCAAAGATCTCAAAGTGCGCGGCATGCTCGAAGACACACTGGTGATCTTCGCAACTGAATTCGGCCGAACCGCCTACAGCCAAGGCGGCTTCAACGATCCGAGCGCAGGCCGCGATCATCACGGTCGCTGCTTCACAGTCCTGCTCGCCGGCGGCGGAGTCAAAGGCGGCATGGAGTTCGGAGCAACCGATGACTTCAGCTACAACATCACGCAAAACCCCGTGCATTTACGCGATTTCCACGCAACAATCCTGCACTGCCTGGGCATCGACCACAACCGCTTCACCTACCGCCTCCGCGGCCTCGACGCAAAGTTGACCGGCGTCGAAGAGGCAAATGTGGTTCGAGAAGTGCTGCTGTAGAGCGTGGACACGCGCAATACCCGCCCACGCTCGCTACTTCGGAGGTGGTCGTGTTGCTCGGGTATCGTGCGATGCTCGCGGTGTTGCCGCGGCGATGATGCGCCTCGCTCCGCGCGCGCTGCATGAATCGTCCATGAATCAGCCATGAATCAGCCATGAACCTCACCATCGACACCCAAGGCGACCGCATGGTCATCGCGTTGAACGGCCGCCTCGACGCCGCCTCCGGCCCTGCGCTCGAAGCGCGGCTTCCCACAGAGGGCGTCCGTGAACTCGTGCTGGACTTCACTGATTGCCCGTTCGTCTCGAGCTGCGGCATTCGCGCGATTCTGGTCGCCAACCGACGCATGATCACCGCGGGTGGCCGACTGCTCGTGCGTAATCTCCCGCGAACGGTGCGCGATATCTTTGATATGACGGGACTGTCGTCCATCATCACCGTCGCCAAGACCATGCGCGAGATCTCTATCGATGGCCTCGAGCTGCTGTCGCAGGGCGTCTGCGGCGAGTGCTACCGGCTCGACAGCGAGACGGTGGTCAAGCTCTATCGCGAGGGCGTTGCCAGCGAGGTCGCCGAGCAAGAGAAGAATTACGCGAGGGCGGCCTTCGTGATGGGCATCCCGACGGCGATCTCCTACGACATCGTTTCTTGCGGCACGCGCTCGGGCATCGTCTTCGAGTTGCTCGACGCCGAACTCTTCAGCGCGGTGATCCGGCGCGATACTGGCAACATCGATCTTCACGCCAAGCGGCTCTCCGACATCGCCAAGATTCTCCACACCTCTCCCGGCGATCGCGCGGTCCTGACCGACCTCAAGGATCGATTTCGCGGCTACATCCGGCAAATCAGCGATGTCATAACCCCCGATGAAACCGAGTTCATGCTCGACCGGCTCGAGGCGGTGCCCGACGCCGAGACCTGCGTGCATTTCGATTTGCACTCGAGCAATATCATGGTGCAGAACGGCGAACTTGTCATCATCGACATGGGCGACTTCTCGATAGGCAGCAACATGTTCGAAATCGGCCTCATCTACATGATCTACGGCGTGCCCGAGCTCGGCATGTGCAAGATGGCCACCAAGATCGAGCCCGAGCACGGCCTCGAGTTTTGGAATGCGTTCGCGCGTCACTATTTCGCCGACCGCAGCGCCGAGGAACGCGCGTTCTTCGAGGCAAACCGCTACTTCCTTGCGTCGCTGCGCATCGTGCACGCGATCACCTACCTCACGCATCTGCGCGTCGAACTCGCGCGCATGCTCAGGGATGTGCTGATGCCGAAGATCATGGCGACGCGCTGAGGGATTTTTCCCAAGCCACACTTTTAAGGTATCACTGATTATGAAACCAGATATAAATTCGCCGATTGTTGTTGTCATTGGCGGCGGATTTGGTGGCATTGCCGCAGTACAGGCACTGGCCAAGGCGCCTGTGAATGTCGTTTTGATAGACAAAGCAAACCATCATCTTTTTCAACCACTCCTTTATCAGGTGGCAACTTCAGTTCTTCCCACGTCCAATATTGCGTTTCCCATTCGCCGAATTTTTCGCCAGCAAGAAAACGCGTATGTGTTCAATGAAGAAGTTGTGTCCATTGATTGCGCGGCGCATCTGCTGACATTTGCAAACAATCGAAGCGCCCACTTCGACTATCTCATTCTGGCGGCTGGTGCTCGCTCAAGTTATTTTGGGAACGATCACTGGGAGCGATTTGCGCCTGGCATGAAGACGCTTGATGATGCCTTGACAATTCGCAACAAAATTCTGCGCGCATTTGAAGACGCAGAGGCCGAGACCAACGAGGCGGCATTGCGCGAACATTTAACTTTTATTGTGGTAGGCGGCGGGCCGACAGGTGTCGAGCTTGCTGGCGCCATAAAAGAACTCGGCGTTGATTCTCTTTCAAAGGACTATCGCCGCTTCAATTCTAAAAGTGCG
>Ga0209553_1000491_pt1 | contig 20710 bp, 24 predicted proteins | sample LauGreFBDMM110DN_2_FD_188217 | JGI IMG/M metagenome (GOLD analysis project Ga0209553, IMG submission 188217) | Freshwater lake microbial communities from Lake Michigan, USA - Fa13.BD.MM110.DN (SPAdes) (version 2) | ecosystem: Environmental > Aquatic > Freshwater > Lake | place: Lake Michigan...
GCAAATAAATGCTCCGCATTTAACAATGGATATCCTCAACGAATCCGAGCGCCGTTTTACCAAAAAACTTTGTGACGCCATGATCCCCGTGATGATTGAGGCCTTTTGGGAGATTTGGCTCGAGGCCAAGAAGGAGTCCCAGGGCAAGAACACGACGCGGGTCTTTCAGGAGCTCCTTCGGGGAGTCAAGACGTGGAATTCTTCAATTTCACTCAAAAATACAGAGGCGATCATCAAGAATCAGTCCCTGTTCCCAAACCTCATTGCGGCTGTTTTTGTGATTCACGTTAAAATTCTGAGCGCCATCAGAACCGACAGAAAGTCCAAGAAGATTAGCATCAAGCTCCCGGCAAATGACGTGTTTGTCCAGCGGTGCTACGAGGCCTGCGCCAAGGACCTCTACGAGAGCCCTTACATCATCAGCGAGAACAACAACGAATCTGAGCGTAACGAGGATATGAACAAGCGCTTCCACAAGCACATCTGCCTCGTCATCGAAGACCTCGTGCCGACTGCGGAGATTCTAAACACGTACCTTCCTCTCCCTGAATCCGGTGGAGACATTGACATGGACCAAGACGAGGAAACCCCCGAGATGGAAGAGGAGGAGATTCCCGAAATTCAGGACGACATGAACGCCATGCCCACCTCCAACGACGCGGCCGGTACAGGCGGTATGGAGTTTGGCAAGACTCCAGGGGGGGTGGACACAATGGTCACCACCACGGACGGTCTCACCCCCCCATCGGTGCCTGGAACCACCCCCGCCATTCCAGAGCAGACGCTGTTTGATGACGCGCCTACAAAAATTGAAAAGCTCGGCGCGTAAAGAACATAAATAAGATGTTGTAAACTAATAGTACGATGGATCACTATTTCAAGGAGCCGTTTAGCGCCGCCATCATTGCCGGTGCCGTCGTCGTGGGGTACGTGTTCGTCAAGGCGAAGATGAACAACGAGGGCAAGGTGAAAAACTCTGACTATTTCAAGAATGCATTCATGGTCGCACTTTTGGTTTACTTTATTGTCAGCCAGGGCCAAGGATCTCACGAGGCAATTATGAAAGAACCATACTAACTTAAGGAAGAAAACCTATTAAAGTACAAATGACCACCCTCTCTGCATTCAATGAGATGATGGGTCAGTTCCTCGGTGAACTCGCGCAGACCTTCCCCGATGAGCCCAAGATTAAAGAAGCCCAGGCGACTCCAATGAATCGCGCCTCGTTTGACAAATTCATGAAGGATATTTCCGTTTGGTCCAGTCAGATGATGGCAAAGGATGATGCCGCGTTCTTTTGTGAGGACAATGCGATTGCGGCAAATCTGAATCTCCACGTTATTTGGAGTACCGCAGAGTGCAGTGAAAACACCAAGGCGGCTATTTGGCAGTATTTTCAGACCCTCTACATGCTCGGCACCACGATCAGCATGTTCCCACCAGAGACGCTGAGCATGATTGAGTCGGCTGCCGAGAACTGCGCCAAAAACATGAAGAAGAACCCGGATGGACAGCTCGACGAGGCTGCGCTCATGTCTGGCATGAACAGCATGTTGGCCCAGATGCTCGGGGGCGGCGGCGGCGCTGGGAACCCATTCGCCGCAATGCTTGGCGGTGCACCACCCCCAGTACAGGGGGGCAAGGGGAAGCGTAAGCCTACGAAAAAGATTTCTCAGTAAACAACAGAATGGACGTGAAAGATATTTTCAAGACGAGCGAACTCCTGAACTTTTGGCCGACAGCTCGACAGTCGGCGAAACAGCGGGTCATGGCGACGTCCAGATTCATAATTTACGCTACAATTGTGGTGTACCTGATCAACCGTGATCCTCGTGTTTTCGCCCTCGGTGCACTCGCCCTTGGAGTTCTTTATTACATGTGGACATCGAATCTGATTTCAGACGGCCTCCTTCGCCCAGCCTATGGCGACGGCCGCGTCCCAAATATTCTGCGCGACGAGGTGACGCTTCCGACCGTCACCAACCCGATGGGCAATGTGCTCATGAGCGAATACACCGACAATCCAGATCGTCCACCGGCCGCATGGTACCCAAGTGTCCGTGGCGATGTTCAGGCGGCATGGAGCACCATCCACCCGTTCGAGCGTGTGCGCGACGCCGAGCGCAACTTTTACACGACGGCATCAACCACCATTCCCAACGATCAGAACGCATTTGCGACCGCCGCATACGGTAAACAGTTTGCTCCAATGTGCAAGGACCAGGGCGGCCGTGCGTGTGATATCGACAATTCACAGTTCCATTTCCCAGAGCGTACTCAGATGCGTGGTGGTAATGGTCGGTAAGCCTGGTTTTTTTCGCAACTAAAATTAAGAATGCCACGTCTTGATGTGGCCCCTGTTATTCTCCAGCCCAATGTTCACATGGGACCGGCGACCGTGCTGCTCGAGGACCTGGCCGACGCGAGTTCGTACCTGCGTGAGCAGACGACGACGGCGTCCAAAAAGGGCTGGTCCGAGCAAACCTACGACTTTCCCAACTCGTATGTGAATATCCCACAGCGAGTGATGTCTTGGGATCCCATCAGCACGTATGCAGATGATCAGAATACTCGTTTTGTTCAGCGTTACATGGGAAAGAAGTAAAAAAAATAGTACATACTCATAACTAGCGATGGAACCTCTCGCTTTGGCTGCAATTGTAGGTCTTGTGTTTGCCGGTAAGCGTCTCTCGGATGGCCAGGAAGAGCCAGTCGGGCGCAAACCACTGCCAACCACTCGGCCAATTACCCGTCGTGATATTGATCTGGCGGCGAATGCTCGTGATCACTCCAAGGATGCATTTGATCTCAAAATCATGACCCCGAACCTCGGTCGTCGCATCGGTGACTGGCGTCTCCAGCCAAAGGATGCGGTGCCCAACCTTCAGGACACCACGCCAGATGCGAATCGCTTTCCATTCGGTCAGCCCGTGTATGATCTATATAATCGCCAGTATGTGACGAACAAAATGAATAACCTGCAGCCAATTGAGCGCCGTCGCGTCGGCCCCGGTCTGGGCGTTGGTTCTAACGTGGACGCCGCCGGTGGTTTCCACCAGTACTTCCGTGTGCTGCCCAATAACATCAACGAGGAGCGCCTCACGACGCTCGAGGGCCGCAGCGGTCCCGCCGATTCCTTCGTCAAGAGCGGAGGTGCTGGTGGGATTGGTGAGGTGACGCACCAGGCCAAGGATTCCAAGGCGTGGCGCCGCGATCCCGCCGAGGGCCGCGCACAGGGTCAGGGTGGCGCGGTCACAGGCGCGGAGGGCCGCCCAGAGTTTCTCAAGACGGCTCGCACCACCATTCGTGACGAGCAGACGACGCGCAACGACACCCTCTCGATTGGTCCAGCGCAGTACAATGTGTCTCAGCCCTACGCTTCGGGTGGCGAGGCGGCGTACACCGACAAGTCTCTTACCCGCAGCAGCGACTACCGCTCCAAGCCGGATCGTGCAGGGAACGGTCAAAACATGAACGTGCGCAACGACCCAGTGAATCAGGTGGGCGCCATGACGAACCTCCGTGCCGAGTCTAAACCGGTGCCAGTTTCCCATATGAACGGGGGGCGCTTCCAGAATTATTTGGGTGCCGAGTTTTACCGATTTGATGAGAAGAAGGACAGACTCAACCCTCTGGCTTCGTCAAAGTACCTTGACGTTGCCATCCAGCAGCTCGAGAAAAATCCCATCGCCCTTCCGCCCCTTTCAGCCGTCTAAAATAATCTAAACCAATTGTAAAATGAGCGGTGGTATCGTTCAACTTGTCGCAACTGGTGCTCAGGACGCTTGGCTGACGGGGAAGCCCGAGGTTTCATTTTTTCGCTCAAGCTACCGGCGTTACACCCACTACGCCAGCTCACTGGAGCGTCAGGTGATCCAGGGCGCCCCCATCGCCGGCGGCATCTCCACCATCCGTTTCGAGAAGAAGGGTGACCTGCTCAACTACATTTACCTGACGGCTCGTGACGGTAACGGCTCCGTGATTCCAATTGTCAATTGGTCCAACGTGATTGACAAGGTGGAGTTCATGATCGGCGGCCAGGTCATCGACACCCAGGACGTCACCTACTCGAGCCAGATTGAGCCAGTGACTGGCGCCCAGAACTACAGTCAGCGCTCCCTGGTTGGCAACGCTGGTAACCACCTGAGCTCCAACAACTCCATCTCGGGCTTTTACCCCCTGAAGTTCTTCTTCAACAAGGATTGGTCCGTGTCTCTCCCTCTGGTTTCCCTCCAGTTCCACGATGTGGAGCTGCGCATCACCTGGTCGACCAACCTGGCAGCCGTCACCAACTTCAATGGCAACGCCAACTCCGCAAATTACAACACCCTGCAGTACATTGCGTGGTGCAGCTTCACCTACCTGGACCAGGCCGAGCGCGACTACTTTGCCAACACGCCCCAGGACCTGCTGATTACCCAGGTGCAGCGCACGATCGTTCTGGCATCCCAGACGATGCAGGAGTTGGCACTGGCTCAGCCCGTCAAGTTCCTGGCTTTCACCAGCAACTCCTATGCCCAGACTTACGGAGCTCTGGGTGTCAACTCGGCCCTGGTCAAGGATCACATGCTCAAGACCCAGGTGAACGGCGTGGACGTTGGCGAGTTCCGCCACCTGTCCGCCTTTGTGGAGCTGCCCCAGTACTACAACACGCCATTCGGCTACCTGCCCAACGGTGTGGATGCCGGTACCGCCAACGTCGGCATCATCAGCTACTGCCTCGACACCTCCAAGCTCCAGCCCACAGGAACCCTGAACTTCTCCCGTTTGGACACCTACCGCATCGTCGTGCCCCCCACCATCACCATCGGCGCACTCATCAAGAGCACATTTTTGTATGCCGTGTCGTATAACGTGCTCCGCATCCAGAATGGGCTCGGCTCTCTTTTGTACGCAAGTTAGACGGCGTTTTGCATATAGCACGGTACCTAGGTCATTTTATTAAAAAGTTATATATCAACCATGCAACTCTGGCACTGGGTATTGCTGATAGGCCTCTTGTTTTTGATTACTTACAGCCCACGTACGGGAAATCTGCGTGACTTTTTTGATCCTGAAATACCAGAAGGTGACGATGTTACCCAGAGTCCCTCGAGAGAGGCACAAAGCAATCGCCATACCCGTAAGCATAGTGAATGAAGTTCCCCACTTTCTCATCGTGCACGACAGAAGATACCGTGAATGGACTTTTGTCACAGGCGGGTGTCGCCGACGCGAGATTTACAACCCACTTCGGTGTGCCGTTCGTGAACTCGAAGAAGAAACACGAGGAATCATAAACCTGAAGAGGGGCTCATACTCCTACTTCAAGTTTTTGACGGACACGCCAGAGCCCAGGGACGTGGAGGATGGCGTGGATGTCCTGAATCATTACCACGTCTATGTATTCAACATGCAAATGACGGCTATAGAGCAGCGCCATATAATCAAAAGATTCAATGAGGAAATGACCAAGATGGACACAAACATAGTTCCTTTCCGCAAAAATTACGACGAGAATGACGATTGCAAGTTTGAGAATTTGGATTTCATCTCAAAATTGCCAAACCTATGGCCAATGATACGTCAACACGTCTTGGACAACCCAGAGTTCCAGCAGGCGTTGACTCAGACCAAGACGCCTTTCAACCTCCGTGTTTAGCACCCCAGTTCCGTAGGAAGCCGCGCCGCGCTACGCGCGACCAAATAAGTGCTACGCACTTACCATAGGATGACCCGATCCAAAACAGAATTTGCCACCATCTTGGCGACCATGCGTGGTCAGGGTGAAGATCCAGCTCAACTCGCGGAGGGTATGACCCTTCGCAAATTGTGTTATGAAATTGAAAAACTTGAGCAGGAACAGGAGTCTCGGCCGCAGGTCGAGACAACCCCGCAGGTAACAGAGCCCCCCAAAAAACCCAAGGGTCCCAGACCTTTCTGGTCTTGGCTCTTGGCAGATAGCGACGAGGAAGACTCTTAGAGAATTTAGTCTCTAAATTGATAATGTCAATCGAAAGATGGCGCGTCCCAAACGGACACGCCACTCACGTCCTCATGGATGGTGGGATTCTGTTCGTACCCACAGAGGAGACCCAGGAATTTTACCAATCCTATGTGGATGCGATTAAATTAGGAACGAAATTGTACGTGGTTGAACAAAAGACTGAACTGTTCAAGTTTTTCGTGGACCTAGACTACAAGGCTCAAGAGAAACTGAAGGATGAAGATCTTTTTCAATTTTGTACAATAATTCATCAAGCCCTCGAAACCCATTCCAGGTGCCTCATCTCTCGAGCCAGGCCCAGACCCGTCGCAGAGGGCCTCATCAAATCGGGTGTTCATATTCATTGGCCCGACCTGATTGTCACCAGAAATCAGGCTCTTCAATACAGATCTAAAATTATCTTAAAATTAACAGAAGACTTTTCGTTTGAATGGGATCGCATCATCGACGCGTCCGTCTACGGTGGATCGGGACTTCGGATGCTCTGGTCCCACAAGAAACCTACAGGCGATCCGTACGTTCCATGGAAGGATCTCAATGGCAACGGATTTTCAAAGGAGCCAGATGTGAATCTACTCGCTCTCTTTGCCGTGCGCACCGATGAAGAACCCAGGAACGACGAGGTTCTTGAGAATAACGGCCCACTCGAGGAATATATACGCAAGTATCTCGAAGGTCAGGAGCGAACACGCATCAAAAAGGTTCAGCGTCATGATCACGACGGGTGGTTCGCCCAATCAGACTCCAAGTATTGCGAAAGAATCCACAAGGGTCACAAGTCAAATCACTCGTGGTTTTCCATACGTTCAGGGCGCGTGTCCCAGCGATGCTTCGACGAAGAGTGCCGCGAGTTCAGGGGTCAGGAACATATTCTTCCTCCATCATTAGTAGAGCAACTCAATGACGTTGCTATTGTGGGTAGTCCTTCTTGTAGTTTTCTTGTTGATTTCCTTTCCGATGGGCCCAGTCGCACGTTTCAAGAAGTACAAAGAAAAGGTCCACAAGTACTCGGGTCTGGACCCAAAGAGCTGGGAAAGATTTTTGACAAATCTCCAAGAGTTCGAACGATTGGCTTCAACGACCCAACTTGATGAATCAGCCGCGTCCCTCTACGCCTGTATCGAGGACATCAGGGACATTGGAATGGGAATCAGAAGGGCGGATGATTCAGAACACCAAGAGGCTCTAGACCAAATTGCAAAAGAGCTCGGTTACGAGGGCGAGTTTATTATAAATCAAAACGCAATTTCCAAGGGTATACAATTCTTCCCAAAGTACTTAAACGAATCACTCGTAGACTACCCAGATGGTCGCGCAGAAGGCCCCTTCCCAAGACGCCGTGCAGACACCTGAGCCTCTCAGGCGTTCATCGCGCGTCCCCAGACCCCCCGTGCGCTACGAACCCGTCGAGCAGGTTGAGGACGATTATGCAGAGGACGACTACGATTCGGACGAGTCAGACATCAAAACAGATGAGGAGATTGACGCCAACTCAGATGAGGACGCTGATGATGAAGAAGATGCGGATGATGATGGAAATCTAGATGGATTCGTTGTGCCAGATAAAAGCGACAGTGACTCTGATTGTACAGAGGATGGAAAACCTCCCGTTCCTATCAAAAAACGACCAGCCGTCCCAGTCAAGAAACGGCCCGCCGTCCGAAAGTGATTGGCCGCAGCAGCAGCAGGTCCACGAGCCTCTCCCGCGCGTTTTTCACGACGGGGTAAAGGACCCGCTTGATTTTCTACGAGGTGTGAACCCGATCGGGCTCATTTTGATAGGTATCGTTATTGGGACAATCATAATCAGTATGCGTCCAATTGTAATTAACGGGGCGAAGTAAATCACCCAAGTCCGAAGGCCAGGCAGGAGCAAGGGGCTCCTTCGGAGCCTGTTCTTGACTCAGGTTACCATGTACAAAACTGCACTCCCAGAACTGGCGTCCGCGCCAATAAAATCACCAATCGGGCCCGTTCGTTTCACACGTACGTCCTCCTGGATAAAGCCGATCCATGGGTTTTCCCGCGTCTGATCGGCTGGCTCCATATCTCTGAATACATCAAACTGATTGTCATAAACGGCAACAGTTTGAGATATTCTCGCGGGTGCTGGTGGGAGCCTCTTGTAAGCAAGGTACAAGAGGAACAACACGACACCAACCGCGATCAATTTAAATAACATTATTAATATGTAGCAACATTTTAGGCGTCGGGGACCTCCTCCTCCTCGACAATTGGCTCCCGGGTCTCTGCCGCCCGGGCAGCCTCCTCAGCAACCTTGGCGTCCTCGGCCTCCTTGCGCCGCATCACCTCGGCCGCAACGCGAATGTCCGCCTTGGCGACCAGCTCCTCGATAGAAGCCTCTGGGAACTGCTTCTTCAAGTCGTCGAGCAAATCAGCCGGGTGAGGAATTGGCGGCACGTCTGGCTTCGTATAGTACTTGCTGTTCTCGTCTCCGGGCATAATGTAGGGCGTGTCGCTGCCCTCCAGAGGCTTGGCCGTCATGTCGCGCTTACGCTTCTCGAACATGGCCGCAGCAGCCGACTGACTCTTGCGGTAGTTTACCATAATCTCCTCGAGCTTGTCGTTCTGGTAGTGAACGTCCTCAATCTCCTCGCGCTTGGGAGGAATCAACAGCCACTTGTACATGTCAACCACGTAAATGTCAACCACGGCGTCATCCTTCTGGAGACGCTTGGCATGGGTACCCGCCTCCTCACGAGTTGGGAAGCAGCCACGAATCTTCAAACCCAGCTGCTCATTCTTCTGAGGCAAATCAGGGCCCACAAACGACACACACGCAAAAAGCTGTCCTGGGACAGTCATGAAATCTTGCTCTAGAGAACCCATATAAAACTAACAAGCGTTTTTCTTTTAAGTCTAGAAACGCAAATGGAAGATCTTCGTAAAGCTCACAACAACTATAAACGTAAATTGATCGCGGAATGGGTTCGGCCTCAGTCACACGTTCTCGACTGTGGGTGCGGCCGTGGCGGTGACTGGTGGAAGTGGAAGGCTGTCAACGCCCGTGTCTCCGCCATCGACCCAGACGAGGCGTCCCTGCTGGAAGCCGAGGAGCGTGCCCAGGAAATGCAGTTTGGGGTCTGGTTCCTGGGGAGGGGCGATATCCGTCAAGCGGCGTTTGCCGGACCCTACGATGTGGTCTGCTACAACTTTTCACTCCACTACATTTTTGAAGATGAAAATACACTTGCAGAATCGCTCAAAGCGATCAAAATTGCCCTGAAGCGTGGTGGCCTCCTCATAGGAATCACACCTGAAAAGGAACGGGCCGAGGCAATGGCTGATGAAAATGGCTACTTCCTAGACAATTTGGGAAATGAATTCAAGATTGAAAATGAAAAACTCCACGTCCGGTTGGCAGGTGGCCCCTTCTACGCTGACGGTCCCAAGGAGGAGCCCCTTCTGGATGGATCGATTTTGATTCAGAAATTGAAGGATATGGGCTTTGACCGACTTGCATGGGACCCCATGGTATCCAGGCCGACTGGATTAATCTCGGATTTATACACAAAATTTGTCTTTGTAAATGCTAGAGATGTGGTGGGTATGGCTCCTAGTGGCCGCCTTACTCCTACTGTTTTTGATTCTCACTAATTCAGAACCAAAAATGCTCACAGAACTGAAGAAGCGGTACTTCAAGACGGTCGACATTCTACGTGACTCTGGGGATCCACTGTGGAAGCCGGTCCTGAAACCCGCAATCATTACTGGAATAGACGGGAAGAAGGACGGGGTGATAGGTTCCAACGTGAACAAAGGGTACGAAATTTACATCTGCCTGGATGGAGACGATGTAAATTCAGCTTTTTATGTGCTCATTCACGAACTCGCACACATGACTGTGCCAGAGTACGATCACTCACTTGCATTTTGGGAGAATTTTGAAAAACTCAAGAAGATTTGTATTGATAATGGACTGTATGTAAAGTCGGGGACGCGTCAGTATTGTGGGGATTCGGTGAGAGACTAAGACCAAGAGAGTCGCGTAGCGACTCCCCCTTGTGATCCCGCCGGTGCCACTACGGCTCTGACTTAGGTTCGGTCCCCCAGAAACTGCCGAGCAAAGTAGAATATGATGGCTGCAATCAGAGCCGAAACCGCCATACCCGTCACAGACAGGTCACCAGAGTCGCCCAGAAACTTGGGCACCATCGTGCTCAGTTTGCCCTGAACCGGCTTGGAGAATGCAATCACCGCCGCCACCCCCGCCAGAGCCGCATAGTACTGCTCGTCCGTGAGGCCCAGTGGGTTCTTGGAGGCGGCACCACCCTTGGAGCCGCTCGACGCCTTGGCCTTCTGGGGGGGCGCCTGCTCATAGGCAGATCCCTGAACCTCGTCCTGCATCATCTGACCTGGACCAGGCATCACATCTTCAATCGACGACGAAAACTCCGCCATTTGAGATTCGTCTAGGTTTTTTTCGGGAGAAGGCTCTCGCACCAGACCAGTCGGGACGCCTCGCTGAGCTGGCGGCTCGACCGGTGCCGAAGCCGATGCGACTGGAATAGGCGCCGACATTTCCGACACATTAGGGTCGTACGTCAACATCTAATTTTGGTTATGAAAAGAAAGATGCACTAACTACGCGCCCCCGATTTCTTGACAATCACCGTCCCTCCCCTTCTCTGTGTCGCTGGTGCAAGGGGCTGAGCAACCGCCCTCGGATTATAGTGACGCTGATGGTACTGCCAAAAGGCTGGGGATCCCACGTGGAATCCACGACGGAGGGGCGCCTTGTACCAGAAGACGCAATCCGTGATTCGGTTGCTCTTGGAGGTGTTGTCGAGCACGAGGCACTCGTAGTTTTCAGTACAGGCGTCCATGACCTGAGCAAACTGGTCGTACGTCGGAAAGACTCCAAAGAACGCCTTGTACAGGTTCTCGCGGTTCTGACGAACGTTGTCTCGCAAGGCGAAAACGTAGTCCACATTCGTGCGAATCATGGGCGTCATGTCCATGCAGTACTGAGTCGTCATCATGAAGAATATCTTCCAGTGGCGCCCATTCATAAACAGCTGACGAATACACACGTCCCTCATGAACGCCCTATCATACATGCAGTCGTCCATGAGGATAAACACGGGATTGCACTTCCCAGCCGCCAGGAGCTTCTTTTGACGCTCGATAATCTTCTCAAGCGCCTCCTTGTTGTAGTCTCCGTAGACGAACAGGTCAGGAATGAACTGCTTGTAGTATCCGTTCCCCTCCTCAGTTCCTGACATGGCGATTCCGGCTGGGATATTCTTTTTGTGCCAGAGAATGTCCGTCACAAGGGTACTCTTGCCTGTGCCACGCTTTCCTATAAAGACGCAAACTTTGTCGTCCGCCATCTTGGACGGATCGAACTTTCTGAGCTGAAGCGTCATATCTGGTAAGGCCGCAGGACTTATTTATCGCGTAGCGCCGCGGACTAAGACCGAGAGAGTCGCGCAGCGACTCCCCCTCGTGATCCCTACGGGTGTAAATAACCTCAAAGGAAGGGCGCCTTCGACGCCCTCTTTTTTCCTGCGAACTTATTAGGAATGTCCGCCGGTTACATCCAATTGGCGGCCATCGGTCAACAGGATGCATATCTCACAGGACAACCACAAGTGACTTACTTTTCAGGAATGTATCGCCGTCACACCCCCTTTGTCCTCGAAGCCTATGACATCCCCTTTCTGGATCAACAAGTCGGCTACGGCCAAAATAACATTTGCCGAATCCCTGCAAAAGGAGACCTCGTCCGCGGCCTTACTTTAAAGTTGACCCTACCGGCTCTCAATAATCCCGGCGCCGATTGGACCTGGCCAACCCCCCCTGCCCCCGTCACGAACAACCCACACATCCGATTCATAACCCCGTCTACCGGTGGTGCGAGTACGACCATTACCTCGACCCTCTTGGTCCCCTCCTATTCTACAAACAATGCTCCTCAGTGGTTCACTTCCTTCTCGCCCTTCATAGATTACAACTACGCCTTTAATAAATTCATTTTTAGTAATTGCGCATCCATCGAAGTGGAAAATTCCACCGCCCCCCTCGCCTCTGGTGTGTTTTTTGGTCTCGACCCCAAGGCGTACACGAGCATAAACCCCGTGAGTGGTAATCTCATTTACACCGTCAACAGCACCTCTAATTTACAGGCAAATTCAATTTCTCCGTCCAATGTCTCTGCAAATTTCATATCGACCGTAACCAGGGTGGGCGACTTTACCCTCGAACAGGCGGGGTGGGTCCAGTCTATAGGCGCTCTCGCCGCAGATACCAAAACAGGATTCTTCGCGTACCTTAATCAACCCTATAACATATCTGGTCAACAGTTTTTGAATTTCAATGAAATATCTGCAAATGGTGCATATTGGACGGTAGTAGATCAGTCCTCTAAATTTAAAATAACGACCGGCGGTCGCTTAGAGTTCACGACTGCTGGATTTTACTCTCTGAATGCGGGGTTCGAGTTGGGAGCCGGTTCTATGGCCACCTTTAGTTATGGGTCGAGCACAACAGAAGCCATCGAGGGCGGAGGGCCCATCAATCCAAACTTTGAATACACGTACACGTTTCGCGTGTCTCCCGATCCCTCCATGCCCGTCGTCATCCCCGTAAACATCACCAACACTGCAAATACGTATTACTTTTACGTTACGAGCACAGGCAGTCAAATTCAAGACGATTCGTACATCTCCATCTATCAAGTCGATGACATTTACAGAATCACCACAGATATCGTCATGGACGCAAACCCGTGTCGTCTTCAGCTGTACAGTAACGTCTCGAGCCCCAGCAACATCTCTGTTACTCTCTCCCCCAATTCCATAATAAATTTCGCAAATAAAGGCGAGTACCTGGTGACGGGCGTCTTGTCTCTGGATAGCGGCTACGTGTCCAATGTTTCCATATTGGAGGGCTCCAATCTCGAGTACCTATATGACATGTCCGCCCAGGGTCGCGACCCTACCTTTGCATTCACGCTGCCCGTCATAGTTTTCTACCCGACTCGCAACTATACCATAAACATAGCGACGACAAGCACAACCACGATCCTTGCAAATAGCTATTTCGTCGTGAATCGTATTGGCGTTTCCACGGGAGCAGTACCAGACACCGTCGTTTTACCCGATAACGGTCTCACCTTTCAATCAAACGTCACGACCCTCACGAGTCCTTTTGATTTTACTGAAAATTTCACATCCAACGGCGCCTCCAACCTCATATCATTTACACAGGCAGGTTTCCAGTTTAGCAATACAGGAACGTACATGCTCACCGGCGCCATCTGCACAGCCGATCCAGTCACCAGCATCACGTTCGGCTCGAGGACGTACCAGGTTGGCGTCGGTCTCCTGCCCCCTTACACCTTTCAGGTTCCTCTCATCGTCTACAATTTATCGACAACGTACCCCGTGTCTGTAACCGTTTATGGATCTACGGCCGCTCCAAACATATTTTCAAATACATTCATTTCCGTGTATCCCATCACAACTTCGTTTATACAGGCGTCGACCCAGACGTATGCATATTACGATTCGGTGGGGACGTGGGCGATCAAGACGGCCGACCTCAAGATTGGAGGTCAAACGGTCCAGTCCCTGACTGGCGAGTTTATCGAGTTGTGGAACGATCTCCATATTCCGTTTGAAAATCAACCAGGTCTTCAGGTTCTCACGGGCAAGAACGATACAGGCACCACCATAAACCCTCCCGGGCGAACATATTTCGTGAATTTGCCCTTTTATTTCTACGGAAATCCGTCGCTCTACTTGCCGCTCGTGGCGCTCAGCAGACACGACGTGGAGGTGCACGTCACCTTCAGGAACTTTAACGAGTTGACATCGGTTGCGGTGACCAATCCGACTCTGGGGGCCACCATCATCGTCGACTATGTGTACCTCTCGGATCCCGAGATTCGCTGGTTCCAACAGGCGCGTCTGGATTACATGATTACGCAGTGTCAATACCAATCAATAGGCCTCTTGGCTGGTTTTCAGAATGCCGTGTTCAATTTGGACTTTAAGAATCCTGTTCGGGAGCTGTTTTTCGTGATTCAACCCACAATTCAGGCACCATACGACTACTCGAACAATGCAGTTGTGAGCTTCGGACTCAGCTTCAACGGTCAAGAGGTTTTCACGACCGACACGACCGACGCACTCTATACCGCAGATATAGAGCCGTTCAATCACTATACAAACTTCCCTCAGCGTGACTTTTTCATGTACTCGTTTACCGACAACCCAAATTCTCCAAAACCACGTGGTCAGATTAATTTCAGTCGAATCAAGCAGGTTCTTTTGACGCTGAACTGCGGCGGACAAGCCTACCTGCCCACCAAAGATTTTAGAATATTGGCTGTAAATTACAACATTCTACGAATTGCTGACGGGCTCGGGGGGCTGATGTTCAACACTTGAAATGAGACCAAGTCCGTAGGACTTGTGACCGACCGTAGGGAGGCTTTACAAAATCCATGCGGCACGGAAAAATAAAATAAATGCGTGGAGTATGGCTTCCATCCATAATGCGGCAAGAAATGGAAACTTAAATCGCGTCAGGGCGTTGCTGAACTCAGGAGCAAACATCAACACACGAGATAACGTTGGACAGACTGCACTTATACATGCCGCAACTCCTGGACACTTAGAAGTTGTCAGGTTACTCCTGAATCGAGGTGCAAACATCAACACACGAGATGATGAAGAAGGAGGGACTGCACTTATATATGCCGCATCTTCTGGACAATTACCATTGGTCAAATTACTCCTGAATCGAGGTGCAAATGTCAACGCACGAGATAATGAAGGATCGTCTGCACTTATGAGTGCCGCATACATTGGAGAAACAGAAATTGTCCGTGAACTCCTGAATCGAGGTGCAAACATCAACGCACGAGATATTTCAAGAGAGTCTGCACTTATGCATGTCGCATATAGTGGACACTTACCAGTTGTCAGGTTACTCCTGAAACGTGGAGCAAATACAAACGGGATCTTGAACAACCCAAGAATGCGTGCAAACGTGAAAAACGCTATAATGAAGCACAAGGCAGGTTTGACGATTCAAAATTACAAGAAGGCTTCAAATATGCGTCGTCGTGCAGCCTCTGCAAAGGCTCTCAATAATGTCCGAACTCCTAATGGGAGACCTATCCCTCCAAACTCAATTCGTTCAATAATGAGTATGTTAAAGCTACGGAGCCCTAAATAACTAATGCGCTCTTCAGGGTCGAAACGTACGAACATCGAGAGGCGACAGATTTATGAACCTCACAGGAAGAGCGCCGGTGGCGCGTAAATAAGTTCTTCGAGGAGGCGCGTATCGCGCCGACGGAAAACAATGTTTTCCTTTATTAGAAGTAGAGATGGCCTCCCGTGCCAGTTTAGCCTTTTTAGGTCAGGAGGACATTGCACTGAGTGTGGATCCACAGGTTACGTATTTTAAAGAAAAATACGAAGGCTCTAGCCTATTCGCCTCGCGTATCGATAAGATTCAGTTTGACAATGACGCTCTCGTCCTCGATGGTGAGAATTTCATAGAACTCCCGCGCTCCGGTGATCTCATAACGAAAATGTACCTCAAAGTTTTCTTTCCCACGAGTTTAACGTCTGTTGTGGTTGAAGAGTCCGTCTGCTCCCTTCTCATACAGCACGTTGAACTATACATAGGCTCCACCTTGATTGAAAGAATTTATGGCGAGTTTATTGCCATGAAGTACGATATAGAAGTTCCACAAGGGAAACAACCGACTCTCAAGAACCTCATTGGCAAGGGGACGCAGGTTGCAGCGACCAATTACACATTGCCTCTTCCTTTTTCACTTCTCCAAAAGGGGATCCCCTTGTGCGCCTTCAAGGAGCCCGTGACCTTCCGGATCATCACAAACCCGTCCCGCACATTCACTATCCCTCCTATAGATATAGCAGAACCCATCAGGTCCTATCTCCACGTGGAGTACACGTACCTGGGCCAGAAGGAGATTGAATATATACGCCGAACCCCTCAAATCCACATCGTGGAACAGCTCCAGTTGGCGGAGTTTGCAGTACCGGCACTCTCCCCGCCACTCCCCCAGACCGTCCGGTGCAACCTGGGATTCTCAAACATTGTCAAGGAGCTCTTTTTCGTCATTCAAAACGACACCGCCCTCGGGTACGACTTTTTGGCAAATAACTTGTCAAATATCGAACAAATTACCAGCCTCGAGCTCTTCTTCAACTCCACGGAACGCATATCGACCGATGTTGGTACGCCTCTGTTCCTCAGAGTCATTCAGGGTCTGGAATTTCACACCCGCGTTCCTTCGTACTACTTCTACATGTACTCTTTCAGCCTCGATCCAGAGTCAGTAAGACCTTCGGGAGGCGTCAACATGTCTCGAATTCAGAATCAAATTTTGAAATTGAATTTGAACCCAAGTGTATCAGCTAGAGCCATCCGAGTCTATGCTATAAACTACAATTTCCTTCAGGTTGCAAACGGGTCCGCGACTATTTTATTTTCCAATTTTCAGTAACTGAGGAGAGTCGCGACTATTCTCTTTCCAAATTTTAGTTTAAAATTCCAGAAGAGTCAATGGATTCTTTGACTCCCCGGACAGGCGAAGGAGGACTCGACACCTCGGCCATTCTCAATTCGGCTCTTGACATCTTCAGGCCCGTCATGGAATCAGCAACCGTCCTGGCCGCACACTACGCCAAGGCGTGTGGCCGCGACGTGGTCCTCCAGGAGGATATGAAACTCGGGATGATGTACGCCGCGCGATACGTCACAGGGCGCCAGATTGGCTCTCTGTTCCCTGAAATTTATGAGGGACTTGAGGAATCAGGAGAGTCGTGTAGCGACTCTGATTTTGATGAAGACGGCTCAGAGTCTTCAGCCTCATGGGAGACTGTCGGGGATGAAGAATCAGGTCCTGATTCTGACCCCCAGTGGACCAAGTATGATGGCACAGAAGACGACCAGGCTCTCAAACTCAACGAGTGCGCCGCCTCATGGGATTCATGGGAGCCCCAGAACCCCTCTGAACGTGCGTTGAAAAACGCCATAGACAAACAGAGTGAAAATTAGATGACCTGGTGGGTCCAGGAGGAATCCGAAGAAGGCTTTGATCTCTCCAGGAACAAACCCAAGTACTCCGTCTTGCTCGAAGAGGAGGATTATGAAACCGAGGATGAGGGTCCTCCAGGCTTTGACCAGGGTCCAGAGGAGAATTACGGGCAAGATTCCTCAGTAGAAACCTGGGATCCATGGGACCCCTGGGATCCGTCATATTTTTTTCGTATTCAATAATAAAAATGGCCGAAATGATTTCCGCAATTGCTCTCCAGCTCGAGGCTCAGTCCCTGAACTCCATCGTGGCCGGGTTCGCGTTTGCCAGTGCGGTGGCGTGGATGGATCTTGTAAGAATTTTGGTGTCTAGCGTTGTTCAGGTGGCCAAGAACGGTATGCAGTACTATTTCCTGTCTGCTCTGTTCACTACCCTGCTGTCCATCGTGGTCTACATGGCCGTCAAGGCTCTGGCGAAGAACGTCACCATCAAAGAGCCCCAGGTGGCATACGCGGTGACAAAGTAAGCGTGGTGAGTTCTATATAAAAAATAAAATCATTCCATCTTATAGGATGGTCCTTTGTGTTTCGTGCCCTCGCCAGGCTGTCTTTAACTTTCCAGGTCAAAAGACGGAATGGCGGTGTGGGACTCACAAAGAATCTGGCATGCAGAACGAAAAAGTACGCAAGTGCAAAGCCGACGGGTGTGATGTACAGGCGTGTTATAAACTTCAAGGCAAACCTCCTGATTTCTGTTCAAAACACAAGACTGACGGATACGTTTATAAAAACGGAACTCTGAACATTTGTCAGGCGGACGAGTGTTCCGTAAGTGCATCGTATGGGCAGGAAGGCTCTAAAGTTCGTGTATTTTGCGTCACGCACCGCGACCCCGATATGGTCATCGTCGGTCACAGGACGTGTGAACATGCCGAGTGCTCCAAAATACCCGTATTTGGGTTTGAAAAACCTCCGAGATTTTGCAAAAACCACAAAGAAACGGGTATGACCGATTTACTTACGAAAAAGTGTGAACACGATGAGTGTACCAGTATCCAGCCGACGTTCAATTTCAAAGATGAATCAAAAGGTCGGTTCTGTTTGGAACATAAACTTGAAGGTATGGTTGCAGTTATTAGGAACTGGTGTATTGAGGAGGGGTGTGAAACTTCCGCAGGTTTTAACCATGAAGGCCTAAAAGCTAAGTACTGCTCTGGACACAAAAAGGAGGGTATGATTTTTGTTACAAAGATCCGCGAATGTGAAAAGTGTGAAAAGAAGGCTAATTACAATTTACCAAACACAAAACCCGCCCGATTCTGTAAGATTCACAAAGAGCCTGGAATGTTCGCGATACACAAACTATGCGCCGATCCCGAGTGTACTAAACAATCCTCATTCAATTATGAAGGGCGTACAAAACGTCTGTACTGCTCGGATCATAAGAAGGCGGGTATGATCAGCATCGCTGGAAAACGTTGCCTAACCCCCATGTGTGAAACGTCGGTCCTGGCCAAGTACGAAGGGTACTGTTTTCGGTGTTATGCACACACGTTTCCGGACGCCCCTGTGACTCGGAAGTACAAGACCAAGGAGATGGCGGTTCGGGACTTTTTGAAGGAGAGTTTTCCCGACTTGCCCTTCATACACGACAAGAGGGTCGAGTGTCACGTGTACCGCCCGGACTTTGTTTACGATTTAGGGAGTCACGTGGTGGTCATCGAGGTGGATGAATACCAACACGAGACGTACGACACGTCGTGTGATAACAAGAGGCTCATGAGTATTTTTCAGGGTCTTGGATCTCGCCCCATGGTTATGATCCGGTTCAACCCTGATGCGTACGAAGACGTCAAGGGGTGTTGGACCCGCACGGGAGCTTTGGTTGATCAAGGAAGACCGTGGCGCAAGAGGCTCGGGGAACTCAGGGACCGACTGGCCTACTGGTTTGAAACCGAACCGCCGCGGGACCTTGTCATAGAGCACCTGTTTTTTGGGACTCACCTCATCATCTGAACAGGAACCTGGGGACCGACCGGAACCGCAGGCCGATTCCCAAACGTCCTCCAAATGAAGATACCTATGAGCGTCGCCAGTACCAAGAGGAACCATGGAATCTTAAACTTGGGGTCCTCTTTGGGCGGCGGAGGGAGCGTCATGGTCATGGCGTCTATGATTCGTTTGAGCTCAACATCTTGAAGAGGTGGTGGAGGCGGCAGAGTCCGCTCAGGATCAGGCCGGACGTGAATTCTCAGAACGAATGCGTTCGCGTCCCATCCCTGGAAGTTTACGGGGGCGCCTGATCGGTCGACCCACCGAACAGTCAGGCGCTGTAAAGAGGCTATCGGCTCCGGGTACTGGACGGATACCCTGTAGTCTCCATTCTCAGTGAACGTCTTTATGCATCCAGAGGCGACGTTGAGCATGATGGGTGCGAAACTTCTGTTGGTGTTTGAGCCGCTCACGGTCCCTGAAGAACTCACGAGCGCTCCTGTATCCACGTGACTCGGCGTCCTGAGCTCGTGAATATCAAGGCTTATAATGTCGTTTAGACTCATGTCGACCATTGTCGTGCTTCTCAAAATGTGCTTTGTGGCGTAGCCCGGGTCTGTGCTCGTGGCAATTGTCGACGTGTAGAGCGTTCCACTCGCGAGACCCAGCATCTTGGCGAGTTCTTCAGAGTGTATGAAGATTGTGAACAAACTCGAAGAAGAAAAGAGAAAGTGGCCCTCGTCAGGCAAGTAATCCAGAAACAGGGTCGTGGTGGTCAGGGCCTGAGCCAATCCACAAGCTGAATAGAAACCTGGATTTATGGATACGTTCGAGCTGTTGACGGCCAGAACGTTGGAACCGTTTGTGAGGTTGTAAACGCTGTTGCAAACACGAGCGCTGACCAGGTCCACACGTTCTATGTTCTTTATGGGGCTTGTGAGGTGTAGAGTGTATGAATTGCCCGACGGGTAAAGCTGTACGTCACGGTTCGTAGAGTCGGCAAACACAAGTCTATGGGTCATCTAATTTAGGGTGTGAATTTATTGAGGGGGCGGGGTCACACCCGGGGGTTCAGGCCCACTCGCCCCCTGGAACACCACGACTTCAGAACCCACCGGCTCCTGCTCCTGGTCATGAACCGATTTCATGGCCCAATAGTAAATGTCCTCCGGGTGATCCCTCACATCCTTCCAATCGTATTTCAATTTTGATTCAAAATAGGGAAGTTCATGGACGAATGGATTTGTGAAAAATTTCATGGGGTACTTGAGTTCCACAAAATCCTTGAAATAGAATTCAGTTACAAAATTCAAAAAGTCTGGACGAGTCTCGTAAAAAGTTTTCGTATCCACCTTCTTGTTCTCCTCCATGACGTGTCTCTCGTTCCTGTTCCACCAAACCTTCGGGTACCCGTATGTCTCCAGGACCTCTAGAATTCCGGATCTAAATTGCTCAAGTTTGTAAACCTTTATGTTTTTCATGGGTCCCGTGAAGAAGAATGAGGGTGCCAATATCAAAAGGTAATTCTTCAACTTCAATTGATCCACGATATCGTCCGGACCCTTGTAGACGTCAGTCATGAACTGGACCTGGTGCCACGCCGACGCGAACCGCGTGTATGGATCCCTCACGAACGTGAACGCCTTGTACCCATCATCTATGTACCCCTGAGCAACGTCACAC
>Ga0209553_1000493_pt1 | contig 20677 bp, 15 predicted proteins | sample LauGreFBDMM110DN_2_FD_188217 | JGI IMG/M metagenome (GOLD analysis project Ga0209553, IMG submission 188217) | Freshwater lake microbial communities from Lake Michigan, USA - Fa13.BD.MM110.DN (SPAdes) (version 2) | ecosystem: Environmental > Aquatic > Freshwater > Lake | place: Lake Michigan...
GCATCGCTACCCGCGACGATGTGCAACGCATGAGCGACGCCGGTGTGCAGGCTTTTCTGGTCGGTGAAGCTTTCATGCGGGCGGCCGAACCGGGCGAAGCTTTGGCGCAATTATTCGGTGACTGAGCCTGATGCCTTGACGCAGGCCGACCCGACGCGCTGGGCGGTGCACCCCTCTTGGCAAGCGCTGGTGCAAACCTTTTGGCACAGCTCGCAAGGCCACGCTTTGCTTGCATTTTTAAACCAACGCATTACCGGCGGCGCGCGTATTTTTCCGCCCGAGCCTTTGCGTGCGCTCTTGTTAACCGCCTTACCGGCAGTACGGGTGGTGGTGTTGGGGCAGGACCCTTATCACGGCTTGGGGCAGGCGCAAGGTTTGTCTTTCTCCGTGGCGCCAAGTGTGCGTTTGCCACCATCGTTACGCAATATTTTCAAAGAATTGCAGGCGGATACCGGTTTGCAGCCCCCTATGAGCGGTTCGCTGACGCCTTGGGCTGAGCGCGGGGTGTTGTTACTCAACACCTGCTTGACGGTGGAGGAAGGGCGGCCAGCATCGCATGCTGGGCAAGGCTGGGAGGTGTTGACTGACGCCATCCTCAGCGCCGTGGCGCAGCAGCCACAAGCCGTGGTTTTTTTGTTGTGGGGTGCACACGCCCAAGCTAAGCGCCATTTGATTGAAGCCGCGCCGACAGGTGAGCGCCTGCTGTTGACGGCCAACCACCCCTCGCCCTTATCCGCCTTGCGCGGTCCTGTGCCTTTCATGGGTTGCCGGCATTTTTCGGCCGCGCAAGCCTGGTTGAACCGCCGGGGAGCCGATTTTTCCTGGAATTTAGAAAATTAGTTTGCGTGCACTCACTTTTTTAAAGCGGCTACAGGAAATTCTCATGAACAAACTTGTGCTATAGTCTTTGGCTCGCTGGAGGGGTGCCCGAGTGGCTAAAGGGGGCAGACTGTAAATCTGTTGGCTTACGCCTACGCTGGTTCGAATCCAGCCTCCTCCACCACGTGTCCGGGTGAACTGCAACCGTGTAGAAAGCCATGTCGCGTGGGTGCTGGCGATCGTTGCGGGAGTAGTTCAATGGTAGAACCTTAGCCTTCCAAGCTAATGACACGGGTTCGATTCCCGTCTCCCGCTCCAAGCGGTTTTGGTGATCAGGCGAAGCGTTTTCGCCCATGTGGCTCAGTGGTAGAGCACTCCCTTGGTAAGGGAGAGGTCGCGGGTCCGATTCCCGCCATGGGCACCAGTTTTCATTGTGAAGTATCTGTGAGTTTTTTTTCGGAGTCGAAGAATGGCAAAAGGCAAATTTGAGCGGACAAAACCGCACGTCAACGTGGGCACCATCGGCCACGTGGACCATGGCAAGACGACGCTGACGGCGGCGATCACGACGATTTTGTCGGCGAAGTTTGGCGGCGAAGCCAAGGCTTACGACCAGATTGACGCGGCGCCCGAAGAAAAAGCGCGCGGCATCACGATCAACACAGCACACGTGGAATACGAGACGGCTAACCGTCACTACGCCCACGTGGACTGCCCCGGACACGCTGACTATGTGAAGAACATGATCACCGGCGCGGCGCAAATGGACGGCGCGATTTTGGTGTGCTCGGCCGCTGACGGCCCCATGCCTCAGACCCGCGAGCACATTTTGCTGGCGCGCCAGGTGGGCGTGCCTTACATCATCGTGTTTTTGAACAAGTGCGACATGGTCGACGACGCCGAGTTGCTCGAGCTTGTTGAGATGGAAGTGCGCGAGTTGCTCGATAAATACGATTTCCCTGGCGACAACACACCGATCATCCATGGCTCAGCCAAGCTGGCCATCGAAGGCGACAAAGGCGAGCTGGGCGAGTTGGCGATCATGAAGCTGGCCGATGCGCTGGACACTTACATTCCTCTGCCCGAGCGCGCCATTGACGGTGCGTTCCTGATGCCGGTGGAAGATGTGTTCTCCATCTCCGGTCGCGGCACGGTGGTGACCGGTCGCGTCGAGCGCGGCATTGTCAAAGTCGGCGAAGAGATCGAAATCGTTGGTATCTCTGACACCGTCAAGACCACTTGTACCGGCGTGGAAATGTTCCGCAAGCTGCTGGACCAGGGTCAAGCAGGCGACAACGTCGGTATTTTGTTGCGCGGCACCAAGCGCGAAGACGTGCAGCGCGGCCAAGTGCTTTGTAAGCCCGGTTCGATCAAGCCGCACACGCATTTCACGGCTGAGATTTATGTCTTGTCGAAAGACGAAGGCGGGCGCCACACACCGTTCTTCAACAACTACCGTCCGCAGTTTTACTTCCGCACCACGGACGTGACCGGTGCGATCGAGTTGCCTGAAGGCAAAGAGATGGTGATGCCTGGTGACAACGTGTCGATCACGGTCAAGCTGATCCACCCGATTGCGATGGAAGAAGGTTTGCGCTTCGCCATCCGCGAAGGCGGCAAAACCGTCGGTGCCGGTGTGGTTGCCAAAATCATCGCTTAACCAGAAAAACAAACCGCTGCGCACTTGAAGGTGCTTGGCAGTTAAGGTTCATAGGGGTATAGCTCAATTGGCAGAGCGTCGGTCTCCAAAACCGAAGGTTGGGGGTTCGATTCCCTCTGCCCCTGCCACCTGGTAGAAATACCGGGTGAACAACTGGCCCGCCTTTCAATGGCGGACTTGGTTCGCTTTTAAGACTTGTTATTTTTTGACCATCAACTGACTGCCTGACATGTCCACCGCACAGATCGAAACCGTGACCAGTACTGCAGACAAAGCCAAGTTGGCGGCTGCCGTTGCATTGGTGGTTGCTGCACTGGCGGCCTTTTACACATTGTCAGCGCAAGGCGTGTTGATTCAGTGGTCGGCTTTGCTGGTCTGTTTATTGTTGGCGGTGGTGGTGTTTTTCACTTCGCTACACGGCAGGCAATTGATCGGCTTTGGCCGCGATGCCTGGCGCGAAGTGCTCAAGGTGGTTTGGCCGACACGCAAAGAAGCCATGCAAATGACAGCCTATGTGTTCGGCTTTGTGCTGATCATGGCGGTATTTTTGTGGCTGACCGACAAAACCCTGGAATGGCTTTTGTATGACCTGATTCTGGGATGGAAAAAATAATGACCGAAGAATCATTGGAAAACATGCTGATCACCACCGCGCCTGCGCATCCTGATATGCGCTGGTACGTGGTTCATGCTTATTCAGGCATGGAAAAAGCCGTAGAGCGCAATATTCTGGAGCGCATCAACCGTGCAGGCATGCAGTCCAAATTTGGTCGTATTCTGGTGCCAACCGAAGAAGTGGTGGAGATGAAAAACGGCCAGCGTAAAACCACAGAGCGCCGTTTTTTCCCGGGTTATGTGTTGGTGGAAATGATCATGGATGATGAGAGCTGGCACTTGGTCAAGCACACCAACAAGGTCACGGGCTTTGTGGGCGGTGCGCGCAACCGCCCAGCGCCTATATCGCAGGAAGACGTTTTAAAAATCGTCAACCAGATGCAAGAAGGCACTGACAAGCCGCGCCACAAAGTGGAATTCATGGTTGGTGAGTTTGTGCGCGTTAAAGACGGTCCGTTCACCGATTTCAATGGCACTGTTGAAGAAGTCAATTACGAGAAAAACAAAATGCGTGTGTCTGTGACTATTTTTGGTCGCGCCACACCCGTCGAGCTCGAATTCGGTCAGGTCGAAAAAACCTGATTCTTTGGTTTGAATCTGATCTGCGTTTTCCGGCTCGGCGCAGGTTGTTGTCAGTGAGTCGTTAACCCCGGGGAGCCCTCAACAGGCGTTTGCACCCGTAAGGAGAAAAGCATGGCGAAAAAAATCGTCGGCTTCATCAAGCTGCAAGTGCCAGCTGGTAAAGCCAATCCCTCACCGCCCATCGGTCCTGCATTGGGTCAGCGCGGTTTGAACATCATGGAATTCTGCAAGGCGTTCAACGCCCAGACCCAAGGCGTCGAGCCGGGTCTGCCATTGCCTGTGGTCATCACAGCGTTTGCAGACAAGTCCTTCACTTTCATCATCAAGACCCCGCCTGCGGTCACCTTGATCAAGAAAGCCATCAAACTAGACAAGGGCTCGGCCCGTCCGCACGTCGACAAGGTAGGCAAGATCACACGCGCCCAGTTGGAAGAAATCGCCAAAACCAAAATGGTTGACATGACCGCCGCCGATTTGGATGCCGCCGTTCGCACCATCGCCGGTTCTGCGCGCTCCATGGGCGTGACCGTGGAGGGCGTGGTATGAGCCTGACCAAAAAACAAAAATCATTCGCCGGTAAAGTCGACAGCAACAAGCTTTATCCGTTTACCGATGCATTGAAAATCGTCAAAGAGTGCGCTACCGCCAAGTTCGATGAGTCCATCGATGTGGCCGTGCAGCTTGGCATTGACGCCAAAAAATCTGACCAGGTGGTGCGTGGCGCCGTCGTGTTGCCCAACGGCACCGGCAAAATCGCCCGTGTGGCCGTGTTCGCTCAAGGCGCTAAAGCTGAAGAAGCTTTGGCCGCCGGCGCTGATGTGGTCGGTATGGACGATCTGGCAGCACGCATCAAAGCCGGTGACATGCCGTTTGATGTGATCATTGCCGCACCCGACGCCATGCGCGTGGTCGGTACCCTGGGTCAAATTCTCGGCCCGCGTGGTTTGATGCCTAACCCCAAGGTAGGTACTGTCACCCCCGACGTTGCCACTGCGGTGCGCAATGCCAAAGCAGGTCAGGTGCAGTTCCGCGTCGACAAGGCCGGTATCGTGCACGCCACCATCGGCCGCCGTTCCTTCGACAGCGACAAGCTGCAAGGCAACCTGGTCGCATTGATTGACGCTTTGAGCAAAGCCAAGCCCGCTACCAGCAAAGGTGTTTACCTGCGCAAATTGGCGGTGTCGTCCACCATGGGTGTAGGCGTGCGCGTCGATACACAAACACTGAGCGCCTAAAGCGCTCGGCATTCAGGGCTTGCCTTCGGGTGAGGCCTGAAGCGGTGGGTCAGGTGGTTTTCGAGCCGCCTGAGCCATCCAAGACCGTTGGCGTGCAGCTTGTCTGCACTTAATTCACCAGCCAACGCAGATGGCGATCCCGCTGAAAAGAAAATTTTCTTGACAGTCAGGTCGCTGAAACCGGCGTGTCAAGGGGCAACCCGAGACACATTTTGAAGGAGTAGACCTTGAGTCTGAATCGCAGTGAAAAAGAAGCCGTCGTCACAGAAGTGTCGGCATTGGCAGCACAAGCGCAGACGCTGGTGATGGCGGAATACCGCGGCATCACGGTCGCTGACATGACCAAATTCCGCGCCAGTGCGCGCAGCCAGGGCGTATCGCTCAGCGTGTTGAAAAACACGCTGGCACGCCGTGCTGTCGCCGGTACGTCGTTTGAGACTGTTGCTGACCAGATGACCGGACCGCTGATCTATGGTTTCTCTGTAGATGCTGTGGCCGCTGCCAAAGTGGTGGCCGATTTCGCCAAGACCAACGACAAGTTGGTTATTCGCGGCGGCGCATTTGCAGGTAAATCCCTGGACGTCAACGGCGTTAAACAACTGGCAAGCATTCCCTCCAAGGAAGTGTTGCTGGCGCAATTGTGTGGATTGCTCATGTCACCCATGTCGCGTACCGCAGTGGTACTCGGCGCACTGGCGGCGAAAAAAGAAGAGGCGGTTGCCGCGTAAAGCGTGCAGCACTTTTAAAAAATCTGCTGCCGCATTGGCAGCCCTGAACGAGTTAAGGAAACAACATGGCATTCGATAAAGACGCATTTTTGACCGCACTGGACAGCATGACGGTCATGGAACTCAACGAACTGGTGAAAGCCATCGAAGAGAAATTCGGCGTGAGCGCCGCGGCCATGGCCGCACCTGCCGCCGCCGGTGGTGGTGCAGCCGCTGTTGCTGAAGAGCAAACCGAGTTCAACGTCATGTTGCTTGAAATCGGTGCCAACAAGGTCGGCGTCATCAAGGCCGTGCGCGAAATCACCGGCTTGGGCTTGAAAGAAGCCAAAGACTTGGTCGATGGCGCACCCAAAGCTGTCAAGGAAGCGGCCCCCAAAGCAGATGCTGAAGCCGCCAAGAAGAAACTGGAAGAAGCTGGCGCCAAGGTCGAGCTCAAGTAATCGGTCCCACAAAGGCTGGTTGTCCTCACAAGGGGCATCCAGCCTTTGGCGCTCTCAGAGCGCACCCGATAACCGGTGTTCTCCGGTTGTCGAGTGTCTTCTGAGCTGACTGCAGAAGAACCTTGGTTCGGGTTGTGTGCAATGCACAACCGTCCGCCAACGCTGGTAGTGGCCAGCGGGCCAAGCACAACGCACACTTGCCCAGAGCAAACTGTGCGGCCCCAGTCGCCGAGTGAATCAAGTCCGGAGTACTCATGGCCTACACATTTACCGAACGCAAGCGCATCCGCAAAAGTTTCGGCAGCCGCGACAGCGTGCTGGAAATTCCTTACCTGCTGCAAATGCAAAAAGACGCGTACACCGCATTTTTGCAGGCAGATGTCCCGCCCAAAAAGCGCACCAATGAAGGTTTGCAGGCTGCTTTTGACGCGGCCTTCCCCATCGTGTCACACAATGGGTTTGTCGAGATGAAATACCTCGAATACAACCTGGCCAAGCCCGCGTTCGACGTGCGCGAATGCCAGACACGCGGTCTGACTTTCTCGTCAGCCGTGCGCGCCCGCGTGCAACTCATTATTTACGACCGTGACTCGTCGACACCGCAATCCAAGGTTGTAAAAGAAGTCAAAGAGCAAGAGGTCTACATGGGCGAAGTGCCTTTGATGACCGACAAAGGCTCGTTCATCATCAACGGCACCGAGCGCGTCATCGTGTCTCAGTTGCACCGTTCACCCGGTGTGTTTTTTGAGCACGACAAGGGCAAGACGCACAGTTCTGGCAAATTGTTGTTCAGCGCGCGCATCATCCCTTACCGCGGTTCATGGCTGGACTATGAATTCGACCCGAAAGACATTTTGTATTTCCGCGTCGACCGTCGCCGCAAAATGCCGGTCACCATTTTGCTCAAAGCCATTGGCCTGACACCCGAAGCCATTTTGGCCAACTTCTTTGTTAACGACAATTTCCGTTTGATGGACAGCGGTGCGCAAATGGAATTTGTGGCCGAGCGTCTGCGCGGCGAAGTTGCCCGTTTTGACATCACCGACAAAAGCGGCAACGTGGTCGTGGCCAAAGACAAGCGCATCACCGCGCGTCACACCCGCGATCTCGAGCAGTCCGCCACCACCCACATCAGCGTGCCTGAAGACTTTCTGGTCGGGCGCGTGATTGCGCGCAACATCGTCGAAGAAGAAACCGGCGAAATCATTGCCAAGGCGAATGACGAGTTGACCGAAGTACTGTTGAAAAAACTGCGCACCAGTGGCGTACAAGATTTGCAATGCATCTACACCAACGAACTCGACCAAGGCACCTACATTTCGCAAACTTTGCGCAGTGATGAAACTGCCGACGAATTCGCTGCACGTGTGGCCATCTACCGCATGATGCGCCCCGGCGAGCCGCCCACCGAAGACGCGGTGCAAGCCTTGTTCCAACGCTTGTTCTACAACCCTGACACTTACGATTTGTCACGTGTCGGTCGCATGAAATTCAACGCCCGTGTCGGCCGTGATGAATCCACTGGCCCGATGGTGCTCAACAACGAAGACATTTTGGCCGTGGTCAAAATTCTGGTGGACTTGCGCAACGGTCGCGGTGAGGTCGATGACATCGATCACCTGGGCAACCGTCGCGTGCGTTGCGTCGGCGAACTCGCTGAAAACCAATACCGCACCGGTTTGGCGCGTATCGAAAAAGCTGTCAAAGAGCGTTTGGGTCAAGCCGAGCAAGAGCCTTTGATGCCGCATGACCTGATCAACTCCAAGCCCATCTCTGCGGCACTCAAAGAGTTCTTCGGTGCGTCACAGTTGTCGCAGTTCATGGACCAGACCAACCCCTTGTCTGAGATCACCCACAAGCGCCGCGTATCGGCGCTTGGCCCGGGCGGTTTGACTCGTGAACGTGCCGGATTCGAAGTGCGCGACGTGCACGTTACGCATTACGGCCGCGTCTGCCCGATTGAAACACCTGAAGGCCCGAACATTGGTTTGATCAACTCGCTGTCTTTGTACGCGCGTTTGAACGAATACGGTTTCATTGAAACCCCTTACCGCCGTGTGCATGATGCGCAGGTCACCAACGAAATCGATTACCTGTCAGCCATCGAAGAAGCCAAGTACGTGATCGCGCAAGCGAACGCCACGCTTGACAAAGACGATCGATTGACCGGCGACTTGGTGTCTGCCCGTGAAAAAGGCGAATCCATTTTGTGCAGCAAAGAGCGTGTGCAGTACATGGACGTGTCACCAGCGCAAATCGTGTCTGTGGCCGCTTCATTGGTGCCGTTCCTTGAGCACGATGACGCGAACCGCGCCTTGATGGGTGCGAACATGCAGCGACAAGCTGTGCCTGTGTTGCGTCCCGAAAAAGCTTTTGTCGGAACCGGCATCGAACGTGTAGCCGCGATCGACTCCGGCACAGTCGTCACCGCATTGCGCGGCGGTGTGGTGGACTACATTGATGCCACCCGCATCGTGGTGCGTGTCAACGACGCGGAAACACAAGCCGGTGAAGTCGGTGTGGACATTTACAACCTGATCAAGTACCAGCGCTCCAACCAAAACACCAACATCCATCAACGCCCTATCGTCAAACGCGGCGACAAACTCGCCAAGGGTGACGTGATCGCCGACGGCGCCTCCACCGATTTGGGTGAACTGGCCTTGGGTCAGAACATGCTAGTCGCTTTCATGCCCTGGAACGGTTACAACTTCGAAGACTCCATCCTCATTTCTGAGCGTGTGGTGGCCGAAGATCGTTACACCTCGATTCACATTGAAGAACTCGTGGTGATGGCGCGTGACACCAAATTGGGTGCCGAGGAAATCACACGTGACATTCCCAACCTGGCAGAGCAACAACTCAACCGTTTGGACGAGTCCGGCATCATCTTCGTTGGCGCTGAAGTGCAGCCCGGCGATGTGTTGGTCGGCAAGGTCACACCCAAGGGTGAGACCACGCTGACACCGGAAGAAAAATTGCTGCGCGCCATCTTCGGCGAAAAAGCGTCTGACGTGAAAGACACCTCATTGCGCGTGGACCAAGGCTCACAAGGCACGGTCATCGATGTGCAAGTGTTCACCCGCGAAGGCATTGTGCGCGACAAGCGCGCCCAGCAAATCATTGACGATGAACTCAAACGTTTCCGTCTTGACTTGAACGACCAGCTGCGTATTGTGGAGGCCGATGCATTCGACCGTATCCACAAATTGCTGTTGGGTAAAACCGCCAACGGCGGCCCGAACAAGTTGCCTAAGGGCAGCAAGATCGACAAAGACTACTTGGCTGCAGTTGAAAAATTCCACTGGTTTGATATCCGTCCTGCCGATGAAGAGGTGGCGTCTCAACTCGAGTCCATCAAAAATGCGCTGGCGCAAACCCGCCACAGTTTTGATTTGTCCTTCGAAGAAAAGCGTAAAAAACTCACCCAAGGCGACGAGTTGCCTGCCGGTGTGTTGAAAATGGTCAAGGTGTATCTGGCGGTCAAACGCCGTTTGCAACCGGGCGACAAAATGGCCGGGCGTCACGGCAACAAAGGCGTGGTCTCCAAAATCGTGCCTGTCGAAGACATGCCTTACATGGCCGACGGTACCCCGGTCGACATCGTGCTCAACCCCTTGGGTGTGCCTTCACGTATGAACGTGGGTCAGGTGCTGGAAGTGCACTTGGGCTGGGCTGCCAAAGGCATTGGCCAGCAACTCGGCCATATGCTGCAAGAGGAAGCCAAGGCTTCTGAAATGCGCACCTTCCTGGAAACCCTCTACAACAGCACCGGCCATAAGGAAGAGTTGGCCACGCTGGCGGACAAAGACGTGAAAGAAATGGCGCACAACTTGTCGCTGGGCGTACCGTTTGCCACACCCGTATTTGACGGCGCGTCTGAAGAAGACATCCGCACCATGCTCAAGCTGGCTTACCCTGAAGATGTGGTGAAAGCCAAGGGCTTGACCGGTGCTCGCACACAAGCACATTTGTTTGACGGACGTACCGGTGACGCGTTCGATCGCCCCACCACCGTCGGCTATATGCATGTGTTGAAGTTGCACCACTTGGTCGACGACAAAATGCACGCACGTTCTACCGGCCCTTACAGCTTGGTCACACAACAACCATTGGGCGGCAAAGCGCAGTTCGGTGGTCAGCGTTTCGGCGAGATGGAGGTCTGGGCGCTGGAAGCCTATGGCGCTTCATACACCTTGCAGGAAATGCTCACCGTCAAGTCTGACGACGTGCAAGGCCGCACCAAGGTTTACGAAAGCATCGTCAAAGGCGAGCACGCGATCGAAGCAGGTATGCCTGAATCGTTCAACGTGCTGGTCAAAGAAATCCGTTCATTGGGCATCGATATTGAGTTGGAGCGTTCATGAAATCATTACTCGACCTCTTTAAGCAGTTCACACCTGATGAGCATTTCGATGCCATCAAAATCGGATTGGCTTCCCCGGAAAAAATCCGCTCATGGTCTTTCGGCGAAGTCAAAAAACCCGAAACCATCAACTACCGCACTTTCAAGCCCGAGCGTGACGGTTTGTTTTGCGCCAAGATCTTCGGCCCTATCAAGGACTACGAATGCTTGTGCGGCAAATACAAACGCCTGAAACACCGTGGTGTGATTTGCGAGAAGTGCGGCGTTGAAGTCACACAAACCAAAGTGCGTCGCGACCGCATGGGTCACATCGACTTGGCCGCGCCCTGCGCTCACATTTGGTTTCTGAAATCCTTACCAAGCCGTTTGGGCCTGGTGCTGGACATGACCTTGCGCGACATCGAACGCGTGTTGTATTTCGAAGCTTATGTGGTGACCGATCCCGGCATGACCGCGCTGAAAAAATACGCCATCATGACCGAGGACGAGTATGAAGCCAAGCGCATCGAACTCGGTGACGAATTCCAAGCCAAGATGGGCGCTGAAGGCGTGCGCGACTTGCTCGAGACCATGGAAATCGACATGGAGATTGAAAAACTCCGTAACGATTTGACCGGCTCCGAAATCAAGATCAAGAAAAACGCCAAGCGCCTCAAAGTGCTGGAAGCCTTCAAAAAATCAGGTATCAAACCTGAGTGGATGGTGTTGTCAGTGCTGCCAGTGTTGCCGCCTGATCTGCGCCCCTTGGTGCCGTTGGATGGCGGGCGTTTCGCCACCTCCGACTTGAACGACTTGTACCGTCGCGTCATCAACCGCAACAGCCGTTTGCGACGTTTGCTGGAATTGAATGCGCCTGAAATCATTGCCCGCAATGAAAAGCGCATGCTGCAAGAAGCGGTGGACAGCTTGCTGGACAACGGCCGTCGCGGCAAAGCCATGACCGGCGCCAACAAGCGCGCGCTCAAGTCTTTGGCCGACATGATCAAAGGCAAGTCAGGACGTTTCCGCCAGAACTTGTTGGGCAAGCGTGTTGACTATTCCGGTCGTTCTGTGATCACCGTGGGCCCAACTTTGAAACTGCACCAGTGCGGTTTGCCAAAGCTGATGGCTTTGGAACTGTTCAAGCCTTTCATCTTCAGCAAGCTGGAGTTGATGGGCATTGCCACCACCATCAAAGCGGCCAAGAAAGAAGTCGAAGCCGGTACACCGGTGGTGTGGGACATTCTGGAAGAGGTCATCAAAGAGCACCCGGTGTTGTTAAACCGTGCGCCTACGCTGCACCGTTTGGGTATCCAAGCTTTCGAACCTATTTTGATCGAAGGCAAAGCGATTCAATTGCACCCCTTGGTGTGTTCCGCTTTCAACGCCGACTTTGACGGCGACCAGATGGCGGTTCACATTCCTTTGTCGGTAGAAGCGCAAATGGAAGCCCGCACGCTGATGCTGGCCTCTAACAACGTGCTGTTTCCGGCCAACGGCGAACCCTCTATCGTTCCTTCGCAAGACGTGGTGCTGGGCTTGTACTACACCACCCGCGAACGCATCAACGGCAAAGGCGAAGGCCTGGTGTTTGCCGATATCGGCGAAGTGCAACGCGCCTTGGATGCGAACGTGGTCGAGTTGACAGCCAAGATCACCGTGCGAATGACCGAATGGACCAAGGACAAGATCACCGGCGAATTCTCCAGCAACACCTCGCTGGTGGAAACCACCGTCGGTCGCGCTTTGCTGTCGGAAATCCTGCCGCGCGGTTTGCCTTTCAGCCACTTGAACAAGGCGCTGAAGAAAAAGGAAATCTCCAAGCTGATCAACACTTCCTTCCGCAAATGTGGTTTGAAAGAAACCGTGGTGTTCGCCGACAAACTGTTGCAAAACGGTTTCCGTCTGGCGACTCGCGCCGGTATCTCGATTTGTATCGATGACATGCTGGTGCCATTTGAAAAACACGCCATCATTGAAAGCGCTGAAAAAGAAGTCAAAGACATTGAGCAGCAATACGTATCAGGTCTGGTCACTTCCGGCGAGCGCTACAACAAAGTGGTTGACATCTGGGGCAAGGCCGGTGACGCCGTCTCCAAAGTCATGATGGATCAGTTGCGCAAGGAAAAAACCATAGACCGCCACGGCAACGAGGTGGAGCAGGAATCCTTTAACTCCATCTACATGATGGCCGACTCGGGCGCGCGCGGTTCTGCCGCTCAAATCCGTCAGCTCGCCGGTATGCGCGGACTGATGGCCAAGCCTGACGGCTCCATCATTGAAACACCGATCACGGCCAACTTCCGCGAAGGCCTGAACGTGTTGCAGTACTTCATTTCTACCCACGGTGCCCGTAAAGGTCTGGCTGACACGGCGCTGAAAACCGCTAACTCAGGCTACCTGACACGCCGTCTGGTTGACGTGACGCAGGATCTGGTGGTCATTGAAGTCGATTGCGGCACCAGCAACGGTCAGTTGATGCGCGCCATCGTCGAAGGTGGTGAAGTCATCGAGTCTTTGCGTGACCGCGTGCTCGGCCGTACCGTGGCTGAAGACGTGGTGCATCCTGAAACCCGCGATGTGCTGGTGCCTGCCGGTCACATGTTGGACGAAGACCTGATTGACGAAATTGAGCTACTCGGTGTTGACGAAATCAAAGTCCGCACTGCGCTTAACTGCGAAACCCGCTTCGGTTTGTGCGCCAAATGCTATGGCCGCGATCTGGGCCGCGGCGGTCTGGTCAACGTCGGTGAAGCAGTCGGCGTTATCGCCGCTCAGTCCATCGGCGAACCCGGCACACAGCTGACCATGCGTACTTTCCACATCGGCGGCGCGGCTTCGCGTGCGGCTGTGGCTTCCAGCGTTGACGCCAAGTCCAACGGTGTCATCGGCTTTAACGCCACCATGCGCTATGTCACCAACAGCAAAAAAGAGTTGGTGGTGATTTCACGTTCCGGTGAAATCGTCATCCATGACGAACAAGGCCGCGAGCGCGAGCGCCACAAAGTACCTTACGGTGCCATCCTGGCCATCAAGCCGGACCAGAACATCAAGGCCGGCACGATTCTGGCCAACTGGGATCCGTTGACGCGTCCTGTGATCACCGAGTTTGCCGGCAAAACACAATTTGAAAATGTGGAAGAAGGCCTGACGGTTGCCAAGCAATTGGACGAGGTCACCGGCTTGTCTACGCTGGTGGTGATCGATCCCAAGCGTCGCGGTTCGACCAAAGTCGTGCGCCCGCAGGTCAAGTTGATCGATGCGTCCGGCAAGGAAGTCAAGATCCCCGGCACTGACCATTCAGTGACCATAGGCTTCCAGGTCGGTGCACTGATTCAAGTGCGCGACGGTCAGGACGTGGGCCCTGGCGAGGTGCTTGCGCGTATTCCTGTGGAAGGTCAGAAAACCCGGGACATCACCGGCGGTTTGCCGCGTGTGGCCGAGTTGTTCGAAGCGCGTACACCGAAAGACAAAGGCATTCTGGCCGAGATGACCGGTACCGTTTCATTCGGTAAGGAAACCAAAGGCAAGATCCGCTTGCAGATCACCGATCCTGAAGGCACGGTCTGGGAAGAACTGATTCCCAAAGAGAAAAATATCGTGGTGCACGAAGGCCAGGTGGTCAACAAGGGCGAGAGCATCGTCGACGGCCCGGCTGATCCGCAGGATATTCTGCGACTGCTCGGCATCGAAGAACTGGCGCGCTACATCGTTGATGAAGTGCAAGACGTTTACCGCTTGCAAGGCGTGAAGATCAACGATAAACACATTGAAGTGATTGTTCGTCAGATGCTGCGCCGTGTAGTGGTCGACAACGTCGGCGACACCACTTACATCAGCGGTGAGCAAATCGAACGCTCTGAAATGCTCAACACCAATGAAGCATTGCAGCGCAACGGCAAGTTGCCGGCCACTTACACCAACTTGCTGCTGGGTATCACCAAAGCGTCCTTGTCCACCGACAGTTTCATCAGCGCGGCTTCCTTCCAGGAAACCACCCGCGTGCTGACCGAAGCTGCCATCATGGGCAAGCGCGACGAATTGCGCGGCTTGAAGGAGAACGTCATCGTCGGTCGACTCATTCCGGCAGGTTCAGGCATGGCTTACCACCAGGCCCGCAAAGCCAAGGACTTGATGGACGAGGCCGAGCGACGCGCCATTGCCGAGACTGAGGCAGAAGAACTCGCTCTGGCACAACAGCAAGAAGGCAGCAACGAAGAGACACCGGCAGACTGAGTGACTCGGCCCCTTAGGGGGCCTTGTTGCGAAGGCTGCTCTGGTCAAACCGGGGGCTGAGTCATGCTGAATTCACGCTGGTTCTGGATTCTCATTGCCGTGCTGGTGTTCTGGGTGCTGGGCGCTTACAACCGGCTGGTGCGCTTGCGTGCCCAGGTCAAGCAGCAGTTCGGGCCGCTGGAAGCGGTGTTACTCAATTACCAGGAACTCGTGCAACACGCTGTGTCTGCCGCTACGCAAGCGCCGCAATTGTGGGACGGCCACGCCGGTGCCGAACTCGGTCAAAGCCATTGGACGCGTTTGCAAGTCGCTGCCGGTTTATCCACGGTGGCGATTGCCCGCATGCAGAACCATACGCTGGAAGAAGACAGTGCCCGCGCCTTGCATGATGCCGCTGCCGAGTTGCAGGACGCCTGGGCCGCCTTGATACACCCCGACGTTTACTACATCAATATGCCGGATGCCTTAAAGCAGCGCTGGCTGGAACTTGATCTGCTGGTGCAACCCGAACTCAATCGCTTCAATGAAGCTATTACGGAATACAACCAGGCGATTGAGCAATACCCGGCAGCACTGCTGGCGCGCTTGTTCCAGTTCAAACCGGCCACTGCGCTTTGAGCACAGTGTCATTGTCGACAAGCTCGACTGCTGATTCCCCTGCGCTATGGCAACAATTGCAGGCTTGCAGCCAGGCCTTGCGTGCGGTTCGGGCCGGCAGCAACCATGCGCTGGCGCTGGCTTCGGTAGAGCCGCGATTGCGATCGGCTGCCCAGGCTTTGTTGTTTGCCGTGCTGCGCGAGTGGGGGCGTACCCAGGCTATTCGTCAACACTTGGTCAGTCGCAGCCCGCCGCCAGCCGTGGACACCTTGTTGTGTGTCGGTCTGGCCCTGGCTATTGCCGAAGAATCAGCCATGTACCCCATGCATACGCTGGTGAATCAACTGGTGGAAGCCGCCAAGCGCGACCCCTCAACCCGGGCCCAGGCCGCGTTTATCAATGCCTGTGTGCGCCGCTTCGGGCGTGAAAAAACGGCTTGTCTGCAAGCCGTGGCGCAAAAACCTCAAGCCCGCTGGAACCATCCCGAATGGTGGATCACTGCTGTCAAACAAGACCATGCCCAGCATTGGCAAGCTATTTTGCAAGCCAGTCTGGTGGCCGCACCCATGGCGGTGCGCGTTAACCGCAGACGAATGGCGCGGGAAGAATTACAGGCCCAGTGGCTGGCCGCCGGTGTGCAAACGCAATCCATAGGCGAGGACGGCTTGCTGTTGCAGCTGGCCAAGCCAGTCACAGCCTTAGAGGGATTTGCACAGGGATGGTTTTCCGTGCAGGACGCCGGGGCGCAATTGGCAGCACCCTTGTTGTTACAAGGCCTGATAACCGGTGCACAAAAAACTTTGCGGGTGTTGGATGCGTGTGCCGCCCCGGGCGGTAAAACCGCACACCTGCTTGAACGCGCTGATGTTGAAGTGCTGGCGCTGGACATTGATGCGGCGCGTTGTGAACGCATTTCGGACAACTTACAACGTCTTGGCTTGCAGGCCACGGTGCTGTGTGCGGATGCCGCCAAACCGTCAAGCTGGTGGGACGGACGGGCGTTCGACGCCATATTGCTGGATGCACCGTGTACCGCTTCCGGCATTGTTCGCCGGCACCCCGACATTCCCTGGCTGCGCCGTCAGACCGACCTGGCTGCGCTGGCAAAGCAGCAAAAAAACCTGTTGCAGGCGCTGTGGCCGTTGCTGGCTAAAGGCGGCCATTTGTTGTACTGCACTTGCTCACTGTTCAGGCAAGAGGGCTTGGATCAGGTGCAAGCGTTTCTTGCAAACAACACTGAAGCTCACTTACTTCCCTCGCCGGGTCAATTAATCCCCGGCATTCCCTCAAACACCCGCAGTCTCTCCGACAATCTAGCGGGTGAGCATGACGGATTTTTTTATGCCTTGCTGGAACGCAGAGCAACAGGCACTTAGAACACACAGCTGCAGCCAGGCCTGGCCACTGCAATGGTGGCTAGTCTGTTTTTTGTGCTGCTTGTTTGTGTGGAGCCATCCTGCCGGCGCCGAAACCACGGTGCAGCTGGGCGAATTTCAGATAGATCGCGGCGAGGACGGTATTTACCTCAATACCAGCCTGGACTTTGAACTTTCCCCCGGACTTGAAGATGCGCTTGACCATGGCTTGCCGCTGACATTTGTGCTGCAAGCCGAGGTCATGCGCGAGCGCTGGTACTGGTATGACAAGCGTTTAGTGCTGACGGAACGCTATATACGTTTGAGTTACCAGCCGCTGTCACGCCGCTGGCGGGTACAGGTATCCGGCCAGGCGCTGGGCGCCAGTGGCCTGGGCATGACGTTAGGCAACAGCTATGACAGCCTGAGTGATGCCATGCAGGTAGTGAAAAAAGTCAGCCGCTGGCGGATTGCCGGTTTGGATACCCTGGACAAAAACAGTAAACAAAGACTGGATTTGCGTTTCAGGCTTGATCTGAGCCAATTGCCGCAGGCCTTGCAATTCGGTAACCAGGCCAGCAGCGATTGGAACATCAGCTTTACCCACACTGTGCGGCTCGAAGATCTGGCCAAATGAAACAAGCCAGTGCCTCGAGCGCACTGCGGCAACGCAGTTGGTTGCTGGGGGTGATCCTCACCATTTTGGTGTCGCTGTCGCTGGTGTTGCTGTTTTTATTGACCCAGGCCACCCAAAGCTGGGATGTGTACGAGCAGAACTACGGCCTTTTATTTGGTCTCAACACAGTACTGGCCGGCGTATTGCTGTTGGTCATTGGTTGGATAGGCTGGCGCCTGTCGCAAAGGCTGCGCCAAGGCAAATTCGGCAGCCGCTTGCTGGTCAAGCTTGCTGCAATTTTTGCATTGGTAGGCATAGTTCCCGGTATCGTGATTTATGCCGTGTCTTACCAGTTTGTCACCCGTTCTATCGAAGTCTGGTTTGACAACAAGGTCGAGGTGGCACTGGACGCTGGTTTGAACCTGAGTCGTTCCACTCTGGAGAGTCTGGCCAACGAATTGCTGGCTGGCGTGCGCAATGCGGGCGGCAGCCTGCGGCAGGATCCGCAAACCGGCTGGCCGACGGTGCTGGAAAAATTGCGCGAACAAGTAGGCGCTTCTGAAGTCAGTTTATGGCGCAATAACGGTACCTTGGTCGCCAGCGTCAGCGAATCCGGTTACAGCCTGCAACCGGACCGCCCCACGGCCTCCGAGTGGCGGCAGGTGCGCAACCGTTCCAGCAGCTGGCGCAGCGAAGGTCTGGACGACAGCACCAGTTTGGGCGGACAAATTCCACGCATCAAGGTGTTGTACAAATTACCGGGCACAGGCTTCGAGTTGGATGAAAAAATCCAGGTGCTTCAAGTGGTGAAAAGGCTACCCCCGGCACTGGTAGCCAATGCTTTGTCAGTGCTGGTCGCCAACCGCGAATACCAGGAACGGTCGCTGGCGCGCAGCGGCTTGCAGCGCATGTACATAGGCACTTTGACGCTGAGCCTGTTTCTGGCCGTCTTTGGTGCCGTGCTGCTGGCGGTTTTGCTGGGCAATCAACTCGCACGGCCCTTGCTGTTGCTGGCCGAAGGTGTGCGGGATGTGGCGGCGGGTGATTTGCGCCCCAAACCTTTTTTGCAAGGCAAGGACGAGCTCGACGGCTTGACGCGCTCTTTTTCAGACATGACGCAACAACTCTCGGACGCCCGCAATTCGGTCGAGCGCAGCATGGCGCAACTTGATTTGGCGCGCAGCCATTTACAGACCATGCTGGACAACCTGACCGCTGGCGTGGTGCTGCTGGATCACCAAGGCCTGATTCTGTCTATCAACCCGGGTGCCACGCGCATCTTGAAGCAGGCGATGGAAGCGAGGGTAGGCACGCCTTTGCAAAGCATTGCGGGGCTGGAGGCTTTTGCACAGCAAGTGACTGAGCAGTTTCTGGAATTGAGCGGCGAACACAGCCTCGGCAGCGACCATTGGGAACAATCCTTTGAGTTGCAAGCCACGACAAATGACGGCCCGGCGGATTTCGGTCAGCAAGCCCCAGGCCAAACCACGCTGGTGGCTCGTGGCGCGGTGCTGCCGCAAGGCGACTGGTTGTTGGTGTTTGACGATATCACCGATATTGTGTCTGCCCAGCGATCTCAGGCCTGGACCGAGGTGGCAAGACGGCTGGCGCATGAAATCAAAAATCCATTGACACCGATTCAGTTATCGGCCGAGCGCCTGGCCATGAAGCTTGAAGGTAAGCTGCAACCCGTGGAGCAGGCGCTGTTGACCAAGTCGGTGAAAACCATTGTGGAGCAGGTGGATGCCTTGCAGCGGTTGGTCAATGAGTTCCGTGATTTCGGCCGCTTGCCGCCGGCCCGCTTGGAGTCGCTGGATCTGAACCACTTGCTCAGTGAAATGATGCCGCTTTATGAAAATGACAATGCCCTTGTGCCGGTGCATTGGCAATTGCCTGCCGGTGTACCGCAAATTCTGGGAGACGCGGCACAGCTGCGCCAGGTGGTTCACAATCTGATTCAGAATGCCCAAGATGCCTGTCAGGCTGCGGCCAAACCGCAGGTGCAAGTGCTGACCGATTGGCGGCCGCAGTCGTCCCGGGTGCGGCTGAGCATAGAAGACAATGGGCCTGGTTTCAGCGCTGCAGTGCTGCAACGCGCCTTCGAACCCTATGTCACCACCAAAGCCAGTGGCACCGGCTTGGGATTGGCAGTGGTGAAAAAAATTTCCGACGAACACAATGCCCGCATCGAATTGAAAAACAAAATGCAAGATGATCTGATCACCGGCGCCCAAGTGTCGTTATCATTTCGCGTGACAGCGTTCTCTTCAACCTGAACTGACAAAACAACATGGCAACAATATTAGTGGTCGACGATGAACTTGGTATCCGTGACCTGTTGTTTGAAATTCTCAATGACGAAGGCCATCAGGTTGAATTGGCCATGAATGCCGCCGAGGCACGCGCCATCCGAGCGCAGTTGCAACCTGACCTGGTATTGCTGGATATCTGGATGCCGGATACAGACGGCATCACCTTGCTCAAGGAATGGGCCGGCGCAGGTTTGTTGAATGTGCCGGTCATCATGATGAGCGGTCACGCCACCATAGACACTGCTGTACAGGCGACCCGCATCGGCGCCATGGCTTTTTTGGAAAAGCCCATCACCATGCAAAAGCTGCTCAAGGCGGTCGAGCAAGGCCTGAACCGCAAGGCAGGCGCACCTGTTACCTCCAGGTCTGTGCAAAGCTTGCTGCCGGTTGTGTCAGCAACGCTCAGTCAGGACAACACCGTCAGCCCTTCGCTGGTGCATCAGCCGCAGGCTTTGCCGCAAAACATGCAGCCCTTGCAAACCTTTGACTTGAACAACCCACTGCGTGAAGCGCGCGACAGTTTTGAAAAAGCGTATTTTGAATTTCACCTGGCGAAGGAAGGCGGCTCTATGACGCGTGTGGCCGAAAAAACCGGACTGGAGCGCACCCACCTCTACCGCAAGCTCAAGCAACTTGGCGTGGATTTGTCGCGCGGCAAGCGCAACAGCCATTCGAATTAATCTGTAGGCGCTGAAAGCGTTGATGTCGCTTTCAAACACCAAGGCTTCATCAAAAGGCCGCGGCTTTAACGCTTACATATTGCGCCGGTACTGGCCGCCTACCTCGAACAAAGCATTCGTGATCTGACCCAGCGAACACACGCGCACCGCATCCATCAGCACTTGAAAAACATTCTTATTGGCAATCACTGCTTGCTGTAGTTGCTTGAGCATGTCAGCAGAAGCAGCGGCGTGACGCTGGTGGAAATCGTTAAGGCGTTGTAATTGATTTAGTTTTTCTTCATCTGTCGAGCGCGCGAGTTCAATTTTTTGCGGCACTTCATTGGCTTGTGGTGACTTGAAGGTATTGACGCCGATGATGGGCAGTTCACCCGTGTGTTTGAGCATTTCGTAATGCATGGACTCGTCTTGAATCTTGCCGCGCTGGTAGCCGGTTTCCATCGCACCCAGCACGCCG
>Ga0209553_1000494_pt1 | contig 20625 bp, 16 predicted proteins | sample LauGreFBDMM110DN_2_FD_188217 | JGI IMG/M metagenome (GOLD analysis project Ga0209553, IMG submission 188217) | Freshwater lake microbial communities from Lake Michigan, USA - Fa13.BD.MM110.DN (SPAdes) (version 2) | ecosystem: Environmental > Aquatic > Freshwater > Lake | place: Lake Michigan...
TGAGGAGTATCGGCAATCGAGTCTCAATGTTGCGGGCGAACGCATGCAAGAAGTGCTCGCGGACTTCCAAGATGATCCCAACGGTGGCAACGGATGGATGCGCATCTTGGCGTTCGACACCATCGACGGCACGATCGACTTCGATACTTTTTCACCGACCCTCAGTGCGGTGCGAACTGCCGACGAGAGCGACTTCACATTGTCCGTGCCGTTCGAAAACTTCGCGCTTCCTTCCGGCGTGCAGTTTCGCGCCTTTCAACAAGGCATTTCTGGCTACCTCGGCACGCGTGACACCTGGGTCAGTGAAGCCGCGCCCAACACCTCTTACGGCGACAACTCCACGCGCGTCAGTGACGATGATGTGAACAACGCGCTCTTCAGCGACGCGCGCGGGCAAGCACTCGTCCGCTTCGACGAGATCTTCAGCGCGCAGAAAATTCCGCTCTCCGCGACGATCCTCAGCGCAACGCTTGTGCTCGACATCAGTGACGACATCGACTCGCCAATCTACGACCCTGACTTCTTCGTGTATCTCGTCGAGCGTGCGTGGGAAGAGAACTCGACCTGGAATTCGTTAACTGGCGGGCTCACGGTCGGGACTGATCTCGGGCTGCAGCTCGGCGTGTTTACGGGCGACAACGCGCCTGACTCCGACTCGATGCGACGCATTGATCTCACGATCGCTGTGACGAGTTGGCAGCACGGGCATCCCAATCATGGCGTCGCAATCATGCCGGAGATCATCACCGGCAACGATGATGGGATCGCAATTCGCACGAGCGAGAACGTCAACACGATCCTTCGTCCGCGCCTCGAAGTCACGTTCGTCCCTTCGGCAATTCCGTTGCTCGCCGATCTCACGGGTGATCGCGTCGTCAACGCCGGCGATCTCGCAATTCTGCTCTCCGCGTGGGAAACGCCGCATCCATTCGCGGATCTCAATTTTGACGGCACAGTGGGCGCGGCTGATCTCGCGATGATGCTGGCTGCATGGACGTAGCCTTGACTGCACTCAGCGATCGTCGATTGGTCTCGCGAGCGCGTCCCACGATGCATCAAACGCGAACTCGTAGTTCTTCCAGCGCCCGATACTCGAGGAGTTGATCTTGCGCCGAACTTGCTCATGGCTCAACGTCAAAACTGTGCGCGTGTTCTCTTCAGGATTGAGCACTCGCGCATCGAATGCGACGCCGATGTGCTCGAGGACGCGCGTGATCTCTCGCTCGGGGTGGGCGACGAGGGTTTCGTACTGGACTCGAATGGCTCGCAATCCGAGTGTCTCGAACGACGGCTGCACTAGTTTTCGCTCCGCGAGCATGACGCGGCGAATCATCTCAAGGCTTGCCGTAAACCCAAAGGAGTGCGGATGAAAATTTGACAAATACATACTGATCGCGCAGTCCTTCGCATCGCGTTCGATGTGGACAAGTGACGCTTCAGGAAGCACTACTGCAACTGCGGGCAGGAGTCGCCATGCACGCAAGGTTTTGTCGAAGGTCGTCGTCGTGCCCTCCCGCATGCGCGTGCTTGCGCCTGCGATGTACTCGCATTCGAGCAGCATTGCGTCTCTCGCCGTGAGTTCGTGGAGTTTCGTTGGCCAAAGCCCGCGCGAGACCAATGCGTCGCCGATGTCAGAAATGCCTTCAAACTCGCCGATGCCAGCGACGAGTGGGTGTCGATCGAGCATCTGTTCGACAAGTGTGGTGCCGCTGCGTGGGAGTCCGACCACGAGCGAGGTTGCTGGGCAGTCTCCAGCAATCTCGCGTCCGCGTTCGCGTTCGCCCTGACGTTTTCGCTCGGCCTCACGGTGCGTCGGCTTCGTTCGTCCGAGCATGCGCAACTGCTCCGCGGTGTCCATTTCCACGCCGAGGATGTCGAAGGCAGGCGTTGTCTGTTGGTGCAACTCTCTCGCGAGATCGAACGCTTCGCGATATCGCGCCTCTGCGTCAAGCATGCGGACCGCTTCGAATCCCGCGATGCGTTTGAGCGATGCAGTCTTCGTCGAGCGCGCGCATGTTGTCAGTTGCTCGATTGCAGTTGCCTTGTCACTTCTCCCGAGCGCGCGTGCGACGAACAGGACGCTGCGTTCATCCGACTTCCAATCCGCGCGCGATGCGAGCAGCGCGTCGAGCTCCTCACGCCTTCCTCCTACCGAGAGCACTTCCGCAAGCACGATTGTGATTTCCGTCGCATTCGGCGGACTCTGCGCCAAGATTTTGCGCAGGCGATCAACCGCCGACGCGGTGCGACCGAGTCGATGATCGACGATGGCGCGAATCAACCCGAGGCCTGGGTTCGCAGGATCGCGCGCGAGGCCCTCGCAGGCGAGTTCGTGCGCCAACGCCAGTCGCCCCATCCCAAGCGCGGCATGCGCGGAAGAGTGCAAGTCACGAAGCATGGCGGGTCGGGGTTTCACAGGAGCGGAGGCTACACGGAGATCTCCGCGGGTCCTTCGGGATGAACTTGGGTGTTTTCTCGTTCTCTCGTCGAATCCGTTCCAAGCCCATCCAAACCCATCACGCCAAACCCCCAAAATCCGTAAATCCATACACATACACGCGTTAATTATCCACCTCGCTAGCTAGCTTGTTTTGAATACCCTAAAAAATGCTCAAAAGAGTTTGACGCGCCCCATTCTCGGTGCAGACTTATCTCCGAAGCGTCCACGATTGAGAGCGTGTGCGCGTCGTGTCAGATTCATTCGTTCGAGTACCCTTTTTTGGAGAGCATTTTTATGAAGACTGTTTTCGCAATTGGCGCGCTCACTGCCGCCGTCGTATCCGCCGCTTCGGCCGACGTCACCTACACGTTCACGAACCAAGTTTGGACGGGTTTCAACTTCAATGAAGCCTACGCCGCTGGCACCCTCACGGGCACCCTCACGGGCGCGACGGTCTATGCCACGCTCAACGCGTCGACGAACTACACCTACGCCAACGACCTCACCATCTATGTCGCTGGTTCGCCTCTGGCGCTCGGTGGCATGCTGCAGTGCGGCGGCTTCTCGCCCCTCAACGCTACCCAGCGCTACTTCTGGGCAAACGGCTCTTCGTCGGCCCCTGGCGCCATAGTTTCCGGCACCGTGAACTTCACCACCGGCATCAACATGGCTGCCAACCCAACGATGAGCATTTGGATCGGTAACGGCTACGGCGCCGCGGGTACCTCAGGTACTTTCACCGGCAGCATCACCCTCCTCGGTGTGAGCGCAGTTCCAGCTCCAGGCGCGATCGCGCTCTTGGGCCTCGCTGGCCTCGTCGGCCGTCGTCGACGCTGATCGCTCAAGAATCACCGTTCAGTTCGAACGACTAATGTCAACACGACGCACGGGGCGGTTCTCACGAATCGCCCCGTGATCTTTTTTGGGCCTTCGGACTTTCGTGTGAGCAAATCCGTCTACCCGCCGTCTCTACGGGCAGATGTGAATACAAAACCATGCACATCTGCCCGTAGAGACGGAAGCGATGCGTGCAAGGCACGCGAAAGTCCGACGCTCGGTCTTTTCCCGCAAGTAAACTCGCGCGACGAAGTGCAGAACAGATATGCCGCGCGTTAGAGCAACACGCTCGACGCCGCGACGATGACGACAATCGCCGCAGCGTCAAGCACGATTCCCGCTCGCATCATGTCCTTCGCTCGCACGCGCCCCGATGCGAACACCAGTGCATTCGGTGGCGTTCCAACCGGCATTGCGAAGGCCCAGCTCGCTGCGAACACTGCGGGAATCACCAGTGTTTCGGGCGCGACGCCCAAGCCAGGCGCCATGGCTCCGACGATCGGCACAGCCATCGCTGCGAGCGCGGTGTTCGATGCAACTTCACTCGCGAGCACGAGCACCGTCACCAGAATACCGAGCAGTACTATTGAAGGAAGCGCGCCAGCACCTGCGATTGCTTCACCGAGTGCGGTGGAAAGCCCGGTGCGCTGCATCGCAGCTGCAAGCGACAGTCCGCCGCCGAAGAGCAGCAGCACGCGCCACGGAACTGCGGTCAACATCTGTGGCTCAAGAATCGCGGCACGGCTCGACGAGTTCTTCTTCGGAAGGAAGAACAACGCCCCTGCCGCAAAAATCGCGATCGTTCCATCACTCACGCTCGGCAAGTACGGGCCATACACAGGTTGCGAAACCCAGAGCAGCACGGCGACACCGAACACAGCAATCGTGATGATTGCATCGCGGCTCATCGGTGCGGGCTTCTTTTCGGCCGGCGCAAGCAGAAGCCCGCGCGTGGGAAACAACCACAGCCCGAGGATTGCCACAGCGACGCCCCACATCACAATCGTCGTCGGCACGCTGAACTGCAACCATCGCGCAAAGTCCATCGGGACGCCGTTGTTGTTGAGCCACTTCACCGCGATCGGATTCGGTGGACTTCCGATGATCGTCATCGCGCCACCGATACTCGATGCAAACGCGACGCCGAGGATGAGTGAGATCGTAAAGTTGCGCGACAACTTCGCGTTGCGTGCATCACCAGATGCATGCACCGCACGCGCAGCGGTCGCAATCGCGAGTGGCAGCATCGTCGCTGTGGTCGCGAGATTCGAGACGAATCCGCTCACAATCGCCGTTGCTCCCATGAGCGCTGTGAACACCCAAAATGGAGAACGCCCCGCGACGCGAAGCAGCACTCGCGCGAAATATTCGCTTGCGCCAGTGTTGTGCAACGCGAATCCCAACAGCGCGCCTCCACCGAAGAGAAACATGACTTCGTCTGCATACGGCGATGCGATTTCCTTCGGCGTTCCAACACTCAACACGCCGAAGGCAACGATCGGAATCAGCGCGGTGATTGCAGGGTCGACTGCAAGCGTCACCCACCACGTCGCCATCAGCACGAGCACGCCGAGCGTCCACGCGCCATCGACGCTGAGTCCGCCGCAGCCGAAGAACGCGGGGTGCGTCGTCAACACCGCAACGACAGCAAGACACGGTCCAACGAATCGCCCCGCACGAGCCCAGCGCGTATCGCCGTCCTGCTCTCCTTCAACAGCTTGCGCGAGCGACTCGTCCTCGAGACTCAATTGCTCGCAGCTTTCGCAAGCGCGTCGGCCCAATGTTCAAACGCCTTCTCGACTGCGCCCCATGTGCTGAACTTTTCCAGACCGAATCGACTCGTCGCGTCGGTGTCGGTGTAGCGCAAGAGCACAGCGCCATTGGCACCATTGCAGAGCGTTGCTTCAATCGCGGCGTATCCGCGCCCTGCGCCCACCGCACGACCAAGAGGCGCGATGTTCTTGAACGGCTTGTTCGGCACTGCGCGCACGATCTTTGAGTGCACGACAAGCACATTCGGGCCCGCTGCAGCGGCGCGTGCATAGCGCTTGAAGAACACCGACTCAAGATCCTTCTGCAACTTCGCGCGAAGGTCCGCCAGTTGCGATGCATCCACATCATCACCTTGCGTTGCATCGGTCGCGAGATCTGGGAAGTCCACAAACACCGCGTTGAACAGCTTGAAGTCCGCACCAGGCGAGCGATCAATCGTCGGATCCGCATCGATGATCGAGTCAGTCATCCCTGGCTTTTCCTCATCACTATTCAGCGCGCCCTGCCCGCGGCATGCTGCAAGTGATGCGATCAGCGCAAGCGCGCACAAGAATGAAAATCCTCGGAGTGTTTCGGTCTGCATCGCCGAAGTTTAGCGAATCTACGGCGTGATCGGAACGCTTGGGCCGTCTTCAGCGGACTCGCCTTCGTTCATGTTGCCTTTGATGTTTCGAGGCTTGCTTGGCGCGGGTCCTGGTGTGGCGGACTGCCAAAGCGCCTTTTTCTGCGACCACTCTGCGCGCGACTTTCCCTTTGTGTCAAGTTGAATCGCTCGTTCAAGTGCTGCGAGGGCGCCGTCGCGATCGCCGCTTGCCCAGCACGCAAGCGCAACTGTTTCGACGGTGAATGCGTCGCTCGGTTGAGTGAGTGCGTCCGCGCGTTGCGCGAGTTGCAATGCCCATGCGACATCGCGATGTTCGATGTAGACGCCCGTCAGCACGTTTCTCGCGAGTCCGCGCAGTGACTTCGGATCCGCCGCGTACTGCGCTTCGAGCGTGCGTCCGTACGCGTACCCCTCAACTTCTTGGTTCATCGCGCCAAGTAGCGCGCCAAAGCGCATCAACTCGAACTTCGACCGCCGCTCTGGGAAACCTGCGATGACTTCGTCAAGCAGCACGCGAAGCGGCGCCCAGTCTCCAGTCTTCTCGCACTCCGTGAGTCGGTAGTTGATCTCATCACGCGCGCGCCGCTCTTGCGAATTCAGCACGAATTCAGCGCGAATTGTTTCGGGTGACCATTGCCCGCTAAGCACGCCCTGCAACGGCACGTCGAGTTCATCTGGATGCCCGTACCACTGCACGACTCCGCTCTTCACGATGAACACGCGCGGTGTTGGATTCTGAAATGTCGAAAGTTGAAATCGCTTCAGCGTTGACTTGTCGGGATCTGCGGCGATGGGGTACGTGATGCGCGATGCACGATCATCTTCAGCGAGCCACGCTGCGACAACCGCGGGCGCTTCGTCCGTCACCGCGAAGAACTTCACGCCTTGGCTTGCGAACACACGCGCGTACTCGCTCATCAGTGGCGCAGACTCTTCGCAGTGGCCGCAATTGGTTTGAAAGAACTCGATGAGGCAGACGCCGCCAGGCTCCCAACTCGTGACTGGTGTCCCCTGCACCCACGCAGCGATGCTTGGAAACTGCACCTTTGCGCCTGGAAACATCAGCGGCTGCGCGCGCTTCCACCCTGCCTTCGCAACAGCGACAACTGCCGGCGCCTGCGCATCACAACATGCAGTCACCCCGAGAAGTACGGTCATTCCAAAACCTGCTGTCCACATCACTTCTTTCCGCATGCACGATCTCCTTCTTGAACGATCGTAACACGGGATCAAGTCGCGCAGGCGAAAGCGATGCATCTGATTGGTGCTGCGAAGAACTCTTCTTTGACGGTGACGATGACGGTGAAGTTGGCGCGCAAGGCATAGCGACCGCCCGGAACGCCTAGAAGGTGACTGCACCCCCTAACAATCCGCGCAAACTACGATTTGTGGAATATTCCTCGCGCCCAAGTCGAAGATCTGCTTGACTCTCGACTCATGTTGGGCGATTGTTCCTTCTATGCGCACGCATGACGATCACTCGCTTCGGAAGTGCGCCAGCTCTCGGAGTCGGCGGCGCTCTGCATTCACGCTTGTAGAGATGCTCGTGGTGGTTGCGGTTGTGGCGATGCTGCTCACGCTTGTGCTCGTCGGCGCGGCAAAGTTGAAGCAGCAGGTTCGCCTCGCTGAGTCGATGCAAAATCAGCGAACGATCACGACTGCGTTCCTCGCATACTTCGTGGACAACAACGGCAAGTTCGCAGGCGTTGATACTGGAACGCATCCGACCTACGACTGGGTTGTGAGTGCGCTCCCTGGCAATACCTCCGTCGAGGGCTACGAACTTGAGTCCGCGATCACGCGTGGCTCGCTGTGGGAATACGTCGGCGACCTTCGCGCGTACAAGAGTCCGTTCGACCCCTATCCAACCACTGAACGTTTGCGCAGCTACTCCCTCAATGGATTTCTCGCGTCAAGTGAGACCGCTGCATTCTGGGGCGGCCCACCGAGTGCGCAGGTCGATCGGATTTCGAAAGTTGTGCATCCCGCAGAGACACTGTGCTGCGTCACTGAGTTTGACCATCGCGGCTACAACCGCAATGGTTGGAGCATCATGGGGAACTTCAGTTACGTGTGGATCGACAAGTTGCAGAATTGGAGTCCGGGATTCTGGGAGTTCTCCTACATGGATGGACACACCGAACCCTTCCGTCATGAGTCGAAACAAGCTGATGTCGACTATTACATGAGTCTCGAAGCGCCAAGTTTTTTCTTCGAGACGACGGACTACAAGTGGCTCGTGCTGCACCTCTATCCGGGGCAAGAGTGGTGAGCCATCGCACTCCGTTGCTGTGCTTGACGCTTGGTGTCATTGCGCTCTGCGGCGCTGGTTGCGATCGTGAAACCTCGGGAATTACTGGTTCGAGCGAACCCCCGCCCATGAAGACTGCATCGCTGGCTCCGAAAGCGAGTGAAGTCTCCGTCGATGGACTAATCGCTGCTGCGCCTGGATGTTCAGAGACTGCACGCGTTGCGTTTACGCGATCTCAGGAACTCGTCACCGAGCTTCGGTTCGACGACTTCCGCGCATCAGCAAAGCCCTACATCGCCACACTGCGCAGCATGTTGCCGCTCGACCGCAAGTTCGCAGACCGCAGCATCAGCGCTGAAGAGCGTGCGCAATACTTGGAATTGGACACGAAAAAAAATGCGCAGTGGCCCGCAGTGTGGAAATGCATCTACGAAGAGCGATGGTCTATCGAAGACCGAGGCGCGATGATGCAGTGGCTCTTGTTTGAGAGCAACGGCTAGCGCGAGTGCGGAGAGTCGGCGCGTGCAGTGTGAATCCTGCGTGTCTCATGATCAAATCATCCGCGGTTGAAAAGTCGTCCCATGATTCCAGCGCGTGCCTTCGAGTGGCCCAAGAGCAACTCGAGTTCGCCGCTATCGAAGAACACACCTTTGCACGACACGCACTGATCGATCGTGACATTCTCAAACGATTGCTCGCGCATTTCGCTTCCACACTTCGGGCAACGCAGCCAGTGTGCTGCCTTCGCTGCTGCGGCCTCGGTTGCTTTGCGTTCTGCGTCGAGGCGAGCGCGCATGTCTGTCAGCGCCTTCGAATCGAGTTCGTGGAATCGTGCGTCTTCGTGGCTGTAGCCGGATGGTTCAGTAGAGTTTGTCATAGAGGTGTTCCGAATGGGCGGCGGAGTATACGCGCCCATTCGGATTACTCGTGCTGCGCAGCGACTCTCATTTGATTACGGACACGCGCCCCACGCGCCGAGCAAGATCGCCATATCTGCGGCATCCGTGATGCCGTCGTCGTTGAGGTCAGCGAATCCGACCGATCCCCACTGCGAAAGCATCGCCGCCAAATCCTGCGCGTCGACAACACCATCATGTTGCGCGGGCGCAATGTCAGCGAGGCATGCGCCCGGAACACTCTTTGCATCTGCTGGATCACTTCCCGCGAGCAATTCATCAGCGTCGAGATACGCATCACCATCCCGATCGATGCCGAGTCGGCGTTGTGAGCCAATGGGAATCAGCGTGTAGGTGAGTTCACTGCCGAGCGAAGCAAGTGCGAGCAATTGCGCTGGTGAACGAAGCGCGTCCGCCGCTTGATCACTACGGAAAGATCCGGATTCGTACATCCATCCGCGAGGCACGCCACTCAATGAACCCTTCACGATCAAGCCAACTTGGTTCGTCGCTGCGATAGAGAGGAACGACGCAATGCGCGCAGTGTCGTTGCCAACGCCGGTCGCTGTTGTCTGCGCACCAACACCCGCACGAGTCTCGGTACCAAAGCTCAAACAGAACGCTTCAACATCGCGGCGCTGTTGTTGACCGGTCGCTCCGGCTGGAAACGCGAATCCGATCGAGAGCAAATCTTGCAACGTCGCTTCTTCGCCGTTGTGATCGAATCCGAATCCACGGAGCGCAGTTGTCGACGCGCGGTTCGCGCCGACCTTTCGCCACACATCACGCAACGGCGCGTTCTTCCGGTTCTGCGCTTCACCGCCTGGCGCGGGGATGTCGACGATGTTGTTCGTCCCTGCGATGCCCGCGTGACAATTCAAACACGTGAGTCCGGGAGGCGCTCCAAAAATTCGCGCGGTGTTGAAGATGGTTTGTCCTGCGACTGGATTGCCCGTGCCACCGAGTCCCGTGACCACACCACCGAAGATCGGCAGCGATGTCTTGAGTGAGTTGTCGAGATTGCGATTTGGATTCGGCGGAAAAGTGAGCGATGCGATGTAGTTCGTCAGCGATGTCATCTCGCTCGGTGTGATTTCCGCACTGCGCCCTTGAAGATGCGTGAACGCCACATTGAACTCAGTCATGTCGTTCTTCTCGCCGCGCCAGTGAAAAGGTTCATTGCCGATGATTCCGAACAATGTCTGCGTCGTCATCACGCCCTTCATCGGGTGCCACGCGATGCAACCAGGAACCTGACACGTCTCGTCAAACGCTTGCACTGCCCCGGTGGGATCGCCGAGATCCCAGCCAAGTCGATCGCTGCGTCCGTCGATATGGCAGGTTGCGCATGAAGTATGGCCGAGCCCTGAAGTCAGATTCGTGTCGTACAAAAACTTGCGCCCGTTCTTCACGAGCACTGGCGTTGCATCGTGAAAGGAAATGCGCGCAGTTTCGTTGAGCGCGGTGGTGCTGATCACGCTCACGGATCCATCGAAGCGATTCAATGCGTAGACGAATGCGCCACTCGGCGACGCGACCACGCCACTCGGTCCCTCGCCGACGCTGATCTTCGCGATGCGTGATCCGGAAGGCGAAATCGCAATCACGCAGTTCGAACCGAGTGCTGCGACGAACGCCGCGCTGCTATCGGGAAGCCATGCAACGCCACGAGGATCGCCGATGGATTGAAAGCGTTCGAGTTCAGGAATCGACGACGATGTGTACGTGAGATGTGGATTGAGATCTGCAATCGACGGCGTACCGATTCCGCCCGCGGGAACAAACGCACCGAACATCTTTGCGAATTTCCCGTCCATCACAGGTTCAAAACGAATCTGGTTGGACGCTTCAATCCCAACCGCGAGAACCATGCCGTTGGGTGCAACGCCGATGCTCGCAACGCACGACATAAGTCCGGTCACATAGGTTGTCGCGAGTGTGCTCGCGTTGACGACTGCGATGTCGTTGTCGACAACGCCCCAAGTAATCTGCGTCGTCCAGTTGCGGTTGTTGTCATCCATCCACTGATTCGCCGCGTTCTTGCGCGCGATGTGCGCGACGCGGGGCGGATTGGCTTGCCCGACTGTGCGCGGCGGATTGAATGCCGTACCTGAGTTCGGCGGCGGATTCACTCCTGCGTAAGGACCTGCTGCGCTGTTCACCGTCGTGCGCGGAATGACGGTTGTTTTATTACCTGATTCAAAGATCGCGAGGTAGACCTTGGTGCTATCTGGGCTCACCGCGAGCGCGCGCGGTTGCGCGCCAAGAATTGCTGTGGAGGTCAGCGTTGGTGTCGCAAGCGTTGGGTCGAAGCTCACCAATCTATTGGATGCGACGAGCGAAACAAAGGCGCGAGCGGGCTTCGCGGTGAACACGATATCCGCAGGTTCGTCGCCTACTTGCACCGTTCGCGTGACGCGCATCGACGCAAGGTCAACCACGCTCACGGAGTCCGAGATCTGATTCACAACCCATACTTCGCCGTTGCTTCGCGCACGAACTGAAACTGGATCCACACCCACCGCAACAGCGCCGCGATGGACAGGCAAACCGCCGATCAAATCGAAGACTTCAAGCTGACCATCAGCCGTGTTCACCACGAGCAACGCGCTTCCATCGGGCGTGATGTCAATCGGGTGCGACTGCGGAGACTCGAAGTTTACGAATCCATTTTGCGCGTGCACTGACTGCGGCGACAACCATGCAACACTCGCAACGAGCGCAAGTGAAACGAAGGACAGTCGGAAGGTACGAACGAGATCTTGTGGCATGCGGGACTCCTGCAACTCATTCCCTCGCGGATGCCCCGAGGGACAGCCACAAACGAGAACTCAATGCATTCAATGGAGTCTGCTCAGCGTGCGTTGAAGTCAACTCGGCTTGACAGGCGCGCTCGCTGGCGCGTCCTTCGCCGCATCTGCGGGTTCATTATCGTCTGCTGCGTCAGCATCCTTGCCGTCGCCCTTCGCGGGCTTCTTTTCCGGCAATTTGCTCGTCTTCGACTGCTTCGTAATCGCAGCGCTGAACTCGTCTGAAGTTGGATGACCGATGAACGCAATCTTCCCTTGCGTATCGACGACGAACGCGCAGGGAATACCGCCCTGTTTCGCTGCCTGCATCCACGCCTTGCTCATCGAGCTGTCTGAGTCAAGCGCGACGCGGTACTCCATCTTTTCACCTTGAGCGGCAACAAACTTCTTCACGCCTGCTGCTGCGCTGCTGCCGCGCTCAGATCCAGCGACGCCGATGAAAATCACGTTTGGATTTGCCTTCTGCAATTCGGTGAGGTGCGGAATGCTTGACACGCATGGCGGACACCATGTCGCCCAAAACTCCACAACATACGCAGTGCCGGTTTCGAGTTTGCGCACGCGCTCACCCTTCACCCATGCGTCGACGGAAATCTTTGGTGCTGCTGACCCGACCTTGAGGTCCGCTGCATGCGCGGCGGTTGTCAAGAAAATCGATGTCACTGCCAGAGCCGCGTGGAGGATTGAAGTTCGAAGCATGAACGCAGAGTAACGCGAACGAAGCGAATTGGTAGAGTTTTGCTGTGTTTCACTCCCACACACCACGGCGCGACGCCTGCCGCGCGCTTCTCGGCGCTGCAATCGGCGCCTCATTCCTCGATCTCGGCGCGTGTGCGACAGCTTCAAAGGGATCTCCATCTATGCCAACGCCCCCCACGCCCTCGGCCACGATTTTGAGCACCTGGAAACACGGACTGCCCGCCAACGACGCTGCGCTCGCGATTCTCGCGCGCGGCGGAAGCGCGCTCGACGCTGTCGAAGCTGGCGCGCGCGTTGTTGAACTGGATTGCCCTGATCGAAGCGTTGGACTTGGTGGTATGCCTGATCGCGATGGCATCGTCACGCTTGACGCATCGATCATGACCGACGACGGCCGTTGCGGTTCTGTCGCAGCAGTCGAAGGCGTTGTGCATCCCATCTCGCTTGCGCGACGAGTTATGGAAGACACGCCGCACTGTTTACTCGTCGGTGAAGGCGCTCGGCAATTCGCGCAGTTCTGCAAACTCGAAGTGCGCGCGAACACACTTTCGCCAGAGGCTGAACAAGCGTGGCGTAAGTGGCTCGTGGAGAAAAACTACGCTCCAGTGGTGAACATCGAGAACCATGACACGATTTCATTGCTCGCACTTGATCAACATGGTCGCCTCGCCGCCGCCTCCACCACAAGCGGGCTGAGTTTCAAGATGCACGGTCGCGTCGGCGATTCTCCTATCGTGGGCGCAGGCATCTACGTCGAACCGAAAGTCGGCGGTGCTGTTTGCACTGGACTCGGCGAAATGGTGCTGCGCACGCTTGGCGCGTTTGTCGCGGCTGATTGCATGCGGCGCGGCGCGAATCCGCAAGAAGCGTGTGAAGAAGCACTCCGCATCGTGATGGCGAAAAACGCAGCGGATCCAAAGACCTATCAAGTTGGCATGCTTGCACTCGACTTCGATGGCAACATCGGCGCCGCAGCAGTGCAAACGGGATTCAACTACGCGCTCGGACGAATTGAAAATGGCGCTACATCAAACACACTGTTTGATGCGCGCCATCTTGTTTGACATTTGTGTTCTACGCTTACTTCACGAGCAGCGCAGCATCGATTGCTTTGCGTAATCCATCCGCGCCAGCGAATCCGACTTCGACAAACCCGATGTTTCCCTTGCCATCGATCACGAGAAGTGTAGGAATTCCAGTCACACCGTAGGCCGTTGCGAGTGCATCGCCCGCGAGCAGACATCCGTAGGTGAACTTTTTCTTCGCCATGTACTTCACGCCCGCATCAGGCTGTTGCTCGCCCATGTTGACACCGAAGATGACGACATTCTTGTCCTTGTACTCATCGCTCAGCTTCTGAAGCTCAGGCATCGCTGCCTTACATGGACCACACCACGTCGCCCAGAAATCAAGCACCACAACTTTTCCGAGAAGCGATGCTTGCGTCACTTCGATGCCTGCAGCATCCTTGAGTGCGAATGCGAGGGCAGCGTCGCCGACTTTCGCGTTGAGCTCAGGCGCAGACATTCCTGCACCCTCTTCAATCACCGCTTCCTTCCACGCTTCTGGCGTCGCAATCACGAAGATCGAATCCTCGAAAGTTGGATCCACAGTGATTGCGCTCATCAGACTTGGGGGGAAAAGTTGCTGCTCTCCTTCGCCGTTGTTCATCGCGACGCCAACTCTTCGCGGAAGCCCATCCACTCGAGCAATCGCAAGTGTCTCCGTGACAAGGATCTGAGGTTCATCGTCCGCTGCTTCAGCATCTGCTGCATCCGCATCCGCTGCCTCAGCATCTTCTTCTTCGTCTTCGCCACCTGCGGAGAACGCCTTCGTGATTTCGATGAGATCGCATGGAGTTCCATCCACGATCTCTTCGCCAACCCAACGAGAGGCAACCACTTCCGCTCCGCCGCCGAATCGGATTTCGAGAAGCCACTGCGGAAGCGCCATCATGCATGGTCCAATTGCCGCGAATGGATTTTCCTTCGGCGCCTTCGTAAACGTGGAAGTTGCGTAATCGAGATATAGCGCGCCGTCAGCATTCAGTAGCGCTGCGGCGCTTGGCTTCGCGAAATCCCCGCTCTCACTGGCAATATCCACGCGCAATTTCGAAATCGGAAATCCGCCGCTTGCATTGAACTCGGCGCGCACGCGTGCTGGAAGCAACGCCGAAGGCGGAAGCCCTGGCGGCAGCTCCTTCGCTTCCATCTTCGTCACGAGATCCATCGTGCGCATTGCCTTCGCCACCGCGATGGCGCGGTCGTAGATTGCCTTCGACTTCGCGTCGACTGCAGTCGCTGGCGCGGCTTGCGTTGAGAGAGCAACTCCAACGGGCGCCTTCTCTTCTTGAGCGCTCAGCGGCGACGCGAATGAGGCGAATGAGGCGATAAGTGCGGCCGAACAAAGTATGTGTGTGTGTTTCATAGGATCTGGACTCAATACAGCACGCGAAATCGAATGGTTGCAACGACTGCTTTCAATTCATCGATGACTGCTTCATCGTAACTCCGATTCACATCGGTGATCACATACCCGCTCGTCTCATCTGTGCGGAGGGACTGCCCGAGGATATTGATCTTGTGGCGCGCGAGAATGCCGTTCACCTGTGCGAGCACCCCCGGTTGGTTGCGATGCAGGTGAAGGAATCGATGCGCTCTCGGGGTCGCAGCAAGAGCGATCTCGGGAAGATTCACAGCCCCCGCGGTCGTGCCCGCATTCACGTACTCGACCAACCTTGAAGCAACGAACATGCCAATGCTCTGCTGCGCTTCAGCAGTTGACCCACCGATATGTGGCGTGAGAATCGTGTTCGGAATCCCGCGTAACGGAGTGTCGAACGGTTCCTTGTTCGAATTCGGCTCGTGCGGAAAGACATCCACCGCCGCGCCTCCGAGGTGCCCGCTTCGAAGGCTGCGCGCGAGTGCGTCAAGATCAACGATGTGACCGCGCGAAAGATTCAGCAGCATCGCGCCGGGCTTCATGCGACGCAATTCTCGCTCGCCGATGAGATGCGTGTTGTCGCGGCGACCATCGACATGCACGCTCACGATGTCGCTGCGCGAAAGCAGATCCGCCATCGACTTCGACTTGCGTGCGTTGCCGAGTGGCATGACCTCCGCAAGGTCGTGATAGAGCACTTGCATGCCCATTGCTTCTGCGAGCACGCTCAACTGCGAACCGATGTGACCATAGCCAAGGATGCCAAGCGTCTTGCCGCGCACTTCGGTGCAACCCTGCGCACTCTTGCGCCAGCCACCCGCGTGCAACACCCGATCGCTCTCGATCGCGCGGCGAAGCAGCATGACGATCTCACCAATCGCGAGTTCCACGACGCTGCGCGTATTCGAATACGGCGCGTTGAACACACCCACGCCGCGTTCTTGCGCTGCAGCAAGATCAACTTGCTCGGTGCCAATGCAGAAGCAACCCACGGCAAGCAATCGATCCGCATGCGCGAGTGCGGCGCGAGTCAATCGAGTCTTCGAACGAATGCCGAGAATCGAAACGCCCTTCAATGCGCGACAGAGTTCCTCTTCCGGAAGCGCGTCGGAAATCGCCTCCACGCGATAGCCTTCTTCTTCGAGCCGCTGCGCTGCATCAGGATGAATATTCTCGAGCAGTAACGCGACCATCCGCGACTTCGGGTAACTCGGTGCGCCAGGAAGACTGTAAATCCAGAGCAATTCGTCGACGCCGCGCACCACGCGATCCGCGCGCGCGACCACGCCTTCGCGTTCGATGTTCTCGCAATAGGCGACGAATTCCGCCGCAGCACCCGCGTCGCGAATCTCGCAATCGGTTGCGCCATCGCCCACCGCAACGACGCGACCCTTGAGTTTCAAACTTCGGACTGCTTCCGACTTTCCATTCACGCGCGCGAGCGGCGACTTGCGGTCGAAGCCGCTGACCACGCCATCCTTCGTCCAGGTAAACGCATTCGCGAGCACGTGGTCTTCAGGAATGCCGAGCTCCGCGCACACAGGCACGACATACTCACGGAACCCCGAGCTCACCACATAGATGCGTGATGCGTTGCGCTTCACAAGCGCCTTGTGCCGACGGAAACTCGGCGCGATGCGACGCTTGAGTTCCTTCACACATGCAGCGACATGCGCTTTCGTGATCGTGAGCATCGCAAGTCGTCGCGCGAGCGAGACATCGATGCCGATGCGCCCCTCCATGCCATCACGCGTAATACCTTCAATCGCGAGCACCTTCGCTTGCGCCTCTGGATCTTTCGCAAGCGCGAGTTTGGCGATTTCATCGAGGCCTTCGGCGGCAACGATGGTGGAGTCGAAATCAAGAATGAGAGTGACGGCGTCCATGCACATGTTCCAATCTGCGTAATGCTCCCCTTGAAGATACCGCAGATTTATACCGGCAAACAGAGGAGATCGAAGCGGCGGGCGTGCGCCATATCGGAAGCGGCAAGTTGCCGCCCAAGCATCGATTCGTCGCCGCCGTAGAGATGTACGCGATAGCCGAGGTCGGAAAAGTACGCATAGAGCGCGCGCCGTCCCTCGTCAGACAGATGCGTGAAGACTTCGCTCTTCACAACGGGTCGATGAAGTTCGATCAACGGCTGCAGCGTCTTGAGCACCGCGAGGTCATGTCCTTCGACGTCGGTCTTGATGAACGTGAGTTTCGAGAGCCGATCGCCGTGGAGTTGCGTCAGTAGCTCGCCGATGTTCTCACCTTGCACGCGCTGCTTGAACTTCGGTCGGAAGCGCGATGCGGCGACAGACTCGCCGCCGTTCATGAAGTCCGGATCGCCATATTCAAACTCGACTTCGCGCCGCTTGTCGAGCGCAGCCAATGCGTAAGGCGTGATGTTCGTGTGCATTCGATTGAGTGATGCGTTCTGCGCGAGCACTGGAAAGATGAAGCGATTGGGCTCCAACGCAATGACCTCACCGCTTGAGCTCGCAGCGAATGCAATGGGCAGCGTGGAGTCGCCGCAGTGCGCGCCGATATCGATTGCGAAATCACCCGCACGAACGAACTGCTGCATCTCAGTGATCATGCGCTCAGTCAGTCGCAGTGATTCTGCGCGCGGATGCGTCCATTGCGCAACAGTCGCCACTCCAAATGTGCCGACATCACGCGATTCCATGCGCCCTGCAAAAATACGCGGGGCTGGCTTGCGAATGAAGTACCAGAGTTCTTTGAGCTTCATGCGCGCTCCGAAAGCATGTGGAAGTGTTTGATCGAGAAATCCATGTGAAGCGCGCGTTCGAACCAGTCCTTCACGCGCAAGCGACGATCGCGCGAAGTCAGTGTGTACTGGGGATCGGGCGCGAAATCTTGATTCGCCATCGTTTTCAACCAATGCTGCGCGACGGCTGGGTGCGTGCCGGTGAACGTCGCGAGCGCGGTGCGATCCACTTGCGCGTAGGGCTTTGCTGGAACGACTTTGCCGCCCCACATCGGCGAGACATCAATCGCTTTCGCAAGGTGCGCTTCTGTCGGACGCAACCAACCATAGTGAAACATGCGTGCGCCAGAAGGTCGCGCGTTGGGATACCGCATGCGTCGATTGCGATCAATGATGGTGTAGCACTGCGCATCACTCGGCACCACGAAGCGCTTCGAGTTTCGCAGGAGGCGCACTTCGCGGCGATACCAGCGCGAGCCTGTGCCGAGGATGTCCGGTCGTCCGTAGAAATGGAGGTAATCAAATGTCAATGCTTCCACGCGATCATCGCGATCCGCGCGTTCAATCGACGCCTGCATGTTCGGGAGATCGTCTTCATGCACGACCTCGTCCCCTTGAATCGAAAGCACCCAGCGCGCGCGTGTTTGAAACAGCGCAAGCATCGTCTGCTGAGCGTAAACGAAACCATTCGGCACCGACGTATTCCATTCGGTTTGCACGACACGAATTTTCGGATCGTCTATCGCGCGGACTGCGTCGAGGGTCCCGTCATCGCTCGTGCCTACCGCGACAACAAACTCATCGACCACGGGAAGAATGGAGCGAATACTTTCGACGAACGGGTAGCCCAAGCGCACCGCGTTCCGCAAGAATGTGATTCCAGCCAACCGTGGCTCCATCCGCGCATCGTATCGCCACGGAAGACGCTGAAGTTTCCCACTCAAGCGTGGTTCACGATAGAGTGACGATGTGAAAATTGTGCGCATTCATGACGACTCTCTCGCGCAGGTGAGCTACCTCCTCGGTTGCCCGACCTGCAATGAGTGCGTCGTCCTCGATCCCCCTCGCGATATCGATCGCGTCTTTACTGCAGTGCAGGCAGCGGGATGGAAACTTGTGGGCGCTGTGGAAACTCATGTGCATGCAGACTTCATCAGCGGGTTGCGCTCGCTTGTAGAAGAGCACGGCATCCATGGCTGGATCAGTGGCGAAGGTGGCGCGTTGCCAGCATGGACAAATGCGTGGACTGCACGAATCACCGCCGTGCATGATGGGGACGAGTTCGCCGTTGGCGCGTCACCAAGCATTCGACTGCGCGCGATTCACACGCCTGGTCACACGCAAGAGTCGATGTCTTTCGCAGCAGTTGGTGAGGACGGCAAGGTTGTTGCACTCTTCACCGGTGATTTCATCTTTGCGGGCGAAGTAGGACGCCCCGACCTCGGCGCACGATTGATGGGCGGAACCGATCCACGCGTTGCGGCGCGTGCGTTGCGAGAGGCACTGCTCAAGCTCGATGGATTCGCAGGCGAAGTCGCGCTCTACCCCGGGCACACTGCGGGAAGTATGTGCGGGCGAAAAATCTGCACGCTGCCGCGTTCGACGATGGCGATCGAGCGGCGCATCAACAAGTCGCTTCGCTGCGCGAATGATGAAGAAACATTTATCGATCAAGTCACGCGTGGCCTCCCAGATCCTCCGAGCTATTTCTCACGCGTGAAGCAAATGAATGCGATCGGCGTGGACGCGCACGCAATTCCAACGCCGGACCGATTGCATGCTGCGGACTTCCTCGCACTCTCGCGCACACCAGGCTGCGTCGTGCTCGACACGCGCTGCTTCACTCGATTCAGCGAAGCATCACTGCCCAACTCCATCTCCGTCTCCGTCGACGCGTGGTTTGCGTCCACTGCTGGCAGTTACCTTGAACGCGATGACCGCGTGCTTCTCGTTGTAGAACCCGCCTTGATCGAGAAAGCCGTTCGCGTGCTTTTCCGCGTGGGCGTCGATCACCTGCTTGCGTGGACAACCCCTGCTGAGCTCGAGAGTCTCCCTGACGACGCGTTCCACGAAATCGACATCGCGGAAGTTTCACCGCGCGAAGCGAAACGACGGCTTGAAGCGGGAACCGCAATATTTCTCGATGCACGCCTCTGCGCGGAGTACGAGATGGGACATCTCCCTGGCGCAGTGTTCGCCCCGTTCACGCAGATGCCGCAACGCATCGCTGGACTTCCGCGAGATCGCGAAATCATCTGCTATTGCCGCAGTGGAAATCGATCATCGCTCGCGTGCGCCTACCTACGAAGCCAAGGATTCAAAGTCGCGAATCTCCGCGGCGGATACTGGCCATGGGCAGGACGCGGCTTCCCAATTGAAGTCGGTGCGCCTGAAGGTCTCGTCTACTGCTGATGCGTTCTAAGGAAGTTTCGCGAGTTCTGCGCGAATGCCGTCAGCCCAGATTGCATAGCCCTTCGGCGTGAGATGCAGGGCGTCGGGCATGAGTTCATGCGGAATCGAACCATCGGGATTCAAAAACTTTGGACCGAGGTCGAGACACACAACTTTGCTGTCTCCCGCAAACGCGCGCACAACTGCTTGATTGACCTGCAAGGCTTCGCCGCGCATCACATTCATCTGTTCGCCTCGCGGAAACACCGCGCACGCGATGATGGTCGCGTCTGGCGCTTGCGCACGAAGCAGTGCAATCACCTTCACTGTGCCGGCGAGGGTCTCGTACACCGTCGCAGTGCCGTGTCCGAAGTTGTTGGTGCCGATGAGCAGCACGACCGCTTTGGGCTTGATGCGTGTGATCGGTGCTTCTTGTAATCGCCAGAGCACATGCTCAGTGCGATCGCCGGAAACACCGAGATTTACCGCACCGATCGGCGCGAAGTGTTTGTCCCACATCGCAACCCCACCATCGTTCCAGCCTTGCGTGATTGAATCGCCGACGAACACAAGCGACGCGGGCGCGCATTCCTTGGCCAACTGCACGCAGTCCGACTGACGCGCGAGAATGCCTGCGTCGGTGCGAGGCGCGGCAACGGTTGAGGAACTCGTTCGTTCTTGTGGCGACGGTGGCGGTGACTGTGCGGGGCTCATACGGAGGATTCCGGCGAAGACGACGAGGAGCATTCCACAACAAGCGATTCTC
>Ga0209553_1000495_pt1 | contig 20584 bp, 21 predicted proteins | sample LauGreFBDMM110DN_2_FD_188217 | JGI IMG/M metagenome (GOLD analysis project Ga0209553, IMG submission 188217) | Freshwater lake microbial communities from Lake Michigan, USA - Fa13.BD.MM110.DN (SPAdes) (version 2) | ecosystem: Environmental > Aquatic > Freshwater > Lake | place: Lake Michigan...
CAATTAGCTAGATCATGACTTAAACAAATAATACGGTCTGCCATGTTTAAGAAATTCAAATTAGCTGCATTCCACATACCCCAGTAAGGAAAATAGTAATGAAGAGTTTGATACTTGGGGCTGAATGAGCTTACTAATTTGGCTGCCCGCAGTGCTGACTCATTAGGGCTGAACCAGCATATATGTGTAGCTTGAAAAGCCCAGCGATGTATTGAATCTTCATTTGCCCGCCTAACCTTGCAATCCCATACTGGGTGAATACCCTTTGAAACCTTGCCATCAGCTAGGAACTCTACTTCAATACCACAACGCACCAACCAGTCTGCTATTTGGACTGCTGCTAAAGTGGTTTCATTGCGGACATAAGGAGCAAAAATTCCAACTTTGAGCACGATAACTCCTAGGCTCGAATTATCTATTTCGGATGGAGCACATGATGAAAAAAATTAGATTTCAATCTATGTCCTGGAATTAGACCATATTTTTGCTTATATTTCCATGCTACATAATTAAAACTTAGCTGATCTCTACAGCTGTTATGCTCTATTTCAGCCCACCAATGCTTATTAAACTCTGCTGCTGCTTCTCCTTGCTTGCGTAATACACAAGTTGTCTCTACTAATCCGTTATAAGCTGGGTAACCTTCTTTACGATAATTCGCAATTTGCTGCTGCATCAATGCCTTGTTGTCTTTTTTGTACTTTATGCATGCGTTTATTTCTTGATAAATACAAATGCGGTCAGGGTGCTTGAAAGCAGAGATAAAATTGTCCTCTAGCAAGGGCATCATACTCTCTACTAATTTTACATCGTCTTTGATAGTTTGAGTACCATCTAGCCATATGGTATGGGTTATGTCATCCGCACAAAAGATATGAGGATTAACTTTGCAGAAACGAGCTGTGCGTCTTTTGCACAATGGGTGTTCCCAGACTAAAGGCTTTATCTGCCAAACAATACTTCCATTAGGTGTTTGATACTGTGAACAGCCTTGGCTTGTTTTAACTGCGTCCTTGATCGTTTGGTCAGTGTACAGGACATATGCCACATCCTTTTCCACAGGGGCTAATGAGGCTAGCAAACTTTTTGTAGCAGTATCATGGTTACCCGCAACACAGCTGTAGACTAATGTTTTACTCATGGTTGCCGATACCATTTTCCCTTCTTATGTTTATCACCTCTAGATACAGATCGATAATGAAAAATAAAGGTGCTTAGAGCAATACCAGATTTCATTCCTTTTTTAGCCCAGCGTTCTTGTAGCTCATCTTCATTCAATGTCATTAAAGGTGTTGGGTTAAACTTACCTTTAGAAGAGTATTTGTTCTTAGGTTTAAAAAAATGATGTTCATCAAACTTTCCATTTTCCCATGATTTTAAAGTTGCCATTATGAAAAAACCATTAACCTTGCTTTCTAATGTTTTATTAAACTGCATTTGTTGCAATTGTGTTGCTACCTTATTTATATCTGTCAAGTTATCTGTAAGCTGATAATTGGGTATATATAACTCTACATTTTGCTTGCCTTTAGCTGTGACTCCGGGTGCGTTGGAAATTGGTCCGACTAATGAATACCCATTAGCTAAAGCTTGTGTCATCCCTTCATGCCACCCTTTTGAGAAAATTATGTCATTGTTGCCCGCAATGGCATAATCTAAGTTTAGTTCCGTGGCTTTAGCTAACCCCGCATTCCAACTTCGGGTTAAGCCACCAGCTGTATGAAATTTTAAAATGTATAAAGAAATAATAGGATAACTATCTGCTAGCTTTAACAATGATTGTTCGTAGTCATCACTCCACCCCGCTGACCCATCGTTTACAACGATAGCCACACCATTTGGAGTAGTATCAAAAAATGATTTTAAAGCTTTTTGCGTATAACTTGCAAAAACCGTAGCATTGTACACAGGGCAAATAAACCCAATTTTAAGCACGGTATTTTCTTTAACCTCCGCCCCCACCACCTTGCTGCAGTTGCTGCTGCAACATAGCTCCGCCCTGTGCCCGCATTTTCTGGCGAGCTTCGTCCAGCTTGGTGCGAGTAATTGAATGCAGCGTAGCATTATTTTGCTTAAGTTTACGCAGTTCAGAATCTTTGATCGATTCAGGAATGCCTAGCAACTCTTGGGCTAGCTGTTCTGCTGTTGATTGTAGGTCATTAGGGGTAATGGCTGCATTTGGACCCATTGATGCCAAATAAGTGGTAACAGGCGTTGGAACACCGCCACCAAGAGCACCACCACCACCAGCTGGAGCAGGACCACCACCAGCTGGAGGAGCACCACCGCCCGCAGGAGCACCGCCGGGAGGAGGAGCACCAGCCCCTGCTTCTGGGTTAACACCTTTAGAGACTTGAGCAGCAAATCCAGCTTGCTCTGCTTCTTCAGCTTGTCGAGCTTGCATCTTCTGCTGTTTGCTTGCTTCTTCTGCGAGTAGCTTCTGTTCGGAATCCCAACTATAACCCATAGCACGAAGCCCAGTCGTACCAGACAACTGTTGTCCCATCATTAGCTGCAATGCAGCCATTTGTTTCTGCATATCATCTGCAGTGGTAACTCGCTGTAAGCTACACTCTACAGCTTCCCAAGACATAATTTGGCTAAGCGTAGTGACCATCCATTGCAGAAAAGTATTTGCATCTGTAACTAATTGACGATGTGTGCTCTCAAAGAGGCGAAGGGCTACCGGTGCAGCTTGTAATGATAAGGACCCTTGGTAAAACTCCACAGGAGTACCACACTCATTTAATAGTTCTTCAGTGCCTTGCTGTATCAACTCTGTAGGAGCTAATTGTTTAGCGTCTCCGCCAAGGATCTGATAGTTAACTGGGAAAGGTAAAAGCTGCCAAGCTGCTGGATCTCGTCTGCGTCTGTTAATCATCTGTCTGACTTGGGATCGAAAGTCACCCGCTGAGTAGATAGACATTGGATCTTGGGTAGCCACACTACCTGCGTTAGAGCCACCACTGCGTGCAGCGGGGGTAATTAAACGGAATGGGATAACATAGTCCAAGGCAATTGCTTCGTTGTATCTACGAAGAACTTGTACATACCATATCTGGCGATAGTTAACCAAGCTACGGGGTAAACCCCAACCAAGGTTACGGATACCCGCCAAGGTTGGCTCTTTCATGTGAAAGACAGCATCTGGGTTGAACCTAAACATTTTGTCTGTGCGGATAGCTTCAAGGACTTGTTTGCTTGCTCGTTCTAGATGAAACAAATTCCCATCTTTTACCATTTTCTTATAATAATCGGGGATACGCCACAAGTAGGCAACTTCATCCGTATATGGATCATGTAAGATTTCGATTTCGTGAGGGCTCCACCGCTTTAAAATCACATGCTTAGACTCTTCCCTTGCCTTATCCTCTACGATCCAAGCACCACGCCATTTAGTCTTTGGGCAAGTGGCTTCAAACTTAAAGTCTTCTGTAAACTTAAAATCAAAGTTTTCAAACACATACTTGAGTGGGTAGATATCCCCAGTTTTTGGATTACGCAGAAATCTACGAAATGGAACAACTACGCTAGCGAAGGAGTTGCCATAACAAAGTCGATCTCGCATGAGCTGACCAAGAAAAGCTAATACATTCAATTGTTTATTTAAAAAATCAGAATACTTAGTTTTCTCATCATCACTTGCGTCCCCGCCTATCTCAATGTCTGTGATAAAATAGCTGACAATGCGTTCCATTGCCATGCGGTAAGTACCCTGCACTGTCCAAATGTATTCAGACCACCACAGTGCCGACTTCATAGTAGTCGGCATCTGCGTAGTGGCTATGTCATTAAAAGGGTCAGCAAAACCGGTATTAGTGGCACTGCGGTTAAAGAATTGACTGCCCGAAGACATCATTGACATTACTGTTTCTCCCTAGCAATTATGCACAGCTGATCAATGAGCTGGATTACTGTTCAATTTGACTATTTCTACTGCTTGTTTAATCAAGTCTTGGTCTAAGTTGTCTGCAACTTCCTTAGTCTCTGGAAATAACAAAAGCTGCTTTGCACTAGCTGTCTTAGCCTTGCAGCTGCAATTGCCACCGCATCTACAACCACCACCACACCTAGGTGTGTTTGCGTTAATAGCCCCATTCTTTTCCATTGCACTAATCCTCCTTATATCTGATTAAAATAACTACATCTAAGCAACCAAGTGACCAGTGTAACCCAAGTGACGAACATGAGTAAGTTTCTTTTGTCTTTGGGACAGAAACCGTAATCTGCTCCTCTCCTAGATTAGGTGGTAAATATTGAAACCCATCCTCAAATCTAGTGTCATAAACCAAAGCAACACAAGCGTCACCGGCAATCACTGCGTGGTACCTTGCAGATATTGTACCTAACTTTGCCATTTCAAAATAGACTTCATATTGAGGTCTCTCTGGTTTAACCCCAGAAAAGAATGGAATTTGTAGCTTAGCGAAAGCTGCTTGTACTGAATCTGGCATTTCTTTGTTTTCAGTTAAAGAAGCAGAGCTGAGCCGATTAACTCGTCCCACTAGTGCATTCAATAGGTTAGTTTGATCTGCCATCTGTTGCGATGTTGTTCCTGAGGATATAGCTGCAACTGATGCCTCGACAGCTAGTCTTCGGTTAGCTACCTGCGCCCTAGTGTTTTGTACTCTAGGCAACTCCGCTTGTAATAGGTTTTGAATTTCTTCAGCAATCTTAATAGTTGGATTGTTCTCAACTCGGGGTAGAGGAGTTTCTATTACTTCCTCTTCAAAATCGTTGCTGGGTGTAGAAAAGTTTAAAGGTTTAAGAGGTTCGTCCACAAGCAGCTCCTTTTCGTTATGGGTTATTTTTTCATCCGCTATCGCCACCTGTTGGCTTAGCCCTTTGTAAAACGAATGCACATCGTTAATTACATTGCTCCGCCTTGCCTCAGCGTTAAACTGAGGGTTGGAAGAAGATGCAGCTTTTAAATCTAGGATAAAACCACCACCTTCCACACCAGGATCTACTATTACAGTTTGGGGTTGATTAGGATCAAATCCTAAAGATTGTCCATCCATTCCCGACCTAGGTATCATAGTTCCAGTCATACCTGATTGGTTAGTGTGATAGCGTGTTGGGTCTGGGGTGTTTGATCTAACTGAGTTATCTGCCATAATTATTGTCCAATAGCTAAAAAAAAGAATTAGTCTTCGTCTGGCTCTTCTGAGAACTGGTCGTCATCCACAAAGCCGGGCGTGTAAAACTGTTGTGATTCTAAGTACAAAGGATTGCCTAGCCATCCAGTTTCTTCCAAAGTTGTAGCAGGCAACAATGATTGCTCTACCATTTGATAATCTTCCTTATTACCTACAGTAACTGCCATCTGATTTGGTAGCAACAAGTAACGCTGTTTATCTCCATTAGGTTTAAGGATTGGCTTAGTCAACTGTAAAGGTATACCATACATTGCCCAAACAGCAGTTTCTTTTCCTTCTCGTTTAGCAATTGCTTCTGTTAGGCTCTGCAAATTAGGGTAGACATGCACTCTAGGAAAATCCCCTTCTTGCATATCACACAAGCACCAGTGATGGGCTATGCTAGAGCCCCAAACTTGTTCGTTAGCTCCCTGTTTTGTGTCTTGCATCTGTGCAAGTACATCTGAAGGCAGTTTCTCTGTTAAAGAGTTATATTCTATGTCCGAGTCAGATGGGGCTGTAAGTGCTGGCTTTAACAAAGATTCTAAACCGGGGATAGAAACTTTATAAGCCTCCCACTTCTCGTTATTAACCTTAGCCATTTGATACCCCTTCTGCTGCAACTATAAATGTTAAGCTTAGTGCTACACCTTCTGCACTAGTTACTAAAGGTCCAGGCACTGCAATAATACTCTTGGTTTTTTGCACCCAAGCATTAATTTGAATATCTAGCTGTTGTATATCTTTTGCTTGAAAAGTCTTTAACTGTACAGTTTGATCCGGCATCATAAACTGTCGCAAGGATTGCAATGGAAACTCTACAGACTTACTCATGATGTTCCTTTCTTCATATTCTTTTTACGAAACGCAGCATCTTGCTCGCTAACTAAGATTTCTTTGTAACGCCCAAAAGCTTTATCTTGAGTCATACCCGGAGAGGAAAAAAGACGCTGTGCTGCCATTACATGCAAAGGGTCTGGCTTAAAGCTAGATACAGCTGGTAGCAATCGCACATCTTTATTTCGCACATCAAAGGCATATTGCTTATCGTTACTCAATACCGCAAAAGCATGTACTTTTAGCGTAGGGGTAAGCTCTGAGACAATACGCTTATTGTCTACGGATAAAGGATCATATATGGTTAATTGCTGCAAAGCATATTGATAAAGCTTTGAATTTTTAAGATCAAATTGGACAGATTCTAATATGCCATCTACTAGCTTACCCCATTGCTCAGTGCTTGCAGCCCATAAAACATGATTCCAGCTGGGATCTTCATTGAACTTGAACCCGCTAAAGATTGGTTTTTCAAACTTATACCAAAAGATCTTTAAATTATGCAGCTGCACTAAATCTGCCAAATTTATGTCTGTGTATCTACCATACAGATACAAGGCAGCAGGCGTGTACCAAACATACCCAGGAATATCTTCAAGCTTTCCTGCTCGTTGAAATTCTATTCGGTACTTTGGTACACGAAATGCCTTAAATTCATAAAACTTGTCATCTTGTGGTTTAGCCGGTGAGTCCATAGTTTAAACACCACCAAGCCCTAGCTTGAAAGCTGTGGCTAATAGTAAGGAACTGTCACGGTCTGCGCTAGCCCCTATGCCCATCCAACCTTGTGTCAATGATAAGTATGTCTGCTTAGCCTCAGCGGTTGGCTGTACAAAGGCACAAGCATCTATCAGTTCTCGAGCGGAGATGGCATCTGCCAATTCTATTTGCTGGCTGTTAAACCATAAACTTGAAGGCAGTGCCTGTCCTAGTGCACCGCACGCATAAGCAAATCTTTGCATAAAATGCTTTAGACCCTGCATCCCTACAAACACAACATGCTTAGGATTTGCTTCGCCTACCCATTCCCCTGGAAATGTATTCAATAGGAAAGCACGAGCAGCCAAACTAACCGATAACTTGTTTTCTCCGGGTACTCGCTTAGCAAGTTGATATGTCACTACTTTTTCCAAGGCAGGGACAACAAACCGAATTGCAAGAATATTGCGGTTAAGTGGGTCTAACTGTGCAAATGCTCCTTCCTGTTGCTTTATTGTCTGTAGGTATTCATGATACTCTGGCAAACATAAAGTAGGGGAAAGTGTAGCTGCAAATTGTTTGTCTTCTGCAGCTTTAGACTTCTTAGCTTTTTCTAACCATTCTAATCGTGATGCCTCTGCTTCTTCCGCAGTTGACACCTCGGCCCAACTAACGAATACACGCATAAGTTCTCCTAAGCTGTAATAATTTTACTGAGGTGAAAAGCCTCTAGCTCTGTAGCTGGAATCTGTGCAACTTCGTGTTGTCCTACATATATTTTAAAATGAGGAGTATCGTTAACTACACAAGGTTCTGCTACCACCCCTCGAATAACATTATGGACTCTTAGAGTTTCGTACTCTGTCCCATTTAGTTCATTTGCTCGAAGCTCCCTATCTAAAGGAATACATCCAAGAACTAAAGCTCCAGCTTTTTCTCCCCAGTTTTTAAATCTTCGCTGTGCTTCGTTAGCAATACTCGTAATAGGTATAGAAGTCATACCTTTGCAAGTTTGTAACAAGTTATCCACTATCAGTAGATCTACTGGTTCATTAAGCTTAGGATAGACAAAAAAGTCATATATCTTTTGAAAGCCTGTATTACTGCTTGCACAGTTCTCCCACACATCTTTGGGAATGTTAACTAGATGTGAGTCAGTAACTTTAGGCGCACCTTCTAACAACCTAGCCAATTGCGTTGCACCACTTGCAGGAGTTAAAGCACTTTCAGTAATTCGATGCAATAGCCAACGGACTGCATCTTGTTTGCCAATTAGCAACACAGGTTTATGCCGGTTGATAGCATGTGTTTCAACAGCTTCATTTTCTGCGTAAAATTGAAATCCAAGGTTAATAGGAGTAGCAACACGCAGATCTTCCCTTTGTTCATTATCTTTCTTCTTCTCTGCAGCTTGCCACGCACTGTGCTTCGTCACCACAGTTTGCATCCAAGGAAATACAGTTTGAGTCATTCCAGCAAATAACGCTTGCTCATCAAAAGGCTGCTGAGCTTGTACCGCAGCTGCATTAATTAGAACCTCTTTAAACATGATCCTCTGCTGGTCTGTCATGTCTGCAAGGGCAGTGTCCACAGCACTAAAATCAGTGTCTCGACAAAGCCAATCCAGCTCATAAAGACACATAGCATATAGTTGTCTAGATGCCAGCATACTTGCAATAAGCTGAGTAAAACCAGGATGGCTGCCTACTAACTTATTAGCAACAGCTGCAACTAGCTCTATGTCAGTAACCAGCTGCGGATCAATTGCTTCAGTAATTGAGTTAACCTCTGGTTCTGTAGATTTGATTTCTTCTTCTGACATTCTAATCCTTTCTAAAATCTGGATTTTAAATTAAACAACCACCACTTTGGGACTGCTTATGAGCTGTTGGTGCAATATCATCTCTTCCGCAGCAGTAGCAACAGCATTAGCAAACGCATTGTTCATAGGCTTTCGTTGCGTTAGCACCTCTTGCAAAGCAATAGAAAATGCTTCTATATCATCTAAGCGAACTGTCACCAACCAAGGCTTGTGGTTCCTACGGTGAAACACTGCAGGAATTTTGACAGATTTTGCGTCAGTAACAGCTTGCTCCACTGCTTCATAAATATTCAACTTCTCTACTCGCTTGCACTCTACATGTATGTTGTTCAACCCAACAACATCTTCTCCCTCTAGCCCGCTATATTGCTGCCCTCTTCGGGCCTTTGCTCCAAATAACCTATTTAGTTCTGCGGCTAGTTCTCGTTCGCCTACCGCCCCTTTGTTACGAGAATTCTTTCGTTTTGCCATGTCTACGCTCCTTTCTTATTAAACATTACGATTACTTCATACTCAGATATAACCGGCTGTTTAAATTTAATATGTAATGGTTTTGGTCCATGTTTAGGCTCATACTTGACAACATCATTAGGTGCATCAATAGGCACTACAAGATCATTAGCCATATCATTAATCCAGCCATAAGGTTTAACAATTAAATTATAAGATCTATCTGGAAAATTCTTAGACCATTCTTTAATTGCGTCAGTGCAATCCTCAACCAGCCAATGAGACGGATGATTAGGCCAAGTAGTCCACGTAAACCGCATGCCATGCTGCCGAAGCACCCCTTCACCTGTCTCATTATCTTGTTGAAAGCTAGGTAGCTTAAACCAAGCTAAATGCTGTGCATTTGTAAGTGATTGGTGTACTAGTTTACGAGACCAATCTTTGTTTGGAACATGTTCAAGAAAGTGAAAAGCTAGATAAATTTTTGCCAAAGGTAATGCAGCAATAGCTTCATCTACTGCTAAGTCCGCAGTTCGAAATTTGTAATTTTTCTTCTCAACAATTGTACGATATTTTTCCATCTGTGGTCGTTCATATCCAACACATTGCTGCGGTTTTATTTGTTTAAAAAGTTCTGGAAGTTTTAAATACATGTTACCTTTTCGTCGAAATTCATCTATAGCCCAGCCGTGTTTAGTACCAAGATCTACAATGTCAAATTCTGGATTCATATCTATATTTACTTTCATATTAAGCGTTGTCGTCTTGTTGCGGTACGCTGTAGTCCTAACCGTGTAGCCATCTTGGGCCTCAGCTCCGACTGCGTTTGTGCTCTAAACTCTTCCATGATCCAATGCAAACATAATGAGTCAAAGCCTGCGCTATGCATCTGTTCTGGAGAAACATTATGCTTAGCTATCAATCCATATTGTTCTAGTATTAATGGCAATGACCATTTAATTCCAGCTACTTTTATTCCAATTATTCGCTTGAAATAGCTTTTTAAATCATCTGTTCTATACGGTAACATAGCCATTCGTAAATTAGCACAATTAGGACTTGATGATTCCCAGATCTGCGTAGCCTTATAAATACCACCCACATCAAAGTAATTGTCCGAAGGTAGCTCAAATCCTTTGTTTAAGAATCTATTGAAGTTACCACGAAGCAACCTTTCATCTGCGTTCTGCCCATTTTGAGCCACAAATGGAAGATTTCTGTTATTCCATGCATCAAATAACTTGTAATAGAATTGTAATGCTTGTAAAGGATCGATGCCAGTTTTCTTCACATGAGCTGGAAGTAATCGCCAGCCTTCACCTATGATAGATCGCATGGTATTTAACTTGTAGTCTAACCAATCTTCTGTGATAGAAGGATGATCGTACCAGTTAAGGACAAGACTAAGTTGATCAACAACTTTGCCGTCTTCAACCATTGTGTGCCCAATCTCCATAACCAAATCAGTTTGTTCGCTACTACCCGTGAACTCCGTGTCAAAACATAAATAGCTTTTAGGCAAAGTACTACCATACTTTGTAGCGAACTCTTGTCCCCATGCATCAATAATCATTTACAATTACTTTCTTACTTTGATAAAGCGGAAAAACTAGCAGATATGCGTGCTTTCCATTTAACAAACCAGCGTTTCCATCTAGACATGCCGACATATTTACGAAATAGTTCGGCATGTTTTAGCAAATCACCAATAGTCTGCATTGGACCTTCATTGGCAATTGTGGCTTCTCTGATACCAGCGTAATGCATTCCAGCATAACATGTACCAATCATAGCTAGAACAGCTACTTGAGCACCTGGTTTGCATTGAAAAAATCCACTCTTGGACAAGCTTTCAAACATAGATAAGGTAGGCTCGTTAGCTGCACTCGCCAGATATTGGCAGTAAGCTCCGCAAGCTTCACCTAAATCATCCATATCCACTTTCTCTCGTCGGAGTATTCCTTCTAGTTCGGGCCAGCTTTGGTCTTCTAACCTACCTGCTACCAACTCCATAACCTGTTGAAAGTTATGTGCAACATCTCTACTTGGGTTATAAAGTCGGCGATCTTCCGAACTCATTCTAGCTTGTAGTGTCATGCTTTCCTTTCAATATCTGCACATGTGATACAGTACCCAATGTAATCCGTTTCCAAAGAATTTAAAAAACTTAATTGCTCACATCGTTTGCACTTACCCTTTTTATAAGTCAACAGATGCGTTGCCAACGCACACTGATCCGTACCATAAGGGCAATGAAAACATTCCTGCGTCTCTGGATATCCTTTCAAGCATGGTGTCTGGCTTCTGTCCCTGCCGTTAATCAGTTGACGATTGTGCGTCATTGTAGCATGACTGTGCCCAATCTCTACCACAAAAGGATCTTGCTGTGAGCGTTTTGGATCAAGTAATAGAAAACATTGCAAACCATAAAATTGATGCACATCTAAATACAAACCTTGGTTACGCTGTTCACCTCGCCCATTTATGCGAGACCTATTAAACCCAAACCCAAGCCCCTTATCACTGCGATAAGTTGCCAGATACTGTGTCTTTTTTAAAGACCAAGTTTGCGTTAACTTTTTTGGAACCACAGTTCCAGCTAAACTTTGGAAAGTAAAAGTATTCACATATTGTTTAGATTGCTTGTGCATGTACACATCGCATACGCGTGCCGGAACCCACTCAAAACAAGCCTGGTGTAACCATTGTGTGACTGGGCGTTGACAGGCCAATTCGGGCAAATTACCAGCCATACGCCAGCAAGTGGCTACTAACATCAAGCGAGTCAGCTTTCTACCCACTAAGCTTTTAACACTAGCATGAACTATATTTTTAAGAATATTGTTAGGTAGAGCTGTGTGTAACTGTGCAACAAAAGAAGCAAAATTAGAACCTTTTAATGTAGTATCTATAAATGGGGCTAAAGCACCAACTAGCTTATCTCGAGTGGCTAGCACTCGTTTAATAGACATCTCCGGTAAAGGAGGATGCACTTCTGCAATGGTCATTCAGTTCCTCCCTTTTCATATCTAGTTATTTTTAATTCAAATGACTGGTGTGCAAGTGATGGATTTACATTTCCATCTTTCCAAAGAACTTGTTCATCAGTTTTGCCTATACCTCGTCTACCGCTTCTACCTCCGACATTGATCCTAACCACCGCATTTAATTTTATGTTAGTTTTTTGGCAATTTTCACAATAGCACTGCACTCCTTTGTGGTATTCGCCTAAGCTACCTCCCTGCTGCCTCACCACCTCTCCCAAAATAGAGTCACCACCATTGTGGTATAAGTCTGCAAAAGGATAATCCCATTTAGCTAAGAAAGCAGTGTCAGCAATCCACCAACCACCCGTGGCAAATACATAAAGGCTGCGGGCATTAAATGGTTTTCCCGTAAACCAAGGCTGTTTTATAATCACTTCGTGTTGTCGCCCACGTTGCGCATCCTTATGCAAAGATCCAACTTGAGTATACTGCTTGCTAAGAATTAAAGCTTTATCCCACCAATCCGTGTAAGTTGCGTCTAAAAAACTATCATCATCGAACCACATTGTCTTAGATGCTAACTGTCTATCTTTAAACATCTGTCGCATTAAAGGATACTTACCTAAGTTTTTTCCTTGTTCTTCTTCGTAGAGATAAACAGGACAGCTTCGCATTTGTTTTGTTGCCCAACCTTCTACATACTCTTTAACTTCTTTGCTGACTGCGTTTAAACCGAGACGAATATCCTGTATATGTGCGGTATATCTAAAAGAACTTAATAAATCTTTTGCTAGCTCAGGGTAATCCCCATACAAAATTGCACATACAGAAAACATAAATAACTCCTTTGGATAATATCTAAAAAAAAGGCCCACAGTTGTATTACTGTGGGCCTTTTATTTTAACTAATGTTAGCGGGGAGACCGGCCTCGTAGTTGTTTCTTCATAGGAACAGAAGGCTCTTCAAATTCATCGGGGATAGGTGGAAGTTGTTCAACTGACTTTTTAGCAGCTAGAGCCATCACATTCTTACCCAATGGAAGCTGAGCTTGCTTAATCAACACACTTTGGGAACGCTCAAGCACTTTAGAAAGCTTTTCCATTGTGCTAATTAATTGGTTTTTAGTTTTACCAATGCGCTCCATGGTATTCTTGATGTTACTCACAAACTGCTCAGATACATCTTGTGGAGGCATTTCCATGAACATGCCATCAAGAGGCTCAGCTACTGCTTCTAAGTAGTTATCAGCTAGTTGAATGGTCGTATAGATCTTCTGGAGCATCGCTACAGGTGTTCGTGGTAGCTTAGGCTTGCGACCACCGGAACGCTTTACTTCAGCTTCTTTATTACCTTGTAACTCCAAAGCTAACTCATTCGCAGACAAGCATTCTCTACGCACTTGCTTAAGCAATGTTAATTGTCTCTTTTCGGAACCAACCTTCTGCAATTCTTTAAAGTGGTTCCACGTTAGATAGCCACCATTGGACATCTTCTCTTCAACCTGTGCCTTAACAAAGTCACGGGTGAATGCGGCAGACACATTACTTAGGTCGTAGATCGTTGCCGGTGTTAGGTTAGGCAAGTTCCAATACGCTGCTAGCTTGCGTATTTCAGTCTTCTTTTGAGCTTCATTCAAATGTTCTTGATTGAGCAGATTCAACACTGAGGTACCAATGTCATGCTGTACTAACAGCGCAACTTGGAACCCTACTTGAAGTTTCTTACCCACTTCTAACGCAATCTCTTGCGTTTTTGGATCCATCTCCGAAAAGATGGCTTCTCTGTCTTCTTGCTTCTTTACATCTGACGACCTTACTAACTTGTTTGGTGTCACTGATTTATTCTTACTCATAGTTTGTTCCTTAAAATCTAGATTTTAAACTTAGTCTTTCCATGCGAGAACATCTCGTACATGGTCGATGAACCCACTGTACGGCTGTACAATTAGATTCATCTCTCTCTTTTTACCGCTTTTAAAAATATGGCAACTAGCTTGTAGCGGTGCAAACAATTCCCAGTCACCATTATGAATCAACAATCCTTGTAGAAAGCCCTTCCGTGGGAACACCATACCAATAGGGCGATCCGAATACTTTGCAAGCAAAGGTTCTAGTTGTTCTTCGTAGCGTTCCACAAAGGGAAGCCCACGAAAAGCTTTAAACCAAAAAGGATGAATAGTTCTAGGATCCCGATGAATTGGCGGAACATTTAGTAATGGTTCTGCAAACAAGTACATCGGAAAGTTAACTACTCGATTATAGGCTTCAAAAGAGTAGTATGGCCCTAGCTCTAGAATTTCTTTTCGTTTCTTTTCTAACTTCAGTCTGCGTAAAGTCCATTCTACTCGATTAGATTCCCACTGTTTACCATGCGTATCCACATGCTCAAACTTGGCAATCTTGCTAAGCAGCGGATTTAATGGGTTTATCTTATCCATAATTTACTCCGCTGATTTTATGTGCTTGGCCACAATTTCATCATAGGGTCTGTCTAGATGATATCTGCGTTTAATATTCAACGCATCTCGAATGCCATCGCATACTTTAGGGTTATCTTGAATAAGTTGCCCGACTTCTTGAAAGGGCAAATACTCATCCTTACCCATACCTATTGCTCTGAAGTTTGCCAAGCATTCAACATCAGCAGCTGGTGACTTACATTTGATAACCAACTCACGATCATTCAACCTTACCTTATGAATGCCATCCATTTCATTAAGTAATGTACAAAGTGACCAGTTCCAGTCCCATAAGAACATATCGCGAGGATGCCCTGTTTCTGGCTCATCTTCGATCCACCATAAGAACCTAGTTTTAACCGAACGACCTGTTGGGCCAAATGAGTTTTTAGCACAATGGATCTTAACCCCTAATCCTTCAAATTGTGCATTCTTAAACTTTGTCCGCCAGATTGAATTACGCAGCTCAAAACTTTCATGGAAGTTAAAGCTTTGACCACCTAGCGTATACTGGTGGGCATTACCTCGGTCATCTGTCTTCTCCTTGAGATGATTAACAATCAAAAGGGTAAAGGGCCAGTTCTCAAACTGCTTTTTAATACCAGTCAAATAGTGCGTATTCTTTAACGCGTTGATTGGATGAGTTCGCCCCGCATTACCTTCTTTGATGATCTTCTCTTGAATCTCTTCTGAAGTTGCCCCAGCAAGAGAGTCAATACAAAAACAACATGGAATAGTTTTGCCTGGACCAGGCTCGATAGCAGTACCCACCAACATCTGCTGCACTTCTCTTAGATAATGCGTGAGGATCTGCTGCATCTGCTCTACAGAGTTTGCACGATTAGATAAGATTGGAATAGCGTCACGGGGCACACGCATGATGTCGCATGCAAAATCTGCATCAAATTTATCTTCTGTATCGATATGTACAGCTAATCCTCGTTGCTCGTAGAACCAACGAAAGAACTCATAAGCCAACGCAGACTTACAGCTACCCCAACTACCCGCAAGCATCATTACACTCGACAAAGGGAACACATCATTAGCAATCAAATACTCAAAGGCTAGTGATGGAGTAGGAATACCAATTGCAAGTTGTCCTAATTCCTCTCTTGAACCAAACACACGATCTGCTCCAAACTTATCTCGGGCCGTTGCAAACAATGTGTTCATCATCTCATTACGACTTTCACCGCTTTTCTCTCTCGACCAGCGTGCCCGCAAACTATCTTTACTTTTATTTGTTAACTTAACCCCACCCGACAAACCTATGATCTTTTTCTTAGGTTCAGTGTTGCTTGGTTCAGTAACAATAACTTTTGATTTTTCTTTAGGTTTAACTTTCTTTGCAACTGGTGGATTTAAAACCGAATCTAGCAAGTCATCTGTTTCGTCTGACATAACTACTCCTCAGCTGCGAAATTACATGAAAAAATAAGAGTGGAGAGAATACCCCACTCTTATTGAAATTAACACTGTTGCCAATTAACGGGGACGCTTTTTCTTAGCAAGAGATGAAGCAGGTGCTTCTTCTTTTGCAGGGATAGGCGCAACTCGTTTACGGCTTCGAGCCAGTCCCTTCGCTTTGGCCAAGCTGTTGTTCAGCTGGTCATTTAGCGTTTCGCTGGCTTCTTCATCGAAGTCTTTGGACTTGCTGGTTTCTTCGTCTTCGTCGAAGTCGTCATCGTCTTCGCCGTCTTCGCTATCTTCTTCGGGGTCAGCTTCGTCTTCGCTATCGTCTTCAAGCTCGTCTTCGTCAAATTCTTCGTCATCGAAGTCTTCGTCTTTGGACTTGCTTTTGCTTTTGCTGACTTTCTCATTCCTGACAGGTCCTGTTGCAAACTCATCATCAAACTCCTTGTCTTCCAACTTGTCCTCGCTGAGTTCTTCATCAAACTCATCTACGAGCTCTAAAGCGGATTTCTTACCAGATGGTTTAACAAGGTTAGGGCTGTTGGTAACGCCCGCCTTAGCTGCAACCACCTTTGGTTTAGCCACAGGATTAACCTTTGGATAAACCGGCAATTCATCCTCACTATCCTCCTCGTCCGCAACAGTAACCCCCGAGGTCACTACACGGTTGTTTAGGATAGCAGCCACCGCATCGTAATTTAAATACTCTGGGTGGCTCATCCAACCAAACTCGAGAAGTTTTGGTACTTGTCGAAATGCTTTCGCAATCAACACGCACCTTTCTTCAATCGTTGGCTCATGCAGTAGGTAAGAATCAGCAGGGTCACCTGCATTTTCTTTCCACAAGAACACATTCTTACTAAGAATGTGGTCAACTTGTGCACTACTCAAGTCTGGAGTCATAACCCCATTAGGACCTGAATATTTGGTGCTAACAGCTGCTTCGTATTCCACAGCCATCTTGCTGGTTGCACCACCTGCAAATGTACTGTGCTTGTCTACTACTTCCTTGGTAGGGTTGTAGATTGTAAAGAACAATCCACCTTTAACAGTTCCTGTCTTAGCATCGAAGATGCCAGTAGGATCACCGTATTTAAAAGGGATACTAGGGTTTGCTTGTTCATCCCCTGTCCACTCTTGCTTCTCAATGCAGCAAAGCTTAAGCAGGTTTCTGCCTGCACTTACAGACATTGGAATTACAATTAAGGGATCCTTTTCACCCTCACCTAAAGGGATACCATTGCGTGGAATGTCTTTCGACACATCCTTGCCTTGTTGCTTATACGAGATATGTTCCCGTGTAAGGTCAAGCGAATCCCCATTCTCGTATACAGAGGCAATGACGAAGTACTTTTGAGTAAAAGCCCCAAGAGCAGGCATTTTTGCACTCATCAAGCCATTCCATTTTGCGTCATAAACACCACCATATCCGAAGTCTTTACCTTCAAAAGCTTTCTTTACAGTCATGTAAAGCTTTACATAAGGCTCGTTCCAGAAGGTTACACCTTCGTAAACAGAGCTCTTGTTGCGTGCAATGATGTAACTGCATTGCTGGAACTCCCCATTGCCACCGAAGTGCGGGGTGTCCCTTTTAATACCCGCATACTGGATTGTGTACGCAGGTTCTGAAACTGACATACCACCAAGCCCCGCCATATCAATGGCAGATAACCTACCATTAAGCAGCTTGTTACTTGGATCTTCTGGATCCAACATAGGCCATACACGCAACACTGTTTTGCCACCAGTGTAGCAGCGCAAATTCTCAAGTCTCACACTAACAAGACTTGGATTGATGCACACATTACCCATAGGGACTCCCCTACGAGTTGTGTCTTCCTTGGCAGGATCCATCTGCCTAGTCAAGGATGCCATGGTTCGTGGCACTAACGATCTTTGCTTACGCATTGTTAAAACCTTTCAAAAATGAAAAAACACGAGTGTGTAGCTCATTGCCAATTACCGCAATTGACAAAAGTTGAGCACCACCCATACAGTCAACTATCTCAAACCTGGTCTTCGGATGATAATCCATTAAATCCGACATGTAGAAAGATCTAACTTTCTCCAGATACACTTCATCTTCTTCGTGAAGATCTTTCGGTTTAGCAGTGTACCCACGGACATTTTTTTGTGCAATGTTTTTTATTGCAAAAGATGTTGGAACATCCAAAAAAAACATTATGTCTGGAACTGGCATCTGCCATAGGCCATATTCCAATTTAACAAAATGCTTGATTAATTCATCTCGTTCTCCTTCCTCCGTCTTCATTGCGGAATAACACAATGCTGAAGGTATGTAACGATCTGCAATAACCACATCGTTATTTTTTAACAACGATTCTAAGTATGATTTGGATTCGTAGCGGTCAATGGAAAATAAAGTACTGTGCAGATAAGGATGTGTGTTTTTTCCAAAATCACCATTCAAATACCGCCCTACTAACTTTCCATAAAGAGTATCTGTGTACCTAGGAAAACTAATCGTTTGAACAGTTAAACCTGCTTCTTGTAGGCTTGACTGCAATACCTTGGTAACAGAACCTTTACCCGATCCATCAATACCTTCGATTACAATAAACATTACACTACCTCTTTATTTAATCAGGTTTACTGTAATTGACAACACAGCTTTCAACTCCACCGATGCCAACCGGTAGATTAAGTGTGCGAGCTTCATCTGCTGTTAACAGCTCTCCCCAATGCTTCACCACTTCCATTTCAATACCCAAGTAATATGGGCCAGTTCCAGTTGGCAACCCATCTAAACTAGAAGGATAGATTGGAACTGCATCCCGCATAAAAGTGGGCAAAACATATTCGCAAACATGCTTTACATGTTCGTAAGGAACTTCAAGCAATACAGCATCGTGGATTTGGAGCAATACTTTAAACAAGTCTTTACCCTGCTTTAACTGCTTTTCCTTGTAATCGTGGATATAAGCTAAAGCACGGCTAACCGCTGAAGCAATCATAGATTGAATCGGGTAGTTCATAGCTTGCCTTTCAAACTCACCTTCTAAACCTCTGTCAGAGTTAGCTTCGGGAAACCTACGAAACCTACCATAGCAATTACACAGGTAACGCCCTGCCACTTCATTACCAGTCTTCGGATCTGTAAATGTTCCAGTTGCTCGCTCTCTACATTCTCTAAAAAATGGGCCCAACCTTGGGTACATTGAAAAAATTGCGTCAATAACTGCTTGTGCTTCATCTGCTTCAATCTCAATACCTTGCTCTTTTGCTGCTATCGCAATTGCTTTAGGACCTCGACCATACGCAATACCGAAGATTACAGATTTGGCCACGATCCTAATATGCTTTTTGCCTATAGATGCTAAACCACTTTTAGTGGGCGGACATTTTAGTGAAAACGCAAAACAAGCCACTTGGCTGTGTATATCATAATAATCTGGATGATTCTCAGGCAGTTGATTTCGCAACGCATGTTTAATCATATTCTCGTCACCAGACATAACTGCCATGCCGAATAGCTCTGCACCAACATAATCTGCCTCTACCATCACATGACCAGGCGAAGCCTTTAACACACTACGCAAAGTGTATTTGTAATCTTCCTCCCCAAGTAACCGTTTGTAATCTGGATCTCGCTGCTTACTAATGTTTTGTAAGTTAGGGCGAGCACTAGACCACCTTCCAGTTTCCTTAGTTTGATAGACATGGGTACGCACTTTGCCGTCATCGCAGCACAAAGAGGCAAGACCTTCGTTATACTCTAGGTTGCCGTCCTCATCATACATTGATTCTTCAGTGGCATCGTCACATGCAGGGGGATGCAGCACTGTCTTGAGTACTTGATCTAAGAATCGGTAATCACGCAACTGATTTATTAACTTTGCTTTATTTTCACTAGAAGTTGCTTGAGCCAGCAATGACAAAATCATTTTGTTAGTAGATGGGGCATGCTCAGTCGTCCTACCTTTACTTTTAATTTCTTTCCAAGGCTTAGGAGGTTTACTGGTGTCAAACAATGGTTGTAAGTTTAAACTAATTGCACCATCTGGACGCAATCTTATTACATCTCCAGTTTTCTTATCTTTTTTCCCATTGAGAACATGCCCATAAAGTAATTCTCGCACATGTTGCGTAGACCTAATATTAAACTCAGGCCATTTGATTTCTGTACGAATCTTTACTTCAAGTGCGGTCTTTGCGTGCATGAACCTTTTGGTTAGAAAATCAATACGATCCTTATCTACTGTGATTCCAGTCCGGTGTATTTCTAGCACTGCGGGGGTCGCTATCTGCGACTCCCAGAAAGCTTCTCGACAGTTATTACCTTCGTAATCCTCGTCAAGTAACACAGTCAATTTGTAGAACAACCGCAAAGTAACATCAGCGTCATACATCCCATAAGGCAGCAAAATCTCATCTGGGCACTCTCCATATCCTTCCAGATCTGCATTCGTAATGCCTTCGGCCTTGCAGTAGGCTGTCTTCCACTGCTGCAGCTCCCGATCATATCTTGGAGCTGAAGTGTATCGCATCGCCAAAGTTTCTAACTTGTAGCTAGCGGTTTCCTCGATAGCATGTGCCATCAGCCCTGTGTCTGCCCCGCCTTCAAACTTGGTGCGATACCATGAAGGTACAATTGCTTCTTCTGTAAACCCTTCACTTTTATAAAGTTTAAACAACTTCTTATCAGCATTTTCTGGCTTCATTTCATAATCAAACAAATGACACGAAAAGCAAGCTTGGATATTAATTCCATAATCTAACAGCCATTCTAAATCTGCATTAAAGAAGTGCCCGATAACT
>Ga0209553_1000496_pt1 | contig 20583 bp, 23 predicted proteins | sample LauGreFBDMM110DN_2_FD_188217 | JGI IMG/M metagenome (GOLD analysis project Ga0209553, IMG submission 188217) | Freshwater lake microbial communities from Lake Michigan, USA - Fa13.BD.MM110.DN (SPAdes) (version 2) | ecosystem: Environmental > Aquatic > Freshwater > Lake | place: Lake Michigan...
TCTCGTCCTCGAAGCCGGGCAGGGCAGCCGCGGCGGCGACGAACGCGCCCGGCGGCATGGAGGGGGCGGCGGCGACGAGCGCGCGGGCGGCCTCGACGACGCCCCACACTGGCGCGGTGTTCGCGCGCGCGGTAAACGCGGGCGCGCGGAACGCTTGCGGGCGCTGCACGGGCGGGGGGGTCGCGGGTGGCTGGCTCGCGAGCCACAGGAGCTTGGCCTGCTGGATGAGCACGGCGATGTCCGCGTGCACGATGCGCACGGTCGCGCGGTGGCGGTGCATGAAGCCGCGCTCGACCATGTAGCGCAGGGTGAAGCGGTGCGTCGCGAGGAGCTGGTTCTCCTTCGCGGCGCACAGGATGCTCCCGTCGGCGTTGGTGAGGGTGAGGATCTCGCTGCCGTCGGCGTCGACGCCGAAGTCGATCTGGTCCTGACGGCCCAGCGCGGTGGGGCCCTGCAGCAGGACGGCGGCGACGACCTCCTGCCTCGACGTGGTGTGGGGCTTGGCGTACGCGAGGGCGTTCCAAACGTCCGGCGAGGTGTAGACGCCCCTGCCGAACATAGCGCGCCGGGACGCGGCGCCCTTGAAGCCGACGGCGGAGATGAGGCCCGCGCCGGCCTCGGAGGTGCCGTGGAAGACCTTGCGCGGCGCGTGGATCGCGTAGTTCTCGGCGAACGCGCGCTGCATTTGGTAGTGCTGGCGGTTCATGACGCGCACGACGCGCTCGACCTCGTAGTTGGTGCTGTCGGCGATGGCGCGCAGCAGCTCGTGTGAGGCGCGAGAGTCCTGGGTGTCCTGGTACCCGAGAACGCCCGCGAAGGCGGCGCCGAGCTCGCGGCAGAGCTCTGCGTCGTGCTCGTGCGACGCGGCGCCGGCATGGACGTCGAAGAGCACCGTCTCCGAGCGGGCGCCGCGCATGGCGGCGTACCGCGCCCTGAGCGAGTGGTCGGGAGGCGCGGGCCCGCCGTCGTCGTCGGGAAAGCACGGGGGCTCGGCGTAATCGTCGTCCGCGGAGGCGGCGGCGTCGTGCCAGGCGTCGTCGCCGCCGTCGAGGAAGAGGTCCTGCGAGAGCTTGCGCTGGAGGGCGGCGGCTGAGCAGTACAGGGCGGCGGACATGCGTGCTGGTGCGGAAGTGGAAACAGGAATTCCGATAGTTTCCCGGTACTTACGGACAACTCGTTCGCGAGTTTTCAGCGTTTTTAGAACGCTTTTGTATTTTTTCTTTTTTCATTTTTCGGTTTAGGTACACTCCGCGAGCCGCGGCGTTCGCGAGCAGGCAGTATAAAAGAGAGGGGACGCCTGAGCATCTACACGACCATGTCGGGTCTCGAAGCTGAGATTAAACGTGTGATGTTTGCAAACCAGGGGCACCGAGGCGCGGGATCCAGGTTTGCCACCGGCTTTGAATTCGCAAGGTTCGGGCACGTGTGCGATGAAATTGCAGGTGCGCGCGCGCGCGCTTTCGTGATGCATTTGGACATAGCGCACATGAGCCTCAAACAACGCCGGGAAGTGTGGAGCAACGCTGTCGCAGCGGCGCAGGCGGCGCAAGTGGCGCCGACCGCAAAGAAGTCCAAGCCGCACAGCAAGGGTGGAGTGACGGCTGTGTCGCCGCCGCCGGCACCGAGGACGGTCGAGACAACGACGCCGTCGCTCAACGACGACATATTGCGCATCATCTGTGCTTTCGTCGCGCCCAAGGTGACATTTACCCGGTTTCTGCACGTGATGGAGCGCTCCTTTGCGGTCAGATGTGTGGAAGAGCGTGTGTACGTTCCGGGCGCCTACCACGACCAGCGCGTCATGGGGTTCTTCCCGAGCTTGGGCCCGGCCGAGACTGGCTACTTTTTCGAGCCGTATCCGTGCCCTGGGCCGAGCACGTTCGACTTCGAGTCCGGCATTGTCACAGTGCTTTTCCAGCGGGAACCGGATCGCTTCAATCGCCCTCCCGCGGACGAGACGCTCTATTGGAAAATGTTCGTGGACTTCAGCCAGGTGCAGTACGAGCCGCGGTTGGATCCGCGCATTCCGGATGCGGCCGTGTCGTTTGAGACGAACTTGGCGACACAGGCGGGACGGCTCGGGCTGGCGCCGGCGGACGTGGATCGGCTGACAAGCATCCGCTTTGGGGCGGTTTTCGAGTACTCCTGCTCGAGGCTGACCTTCCAGGGACAGAATGAGGACGGCTGTTTCGGGGGCATCTGCAGGGTGGAGACGCCGTGGATGCCCAACAGGGCACTCCAAGCGTGGGCTGATATCAGCGTAGGCGACCACGTGCGTCTGAAGGACGCGTACAAACGGTACATCCACGCCAAGGGCGCAACGGGCGTCGTCCGTGAAATTCGCTGGCTCAGCACCCCGACGTACTATGTGGCGCTGGACGCGGCGGCGCTTACGCAGCTCGTGCAGCACTACCACGGACAGAAGAAAGGCGCGAAGGAAATGACGGTGGGACAGCTCGCGGGCGATGTTGCGTGCAGAAAGTGCCACCTGGAGTTGGTGTGAGACAGCGCTAGGCTGGTGCGATTTCACGTTTAATTTTCATTTTGTCACATTAAACGTTGCATGATCAGTGTTTGGCGTCTGTTAGCACTCGTCCGCCGGCGCGCCGACCGCTGCGTGCAGCCGCGCGTTCTCGCTCAGCTCGCGCTCCACCAGGAGCCGCAGCGCCGCGTTCTCGCGCTCGATGTCCGCGACGCGCGCGAGCATCGCGGCAACGTACTCCCTCTTTTTCTCGCGCGCGCGCGCGCTGTATGCGCGGTTGCGCGCGGCCTTGTCCAGCTTCGTCGACCTGTGCCTCCTGGCCCGCGCCGGCGTCGCCGGCATCGCCGGTAGTGGCGGCCACGACGGCGAACTCGGCGCTGTTGCCCACGCCGGCGACGACGGCGACGACGGCGAGCTCGGCGCGGTCACAAACGGCGCCGCAGACGGCTCGGGCGCACCAAGCGCCGACCCGCCACTCCACCCGTCCTTCAGCGTGGCGAGCCAGGACACCCACGCGGGCTCGCTCGGCGACATCGTGTCTGCAGCAGGTGCGGCCCACTCTTAGCCCAGAAGTACTTTTCTCGGGATTTCTCGCAACGCCTTCTGGCGCGCTTTTTCTTTTTTTGGGACGTGGCGCGTTTTTTGCTTTTTTTATGGTTCGCGTGTCTTTTCGCGAATCACTGCCCACGCTCCGAGGGCGTGGTGGGTTCAACCGCGGTTCATATAAAAGCACGGTGCGCGCGGTTGATCGACATCCACGATGAACGTGGATTTGAACGCGCTAGAGACCCTTTTGGGTCGCACAACGCTCAAACTGGTTTATGCAGCCGACGGCTCGCTGAATGGCTGGTGTGAGCCCGGACTTGAGGCAGAAGTGCAGCTGGAACTCCAGCGGCTGGTGCCGGCTGACTGCAGGGGTGGTGCGGATCCTTGGGCCGCGAACCGCAGGATGTGCGAGACACGCGGCTGTGGCCTCTATCGCTTGTTTCAGATGACGAACGAGGTCCAGCGGCAGATATTCCAGTGGCAAGGAACGACTTACAAGGACACGGCCCACCCAGAGGCCGTGCGGGTGTATCACGGTTGTCCTAAAAGGGCAGTGGAACCTATCGCAAAAAACCACTTCGACCCAGCCTTGGCCGAGCGGGGCTTATGGTGCACCGGCACTTATCTCTCGCCGGATCCGGAGGTTGCCATAGGTTATGGTTTCTGTGTTTTTGTGTGCTCGGCGTACTACGGCAATAGGTGCGTTGGTCAGCAAGGCGTCACGCCAGCCCAAATGGGCGTGGACAGCACATTCAACTCGGAGACCCAGTGGAACGAGGAAGGTGCATTGTGCTGTTTCGGTAATGTGAATATGATCCATAAGGATTTCTTGGCCGTTTTCCAAACAAACACGGATTTCATCACCCAGGCTGAGGCTCAGACAATCGCCGACACCAGCGATCTGGCGATGAACAGGATCTTGACGGGGGAGCTGCGGGATTACGCACGCAACGGGACGAAGTACTCGTTTGTCGATCCGACCTTCGTTGCGGGCGGCGCAGCGGCAGCGGCAGCGGCAGCGGCAGCCGCTCAGGCAGCGGCTGATGCGGCGGCTCAGGCAGCGGCTGATGCGGCGGCTCAGGCAGCGGCTCAGGCAGCGGCATTGGCGCAGCAGCAGGCAGCGGCATTGGCGCAGCAGCAAGCGGCGCAGCAGCTAGCGGCGCAGCAGCAAGCGGCTCAGGCAGCGCCAAAGCCAGCACTCAATTTCGGCGCAATGATTCTTGCGGCGGCGACGGCGGTCGGCTTGGGCGGTAACTCGCCAAGGCGGCCGCGCTGGACGAAAGTGGCCCGACCGGGCGTGAGCCTTCAGTGCACATTCACCGGCAATGTGTGGACGGAAGGCGACCGCGCGGCTATCGACAAGACCGCCAAGGGTCTGTCCAAAACGGCGGCATTGTCCGCAAATGCCGCGAAAAATGTTGGCGATATCCAATTTCTCTTCACGAAAGATTCCAAGACGTTTGCCGTCGTGCGGCTTGAAGATCCTGCCCAGCGACAGCTCGTCTCGGACGCTGTGTCTGCACAATCGACTACGTTCGTCGACGATTACATGGATGTCGGGTACAGCAGGACGCAGCTGGGCGATTGGATCAAGGTGCCACTGGCTTCTCTGCGTGTGGTTCCGCCGCCGCCGTCGCCGCCGTCGTCGCCGGCGTCGCCGGCGTCGCCCCCAGCTGGCACAGCGCAATCCGCGGCGTCGCCGGCGTCGCCGGCGTCGCCCCCAGCTGGCGCAGCGCAATCCGCGGCGTCTTTGGCTGTGGCGTCGCCACCGCCGGTGGCGTCGCCTGTGTCGGGCAATGGCAAGGATGCTGCGTCGGACGACGACAATTGGATGGAGGGACACCGTTGCGCGAATGCCCAGTGCGTGCGTGAATCGTATGACGGCAAGAAAGGCAACTATTGCTGCGTCACCTGCGAGACCAGCGGCGGCAGCGATCATGGACCGAAATGCCAGCAGAGGCATGACCACGCTCAGGAGCAGCTCGAGTGGCTTCGCGCGCTCAAAAGACCGCGCCACGCCACTGGCACTGGCAGTTCGCACGACCCCTTGCACGTTTCCGACGACGAAGGTGGCGTTGGTTCCAGCGCGGGTCCCAGCGGCGGGAGCGCCAAGAAGGGCGCTTAGTTGTAGTTGGCCACCGTTTATTGAATAAACGCACGCAACTACCGCAGTCTTTTATGTGTGTAGCATTATGTCAGCATGTATGTTTGTTATGTTAGTTGGCGTTTCTTGTCTGCGCGCCTCCTGTCGACGGCGGCGGCGGCGAGGTTCGCGGCAATGATGGCGTGCCTGCACTGCTTGGCGCGGACGTCCTCGGAGAGGTGGAGCCTGTGGCCCGTGCGCTTGACGTTGGCGATGAACTGGGCCTGGATGTCGACGAAGTCGGCGACGGAGCCAACGAGGAGCGGCTGGGCGCGCGGCGCGCGCTTGGGCGCGCGCCGCGCGCTGCCGCTGTGCTGTGGCGAGGGCGAGGGCGACGGCGAGGGCGTGGGCGTGTGTGGCGCGGCGGCGCCGGGCGGGGCGTCGAAGATGAAGTGGTCGAAGTGCTCGCTCTCGGCGAGCGCCGCGACGATGGCCAAGAGGCCGTCGTCGCTGGCGTCGCATGCGTGCGTGCGTGGCTGCGTGCGCGGCATTTTTGAATGGAGGGGCTCGGATTTTCTGGCGCAGATTGTTCCTTAATTTCTTCGTTGTTTGACTGTTTGACGGGACGCAAGAATCTTGTCAATTTTGTTGCAACTGATATTAATATCTCTGCGTTATATTATAGGGATACTAATATCTCTGCGTTTTTTCCAGAGGACATTGCCATGTGAGGCATGGTCCGTGCTGTGTCCCGCGAGAGGGTCGGTCGGTCGCAGTGCAGGTAAAATCGGAGCTTTAGAAATAAGATTCCATAAAAACACCTAAGATTCCATAAGAATATCTCAGTTCAGAGTTCAGTTGCTACACCGCTTCCGAAACGTTTCTTTTTTCCGGGACGGAACTAAAAAAAAAACGTCTCGTGTTCAAACCCTGCGGGGTTAAACCAGGAACGTGGACGTTTCGGCCAGGAACGTGGTAAACTAGGCACAGGCTTCCGACCTGTACCCATTTCTTAAACATTGAATCGCTTTGATTCATAATACAATTCATCCTTGACTCCTCAGAGCATTGTCGGACAATTGCGATGCTTTTCGACTATGAGACGACTCATATGCGCGGCGCTCATCGCAGCCAGCAGCTCGACCTCGACGCGCAGACGATGCGCATGACGAAAGCGTTTGAGCAGCATGTCGCTGCCTCGCAGCTCTCCACTGCGGCGTTCGAGCGCGAAATGCAAAACTTGCATGCCACCTTCTGTGCGGATGCCGCTGCGGTGCTCGCCAAGGCCGCCGAGACCAATGCGGCCCAGCACAAGTACATGGCGCAGCGTGAGACCGAGCACGAGCGGCTCATCGCTCAGCACGTCAGGCGCTACGCCAAGCTCGAGGCGCTACACGCAACCCAACTCCAGTCGTTCCATCACCATGCGCCGCTCGCTGCCGCACCGCCCATCGACATGCACGAGGACAACGACACCAAGCTCGAGGCGCTGCACGCAACCCAACTCCAGTCGTTCCTTCACCATGCGCTGCTCGCTGCCGCACCGCCCATCGACATGCACGAGGACAACGACACCATCGACACCATCTCGGCCCAGAGCGTCCACGCGTTCATGCACGTGGACGCACTCCTCCGCGCGACGAGTCCCCTGCCCTTGTTTCCTGTCCTGCCGGCGGACATGCAGACAAACAACTAGCGCTCAACTGAATGCACGCATGCTCGCATTTCACACAAGCTGCCCAGCACACACGCACACGCAACATTTTTGTGTCCTGGACGACAACACACACGCGCGCAACATTTTTGTGTCCTGGACGACAACACACACGCGCGCAATATTTTCGAGTTTTAATGAAGATGTGAAATGAAGATTCGAAAGCTGGCATCGTCTGATTATTCGCTTCCAGCGTAACTACCTACACTTCCTTCTTCGTCGCTGTCCAGCAAACTGGCAAGGTCGTCAGAATCCATCCACGCAGCGTCGTCGTCGGCCGCTCGCATGTACGCCCTGAACGCCGCCAGCACGCGCGGGTCGAAGCGCCAGAGCACCGCGTCGACCACGCGCTCGAACTCGCTGTCCCTGAACTGCTGCAGCTCCGCCTCCGGGGCGAGCATGTACTTCTCGCCGTAGTCCATCTCCAACGCCGCGCCCGCAGCAACGTCCTTGATCACGAGCACACACTCGTCGCCAGCGAGCTGGCCCTCCGCGACGTGCGTCTGCCTGGCCGACGGCGAAATCTCCTCGAAGTTGCCCAGCAGCTCCGCGGTCACCAGTCCGCTCGTGTCCCCAGACTCAGGCGGCGCGGCCTCGTCCGACCCGCGCAGGTACCATTCCCAGCGCGTCAGCGGGCAGTTCGCCAGACAGAAAAGACCAAACGTGAGCAGCCCGCGCTCGCTCAGGAACGAGTGCGAGCGAATGAAGGTGAAGACCGCCCAGACCGTGTCGGCTGCAACGACGCCCTCCAGCTCGGCAACCCAGAAGTGCAGCCACATCACGTCCCCGAACAGCATGCGCCTGAGAGACAAGGTCACATACGCCGCGTCAAAGGCATCGAACGCCATCAGATCCCGCACCATCGGGTCGTCCAGCAGGCCCGCGCGCACAAACGCGCCCACGTACGCCGACAGGTCGCTGCCGTGCGGCACGTCGTCCTCCGCCACCATCAGAGACACGAGCGACGGATAGCCCAGCACCTGCGGCACGGCCTCGCGGATGAAGACGTCCAGGCGCTCGTTCAGTGCGACCATCTCGGCGTCCGTCATGCCCAGGCGCACCTTCTGCACGCGAAGAAACGTCCAGGCGGGGATCGCTGTCCTCGCAACCGCCTCGCGCCCGCGCGCGCCGAGCCGCACCTCCACCACCTCGTCCCAACCAGTGCAGCCCAGCAGCGGGAACCCAGCCCTCTCGTACACCAGCTGCGAATCCGCCATTATGCCCTCGTCGTGTGCCACCAGCCCAGCCATCAGAATTCCTTTGCTCTTTTCCTTTTTTGTTCGCGAGTTTTTTACGATTTTTTTGTTCGCGAGTTTTTTTACGATTTTTTTTCATTTCGCGAGCGTTTGGGAACGCGAACAGCGGGCCTTTATATTCACCAGGTTCCGCAGAACAGAAAAAGAGCCGGCATGCCCAAGCGCGAGCTCACAGTTGTCATTCCAAACCCCCGCGCACAGAAAAGGACGAGGACGCCCTCGCCGTCCTGCGCGCCCACCTCGCCGTCCTACGCGCCCACCTCGCCGTCCTACACTCCCACCTACGTGCACAGGACAGCAGTGGCCCACACGCCCTCGCCGCCGCCCGCCACCGACGCCGCCACCGACGCCGCCACCGACGCCGCCACCGACGCCGAACACCTCGCGCGCGCGGAGCTGGCGCTCGCCGCCGTCGACGAGCTGCTCGCTCGGCTCCGTCCTGCAGACTGAACATACTAGCACGCTAGCCTATATAGCGCGCACACCACGCACGCATGTGCAAGGCCGAATTGCTACGAGTGCAACACCTAGGTGCTGACAATGAGGCCGCAATAAACGCTCTCTCGAACACCCTGCTGCCCACAGTCTTACTCTTCCGAGCGGACGACGAGCGCTTTAAGCGTCCGCGTTATCCGCTCCGCGTAGTCCGCAACCAAGCAACAGGCCAGCCAGACATGTACTCGTACGAGATCCCAACCACGCCAGACTGCCTAGACTGGCTCGTCACTGTCTCCATCGAGAACTGCGGCCCAGACACCCTCACGCTGCGGCAGCGCTGCGTGCCCACGCACGGGGTTTGTCTTGATCAGGTCCAGATAGAATCACACGAAAAAGCACTCATGCAGCTCCGGCCCCCGGCCGCAGAGCACGGCGCGGGCTTCGATATAGTCGACGCCGCCACAGACCTCGTGCTCCTGCGCCTGAGGTTCTCCTCTCGGCTGCACCCACACCCCGAACTGACAGCGCTGCTGGCCGCCCTCCGCGCCCGACCACGCCTATACAACTTGTAGACAGGAAATGCAGAACATGCTTGCGAATTTTATTAGTGACCTAATAAACGCACGCCAACACCAGACATACCGCCCCCGCAGCGGCAAAGAGCACGATAAAATTCTCGTGGTTCCAGGTCTTTACATTGCCGACGTCCGACAGCTGGAAGTAGCACACCGCGAGACAGCTTTCCCGACGCGCCACACTCGTCGCTGCGTCCTCCTGCCAGTGCTCGTACCCGTGGTGCAACAGCAACAGCACGGCCGCCGCAAAGAAGACCGCTGCCGCAACGGCCGCCACAAAATACATCCACCGCATAACACGGCCTTAAATACGCAACGCGTCTACGAGTCGGAGTCCGCATCCTTCTTGTCGTCATGCGCCTCACCCTTGCGCTGCCTCTTGCGCTCCTGCGCTACCTCAGCGAGCTCGGCGATCCTGCGCTTGCTGCGGTGGCACCCCGGGTCACCTACACAGAGCAAGTCACGTGCCTGGCTAGCAACACGCACGCAGCACACAGCAGCCAACACACCGCAGGGCTTCGCGTTCAGCGGGACCGGGACGGAGCCCAGAAGAGCGCACGGGCGGTTGTTGGTGCAGCTTGTGGGTTTCTTGGCTTCAGCGCCGCCCTACACGCATGCATGCATGTCAGTCACATATCCGCACGCTACTTTACCGTCTAGACCAAGCTTACGCACCAGGCCCGCCGGCGCCTTGCGCTTCTTCTCGGGGACCGCCAGCCCCGCCATCGCCAGAAGCTTCTTGGCGCATTTGACGGCGACGCCCAGATTGGCCTCCGCCGCAGCTTCCGCGGCCTCCAGCGCCCTCTGCAGCGCCCGGCTCTTCTTCTTCTCAGCCTTGAGCTGCTCCTCGAGAGAAAGTTCCTCGTCGTCGTCAGAGCTGAGCGCCGCCACCTCGACGCGGCGAGCCACCGAGCCGCCCAGCGCACCAGACGAAGCGCCGCCCTCTCGCGCGTCGCGCACGCCCAGCGCACCAGAAGAAATAGAAGGTGTCGCCGTAGGCTTCTTCTTGCGATCACGCTTCTTGGTCTCGTCCTTCTGCACAAACTTCAAATGGACCTTGTTCATGTGGTTGGTGATGCCCGCGCCCTGCTGTCGGCCCGGTCCAACAAATTTCCCGCAAACACGCTCGACACCGCCCACCGTTTCTTTTTCAGGACAAGTCCAATTTCCTGACGCGTCGACCGGAGCGAAACTGGCCACAAACGTCACGGCACGAGCAGTGGCATTCCCAGCCGCTCCTCCTGTCCTCGAACCAGCCGCCGACCCGCCCTCGTCGTCATGCTCGTCACCAGACGAATCGTCAGACGCCTCCTCAGCCTCGCCCCCGCCCTTGCCGCCCACCACCCCATAATAGCCGTTTTCATCCGCATCATCGTCTTCACCATAGCCCAAGGCGAAGTCCAAGGCCACGTCATCGGCCTTCAGAGGAGGACGCAGAACGTCCACAGCATCGGCGCTGGCGCCATCCGCCTCCTTTTTGCGCCTGTCGCCCTTGCCCTTGCCCTTGCCAAGGTCGCCTTCCTTGCGCTTATCCGCCCCAACATCGCAAGCGACGTCTCCTTTGCGCTTATCCGGCACATCATCGCCAGCGAGCGCCTTGCCACGGTCCTTGTCGTGGCGCTTGTCGTGGCGCGCAACCGTCGCATCATCGCCAGCGGGCGTCTTGCCATCGCAACCCTCTTTGGCGCCGTCCTCTACGCGCTCCTTTCCCTGCGTGCCCTCGTCGGCACCGGCACTAGCACCAGCAGGCGCAGCACCAGACGCAGCACCAGCCGCCTGAAATGCAGCGCAACCAGCACCGCCCTGCGTGCCCTCGTCGGCATCGGCACTAGCACCAGCGCCACCAACACCGCCCTGCGCCGTCTGAAATGCAGCCATCATCTTCCTGAAGGTTTCATCGCGAGTCTTCTTGTCGGCCTCTTCCTGTGCCTTTCTCTCGGCCATGTCGCGCTCGTAGTCCGCTTGCAGCTTTTTCATCTGCTCCAACATGTCACTCTGGCTCGCCATATTCTCGTGCCTGAAAACGTGCCGGAAAACCCTTCGGTCTTTTTTGGACTCGAAAAAAATTAAAAAGCGTTTTATTTTTTTTCAAGAAATCAGTGCGCCCGCAGCCGCCGCAGCAGCTCCTCCAGGTCCGCCCGCCCGCGTCCGGCGTCCGCGCGCAGTTTGGTGCCGTAAGCGCGTATACCATGGAGCTTTGTTTTCCCTTCGCCGAAAATCACACTATCGACCTCTGCGCGCGACACTTCTTTGCATTCTGTGACGATTGATCGGCATAGAGGACACGCTTTGTTGATGAACCGTGGCGCACACTCTTTGCAACAAGCGACGTGACCAATGACTGGATCTCCGTGACCATGTATAAACATGGTCTCTCTCGTACGTTCCAAACAAACGACACAAGCACTCAACCATTCCCTTTCAGATTTTTTTTCTGCGTCATCTTCATCTTTCCCACCCGGAAGCTGCACAGCATGCACCGTCGGCGGCAGCGCGCGCCGAGGCGGCTGCGGCTGCACAGAATGCAACTCGTTCCCACGCGGCTGCGGCGTCGGCAGCAACGCGCGCCGAGGCTGCGGCTGCACAGAATGCAACTCGTTCCCACGCGGCTGCGGCGGCGGCAGCAACGCGCGCCGAGGCTGCGGCAGCGCGTTCCAACGCCCCGGCGCATGCAACGCGTTCCGCAGCTCCACGAGCACCTGATTCATCGCAGCTCTGCCAATCGTCGACGATCTGTCCGAGATACTTTGGTGCAGCACCGGAATCAGCCTAGAACAAAAATCATAGTAACCATTCTCATCCTTCACAACAGCGAAGGAATGCCACACGGCTTGCAACAGAGCCGTCACACACGCTGGTTGCGTATTCCCCCGCAGCACATTGTCAATTTCGTGCCAGGCGACTTCACGTTCGTCCACGCCGCGCTGCCAGCGGACGACACGCTGCTCCATGCCGCCGCCGCCGCGCTCTTATATACACGACCGACACAAAAATCTGCGCAAAATCCTGCGCACCCAATCGTCGCCTCGAATGACTGCAGGCACAAATGAAAAAGACTCGCGCGCGCAAGCAGCGCGCGCGCGAGCACATGCAGACAATCGCCGAGCGCGAGCCCGACGAGGCGGACACGCTCTTGGACCTCGCGGAGCTGCTACTCGCCGGCGCGCTCGGCGTCGCCGTCGTGCTTCTGTTCATCTTCGTCGACTGACGCCGCGTGCGCGCCGTGTGGTGTATACAGTCGTCTGACTCATTGTTTATTAAATCGCAATAAGGCCGCGTCAAGACACATGTTGCGCACAACCGCTTGTGGCGCCGCATCAGGATCTGGCTTTACCGCATCAGGATCATCTTGGTCGATGGTTGATCGCAACAAGGCCGCGTCAAGACACATGTTGCGCACAACCGCTTGTGGCGGCATTGGCTTTACCGCATCAGGATCTGGCTTTACCGCATCAGGATCATCTTGGTCGATGGTTGACCAGAACCGCTTGCCCGCGCCGGTCTCAGTCGCTTGCGCCGACATCTGAGCCTAGATGCCGCGCCGGCGCGCGTCTTATATACGCGCGCATTCCGCGCGCCCGCATATAAAGCACGCGCGTCCGCGTGGCATGCCTTTTTCTGATAATAAGGACGAATCAGTGTACGGACCAAATGTTCAACAACCGAATGTTCGGCCCGTTCAGTACAAAGATGGATATGGTCCATTACCCGGCCAAGCGCCTGTTAATCCATCATATAAACCCCCGAGCACTGGTGGCGCCCGGAACTCTACATGGATTGGCTGCGGCGTCGCACTCATCATAATTGGGATAGTCGGACAAGTTTTTTTCGTCTCTTCAGTAGCGGGGGTAGGCTTGTTTTCGACACTCACTTTAATCGGAATAATCGTGGCGTGTGTACCCTGCTGCTGTGGCGGTGCTCCATGCTGCTGCTCGCCACAGCAGCAGCAGCCGCAAGCTGTCGTTACTCATAATAACTTCTATGGCGGTGACCAACCATACGCACCAGTGGCACAAGAGCCACCAAGCACCACTGCGCCGCAGAACCAAAATTTCCAAGGACAACCACAAGCCTACACGGCCACTGCCCCGCAGAACAACACATACGCACCGCGACATGGCCTCTATCCGTCGCCACCACCTGCCTATTCCGCGCCAGGCTTTTGACAAACAACCACCTGCCTATAAGCCTGCCTCTGAGCAGGAAAGCGGATACTCAGGTATGTCCAAGGACGAGCGGTATCGCCATCGTCAGGGACAGTAAGCACAGGCGTCGAGTATATACGCCGCGCCAGCCGAGCGCATGACGTTCCTGGACGCCGACGACGTCCGGCTGCCCTTCCGCGCCGCGCGCGACCTCGCCGACGCCGGGCGCGTCCTCGCCGCGTGCTGCGCGCAGCAGCGCCCGCTGCTCGACGCGCCGGCCTCCGCCGACGCGCGCCTCCTGCGCGCCCTCTGCGCGCTCGACGCCGCGCTCCGCGGCGGCACGCGCTGTGTCGCCGCCGACGCCGACGGCGCCGACTGGCAGGAGATCCTCGAGCTCTCCGCGCGGGCCATGAGCCTCCACAGCGACGTCCGCGCCTTCCGCCTCGCCGTCGAGGTCGGCGCGCACCAGCTCGACATCGGCGACGTCGTGCACTGCATACACGCCGCGGCCGTCGCCGCGCTCATGGCACTGTATCTCAACACGTAGCGCCTCGGTGCCACGTGTCGCTGCACAATAATCGCTCCGAAGCCCTATACTCTCTGGCCGTGCGCTAGCCGTTGCATGTTTACGTGGTGGGCAGTTCGTTTCTCGTTACGCTTGTGATGAAGATCCAACAGTTGATCTTGGTGTGTTTGTCTCATTTCGGCCATTCTTCGCTCATATGTGTCAAGCCCTGCGTCCCAGCGGGCGTGTTTCTCGCGTCTCGCGATTTGTTCCGCTGCTTCCATCACATGATCACCGAATGGGCTTGACTCTGGCGTGAAGGGTGGGAGCATATACAAACCTGCCTCTTTTACCTCGTCACGTTGCTTCATTGCCAATGCGGCGCGACGCGCGTCCATTATTTGCATGTCCGCTGCGTGCTGTGCTCTCATTTGATCCATTTTATCTTTGTTTTCAGCGATCATCTGCCTATGCCACTCTTCGGCCGCCGCATTTTTTAGTTGTGCTGTGTGCAAACTTTTCTCTTTAGCACTTTTTATTGCTGCCTGTACTCTCTTCCCATGCTCTGAATTGACTGCCCAGTCCGCATGATCTTGTCTGGTCTGTGTGTGTTTTCGCCGAGCCGGTGTGTCTTTCCCATTGGGGTAATTGTTGAAATAATTTACGGATGCCTTCAATCTGTCTCTGTCAGCATCGTCGTGTTTCCAAGACCCAGTGTATCCGCCCGCTGCGCCACCGCCGCGGCCGCCGCTGCTGCTGCCGCTGCTGCTGCTGCCGCCATTACGACCACCACGACCAGCGCCGCCGCCGCCGCTGCCGCCGCCGCCGCTGCTGCCGCCGCTGCTGCCGCCGGTGCCCCTGTGCTTAGGTCCCGGCATCCCTCTCCCCTCTTTACCTGCTCCAAGAATCATGAGCTGCCCGAGAAGCCCGGTCAGCGAGTCGGCGTCCTCGTCCCGCGAAGCCGACATGCCACCACCCGCGCCGTGTTTTATATGAAGTCCCGCAAAGTCGACGCGCGTGAAGAACATACTGAGCCAAGAGGCGCCGAAAACTGAAACGCCCCCCGCACATATACATGTGCGCGCCGCTCACGCCATGCTGAACCGCCGCCGGCCAGCTCGCAGCGTGCTCCCGGCGGCGCTGCTCGGCCTGTGCCTGCTCCGGCTGTACACAATGCTCTCCACGCGCATGCCCGCCGCCACACCGCGCTCGGCGGAGGACGACGTGCGCGTGCCGACCCAGGGCTTCGTCATCGCCATGAGCAACGAGACGGGCTGGAAGGTCGCCCGGCGCCTGCAGCGCGCGTTCGGCATCCTCGACATGCACGTCGTCGTCGGGCACGTCGGCGACGCCGCCAAGCTGTCCCTCTACAACCGCAACCTCATGCGCCACGGCCGCACGGACACGCTGCAGATCGGAAACCTCAACATGCTCGGCTGCCTCGAGAGCCACCGCGACGCCTGGGCGCGCGTGCGGCAGACCTCGTACGTCTTCGAGGAGGACGCGTTGCCCGCCGCCGACGCCATGCGCACCGTCCGCAGGCTCCTCGTCGACAACGCGCACAGGCCCTGGTCCGTCATACACCTCGAGACGCCCAGCGGCTTCGTCGCGCGACACTCGTTCGCGCCTGACCTCGACCAGTACACAAACATCGGCCAGATCACGCAGACCTGCCGCGACTGCATCGTGTACAGCAACCGCGGCTACATCCTCAACCCGCAGGCCGCGCAGATACTGCTCGAAAACTACGACCCGCCCCTCGTCCAGGCCGACGCGTACATGAGCCTCCTCAACGCATACCATCCGACCTTCCGCCAGGTCTGGACGCGCGTGCAGGCTGTCGACTGGAACCCGCACGTCTCCGCGGTCCAGCAGATCGAGCTCATGTCCGTCCAGCACGCGCTCCTCAACCTGCTCGCGCCGCCGCGCGCGGCCACCCGCGCCGAGACCGAGCGTATATAACGCCGCCGCGCGCCGCGCGTGTCCTGTCTCGACCTCGACAGTCCGGAAACCCGAATCGTCCTCATGGCCCTCGACGCCGAGCTCAGCCTGCTGCACCGCCTCTGTACGGAGCAGGGCATGTTCTTCAAGGCGCTCTTCCCGGAGGCTGCCAGCGACGCCCGCCGCATGCGTCTGCACAGCTTCGCACGCAGGCCCCCGCCGAACCAGTCGCACTTCGACCGCAGCTACTGGAACCCGACAATCACCGTCGCACAAATACAGGAAATATCGCGAGAAGCCGAGCGCTTTCAGAAGGAATGGGCAGAGTTCCACACCACCGTCCGCACAAGAATGTTCACGCCGGCCGCCCCCGCGCACACGCGGACCCCGCTGTCCCTGCTCGACGCCGAGCTCGACGACCTCGCGCGGGGTATCACCAACATATGCGCGCAATTGGCGCGCCTCCCGTCCGTCGCGCCCCCGCTGCGCGAGATGCTTGCGCGCCTGACGACGACAACAGAAAAGACGCCAAAAATACCGTCGTAGAACAGAAAAGACGCCAACAATACCATCGATTCGAAAACAAACAGAAAAGACGCCAAAAATACCGTCGTAGAACAGAAAAGACGTCAAAAATACCATCGATTCGAAAACAAAACGGTTCGCGAGAAGAGTTCGCGAGATCCGACGTAAATACCAAATTTTTTTCCCGGCTCGTCTACGTCCAATCCAGACACCGATGACACGCTTCCTCACAGCGAAGAGCGCGTTCCCCGCGGACCTCTACCCGAACCTCGCCGCCGCGCTCTTCGTGGGAACGCCGCCCCTTCTCTTGCATGACGCGGTCGACAACACCAACCCGTACCCCGTCTACCTCGCCGAGACGGCCTACAACCACCGCCCCGCCCGCACGGCCATTGCGCGCCTTGCCTGCACGTGCAGCGCGCTGCGCCGCGAGGTAGAGCGCCTGCGCGCGCAAGACGGGCACGGGTGTGTTGCGCGCTGGTGGCGCGGCGTGCTGGCCACCGAGTTGCGCTTCGGCCCGACGTGCCAGGACGGCGCGCACCCCGGACAGCGCCTCGTCGTGAAGGAGCGCGCCGAACTGCATAGGCTCTGGCTGACCGCGACCCTCGGCGACTCCCTCGACTCACTGCGCAGATGGAGCGGCTCCGGCAGACTCGTCAAGATCCTCGTCGTGTGGGTCCACCGCCAACCAGGCTACCTCAAGCTGCAGGTCGGCCTCGATGAGTACCAGGGCCCGACCGTCACCTTCCGCATCACCGAGCGCGAACATCCGGAGGACGACAGCGTCGGGGACGTCCACAGCGACGCCGGCGCCCACAGCGACGCCGAGGACGAGCTCCAGGACGCCGACGTCAGCGACGCCGCCCACAGCGACGCCGAGGACGCCGCCCACAGCGACGCCGACGACGCCGAGGACGAGCGCCACGACTGGGACGCGGACGCCTGGGACGCGGACGCCTGGGACGCGGACGCCGCGGCCGTGAGAGCCGCCGACCCGGACGGCTGGGACGCGGACGCCTGGGACGCGGACTTCTCGGCCATCAAAGCCGCCGTCGCCGCGAGAGAAAACGCGAGAGACCCCGCGCTCGACGCCGCCGCGCTCGCGGCCGCGCGCGCCGCCGAGCCGCTCATCTACGCCACGGACTGGCGCGACATCAACCACCGGGTCCCCGCCGTCGTCGCGGCCTTCGTGGACGTGCCCGAGGCCCAGCTCGCGTCGCGCGTCGAGCAGTGGCTCAACGTGGAGCGCGACTTTTTTTTTCCGTTCTTTGTGGGCGCATAGACGCGTATTCAATAAAACAAACTAGGTTGACACGACTCGCTGCGCGCGTATTAAGCACGCGCGCGCCGTGCACATGTGTCCGCCCGCGCGCGCCTCCGCAAGCACGCGCGCGTGGTGCGACCCGCAGGTCTTCTCGCACCTTGCGCTGCTCCCGGCCATCGCGATCGCCGCGGCGCGCGTGCCCCCGCTGCTCGAGCTCGTCGTCCTGCAAAGCGTCGTCTGCGTGCTCTCGCTGCTCTGGCACCGCTCGCGCGAGCGCGAATGCGGCCTCGCCAAGCTTGAGCACGTCGCCGCGCACGCGCTCTTCGCGTACGGCGTCGTGCAGACGTGGTTCGCGCCGAACCTCCTCGCGTTCCTCTTTGACGTCGCCTGCGCCGGCGCGACGCTCGCGACGTACGCCGCGACGTACTCCTCGCCGGAGCGCTGGGAGGCCTGGCACGCCCTCGGCATGCACGTCGTGCCCGGGCTCTGGTCTGCGAGCATCGCAGCGGCCAACGCGAGTCTGCTCGGGCGCATGTAACGTGTATTTATTACAACGCAAACAGCCTAAAGTCCAAGCTCCTCCTGCAGCGCGAGGCGCTCCTCGAGGCTCATCCGCGCCACCTGCGCCTCGAAGTACCGCAGCCGGTGCACGTACTCCTGCATCACAAGCATCACCGACGGGCGCGGCTCGTGCGGCGACAGGCCCTGCAGCACCAGTATCGCCGCGTGCTCGCGGTCGAAGGCGCGCGCCAGGTTCAGCGCGACGGCGACCCTGGCCTGCGCGGGCGCGCCGAGCGTGGCGAGCGTGGCCATGTCCTCGCGTTTGGTCCTCTCTGAGTCCCTTCTCGTTTTATGCGCGCGAGTTCGCGCGCGTATTTCGCGTGGCATAGTTCGCGGGCATATTTTTGGCACGTTTTCTGTTTTTTGGGTCCGTTCGCGAGCGTATCAATAAATAGCCACCCACAAATCGCAAGACCAAAGGCCCACGCACGATGAACGACGCCATGCACGTCGTCCTCGCCCATATCTTCGTCCGCGGCCACAGGCGCAAGCCCTGGCCGTTCCCCCTTGCAGCCTGCCCTTGGAAGGTGGTTGGCGCGCACCACACGCTCACGCTGAAGCCGTACCGCGACCTCGTCAAGGCCGCCCTGATCACCAAGAGCGCCCACACGCAGTTCCGGCAGTTCATCGAGGCGCAGATCTGGCAGGACGAAGACCGTCTCTTCGAATATGCCTTCAACGAAGCGGTCTACAATAGCGGCTTCACAACGTGGGCCGGACAGCTCGAGGTGGTTTTGCGCACATGGACATTCGAGGTGCGCGTCCACGACACCTTGTTCGCCGGCGCGACGATCACGACTCGTCTCACCGACACGCCCGACGTCTACGAGATGGTCGCGCACTACGGCGTCGGAGACGCTGCGGCTGCAGGCGCCGCGTTCGTCGCGACCGTCCCCGCCGCGATGTTCGATGGCAGTTCACTGCGCCGCTCGCTCCAGCGTCACTGGGAGCAACTCGAATGGAAGCGCGACAGTGGACAGGCCTTCCAGGCCTTCGTAGCTGAGCAGCACCGCTTGCGTGTTTGAGTGTTGCGTGTGTTTATTTTGTGCGATCTTCAATAAACTTACTCGTCGCCTACCTCATCTGCCGCCACAACGCGCGCAAGCGGTGCGGTCAGCTCACGCCACCACTGCCACAGGTCGTCCTGCACAGTCGTTACCAGCGCGTCGAGGTGCTCGGCCATAGTAGCTTTCTCGTCATCGGTGCGGTTGTCTTCGCGCGTCTCGAAGCACGCGGGGAGCTCGTAGTCCCGCCCGCGCCCTCTCTCTCCAGGCACATTCACGACGCTCACTTCTTCGCCCGCCGGCGTCGACGTGTGCGTGAAGCGCACCCACAACATTCGGTTCCCGCGTTCCCCCGCTACCCGCGTCGTGACCCAAGTCTGCGACTCGCCGTGCAGGCGAAACAGGTGCTCCTGGTTGTTGTGCGCTTGTGAAGTAAGAGAACACTCTCTGCACCCGCCTGCGACGAGGGAAAAGAACAGCCCCCGCAGCTGCCCGACGCTCTCGGGCCGGACAGCATCATGCGCCCTACGCCACGTCGTGCTCACCACGCGAACGTAATCCGGGACGATAACACCGATGCTCGTCCCTGCTTCGTTCTGCATCAGATGGGATGAAACACCAGGCGGCCAGGGCTTGTGCGGGAGGCACTCCAGCATGCCTTGCTCAAACAGTCGCTTAAAAACCAAGAGCAACATCTCCAAAGGTATGTCTGCAAGCCCCGGCATCGCACAGATGCGCAGCGAGGCCGCGTGTTATATACAGACCGCGCGAGAAAGTTCGCAGCATCAAAAGCGTCCCAGATATCAGCCGTTTAATGAATAAACACAATCTAGAGATGCTCGATTGTATGCACTGGAGCCCGACACAGCGGACAGGTCTTCCGGACTGCGGGGTTCTGCGACCAGCGTAGAAGGCAGTCCCCGCAGAAGTCCGCATGTCCACAGGGCCTTACACACACGCTGGGTGGAACGTCGCTCAGGCAAAGGCAGCACGTAACGTCGCTCCTGCCGTTGGGAAAAACCAGCGGCTCGAGGTGCGAGACAAAGAGACGGCTCTGCTCGGCCTCGTGCTCCGCTGTGTCTACCGCCGCCTGGCTCACGGCGATGCGCGCGGCCTCCTCAGCCTCAATCGCCGCAAGCATCGCGCGGCTCTGCGCAACGCGGGCTTCGGCAGCAGCGACAACGCCCAAGTGCGTCTCGCGAATCCTCTCACTCTTTGCCCTGAGTCCGCGCGCCTGATTCTTCGCGTCGTCAAAAACGTCATGCTCGGATGTATCATTAGTCATGTCAATGTCGACCACACCAGCAGGACCACCGGACATGATGTCTGCGATCACAGCCCGCTCGCGTGCTTATATACGCCGCTCCTTCTTTCCACTGGCGCCCTGTTTGATTGGGTATCCGATTTTTATTTTCTTCTCTTTTTTGCAAAAAAGAGAAGAAAGAAACGCGGCCGTTCGCGAGCGTTTGGGTCTTAGGGTCTTCCGGATTGCACAGCCAGCAGCATGCCCCCGCCCAACTGGCGCCGCACGCGCCGCCAGCCCC
>Ga0209553_1000497_pt1 | contig 20549 bp, 11 predicted proteins | sample LauGreFBDMM110DN_2_FD_188217 | JGI IMG/M metagenome (GOLD analysis project Ga0209553, IMG submission 188217) | Freshwater lake microbial communities from Lake Michigan, USA - Fa13.BD.MM110.DN (SPAdes) (version 2) | ecosystem: Environmental > Aquatic > Freshwater > Lake | place: Lake Michigan...
GAATAGTCCTTGCCGGATCTGCGATCTTTGCCGCAGAGGTACGTTCTGCGAACGCACCGATTGATCAAATGAAACGCCTGCACTTCCTCAGACGCACACATCTCCGTTCGATTCACGCGCGGCATCGCTCGGCCCTTTCTCCTGAATGCTTCCCGTTTTCTATTGATCTACCAACGCCCACCAGTGCAGAAGTCTAACGGCCGCTTGCATTTCCGTCAACAGGGTGGATGGTACATTAATGCGGCCTCGGCGGCGGTCGCACCGTCGGGCAATTCGTCGTCGGGTTTCGGGCTGACTTCAAACGCAGGGCCTTTCCTCGCGTTCTTTCCATTCGGGCGTTTCGCAGACTTGTCGCCGTCGAGTGCGGCAGCCTGCGAGTATTCCTCAACGCTGACTCCGTGCTTGGTCACGATCTGCGTGGTCCAATCGACCTGGTCGGTATCGACCGATCTTCCTCGCGGATACCAATGCGGTTCATTCCACGAGCGGCCGTCCTCAAAGCCTTTGTGATAAAGCTTGCTCAGCGCGGAGCAGTGATAGCCGTTGGCCTTGAAGTGCTGCGGCAGCGTGATCGTGTCGGGCAGAGCGACTCGAAAGTGTGTCTCCAAATCCCAGACCTTCGTCGCATCGGGCCGCCGACCGGTGAGCAGCGATGTCCGCGACGGACTGCACACCGCCTGCTGCACATACGCCCGATTGAACACGACGCCTCGCGCGGCGAGCCGATCCATGTTCGGCGTCTTGACGATCGTGTTGCCGTAGCAGCCGAGTTCGGGACGCAGATCATCGACCGCAATGAACAGCACGTTGGGCCGCTGGGCGCGAGGTTCGTCGGCACGAAGCACTGCCAGCGGAAACAGCCACAGCAGCGCGACGGACAGGCAAATCAGTTTCATGAATTGGTCTCACAAGTTGTTGGATTATTTGTTGCCGAGTACTCGTCCAGTTTTCTCATCCGGAATGAGCCAACGTCTGATTTCGCAGCAACCAGGGCGAGCGTGCTGCGGATGATGTCATCAGTTCGCAACTTCGTCTTTGCTTTCTTCTTGTCCAAACATAGCCAGCGCCGTCGTCGAGAATGCCATCCGCGGGGTTCAACTTCGTCTAGCCGCTGGCAGACGTTACCTCGCACTGCCATCCAGATTATGTGTCAGGCTCTCGTAGAAGATATTCCACTCGGATTGCCCTGTGGTCCTGACCATGCTGTTGATGAGCAACTCGGTCTTCGGGAGTTCGATCCCCATCCGATTGTGATAGTGGTTGTAGCCCATCTCCCATGTGTCATAGAGATCCCGCGAGGTTGCGTCGTTTTGGGGGCCGCAGGTTCCCTGCATGGTTCCCGTGAGGATCTGCGTTGCCATCAGTTCCAGCGTTGCCGTGTAGCGTTCTTGGTTCTCGGCATACACATCCACTCCTTGGTTCCACGCAACCTCAGCGGCATGGAACGCCGACGCCATGGCGTATTGTGAATGATGATTGCCGTCGCGACACGATTCTTGGGTCAAGCCATTTACCCAAGAGGCAGGGTTGCTCCAAAAGCGATCGAGATTGTTCCCGTCGCCATCAATCCTGCGTGACGCTGCGGAATCGGTGGCCAGATAAAAGTAGGCTGGATTGCGTCGCCGGAGGCGTTCGATGCCCAACTGAAACGCCGCTTCGTCTTCGTTGAAGACGGCGATGTTCAAAAGGGCGTCAATCTGAGTCAAATCCACGTTCCCATTCCAGCGACTCGCAGTCTTCAGTTGGGGATAGAAGGCCCGCTTGAACATGGCTTGTACCTTAGCCATGTCCTCCGGCGCCCACCCCGAGTACCCCCGCATGATCTCAGCGGCGGGACCGAAGAGCGCGCCCATCCATCCGGCCTGCAGTTTGTCTTGGTCATCTCCGCCATTGAAGCCCTGCAGCTTCGACCAAGCATTCAAGACGGCGATCGCTTGCTGGGCATACACTTCGTCATCGGTGTAATACCACGACAAGGCATTGGCGTAGGCCTTCCTGGCATCGTCTTTGGAAATGCTTGCGTCATTGTTCTTGGAATTGATGTGAGTCAATTCATGCGTGCCCCTTGTTGCCAGGCGTTTCACTTGGTCGAACACGCCAGTCCATGGCTGCTCACCGGCACGAATCTTTGCTTTCACGAAGTCGAGATCAGCCTTGTTGTTGACTCCGCCCGGATGGATAAACTTCGTCGGCGACTGAGCTGATACACGGGCGGGAGTCCCGCAGGTGGCCAGCAGGATCAACGTTGTGATGAGCGAAGTTGATGGATAAGCCAAAAGTGTGTTCATAGTTGTCCAAGAGTGCGTTAATGATCTGTAAGAGATGCGACATGCCGTATAGTTGAGTTGTGCCGAGCGCGCCCGCGAGAGGCACGCGCCAATTGAAGCAAAGCCTTTGGGAACGCTGACAAACGCGAACGATTCATTCCCCCAACTGTCGTCGCTGGTCTGTCTTGTTTACGGCCTCAATTGCGATTTCTTCTTGCTCTTATTGGCGTGGCGGCCGGTGCCGTCGCCGTCGTCGAGGATGCCTCCGGCGGGATTGAGTTCTTCGAGCGCGGCTTGCAGACGCTGGCGCGCGGCCATTGCGTCGGCGTCTTTCGTGTCGGCGGCGACGAGCTTCTCGGCGAAGGGCGCGTCGCTCATGTCGAAGAGTTCGCCCGCTTGATTCAGCTTCCATTGCGGTTCGCGGACGTACCAGTTGCGTGCGAGTTCGATGAACACCCAATCGCGAGGCTCGGCAGTTCCTCGGCACCAGTGCGTGACCAGACTCTTGCCGTCGATCACTTTGTCCGCTGGCAATTCGACGCGCGCCAATTCCGCGAACGACGGCACGAAGTCGGTGGCATCGACGACTCCCGTGGCCACCTGGCTCTGGGGCGTCACGCCGGGCCAGTTCACGATCAGCGGCACGAGAGCTCCACCTTCCAGCATCGATCCTTTCTCGCCAGACAGCCGACGTCCGCCGATCGTGGCTTCGTCCGCTTGCCCTTTACCCGTGCCGTTGTCACCCATGAAGACGATCAGCGTTTTCTCGCGCAGCTTCAGGCGTTCGAGTTCCGCAATCAACTTGCCGACCAGCTTGTCCATGTAGACGACGTTGTCCCCCATCAAGTCCTTGCTGTCGGGCGCGCTGTCCGGCGTCGACTGCAGTTCGCCATGCACGCTCGACAGCGAGTAGTACACGAAGAACGGATCGTCGCGGTGTTGGGTGATGAAGTCGGTGACATGCTGGTGCAGCAGGTCGGGCATGTATTCCTTGTCGCGCAACGTCTTGCTCTTGCCGTTCACGACATACGGTTCGCCCTTGGCCTTCTTGTTCCAGTACACGCCGCTGCCGTTGTATCGCAGGTAGTCGTCGAAGCCCCAATCGGACGGCTGAAGCGGCAACTGGCTCCACTTGCCGACCGCCGAGCTGACATACCCCGCCGGCTTGAGGATCTTCGGCAGCATCGTTTCGACGGACGGTTTCAATTGCCCGACTCGATCCTGATTCGTCGCCCCCGTCCGAAACGCATACCGCCCCGTCATGATCAGTGTCCGCGAAGGCCCGCACAGCGGAGCCGTGTAGGCCCGCGTGTAACGAATGCCGCCGCGCGCCAGAGCGTCGATATGCGGCGTCTTGTAATTGTCCGCGCCGTAACACCCCACGTTCCCGACGCCGAGATCGTCAGCGAGGATGAAGAGGATGTTGGGCTTGGCGGATGCCGACGTTTCAGCGGCATTGATCGGGCCGACGATGGCGAGAAGCAACGTGAGAAGGACGAGGATCGGTTTCATCGGGTTGCTCGCGGTGATTGTCTGGGTCACTCATGGGTCACTCAATCGGAGAGGATAACAAGATAGCAGTCTATGAACATGATGCAGGCTTGCTCCTCTCCGGCAACGCACTTTTGGCCAGGAGTATTTTGGAGTGCGTTTTCGGCCCTGGTGCTCTGTCAACTTTTAAAGTTGGAGTTGAATTGTATTTGTACGACGGACTTCCAGTCCGTCGGCGGTAACCTTTGTCGACGGACTGGAAGTCCGTCGTACCCGAAAATTGAGCCTTGACAGAGCACTAGTTTCGGATTGACACTGGGATCAGGGTTTGTGATCCTGATAGACATTCTGAAGCTCTATCTGAAGCTCTATTTGTTGTGTCGTTCAGATGCGTTAATCACTGGGATCATTTCTTTGTTCATGTTGCTGTCAGGTGCCTGAATCACAGGCTGCAGATTCGGGAGCATTTCATGCTGACGTTTTCCGGCGGTCGAATTCGACTTTGCGACCGACGGCCTCGTCGAAGTTTTCTCTCGATAGGATCTTTGGCGGTTGGTGGGCTGACACTGCCTCAATTGTTGAGAGCGGAAGAACGCGCGGGCATTCGTTCGTCACATAAAGCGGTCATCATGATTTACCTGACTGGTGGTCCTCCGCACCAAGATATGGTCGATCTTAAACCCCATGCGCCGTCGGAGATTCGGGGTGAGTTCCAGCCCGTGTCGACGAATGTGCCGGGCATTCAGATTTCCGAATTGATGCCGCGTGTGGCATCGATGATGGATAAGTTTGCGATCATTCGTTCTCTGGTTGGTGCGGAGGAACGACACTCGTCATTTCAATGTGTCACTGGTCGCACTTTCGGGACCCAACCGCAGGGAGGATGGCCGGAAATTGGCAGTGTGCTTTCCAGGCTCCATGGGCCGGTCGATCCCTCGGTTCCTGCGGCCATCGACCTGTCGATGAAAATGCAGCATCAGCCGTACAACCTTCCCGGGCCTGGCTATCTGGGAATGGCTCATGCTCCGTTCAAACCTTCAAGCGATGCCATGAATGATATGGTACTTCACGACGTAAGCCTCGATCGAATGCGAAGTCGCGGGGCTTTGTTGACAAGCCTAGATCAGTTTCGCCGCGAGGTTGATCAAAAGTTGACCGCGTCAGCTGGGTCGGATGCATTGACTGAGCGAGCCATGGGGATTCTCAGTTCCAGTCGGCTTGTTGAAGCACTGGATTTGTCGCGAGAGGAACCTCACATCCGGGAGCGTTATGGCAAGGATGATCCGGAGTGTTTGCCGTATTCGAATGCTGGCTATCAGGCGCATATGTCGAAGTTTCTTGCCGCGCGGCGACTTGTGGAAGCGGGGGCTCGCTGCGTCACAGTGGCGTTTGCCGACTTCGACTGGCACGGTGCTAATTTTGCAAACGGTCGTCGAGTCATTCCACTTCTGGATCAGGGACTTTCAGCGCTGGTGACCGACCTGCATGAACGAGGACTCGATAAGGACGTTTCCGTTGTGGTCTGGGGAGAATTTGGACGAACTCCCAAGATCAACACCAGTGCAGGACGTGACCATTGGCCTCGTGTGACGTTTGCGATGCTGGCTGGTGGAGGTATGAAGACGGGGCAGGTGATCGGCGAAACCAATCGTTTGGCAGAAGAACCTGTCTCCCGGCCAGTACATTACAACGATGTGACAGCCACGCTTTATCACAATCTCGGCATTGATGCTGCCAGTACGACGATTCCGGACCTGACCGGTCGACCGCAGTATATTTCGCAAACCCATGAACCCATTCGTGAACTGGTTTGAATTTGCTCCATCGCCTGAGCAACGTGCTGGTGTAAAAGTAATTACCATGAATCGAATTCATCATTTTTACCCGCGAGCAGAATAATTTTGGGCGCCTGCCGATGAAGTTACATCCAAGCGGTCCCACAAAGAGGTATCGACCGGCTGAGTGTTCGTCAGTGGAACAACGGACTCGACGCCAGTTGCTGCGGCGGATCGGCTTCGGATCGCTCGGGCTGGGACTGTCGACGCTGCTGCGAAACGACGGTCTAGGTGCCACGCCGGGCCGTCCCGCTCGCGCGAAGTCGTGCATCATGATTTTTCTCTTCGGCGGTCCCAGCCAGTTGGACACGTGGGACATGAAACCCCTGTCTCCGGTCGAGTACCGCGGCGAGTTCCAGCCCATCGCGACCTCGGCCCCCGGCGTCGAATGGTGCGAGCATTTGCCCCGCAGTGCCCGGATGGCCCACCATGTGGCCGTAGTGCGGTCGCTGTCCATGACAGGAAGAGGCATCGGCGATCACCATGCTGACACGTTCTACATCCTGACCGGCCAGAAGCCTGACCGCTCTTTCTTCCTCGAAGGGATAAACCGCAAGCCCCACACCGACGACTGGCCCTTCATCGGATCAACCGTTTCCTGGGCCCGGAGTCGGGATCAGGAATTGCCGGGCGTGGTCCAGTTGCCCGCCCTGTCAGGCGAGGTCACTAACTACATTAACCCGGGCCAGTTCAGCGGCCGCCTGGGGCCCGAGCACGAGCCTTTTCTCGTTCGGGGTGACCTCGACAAGCCTCGCGATCTTGTCGTGCCGATGTTGCAACGCCCGGTGGAGATCAACCTCGGTCGGCTCGGCAGCCGCCAGTCCTTGCTCCAGCAGATCGATTCGCGAAAATCACAGCCGCAGTTCGCGAAGAAACCGTTGGAGTCCTTTGAGCAGTACCAGCGCAAAGCGTTCAGTCTCCTGACCTCGGAGAAATCTCAGCAGGCGTTCGATATCACTCAGGAACCAGAACACGTCCGGGCTCGCTACGGAAACGACATCAACGGGCAGAGCGTGCTCCTCGCCCGGCGACTCGTTGAGGCAGGCGTGCCCTTTGTGGGCGTCCACTGGATCGGTCGGAAAGTCGGGGCCGGGCTCAGCTGGGATACGCACTCGGACAACTTCGGTCAGCTCAAGAACGTGCTGCTCCCGGCGTTTGATGCCTGCTTTGCGTCGCTGCTGGAGGATCTCTCCGATCGAGGCTTACTCGATGAGACGATTGTCCTCGTGGTGGGCGAGATGGGGCGCACACCGAAAATCGGCGACCCGCGAACTGGCGGGAAAGGACCGCCTGGCCGGGATCATTGGATTCACAGCCTGCCCGCGCTGCTGGCGGGAGGAGGGATCGCGGGAGGTCAGATCTACGGCTCGTCCGACGCGGTGGCTGCTTATCCCGCCGACCGTCCGTGCAGCCCGGAGGATCTGGCGGCGACGGTCTATCACGCGATGGGAATCACGCCTGAGGATCTGATGTGGACGGACCGCATCGGCCGCCCTCAAAGCCTGCTGGCCGAAGGCGATCCGCTCCCGTTGTTCTGATGGGGCGATTTGGCTGATCGAGACGGAATCCCTCGAATTGAGTTTCTGCGAACCGGAGTTTCCTGCATCAGGGTCTGTCAGCATGCAAGGAATTCAAAGAATGCAGAGGATTTGCCAAACAAAGACGCCTGCCCCTATGAGCCAGCTGATTCCTTTGAGCCAGACCCTTTTTTGTGATGTCTGACAAATCGCTTGCCATCGGATCCTCTCGTAGACGATAATCCGGTATGAGCGTTGAAGCATCGAGAGTTCTGAGTTGGACCGGATGAACGTGCGTGCTTCCAGGAATTAACCACCTTGGGAACAGTTGGGCGATCAGAAATCTCAAGCTTTTATTGCGCGAGTTGTTTATCACCCGCCGAATGGCCTTCAGATTGCAGTGAATCTGTCAGCCCACCTTCCCGAATCGCTGCAGTCCATTTCCCGGAACAGGCCTATGAGCCGGTCTCACGCGATTAGAGTCTTACGCAATTTTCTGCTCGCACGTTGCACGCATCATGCAGGAGGCGAACAACGTGAGCGATTTTGGGGTTCAAACCGGCAGGCTCCTCTTGGGAATTGTCCCGAAGTAACTTTCGTACGACGGACATCCTTGTCCGTCGCGACAGTTTCGACGGACAAAGAAGTCCGTCGTACAAATCGGGAAACCATTTCGGGACAATTCCCTGGTCAAGGGCTTTCAGCCCTTGGCAGGTTGATCGGGTCGGCAATCATTTTCACTTTTGTGGGAAGTTTGTCTGTCGAAATGATCTCTGCAACCGTGCAGGGGTCTCCTCCAGCTGCTGCGAAGCTGAGCGTATTTCCGGAGTCGGTGACGCTCGGTTCCCCTGAGAGTTCTGAGCAACTGATCGTGATCGCGACGGACGAAAATGGAGTGACCTCCGATGTGACGCGGCAGGTCACAGCGTCGTTCGCTCCTGAAGGCTACGCCACGATCAAGTCGCAGGGACGTGTCATTCCGCTCGAGGATGGTCAGTCAACGCTGACGCTCCGCCTGAACAACCTCTCCGTGGACGTCCCTGTCGGGGTCAACGGGATCACGAATCCACCTCCGGTTTCGTTCCGGGATCAGATCATTCCGATCCTTTCCAAGTCGGGTTGTAATTCTGGTGGATGCCACGGCAAGGCGGAGGGCCAAAATGGGTTTCGTCTGAGCGTTTTCGGTTTCGATCCGGCGGCAGATTATGACGCGATTGTCCGCGAGAGTCATGGACGTCGGCTGTTTCCCGCGTCACCGGAACGCAGTCTGTTTCTGATGAAGGCCACAGCCATTATGCCGCATGGCGGTGGACGAAAAGTGGAACCAGATTCGCGCTGGCATCATCTGATGCTGAGGTGGGTTCGCGAAGGGGCTTTCGCTGACCAGACGGCGGGAGATCCAGTTGTGCAGTTGAAGGTGTATCCGTCTGAGATCACGATGGATGCCATGGCAGAGCATCAATTGCGGGCGACTGCTGTTCATCAGAGCGGGCTTGTTCATTGTGTGACGATCGAGTCTGAGTTTCTGTCCAACAATGAAGTGATTGCGAAAGTCGATCGCGACGGGCTTGTGACGACAACTGATGTTCCCGGAGAGGCCGCAGTACTTGTTCGTTACATGGGGCATGTCGCCGTCTGTCGGATTACTCGACCTCGCAGTAAGGAAAATTATCCACGGCCATCGGAAGCAAATTTCATTGATCCGCTGGTATGGAACAAACTGGAACGACTTCACATTGCAGCCAGCCCACCGGCCGATGATTCTGCCGCGCTGCGTCGGACGTATCTGGACATCATCGGAACATTGCCGACTTCGGACGAAGCTCGGAAGTATCTCTCGGACTCGTCGCCGGAGAAACATCAGCGACTTGTTGCCGAACTTCTGGATCGCCCGGAGTACGCCGATTTCTGGGCTCAGAAATGGGCGGATATCCTGCAGATCGACAAAGACATCGTGTCACCGTCGGGGGCGATTGCAGCCACCCGGTGGATTCATTCACAGTTCCGTGACAACGTTCCCTATGACCGGCTTGTGCGCACTGTTCTGACGACACAGGGTTCGACGTTGAGTGAATCGCCAGCCGCCTTTTATCAGGTTCATGCCGATGCGGAGAAAACAGCTCGCGCCGTGAGTCAGCTTTTTCTCGGTGTCCGCATCGATTGTGCTCAGTGCCATCATCACCCGTTTGAGAAATGGGACCAGAAGGATTACTACGCACTGGCTGGTTTCTTTACGGGAATTCAGCGTGCGGCTTTACCCGGCGGGGGCATGAAGATTTCCGGACGATCGGGTGAACCACTGAAGCATCCCAGAACGCAGGAAGTGATCCCTGCGGCGGCACTCGGGGAATCACCGGCCGCGATAACCGCCGGTGGCGACCGCCGCCGTGTCTTCGCTGAGTGGGTGACAGCCAGTGACAATCCGTTCTTTGCCAGAACGATCGTCAATCGCCTTGTGGCGCACTATTTCGGTCGCGGGCTGGTTGAGCCGGTTGACGATCTTCGAGAGACCAATCCCGCATCGAACGAACCGCTCATGAAAGCACTGACCGCTCATATGATTGAGGTTCGTTATGACTTGAAGGCTTTTACAAAGACGCTGCTGAACTCTCAGGTGTATCGACTGAGTTCTGTCCCTGAGCCATCCAATGAGCTGGATGATCAGAACTATTCGCGTGCCGGGTGGAAACCCATCCCAGCCGAAGTGCTGCTCGATGCCATTTCTCAGGTGACGGAAGTTCCTGAGGAGTTCAACGGCTGGCCAAAGGGGTATCGAGCGATTCAGATTTGGGATAATAAGCTCCCCTCCCATTTTCTCGAAGTGTTTGGACGACCATCACGACAGACGGTCTGTTCCTGCGAACGTGGAACGGAATCGAGCATCGCTCAGGCACTTCATCTGATGAATTCCCGGACGACAACAGAGAAGCTGCAAAGTCGTCACGGGGTGTGTGCTCGCCTTGCCGGGTCCGAAATGAAGGATGGGGAAATCATTGAAGAACTTTTTCTGAGAACTCTCAGCCGATATCCTCGGCCTGAAGAGGTTCAGTTGATGTCGCAGGCGTTTTCCGGGGACGCGAATTCTGTGGCAAGTGGTAACGCTGACAGCCGGGCAATATCGCCGGAAGGCAGATCGCCCGCTGCTGCTCGCCAGAAAGCGATCGAAGACATTCTCTGGACACTGATGAATTCTCGGAAATTCGTATTCAATCATTAAGGTCCGGCGCATCAATAAGCGTCGGCTTTCATAGACCGACGACCGTACGACGGACTTCCAGTCCGTCGCTCGAAGTCGTGGATGTCGACGGACTGGATGTCCGTCGTACATGTCTTTTCATTGACTGAGGAGTTTGCGATGTGGCAACAGATGTTTGGTTCAGACAGTCGATTCTGTGACGGAATCAGTCGGCGGCGGATGCTTCGAATCGGGGGAACCGGGCTTCTTGGCGGTTTAGGACTCCCTGCGTTGCTGCAGCTTCAGGCGGAAGCAGCGTCCACGAGTCCAGCTCGAGCCAAAGCCTGCATTTTCTTTCAGCTGGAGGGCGGCCCCAGCCATATTGATATGTGGGATTTGAAGCCGGACGCGCCGTCAGAAATCCGAGGGCCGTTTAGTCCGATTTCGACCAATGTGCCCGGGACGCAGATCAGTCAGTTGATGCCGCTGTGTTCTCAGGTGGCTGACAAATACACGATCCTGCGATCCCACAGCCATAACGACAATGGTCATCAAACCGGGCGTCACTGGATCACAACCGGGTATCCGCCGAATTTCGCAGACGGGCAGGCTCGAGGTGTTCCATTCAATGAGCTTTATCCATCAATGGGATCGATCGTTTCGCGAGAACTCGGAAAAGGCGGCGATGTCCCACCTTATATCGAGATGCCGAATCCTCTGGGAGCGGGCGGCCCCGGATTTTATGGCGCGAAGTATGGGTCGTTTACAATCGACAATGATCCCGCTCAACCTGATTTCAGCGTTCGCAATCTGAGTGTCCCGGAGACTGTCGGGCAGAGTCGATTTCAACTGCGTCAGAAGCTGCTTGCGGGGACAGAACAGCTCTCTTCTGTGAATCAGATGGTCGCTCGTCCGAAGAGTCTGACGACCTATTACGACCAGGCAATGGAACTGATGACATCCGCGAAAGCCAGAGATGCGTTCAACATTCAGCTTGAGAGTCCGGAGCTGCGAGAAAAATACGGCTACTCGTCGATCGGACAGTGTGCATTACTTTCGAGACGTCTGGTCGAAGCGGGGGGCCGTTTTATCGCAATCGACCACGGCAGCTGGGATACACACTTTGACAATTTCACCAGCCATGAAAAGTCCTTGTGTCCACCAACAGATCGTGCCCTCAGTGCTCTGCTGACAGATCTTGATGATCGCGGAATGCTGGATGAGACGCTGGTCGTTATGATGGGAGAGATGGGGCGAACTCCACGAATCAACAATGATGCCGGTCGCGATCACTGGTCCGCCTGTCAGACCGTCATTCTTGCCGGTGGCGGAATCAAACGAGGCGTTGTTGTCGGAGCAAGCGACAAAACGGCAAGTTACCCGACCACTCAGCCGTACGGCATTAACGACCTGCTCAGAACCATCTTTTTCCTGATGGGAATTGATTCTGACAAGGTTCACCTGACGCCACTGGGACGGCCGGTACCCATTGTCAACGGGGGAAAGAAGATTGACGAAGTTCTCGTCTGAAGTGCTGGCATGATTTCCCGGGAAAGTACGACGGACTTCCAGTCCGTCGATAAAGGTTGCCGCCGACGGACTGGAAGTCCGTCGTACAAGGACAACTCAACCCCAACTTTAAAGGTTAACAAAGCACTACGATCAAATCCCGGCATTGACGCGGGACCTCAAAACATAAAACAGAGCTGTGCAGGCTCTGTGTCGCCGATCGGAATTCCTATGATCACTTGTAACCGTCTACCTGTGGTTTTCGCCTTGGTGTTGCTGCTGACAGGCTCCGCGCAGGCTCAAAAGGCACCAGCACTCGGTTATGTCTATCCGCCCGCTGTGCCCTCTGGCACGGCGACGGAAGTACAGGCCGGTGGGTACGATTTCACCTCTGATATGCAGTGGATGCTGCATGACGAACAAATCGCGTTCGAAACGAACGGCATCCCAGGGCCAGTGATTGATCAACCTCGACCTTACTGGACTGGTCCGCGACTTACAGCAGCAGCTCCGCTCGTTCCGCGCGAAGTGACAGCACGCATCATCGTTCCGCCCGGGACCCCGGAAGGACTCTTCCGGTGGCAAGTTGCCAATGCGAATGGCGCTTCAGATTGCGGAGTGTTCTACGTAGGTGGCCAGAACGAAATCATCGAGTCTCGGTCTCGCGATTTTCCACAGGTTCTATCGAGCCTTCCGGTGGCAGTCTCGGGACGAATTTCCCGTCTGACGGAGGTTGATCGTTACGAGTTTCGTTTGCCAAAGGATGGCTGGGTCACCGCTGAACTGATGGCGAGACGTCTGGGGGCAAACTTCGCAGGCGTGATCGAAGCGCGGGACTCTCGTGGTAGATTACTGGCCGACCATGCAGATACTCAAGGAATGGACGGTCGCATAACCTTTCCAGCCACTGCCAACGAAGTCTACACGATCAGCGTCAGAGACGCCGATTTTGCTGGCGATCGTTCTTACGTCTACCGCCTTGCCATCACCACCCAGCCTCAGGTCATCTTTACACTTCCCTCGTCGGTCACGCGAGGAATTGCCCAAAACGTAACATTTTGGGGAACTGGAATCGCTGCGACAGCAGAGCCTGACGAGTCATCAGGCAGCGGAAACGAAGCGAGAATGAATGGCTCAGAGAGCCAGCTTGGCAGAGTCACCCGAAACGTGACGGTGCCGGCCGATTTTTCGGGGAACGTATTTTCATTTGCTCTCGAGACGTCCGGTGGAGTTGTGACGGTGCCCCTGCCAGTCACTTCATTGCCGGAATTAACGCTGGTCGATGACATTCTGAAGGATGCTTCCGGAACGGTTTTTCCTGAAGTCACCGACAATACCCCACTTGCAGGCGATGCAGGAGCGTCTGATTCGACATCAGGCAGTCAGATTGGAAAAACCTGGAGCCTGACAGCAGCAGGAGCGGTCACGGCGTTCATGTCACCGGAACTTGAAGAACACCGATTTCAATGGTCGGTTGAGAAGGATCAGTTCTGGAAACTGGCCGCTCAGTCGCGAGCAATTGGTGGATCACTTGATATGGCGATGACGATCCTGTCTCCATCTGGACAGACGATTGCGGACGTTGACGATGTCAGCGCAATGACAGATTCAACTCACGAATTTCGAGCTACTGAAGCTGGTTTGCATACCGTCGTCATTCGGTGCGTCACGACACGTTCTGGGCGTGCCGGGGAGCGCTACCGGTTACAACTGCTGCGACCCGAACCGGATTTTTCTCTGACGATTCCTCCGTTCGTCAATGTTCCGTCCGCTGGTAAGGCGGAAATGCCGGTTCAGGTCGTCCGTTCCGGGGGGTTTGACGGCGAGATCGCTCTCGAACTCGTCGGACTGCCGGAAGGGGTTTCCGTTGATGGTGTTGCGGTGATTGCTGCTGGCGCCGCAGAAGTGAAGCTGCCACTGAATGCCGCAGCCGATGCAGCAGTCATTGCCGCGCACGTTAAAGTTCTGGGCCGAGCGAAGATTGCCGATCAGGAAGTTACACGGATTGCGTCCGCTGTTACAGCAGGAAACCTGGCACCTCGGGTGCCGGAAGAAGCTCGGACATCACGAACCCTGGTTGCCATGACGATGTCGCCGCCGATTGAGGTTCAGATTGTTGATCGAGAGACCCAGAACGAAGTGCCCCGAGGAACGAGTTTTCCCGCTGATATCGCTGTTGTACGAAACGCACCGTTCGCAGGTCCCATTCGTCTTGAAATTTCGAGCAATCAGGGTCGTTATCGTGCTGGTATGCGTAGTGCAATCGTCATCGTTCCGCCCGGAGAAACGAAAACTCATTTCCCCTGCTTCGTGCCGGAATGGGCAGCCACTGATGTGACGCAACGCGTGATGATTCACGGGGTTGCGGAAGTTCCGGATCCGAAAGGAACCCCGAGGCAACTGCTAAAAGCCGGTGGTTCCAGGATCACGATGATTATGGAGGGAGCTCTGCTGAAGCTTTCTGTGGAAAAGTCCGACTTCGTGGTTCAGGCTGGCGAAACCACTGAGATCCAGTTTCGTCTGCAGCGGTCTCCGAAACTTCCGCTTTCAACGACGGTGCAGATTGAAGTCCCGGAGGAAGTCAATGGACTGCTGACGGCCACTCCGGTCACGCTCACAGCAGACCAGACTCAGGGAGTTCTGCATCTGAATTCGAAACTGGATGAACGCCTCAGTGGTCCGTGGAAGCTTCGTCTGAGCGCCCAGTCACTTCAACAGGATCGCTGGCCGGTGATTTCGGTGGCAGAGATTGATTTGGAATTCACGGTTCCGCAGCAGTCCGCAGCACCCAAACTAAAGTAGAACGTCGTCTTTATCATTTCACAGATGGCGATGTCGAATTCACGCCGTCCGTGTCCGACGGCAAGTCGTTCCGATAGCCACGGTCAGTTCGCCGGAGAGATGGGAGAGAGCTTCGATCCGTGGCTCATCGAGGCCAGCCAGTATCGCGACACGAATGACACGCATGGCGCGTTTCCCGAGTATGAATTTCAGCGGCAGCGCGGCAGGACGACTCCGGAGAACTATCGCTATGAGGCTCCACGATTGGAACTGGCTCAGGGAGTCCTGCGGGACCAGTTCGAAGCCCGGCGGTCGCTGTTGACATCGATCGAAGCGCAACGACGGTCGCTCGACGCCGGGGCGACCATGTCCGACTATGATCGGCATCGGCAAACGGCGGTGTCGATGCTTCTCGAAGGGCGGGTGCAGAAGGCTCTCGACGTACATGCCGCTGATGATCGCCTGCTTGATGACGTGCTGATCGTAATGGCGGGCGAGTTCGGTCGGACTCCTAAAGTGTTTACATTCCCCGGAGCCGAGACCAAACTCCCTGGGCGCGACCATTGGGGCGCGGTGCAAACCGTATTCTTTGCTGGCGGTGGCGTACGTGGCGGCACTGTGGTCGGCGAATCGGACGCGATTGGCGGTTACCCGAAGTCTGATCCACAGACTCCCGAAAACATGGCGGCCACAATTGTACGAGGCGCTTGGTCTGCCGCGAACCCTGGTCTGGAAAGATAAACTGGACCGGCCCCATCAGGTTTACCACGGCGACCCGATTCCCGGTCTGACGTGAACGAAACCATAACGTATTCTGGAATGTTTGCTGCTGCGGTTCGAGACTATCAGCGGAAGCCGATACCATATCCGTGCTGAGTAACCTGATCCGTGCTGAGTAACATGATCCGTGCTGAGTAACATGATTCGTGCTGAGTAACATGATTCGAAGAGGAGGACACTCCATGCACATAATATTCAGAGTCTGGACCGCGCTCGCGGTGGGGCTCGTCGCATGGTCGCCATTGTCCGCTCAGGAAGACGTTTACGACTGGAGGCAGGGCCGAGAACTGCATCCGGGAATTCGCTGTGTTCGTGTCGAAGCGAATCAGCCGCGAAAAATGGTGGTCCAAGGGGCGCGCATTGATGCCTGGATGCCCGACATGCGGTTGCGGACCTCGCCGCGGCGGGCAGAGTGGATCGAGGGGAAGTTTGAGACCGATCGACAGACGACCCGCGATTTCCTCCGGCAGTCACGATCCGAGGGACGCAATATGGTACTGGCCGTCAATGCCGACGCCTTCTCGCCGTGGCCCGCACCTTACAATCAGAGCACGCCGACCGATCTGCTGGGGCTGGCGGTTTCTGACGGCACTGCGGTCTCGCACGGAGTCGGCACGCCTTCACTACTGGAACTGAAATCTGGAGCGATGCAAATTGCCGCGACAACTCCCGACACGAACATCACCAACGTACGGCTGGCCGTGAGTGGATTCGCGCTCTGCCTGGACAATGGCCTGCCGATTGAAGGCGGCAATGATCTCCATCCTCGGACCGGACTGGGGCTGAGCGCGGATCAGCGTTACCTTGTGCTCGTTACGATCGACGGGCGACAACCCAGCAGCCACGGCGCGACCACTCAGGAACTCGGCACGTGGTTGAAACATTTCGGAGCGCATCGCGGGATCAATATGGACGGCGGTGGCTCCACTTCGCTGGCCTGGTGGGATGCCAACTCCGGCAAGGACGATCAGTGTCAACTTCTCAATCGTCCGGTTGGAAACGGAGCGAACCTCGAAAAGCTTCCCGAGTTGCTCTTTTCTCCCTCCGAGCGAGCCAACGGCAACAATCTGGGTGTGGTCGTTGATACTCCGCGAACCACACACGACGCCGATCTCTATCTGTTCGTGGACGACCATTGGATCGAGACGCAGCATGGGGTGACGCGAGTCTGCAACCAGGCCCAGCCGCTCGATCAACCCATCATCGCGCCGGATGATCCGAAGACGGAGGCCGATTGCGCCTGGGGCAACGTGATTCGCGAAGCGGATGGTAAGTTTCGCTTGTGGTACTGCACGATGACGATGGGGCACAACGCCGCCGGTCCCCACGAGATGGCCGCCGCAGGTGTCTGGGGACGCGGCGACGATTTCACTTTTCGTCCCCGTTCGGATGCTGATCGCCCGGATGTCGAATCGATGCTCGGCAAGTGCGCCGAGTCGGACGACGGGATCATGTGGCGGAAACCGAAAGTCGGATTGATCGCGTATCGCGGTAACAAGGACAACAACGTGATCCTGACTGGCCAGCGGGCCTCGGAGCAGACTCAGGGAGCACTCACCAACTTTGACGGCTACACGATTCTGCGTGACGACCGCGAACCCAACTCCGATCGCCGCTATAAGATGATCGCCCATTGGGAGTCGGTCCATTATTGGGACAATCACGCCGTCAGCGGTTCGCTTGCCCGTCCCCAGGAGATGATGGAACAGTATGCCGCTGCGCGGGGCGAATACATCACGTACAGTCCCGACGGATTGCGCTGGGAACAACCTCTGGAACGGCTGGAGACTCTTCCGAGCGGCGGCGGCGATCGACTTCTGGTCGTCCCCGATCACCGGAACAATCGCTGGATGGCGTATGTTCGGGCCGGCGGGTGGTCGTATCCGGCGTTCAGTTACAGCGACGACCTGCGGCAGTGGTCTCTCGCGGAACCTGCTCGACGGATCACACCAGAACTCGTTAACGCGCCGGCTGTCGAGTGCATGATTCCGTTCAACTACGGCAATCAGGATCTGGGCTTTCCGTGCGGGATGGACAAGCCGAAGGGGCAGTTCACGGTGATGCTGGCCTCCCGCCATGATCGAGGAGAATGGAGCCCGATCGACCGGACGAGCGGGTTCATCGCCTCCGGCCCGCCCGGCAGCTACTACGCTACCGGCGCCGTCCCTCTGCATAACGAGCCGTTCCTTGTTGGCGATGAGATGCTGATTTTCTTCAACGCATTCTCCCGGAATCAACAGACGCCATGTCCGCAGGGTTCACGGTCGATCGGTGTGGCGAAACTGCGCCGCGACGCGTTCGTCGGAGTGCAGTCGGCGGACAAGGATGCCGTTGGACAACTGACGACGAGGCCGCTGCCTGTCCGTGGTGCGCAGCTCCTGCTGAACGTCGAGCAGCGTGCCACTGCGGGCGAAGCGGCGGGAGAAGTGACGGTTGCCTTACTCGATGAACAGGGAACGGAGCTGCCCGGCTTTGGCTTTGCCGACTCCATTCCGCTCATCACCGATGCGATCCGAGCACCCATCCGATGGAAGACTCACGCAGACCTCTCCTCACTCCGCGACGAAACGGTCCGCATCGCTCTGAGACTGCGAGGACCGGCGATCGTGTATGCCCTCGCGATTCATGAAAATCTCCGCTGAAGCAATAGGGGCTCATCAAACATGAAGAAGTTTCTAATTAAATATTATGCTGCTGCCACTAAGGAACAGTCCCGAGATAGTTCCCCGATTTGTACGACGGACATCCTTGTCCGTCGCGACAGTTTCGACGGACAAGGAAGTCCGTCGTACGAAAGTTATTTCGGGACAATTCCTAACTCGCGCCGATTCATGAAGGGACCGCACGTGCGAAGTATATTGATTCTCTGTTTCGCTTTGACTGCGAATTTCTGCGGTGCAAACCTCGGCTCGGCTGAAGAACCCTGGTGGCAGTTGCTCGGCCCAGCCGGCAATGGTCATGTGGACACGGCGGACTTGCCGGTCCAATGGACGGATCGCGAGAACGTCGCGTGGAAGACAGCGATCCACGATCGCGGCTGGTCCTCGCCAGTGATCCACGGCGATCAGATCTGGCTGACGACGGCGACAACTGACGGGCACAAGCTGTACGCCGTCTGTGTCGATAAGAATACCGGGCGCGTTCTGCATGACCGGCATGTCTTCGACGTCGCGGAGCCGCAGAAGATCAGCGACGAGAACTCCTATGCCACGCCCACGCCGGTCATCGAGCAAGATCACGTTTTCGTCCACTTCGGCACTTATGGGACAGCCTGCCTCGACACGCAGACGAGTGAAACGATCTGGTCGCGTCGGGATCTGAATTGCGACCACGAGGCCAACGCGGGACCGGCCAGTTCACCGACCATCATCGCTGGCCATCTGGTCGTCCATGTGGATGGCCGCGACGTTCAGTACATCATCGCACTCGACAAAGCGACGGGTGAAACCGTCTGGAAAACGTCCCGGTCCTACGACTACTCGACGGTTCCCGTCAATCAACGCAAGGCTTACAGTATGCCCGGCATCGCTCCTCGAGGCGACGGGATTCAGTTGGTCAGTGCGGTCGGGCAGGGTGTGTATGCGTATGACGTCTCAGGCCGCGAACTGTGGCGCGTCCGCCATAAGGGCTGGTCGATTGCTCCGCGGCCCGTGGCCGGACATGGTCTCGTGTTCGCCATCGTCGATCACGATCACCCGGAGCTGTGGGCCATTCGTCACGACGGCAGTGGCGACGTCACGGAAAGCCATGTCGCCTGGAAAGAGACGCGCAGCATGCCGGCTCGGTGTACGCCGTTGCTTGTCGATGACCTGCTGTACGTCGTGAACCGCGCGGGCCTCGTCACTTGCCTGGAGGCGAAGTCGGGAACGCTCGTCTGGAAGGAACGTCTTGACGGACAGTATTCAGCCACGCCCATCTTTGCGAAGGATCGCATTTATCTGTTCGACGAAGATGCGAGCTGCACGATCCTCCGTCCCGGCCGAAAATTCGATGTTCTGGCAGTGAATTCGCTGGCCAGACAGCCAGTACGGGCCACCCCTGCTGTCGATGAGAACTCGCTGATTGTCCGCACCGCCGACTCGCTCTATCGAATCGAAGCGGCCGCCGCAGACCCGCGTCAGAATTCGACAAATTCTGACGATTAAACACATCGACGCCGACAAGAACATCACCAGGACGCTGCCGGCGACGGCGTTCGGTGCCTGGAAGAAAAGCGACATCGAGCCGCGCACCGGTTTCGTGGAACACCGTGTTTGTTTGATTCAACCGCTGCCGCTTAGGCGACCGGCAAGATAAAACTCACCATCCGCGATTTGTACGACGGACATCCAGTCCGTCGATCAGACCCATGCGACGGACTGGAAGTCCGTCGTACGGTTATATTCATTTCTGCCGGTCGCCTTAAAACTTCAGAGGAAGTGAAATGACAAAGCCAACACGTCTGTCAGGCGAGCGGCAGATGAACTCTTACCATACGACGGACTTCCAGGTCCGTCGAAAGTCACGACGGACAAAGATGTCTGTCGTACGGCAGGTAAATCCGCATCTGCCGCTCGCCCTAACGATGCTCGTGTTGTCACTGTGGGGCACGTCGGCCATGGCGCAGACGGAGGTGCGCCCGTATCCTGATCCGGGGCATCGTAGGCTGGGAGTTTATGGTGGCGGAGATGATCGCCATTTCGACTACCACCTAGGCAAGCTCAGCTTGGGCGACACGTTTCCCGAGAAGGCCGCGTGGTGGGGCGGAGTGCAGGCGAGCCGCGCGGGGCAAGATGACGCACATCGCCATGACGTGTTGATTGTTTACTGCGGAGAACGGGACGCGGACCTAGAGACGTGTAAGGGTCGTCTCGATGCATGGCTGGCGGCGGAGAAGGATTGCCCGACCTATCCGGAGTTGATTGCGGCCATTTGCCTCGGCGAAGAAAACACCGGCGGCCGTGTCGAGGTGCTCGAAGGCCTGGCTCGGTATGTCCGCGAGAAGTATGGCGTCCCCGTATTCCAATGGTACACCGACCCGTTTCCGCCCGATCTAAACCTCACCGCCGATGGCTGGATCTGGGATTCGTACGGTTGGGACCGAGTCGGGTTTCGCAAGCATCTGATGAAGTTCGTGGCCCTTGGGAAACCGGCGATCTGCGTCCCGTGGGCGACCGATCCGCACTGGCCGCAGTGGACGCAGTATCCGACGACG
>Ga0209553_1000498_pt1 | contig 20535 bp, 19 predicted proteins | sample LauGreFBDMM110DN_2_FD_188217 | JGI IMG/M metagenome (GOLD analysis project Ga0209553, IMG submission 188217) | Freshwater lake microbial communities from Lake Michigan, USA - Fa13.BD.MM110.DN (SPAdes) (version 2) | ecosystem: Environmental > Aquatic > Freshwater > Lake | place: Lake Michigan...
CGTCGACCAAGCTAATATTCTCGCCACGCACGATGTGACCAAAGAACTGCGTTAGCACGCGCGAGCTTCCCTCCTTGGGGGTGTGGATGGAGTCGAGCCCAGCACCGATCCAGTTGAACGGGCGGAAGAGGGTGAAGTTCAGTCCCTGCTCCATCCCGTAGCCCCAGATCACTCGGTCCATCAGCTGCTTTGCGCACGAGTAAATCCAGCGCGGCTTGTTGATTGGGCCACAGATCAGCTCAGAGTTTTCTGGATCAAACTCGTCGTCGTGGCACATACCGTAGACCTCCGAGGTGGAGGGAAAGATGAGGTGCTTTTTGTACTTCACCGCCGCACGCACGATGGGCAGGTTGGCCTCGAAGTCGAGCTCGAACACACGCAGCGGCTCCTTGACGTAGGTGGAGGGCGTGGCAATGGCAACCAGCGGCAGGATCACGTCGCACTTTTTGATGTGGTACTCCATCCACTCCTTGTTGAGCGTGATGTCGCCCTCAAAGAAGTGAAAGCGTGGTTGATCCAGGAGGTCGGTGATGCGATCGGTATTCATGTCCATACCGTAAACATCCCAGTCCGTTGTGGCCAGGATGCGATTGGACAGGTGGTGCCCAATAAAACCATTTACGCCAAGGATTAGAACCTTCTTCATTGCGGTGTCCTTAAGTGAGTGTGCTGTCAGCGCCTCTGCGGCGTCGATTATGGATCGGGTCAGCATCTGCGGCTCGCGCCGAGCAGGCGCATTGTATAACTAACTGGCTAGCGTTTGAAGGGGTTGCTGTCGTTTAGCTCGTCCACGTACTGAATGATTCCCCCCGTCTCGCGCTGCAAGAAATCCTCCACCGCCCGCGAGAATTGCGGATGCGCTAGCCAGTGCGCGGACCAGGTCGTGACCGGCAGAAATCCACGGGCAAGCTTGTGCTCGCCCTGCGCGCCACCCTCGAACGTGGTGATGCCGTGCTCGATGCAGAACTCGATGGCCTGGTAGTAGCAGGCCTCGAAGTGCAGGCCGGAGTGGTATTCGAGCGTGCCCCACGACCGTCCGTATAGGGCCTCGTGGTTATATAGGTTGAGCGCACTGGCAATCTGTTTGCCCTGGTCTGACGCAATAACGAGCAGAATATTTTCGGGCATGGTGGCGCCGATCTGCTTAAAGAAATTTAAATTTAAGGGGGGCGGGGAGTTGTACTGGGCGTGGGTGCGGGTGTAGCACTCATAGAAAAAATCCCACTGCGCGCCAGTAACCTCTGGTCCGCAGATGCGCTCGAGGTGGATACCGGCGTCCGCCACTTTGCGCCGCTCATGCTTAATTTTTTTGCGCTTGTCCTGGCGCAAGCTTAAGAGGTAGTCGTCGAAATTGGTGTACCCGGGATTCTTCCAGTGGAACTGCACCCCGCGTCGCAGCATCATGCCCTCGTTTTGTAACTCTTGTGCCTGACCTTTGTCCGGGAAGAGGTAGTGCAGGGAGGACGCCTTGAGTGTCTGTACCATGCCTAAGGCGGCACGAGTGAGCTCTGCCCGAGCCTCTGGGGTGCTGGCCAAGAGTCGCGCTCCCGTGATGGGGGTGTAGGGCACGGCACACAAGAGCTTGGGGTAGTAGTCGAACCCGTTCTGCTGGTAGGCCTCGGCCCACGCCCAGTCAAAGACGAACTCGCCGTAGGAGTGGTGCTTGCGGTACATGGGCATGGCGCCCACGAGGTCGTTGCCCTGCCATGCCGTGAGAAACTTGACCTCCCACCCGGTGCGCAGGGTGGTGCAACCACTCTCCTGCAGGGCCAACAAAAAGGCGTGGCTGAGGAATGGATTTTCCCCTGCAAGGGCCTCCCACTCGGCCTTGGGTAGGTCCGCCAGGGACTCCGTTATTCTTATGTCCATGGCGTTCGTCATTAAAGGTCGCGCTGCCACACCAGGGTGCGGTTGTTGCTGGGCATAGCCACATCCTGCAACAGTCTTAGCCCATGTGTTTTGGCGAGCTGATCGATGACCTCGAAGTCGCGTATGCCGCTTTCGGGGTTGCGTGACTTGAGCCACACATCGAAGCGCGCATTGCTCTCCGAGGTAAAATTTTTGTGATAGTTGAATGGACCGTACAGGCACAGGATGCCGCCCGCACTCAAGGTGCGTGCGATACCCGCAAACATCCGCTCGACCTCTGGCTCCGAGACGATGTGCACCGTGTTGGCATTGAATACAGCGTCAACCACGCCAGCAGGCCAGTGGGCATCGGTAACGTCCAGGGCTACCGGGGGCAGCACGTTGGGCAGGGCGGCCTCGTCTAGCCAGGCACGGATGCCTGCGTGGTTGTGTGGCAGCTCGCTGGTCTGCCAAGTCAGGTGCGGCAGCGCCCGCCCAAAGTGGACAGCGTGCTGACCGGTTCCGCTGGCGATCTCGAGCACATGGTGCTGGCGAGAAAGTACGTCTTGCAGGACCTCTAGTATGGCCGATTGGTTTTTTTCGCAGGCCTCGGAGTAGGGTTTCATGATGACTGGGGTTCGATGCGGTGAGTGTCGTGCTGGAGTGTGAGCAGACGCTCGCTCATGGCGGGTGCCCACCCTGATTTATGCGGACAGCTTTAGCGCGGTCTCCGCGAGCCGCTTGCCGAGTGCCATGCACAAGCGCTTCTCGGCTTCGCTAACGGGGCGGTCGTTGGCCATGCCGGCGAAGTGGCTGGCACCGTAGGGCGTGCCGCCCTCTTGGGTTGTGCCGAGCTCGGGCTCCGAGTAGGGCAGGCCGACGATGATCATGCCGTGATGCATGAGGGGGATGAGCATTGACAGCAAGGTGCTCTCCTGCCCGCCGTGTATGGACCCGGTCGAGGTGAAGACGGCGGCAGGCTTGCCGACTAAGGCGTTTTGCATCCACAGCGATGCCGTGCCGTCCCAGAAGTACTTCATCGGGGCGGCCATGTTGCCAAAGCGAGTCGGGCTACCAACAGCGATGCCTGCGCACTCCTCGAGGTCGTGTAGCTCGGCGTAGGGTGCACCCTTGTCTGGCACAACGGGCTCGGTCGCCTCACACACCGCGGAGACATGGGGTACGGTACGCAGTCGTGCCCGCATGCCGCCCACTTGGTCCACGCCCCGGGCCATTAGCTGGGCCAGCTGTCGCACCGAGCCCCCGTGGCTGTAGTACAGAATAAGGATTTCTTTGTGTGTGGTCATGGGCGCGTTGTGCCTGGATATCTTAGTATTATTTTGTATTTATATACAATGTAATAAGTTTATATATTAATGTAATACTTTAATAAAAAAGATAACTGTTTTATTAAGTTTTTGGCCGTTAGGACAAGGTCGATTGTACAAGCCTAGCGATATCTTGTAACGGCACCTGCTGTGCCGCCTCGTCGCGTCGCCCCTTGTACTCGACCATGGGCGGGTCTTGAATCAGGCCGCGCTCGCCGATGACTACCCGGTACGGGATGCCGATGAGGTCCAGATCCGCGAACATGGCCCCCGGGCGCTCGTTACGGTCGTCTAACAGCACCTCGACGTCTGCTGCGATAAGCTCGGCATAGAGCTGCTCCGTCGCTGTGCGTACGGCCTCGCTCTTGTTCATCCCGATGGGGGCCAGCGCCACCTGGAAGGGTGCGACGGACGGGGGCAGAGTAATCCCTCCCTCGTCGTGGTTCTGCTCAATTGCCGCGGCGACGATGCGGGACACGCCGACCCCGTAACAGCCCATCTCCATGAACTGGGGCTTGCCGCTCTCGTCCAAGAAGGTGGCATTCAGCGCCTCGGAGTACTTGGTGCGGAGCTGGAAGATGTGGCCGACCTCTATGCCACGACAGAGCTCGAGCGAGCCCATGCCGTCTGGGCTTAAGTCGCCAGACACCACGTTGCGTAAGTCGTGCACGCTGTCATCGTCCAGACTAAAGTCGCGCTCGATGTTGACGTGGGTGTAGTGAAAGCCGTCATCGTTGGCCCCGCAGACAAAGTCACTCATGGCGGCGACGGTGCGATCGGCAAGCACCCTCGCGACGGCCTTAACCGGGCCAATGTAGCCGGCACGGCAGCCCATGTGCCGATGGATCTCCTCGTCACTGGCGAAACGAAACTCGCCGAGCACCTTGGCGGCCTTGATCTCGTTGAGCGTGTGGTCCCCGCGCAGTAGCAGTAGGAGGAGGTTGCCGCCGCCGTCGATCACGGCGATGGTCTTGAGTACCTGCTGCTGGGTGACCTTCAAGAAGGAGGCGATGTCGGCGATCGTTTTTTGTCCGGGGGTGACTATCTTTTCTAGTGCCTTATCGGCACCCGCGCGCATCGTGGTGGGTGCGACTGCCTCGGCCAGCTCCACATTCGCTGCGTAGTCTGAGGTGGGGCAGAAGGCTAGTGCGTCCTCGCCGGAGTCGGCCAGCACGTGGAACTCGTGCGAGCCGCTGCCACCGATGGCGCCGGTGTCTGCCGCAACCGCCCGAAACTGGAGGCCTAAGCGCGTGAAAATGCGGGTGTAGGTGCCGTACATCCTGCGGTAGGTCTCCTCCAGGCATTCGAAGTTAGCGTGGAAGGAGTACGCGTCCTTCATGACAAACTCGCGCGCACGCATGACCCCAAAGCGGGGTCTGACCTCGTCCCGGAACTTGGTCTGTATCTGGTAGAAGTTAACCGGCAGCTGACGGTAGCTCTTTATTTCGCGGCGTGCGATGTCCGTGACCACCTCCTCGTGGGTCGGACCAAAACAAAAGGCGTGATCGTGGCGGTCTTGTATCTTAAGCATCTGTGGGCCAAACACCTCCCAGCGTCCGGTTTCTTGCCAGAGCTCTGCAGGCTGTATGGCGGGCATCAGTAGCTCGATGGCACCCCCGCGATTCATCTCCTCCCGCACCACGGCCTCCACCTTGCGCAGCACACGCAGACCCAGTGGCATCCAGGTGTACAGGCCGCTGGCCAGCTTCTTGATGAAGCCGGCACGCAGCATGAGGCGGTGACTGACCAGCTCGGCTTCGGAGGGGGCCTCTTTCTGGGTCGAAATAAAAAATTGTGAGGCGCGCATGGCGGTGTGTTTGCCCGGTCAAATTATCAAGGTGTCAATTTTACAGCGAACAAAGTTAGGCATGTTGATCGATTGTGATGAGATTGCTTTCAATATCAGGTGAAATGTGAAAAAATCCACCATATCAAATTACGTAAAGCGGGTGACGAAGATGATTGATCGGGATGGGTATCGCCCCAACGTCGGCATCATCCTGTCTAACGCCAAGAACCAGGTGTTCTGGGGTAAGCGCATCAGGCAGCACGCGTGGCAGTTCCCGCAGGGGGGTATTCAGCACGGTGAGACGCCAGAGGAGGCGATGTACCGTGAGCTGCACGAGGAGGTTGGTCTGCGGTCATGCCACGTTCGGATACTGGGACGCACGCGCGAGTGGATACGCTACGAGGTACCACAGCACTGGGTGAGGCGCGACGGGTGCAGCAGCTACAAGGGGCAGAAGCAGATATGGTTCTTGCTGCGGCTGGTTGGGCGTGACTGCGATGTCTGCTTGCGGGCCTCCGGGCAACCTGAGTTCGACGCCTGGCGTTGGAACAACTACTGGGTCGAGATGGAGGGCGTGATCGAGTTCAAGCGGGACGTCTACCGCTCGGCTTTAAATGAATTGGTGCGCTACCTGCCGGGGACCCACCATCACCCCGAGCCAGATGGCACCAAGGCGCACCCTCTGGTTGTGCCTGGCGAGAACACGTAGCGTTTGGCGCGACTCTTGGCCCCCGTCATCCAGTTACGCGTCACCCACGCGCATAGTCGATTAAAATAATTCTTTGACCCACCAGCCTCGCTGTAGTTTTAGACGGCGCCCGCAACCAGGAAGACACATGCGCCACTTTAAATTTTCTTTTCTGATCGCACTGCTTGGCTTAGGGCTCGCAGCATGCTGGGGTTACAGTCACGGCGGACTCGTGACCGCGTTTGAGTCACTCGGGGTCGCCGCGATCCTGTGCGTGATGGAGGTGTCACTTTCTTTCGACAACGCAGTCGTCAACGCTTCCGTGCTAAGGGGCTGGAGCAGGTTCTGGCAGGACACCTTCCTGACCATCGGGATGCTGATCGCGGTGTTCGGTATGCGATTACTGTTCCCTTTGATGATCGTTGCCCTGGCCGCCGACATCAATCTGCTCGAGGTCTGGCGCATGGGGCTCGAGCACTCGGATCAGTACGCGCTTCACCTAACCAGCCACCACGCCGAGATCGCGGCGTTTGGCGGAATCTTTTTGCTCTTGGTGTTCCTTAACTTCCTGCTGGATGAAAAAAAAGAGCTGCACTGGTTGGGTCACGTGGAAGAGAAGATTGCCAAGTGGGGCACGGTGGGGTCGATTCCCGTGATGGTTGCGTTAGGCACATTGCTTACCAGCCTGTCCATGGTCGCAGAGGGACGACAACTGACGGTTTTGGTTGCCGGACTGTGGGGGATGTTGTCCTACATTGCGATTGACGTGACCAGCAACTTCTTGGAGCGCGAGCAGGGTACCTCGGAGGTGGGTGACGTGATCAAGCGCGGCGGGGTGAGTGGCTTTATCTATCTCGAGATGCTGGACGCGTCCTTTTCTTTCGATGGTGTGATCGGGTCCTTTGCCATCACCAAGGACATCGTCATTATCATGATCGGCCTAGGGGTTGGTGCGATGTTCGTGCGCTCGATGACGGTCTTCATGGTGCGCAAGGAAACGCTGAGTACTTACGTGTACCTTGAGCACGGCGCACACTACGCGATCGGAATCCTGGCGGTCATCATGTTGGCCAGCATGAGGTTCCATATTCCTGAAGTGTTCACGGGGCTGGTGGGCATCGCCTTCATTGCCGCCGCCTTATTCTCCTCCCTCAGGCACCGCACGCCACACTTAAGGGCTAGTGGTGATTGAGGGCGGCACGCCTAGTGCTTGCCGGTGCTACCAAAGCCGTCACTGCCGCGCTGGCTCTGGGTGAACTGCTCTACAACGTTGAACTGTACCTGCAGTACCGGTACCACCACAAGCTGTGCTATCCGCTCCATGGGGGCCAGCGTGAACGGCTGCTGCCCACGATTCCAGATGGAGATCAGTATCTGTCCCTGGTAGTCCGAGTCAATCAATCCCACCAAGTTGCCCAGCACGATGCCGTGCTTGTGGCCGAGCCCTGAGCGCGGCAGAATTATCGCGGCGTACGAGGGGTCGGCCAGGTGAATTGCTATGCCGCTCGGGATGAGGTCACACTGGCCGGGCTGAATGATCATGCTCTGGTCAATGCACGCGCGCAAGTCTATGCCCGCAGACCCCGGGGTGGAGTAGGCGGGCGGGTGCTCGTGTAGGCGCGGATCTAATATTTTAATGTCCACAGTTTTACTCATGGTGTACAACCTCGCTGGTAAAGTTGAACGGCGTGTTGCAGTAAGGCCCTCGCTGCCGTGAGCTTGGTCGAGCGCGGCAGGACGTGTTCGCCCGCGTCGTCAAACAGGGTCAGCTCGGTGCTGTCCGAGCCGATCGCGTCTTGCGCCAAGTTGGCGGCAATCAGGGGAATATTTTTTGTCTTGCGCTTCTCGGTGGCGTGCGCCTTCAGGTCGTGACTCTCGGCCGCAAAGCCCACACAGAATAGGGGTGTCGGGAGTGACGCGACGTACCCCAAGATGTCTGGGTTGGGTGTGAGTGTTAGGGTGAGCTCGTCCTTGCTCTTCTTGAGCTTCTGCAAACTCGGCTGGGTCGCACGGTAGTCGGCTACGGCAGCGACCCCGACAAAGATGTTGACCCCGGCAAGGTTCGCTTTGACCGCTGCAAACATCTCCTCGGCACTCGTGACGTTGACGAGCTTCGCACCCTTTGGGGGTGCGAGGGTGGTGGGGCCAGACACGATGGTGACGCTCGCGCCGAGTTCAAGCGCTGCCTGGGCTACGGCGTAGCCCATCTTGCCGGAGCTGCGGTTAGTGATGCCGCGTACCGGATCGATCGCCTCGTAGGTGGGCCCCGCAGTCAGCAGAAGCTTGACCCCAGCGAGCGACTTCGGTTGCAAAAAGTTAAGCAGTGCGTTCGCAAGCTCCGCAGTTTCCTGCATGCGCCCCATCCCCTCCTCGCCACAGGCCTGTCTGCCGGTGACGGGACCCAAGATGGTCACGCCGTCCAAAACGAGCTGCTGGAGGTTGCGCTGCGTTGCCGGGTGCTCCCACATGTGACGGTTCATGGCGGGCGCGACGAGGAGTGGACAGTCTCTGGCCAGGCAAAGGCTGGACAGGAGGTCGTCAGCCAGGCCGTGCGCTAGCTTGGCGATGAAGTCCGCGGTGGCCGGTGCAATCAAGATCGCATCAGCGGCGCGGCTCAAACTTATGTGTGCCATATGGTCACCCGGCTCCTCGTCCCACTGGTGGGTTAGCACCGGGCGTCCGGACAGGGCCTGCATGGTTAAAGGCGTGATGAACTCGCACGCCGCCTCGGTCATCGCGACCTGCACGGTCAGGCCGTGCGTGATGAGTAGGCGCGTGAGCTCGGCGCCCTTGTAGGCGGCAACCCCACCCGTGAGACCTAGAACGACATGCTTGGTTGTAATTCTTTCCATCATGCTGCGCATCTTAGCAAATAACCGCCCCACTTGACCAAAGAATCACGCGGCGTGGTTGCGGGGCTGGCTAAAAATATAGACCGTGTTGGTGGTGGATGGGCTGAATACGCTCCCAAAATTTCAGGCATTGGGTTAAGCTTGCGCCCCTAAATTAATCACTCAAGACAGACACACACGCTATGGCTCAATATGTTTTTACCATGAACCGCGTGGGCAAGATCGTCCCGCCCAAGCGTCAGATCATCAAGGACATCTCGCTGAGTTTTTTTCCGGGCGCTAAGATCGGCCTCCTCGGACTGAACGGCTCGGGAAAGTCCACCGTACTAAAAATTATGGCAGGGGTCGACAGGGACTACGAGGGCGAAGCTACCCCGATGCCGAACCTAAACATTGGCTACCTGGCGCAGGAGCCCGAGCTCGATCCCAACCAGACCGTGCGCCAAGCGGTGCAGGACGGTCTGGGTGAGGTGTTCAGTGCCCAGAAAAAATTAGACGACGTGTATGCGGCGTACGCCGAACCCGACGCAGATTTTGATGCCCTGGCCGCAGAGCAGGCGCGGCTGGAGGCTGTCATCGCCGCCGGTGACGGGAGCGCCGAGCAGCAGATGGAGGTTGCCGCAGACGCCCTGCGCCTACCCGAGTGGGATGCGCTCATCAAGAACCTGTCCGGCGGCGAGAAGCGTCGCGTGGCGCTGTGCAGGATGCTCCTGATGAGGCCAGACATGCTGCTGCTTGACGAGCCCACCAACCACCTGGATGCTGAGTCGGTCGAGTGGCTGGAGCAGTTCTTGACACGCTTCCCCGGCACCGTGGTGGCGGTGACGCATGACCGTTACTTTTTAGATAATGCCGCCGAGTGGATATTGGAGCTCGACCGCGGTCACGGCATCCCGTGGAAGGGAAACTACTCCAGCTGGCTCGAGCAGAAGGGTGCCAGGCTCAAGCAGGAGGAGTCGTCCGAGTCCGCGCGCCAGAAGGCACTCAGCAAGGAGCTGGAGTGGGTGCGTCAGAACCCCAAGGGGCGCCAAGCAAAGTCCAAGGCGCGTATTGCGCGCTTCGAGGAGCTCAACTCGCAGGAGTACCAAAAGCGCAACGAGACCCAAGAAATTTTTATTCCGGTGGCGGACAGGTTGGGCAACGAGGTCATCGAGTTTGAAAACGTATCCAAGGCCTACGGCGATCGGCTGCTGATTGACAATCTGAGCCTCAAGATCCCTCCCGGCGCGATCGTTGGCATCATCGGCCCGAATGGCGCGGGTAAGTCGACCCTGTTCCGCATGCTCACCGGGCTAGAGAAGCCAGACTCGGGTAAAGTCAAGATCGGATCGACGGTCAAGGTTTCCCATGTCGACCAGTCGCGTGATGCGCTAGAGAGTGAGAAGACCGTGTTCGATGCGATCTCTGGGGGAAACGACACCCTAACCGTGGGTAAGTTCGAGACCTCGGCGCGTGCCTACCTTGGGCGCTTTAACTTTAAGGGTGCGGACCAACAGAAGGTCGTGGGTAACCTCTCGGGTGGTGAGCGCGGAAGGCTACACCTGGCAAAGACCCTGATTGCTGGGGGTAACGTTTTGCTACTCGATGAGCCCTCCAACGATCTCGACGTGGAGACTCTGCGCGCGCTCGAGGATGCGCTGCTGGAGTTTGCGGGCTGCGTGCTGGTGATCTCGCACGATCGCTGGTTCTTGGATCGTATCGCCACGCACATCCTAGCCTTCGAGGGCAACTCGCAGGTGACCTTCTTCGACGGGAACTACCAAGAGTACGAGGCCGACAAGGTTAAGCGCCTGGGCGAGGAGGGCGCTAAGCCAAAACGGATTCGGTACAAGCCCATTAGCCGATAATCCCCTAGTATCTGTAAGGCTGGGCCGCGCTTGGGCGTATTATTTTTTTAGCTAATCGGTGTTTATGCGACTATAATTTCAGTCTGCGTTAAGATTAATATCTAAGGAGAAGCAAATGGAGCACACCTTACCAGAACTGCCTTACGCGATGGATGCGCTTGCGCCGCACCTATCTAAGGAGACACTGGAATACCACTACGGCAAGCACCACCAAGCCTACGTGACCAACCTCAACAACCTGATCCAGGGGACGGGGTTTGAGAACGACACCCTGGAGGCCATCATCAAAAAATCGAGTGGCGGAATCTTTAATAACGCGGCACAGGTGTGGAACCACACCTTCTACTGGAACGGCATGAAGCCAAACGGTGGTGGTGATCCTAAGGGTGCCTTGGCGGACGCGATCAAGAAGAAGTGGGGCAGCGTGGATGAGTTTAAGAAGGCCTTCGCCACCTCGTGCGTTGGCAACTTCGGCTCCGGCTGGACGTGGCTGGTCAAGAAGCTGGACGGCTCCCTAGAGATCGTGAACACCAGCAACGCGGCAACCCCTCTGTCTGGTAGCGACCGACCGCTTCTGACCTGTGATGTGTGGGAGCACGCCTACTACGTTGACTACCGTAACCTGCGCGCCAAGTACGTCGAGAGCTTCTGGGGTCTGGTGAACTGGGACTTCGTGGAAAATAACTACGCGTAAGTTGTGCGAGTCTTGCTGCAACAAAAAAATCCCGACACACCTGTCGGGATTTTTTATGGGTGCCGCCTTGAGGCGGGTGCCGCACTCAGCCCTTGGACGAGACTGCCCTGGGTGACATTGTGTCGTGCAAACCAGCCAGCATTCATCTCCAGCGCGTACAGGGCGTCACCCGAGGCCATGTGGGGGTCGGTAGTGTTGGGCTGCATCTCCTCGACGCCAAGGAGCGAGCCGCTTGCGGCGACAAAGGCAATACTCAGGGGCAGTGGCGTGTGGTTCATCCAGAAAGCGTACCGGCCAGGTGCTTCAAAGATGAACAGCATGCCGCAGTCAGGGCACAGAAAGTCGCGCTGCATGAGTCCCTGTGCCCGTGCTTCTGGGGTGCTGACGACCTTGACCCTGACCCTATGCCCGCCAACGACGAGCTCGGCATCGTGCCCCCACACGGAATGTGCTGCGAGTAGGTAGACGAAGAGTGGCATGAGTAGCGCGCGCATCTGGGCATTATTAACGCCAGCAACTGTCTTGGCAAGAATGGGTTGTAAGACTGGCTGGCAAGATTAGGGTGATAAGACTTGTGCGCTGACAGCGTTCCCGTCGACCATGCCAATCGGCTACAATTGCACAACGCGTACGTGCGTAGGCTTCTACGTAATATTAACTAATATTAAACTAACTCAATAGGTTATAACAATGTTTACATCCACTTTATCTAGTTGGTTTGCTCCATGTCGATGACGCCGGTCCTAGTGTTCGACATCGAGACCGTCCCCGACGTCGCAGGGCTGCGTACCCTGCACGGACTGGATGACAAGGTGAATGACATGGAGGTCGCGGAGATGGCCTTCCAGATGCGCCGCCAAAAGACGGGCAACGACTTCTTACAGCACCACCTGCACCGAGTGGTCGCGATCTCTTGTGCTTTGCGTGAGGGCGACACGTTCCGCGTGTGGTCACTCGGCACGCCAGACGACGACGAAGGTACCCTGATCCGACGCTTCTTTGACGGCCTAGACAAGTACACCCCGCAGCTTGTGTCGTGGAACGGCGGGGGCTTTGACTTGCCCGTTCTGCACTACCGCAGCCTGATCCATGGCGTGCAGTGCGCACGCTACTGGGAGATGGGTGAGGACGACAAGGACTTCAAGTGGAACAACTACATCAGCCGCTACCACTCGCGCCACCTTGACCTGATGGATCTGTTGGCACTCTACACCGGCCGCGCCAATGCGCCGCTGGACGATCTGGCCAAGCTCATCGGCTTCCCGGGCAAGCTCGGCATGGACGGCAGCAAGGTCTGGGGCGCCTACCAGGAGGGTGGACTCAACGACATCCGTAACTACTGCGAGACCGACGTGGTGAACACCTACCTCGTGTACGCGCGCTTCCAGCTAATGCGTGGCCAGCTCACCTTGGCCCGCTACGAAAAGGAGTGCGATCTGGTGCGTGACACCCTCGCGAAGCACCCCGAGTCCCACTGGAAAGAGTACCTCGCTGCCTGGCCCCCCACGAAAAAGTAGTCACCATGCGGGGCGCGCTGGGGTGGCGAGTAAAGCCACATGCCCCCGTGCTATCGATGTGCTACCAAGGTATCTGCCCCGCGCGGGTCCGCAATCAAACCCATTATGAAAACTAGCCCTTGAGAAGCAACAAAAAAAAGACAAGTAACCAGCCCCTGGAGTTTGCCGTTGCCGTGGTCGAGTCGATCGATCACGAGGGCCGCGGCATCGCGCACGTTGACGGCAAGGCGATCTTCATCGAGGGCGCCCTAACGGGCGAGCGTGTCACCTACTCATCGTATCGAAAGAAGCCGAGCTTTGAGATGGCTCAGCTAGGTCACGTGATCAAGCCGAGCTTCATGCGGACAACGCCACGGTGTCAGTACTTCGGCGTGTGCGGGGGCTGCTCCATGCAGCACATGGAGCCGCGCGCGCAGGTCGCCGCCAAGCAGCGCATCCTGGAGGACAACCTGTGGCACATCGGCAAGGTGAGGGCGGAGACGATGATGCCGCCGATCTACGGGCAGCCGTGGGGCTACCGCCAGCGCGCGCGGCTCTCGGTGCGTCACGTCATAAAAAAGGGCAAGACCCTGGTCGGCTTCCGTGAAAAGCGTGGTGGGTATGTAGCTAACATGCACCGCTGCGAGATCCTTCCCCCAAAAATTTCTGAGCTGCTGCCGCTCTTGGGCCAACTCAACGACCAGCTCACCGCGCGTGACATCCTGCCGCAGATCGAGGTGGCGGTGGGCGAGCACGCGAGTGTCTTAGTACTCCGCATCCTGCAAGCGCTGTCGCAGTCCGACGAGGAGCTTATTAAGCAATTCGCCGACACGCACAATGTGCAATTCTGGCTGCAGACTAAGGGTCCCGAGACCGCGACACCCTTCTACCCACTGGACGCACCGCCGCTCTCGTACAGCCTGCCCGAGTTTGGTGTCACCGTGCCGTTCGCGCCGACCGAGTTCACCCAGGTCAACGCCGACATGAACCGCGTTATGGTGAGCCGTGCCATGCGCCTCCTCGATCCGCGCCCTGGAGAGCGCATCCTGGACCTCTTCTGCGGGCTGGGAAACTTCACGCTACCGATCGCCAAGAGTGGCGCCGAGGTCACGGGTATCGAGGGGAGCGAGGTGTTGGTACAGCGTGCCGTAGAGAACGCCGCACTGAACGGCTTGTCTGACCGCACCCGGTTCGAGGTGATAAACCTCTTCGAGGTGAGTGAAGAGACGTGGGCGGGCTTAGGCCACGTCGACAAAATGCTGATCGACCCGCCACGCGATGGCGCGTTCGAGTTGGTCAAAGCACTCGGCGTAGACGCGCCGAGTCGTATCGTGTACGTATCGTGCAACCCCGCAACGCTCGCACGCGACGCCGACATCCTGGTGCACCACAAGGGCTACACGCTCAAGTCTGCGGGCGTGATGAACATGTTCCCACACACCTCCCACGTGGAGTCGATCGCCCTATTTGAAAAAACATCAACAAAGTAAGCCGCCCGACCTTTAGTCCGGCATCCCACCACCACTAAAAACGATTGCCATATTGTTGACTTTTTGCACAATTAACTTAGAATAAGTAATATATTACTTATTTATGTTTTATTATGCCAAGCACTAACGTTCAACCCCTATACCAAGCACAAGAAGCATTCATTAAGACCATGGCTGGAATCAAGTCACTTGGATTTGATTGCATGCTCTGTGGTGGCACTGCACTTGCACGAATTTACTTGCATCATCGGGTTTCCTACGACTTAGATTTCTTTGTCGACGGTCGATTTGATCCTGATAGGTTGGCTGTTGCGTTGGGAAAGTTGGGCATCAAGCTTGAGAGCGTTCAGATGGAGTGCGGTGGTCGCTTTGTACACCAGCTAGTTGGATTCACGCAACTAGAGGGTGTGCAATTAAAGGTATCTTTTATTGAAGATAGTTATGCAGGTATGTTCCCAAGACAGCGCATGCCTTTTGGTCAGACCATGTTCATGATCGAATCTATTGAGGGCTTATATCATCGCAAGCTCAGAACAGTATCCGGCTCTGGAAATGCTGACAAGCCAACAGATGGCAGGCAGGCGGCACGAGATTTGTTTGACCTATTCATGCTCGACCGTACGGTGAACAAAATCCCAGAGTTTGTAAAAGAGATCAATCAGAATGGGGCTAACTTTCCAGAGAAGGCATTCGTTGTAGGGTTAGCCGCCATGCCCTGGATCGACATGACGGATGAATTTTCGCAGATGGCATTCGATGTTGCCAACCCCCATCTCGCAGGCGTTGACCCAATTGACATGATGACGATGGTCAGGGCAAGGATGCAGGAAGTGTTTAAGGAAATGACTTAATGGCTAGAGTATCCAGTCGTGAGATTTTGTGGAATACGATTTCTAAAACCTGCTTCCAGGACAGGGTCATGCCCTACGCCTATTGGGTCAGGGCAATCAACGATAGCGACCATCATGAGCACAAGAAGGTGCTGAATCAGTCTGTGTCCATGCTGACCGGTAGTGACTTTGTTCGATTGCTCGGTGAGCGGAAGTTTGCGGACATTTGGAAAGGCATTCGTGATGATGTTGATTGCAACCGGACTGCGGGAAGGCAAGGCAAAGTCATTTTGGATGGGTTGTGGTCCTGGGTTATGACGGGATTTGCTTTTGGAAACCAGAACATTAATATCGACAAACCTATGAGCAGGCAATTGAAGCTGACCTACTTGGATATTTGCCAATACTCAGCTAGAAATATCTACCAGGTGGCTAGAGATATTAACCGCCCCTACAATCGCGTCTACGATGATGTGAAGAGGTTGCAAGAAATTGGCTTGATCAAGGCGTTGCCATCAATACAGGCTGGGAGGAAAGTGACGTTATTGAGTGCCGCCTAAAATCTGAATCAATCCCCCATCGTGCGCTAATGGCGCACCATTGGGATTAAGCTAAAAATCAGAAGCTCTATTCAGTACCCCCATGTCGGACCCCATCACAGATGTCTGTGTATATAATCGTCGTGGTAATTTTAAAGACTATGACAACGATATATGCAGCCTGACACCGAAAATGAGTTGCGCCGGGCGGCACTTGGCTGGCTTTCTGAGACCGATCCCAAGATTAAGTCTGCGGGGGTGATTGCGCTATCCCAACAGTGGGCGGTGGGCAAGATGGGCCTTGAGACCGATGCCGTTCTAACATCACAGCAGGCAGTGCCCGGCAACCCGCAGCGCCCTGAGTTAGTCTCGCACCTGGATGTCCCGCGCCGCTCGATGCGCACCATAGAGGGCCGTGCGGCACTCATCCACGCCCTGACCCACATCGAGTTTAACGCGATCAACTTGGCCCTGGACGCCATCTGGCGCTTCGCCGCCATGCCGCCTGACTACTACACCGACTGGCTCCAGGTTGCGGCAGAGGAGTCCCGGCACTTTTCGTTACTGGTCGATCACCTGGGCACTAAGGGCTACACATACGGTGACCTTGCAGCGCACAGCGGCCTGTGGGACATGGTGGAGAAGACGTCAGACGATGTGCTGGCCAGGATGGCACTGGTCCCACGCACCATGGAGGCGCGTGGTCTGGACGCATCCCCGCCCTTGAGGGCCAAGCTCTGGCAGGCAGGCGAGACTGACGCCGCCAAGATCATCGACATCATCCTGGCGGACGAGATTGGCCACGTGCTGATTGGGAACCGCTGGTTTAACTGGATATGCGAGGTGCGTCTACTGGATCCGGTTATAACCTACGCCCTGCTGGCTAAGCAGTACAATGCACCGAAACTGCGCGGACCGTTTAATTTAGACGCGAGGCGTGCGGCGGGGTTTAGCGAGGACGAACTCATTGCCCTCGCTGCCACCGAATGAGTGCCACTAGAGAGCGCTAGTCACGCTCTCCCCCGAATGCCATCAGGAGGCTTAAAAGGTTCACGAAGATGTTGTAGATGTCTAGGTACAGCGTCATGGTCGCCATGATGTAGTTGGTCTCACCACCGTGGATGATCTGGCTGATGTCATAGAGGATGTAGGCCGAGAAGATGAGCACGGCGATTGCTGACAGGGTCAACGACAGGGCGGGGATCGCGAAGAAGAGGTTGGCCAGCGAGGCAACCACCAGCAGGATCAGGCCAATAAATAAAAACTTGCCCATGAAGCTGAAGTCCTTCTTGGTCACCGTGGCAAGAGTCGCCAGCGAGAAGAAGATCAACCCAGTCCCGCCGGCCGCCATGCCGATCAGTTGACCACCATTACGTAAGTGCAGGGCGTGCTGCAGGATGGGCCCGAGGAAGACCCCGGCGACCAGAGTGAAGCCCAAGAGCATCACGATACCCCACGCGCTATTGCGAAGTGCTGAGACGGCGAACAGCATGCCCATCATCACCGCGAACATGACGAGTGAGGAAATAATAGGGCTCTGCGCCACGAATGAGAAGTCGGTGGACGAACCCACCAATGCACCCAAGAGGGTGGGGATCATCGTGAGTGCCAGCATCGTGTAGGTGTTGCGCAGGACTTTGTTTTGTTCTAGGCCTAGTGTGCCAATCTGGGTGGTGGTCTGATATTGCATGGTGGTGTCCTCCAAAAATTTGTTTGCAGTTGCTAGGGTATAGCGGTGCGAGGAAGGTTGCAATAGCTATCTAGCGTCGATACCTGAGTGCTTAAAAGGTGATAGCTGCTGCCGGGTTAATTATGAAAACTGCTTTAGGGGCTAGCAGGGAGCTATGTGCATAATTTTGGTATCTTTTGGCTGGATTGGGGAGTAGTGTAGAAAACAATATTCAGTGCATGGTCTTGGTTGACTCGCGGAGAGAAAATTGAAATCATGTGTGTTCTTGAGGCTATGTACTGGTATGACAGTTTTTGTAGCGCTAAGTTGGATGTCTACCCCCGTAAGTGCAGAGGTAAAAAACCTCAAAAAAACACAGAGGTTGAGCTGCAGCAAAAAATCGACGAATTAAAAAATGTCGAAGAAAAAATAGATAACTTGCTGCTGGTGGACAATATGAAGCGGAAAAAAAGAATCCGCCATGTAAACGGCATACCCTTAATGCAAAAGAGTTGCCACATAGATTTCCTAGCCTTAAGTATAGACTAGGATGCGAGACCCTCACTGTGGGTGGCATTAAATTAAAAGCAATTCAGGAGAAAACCATGTCAACCGAAACAAAATTCCCGTTCAACCACATTCCAGGAAAACCATCCCAGCTCAGCGAAGACCAAGAAGACCGCATGAACTCATCATTCTTGAAACGCCGCCAGCTCTTATCGGCTGCCCTAGTTGGATCGGCGACCTCGTTGCTTCCCTCCTTGGCACTCGGCTCTGCGTACGGCGAAAGAGACTTGCTCGCCTTCCCCGAGAAAAAACCCATGACTGTTCGTGGCTCTCCCCCGCCTCAGCTAGAGACCGCATTTGGCCACTTTGCCGGCGTCGGCCGAACGAATCGCGATTGGTGGCCGAACCAGCTGCGGCTGGAGCTGCTTCGCCAGCACTCCTCGAAGTCCGACCCAATGGACAAAGACTTCGACTACGCAAAGGAATTCAAGAGCCTTGACTACAATGCGCTGAAGAAGGACCTGGTCAAGCTAATGACCGACTCGCAGGACTGGTGGCCTGCGGATTTTGGCAACTACGGACCGCAGTTCATCCGCATGGCCTGGCACGCAGCCGGGACCTACCGGATCGCCGATGGTCGTGGCGGTAGCGGCCGAGGCCAGCAGCGCTTCGCGCCTCTCGACAGTTGGCCTGATAACGTCAACATCGACAAGTCGCGGCGCCTGTTGTGGCCGATCAAGCAGAAGTATGGCCAACAGATTTCCTGGGCTGACCTGCTGATCCTTACCGGCAACGTCGCGCTGGAGTCAATGGGCTTGCGCACTTTCGGCTTTGCCGGGGGGCGTACGGACGTGTGGGAGCCGGACGAGGACGTGAACTGGGGTCATGAAATCGCGTGGCTAGGCGTCGACAAGCGCTTTACCGGCGATCGGGATCTGGGGTCGTTCGGCGCCACTCACATGGGCCTGATCTACGTCAATCCGGAAGGCCCGAACGCGAGTGGCGACTATATGGCTGCCGCCAAGGACATCCGTGCCACCTTCAGCCGCATGGCGATGAACGACGAGGAAACTGTCGCCCTGATCGCCGGCGGCCACACCTTGGGCAAGTCTCATGGCGCGGCCCCGGAATCGCACAAGGGTCCAGTACCGGAAGCCGCACCGCTGGAAGCACAGGGCTTGGGCTGGATCAGCAACTACCGCTCCGGGCACGGCGGCGATACGATTTCGAGCGGCATAGAAGTGACGTGGACCAAGACCCCGGTATTGTGGAGCAACAACTACTTCGAGAACCTGTTCAAGTACGAATGGGAACTGACCAAGTCGCCGGCCGGCGCCAAACAATGGGTGGCCAAAGACGCGCCGGAGATCATTCCAGACGCGCACGATCCATCGAAGAAGCACAAGCCAACCATGCTGACCACCGACCTGACGATGCGCTTTGATCCGGAATTCGGGAAGATCTCGCGCAGGTTCCTCGACGACCCGCAGGCCTTTGCCGATGCCTTCGCGCGTGCTTGGTTCAAGCTGACGCACCGCGACATGGGCCCCAAGGCTCGCTACCTGGGTCCGGAAGTGCCGAAGGAAGAGCTGATCTGGCAAGATCCAATTCCTGCGCTTGATCACAAGCCGATTGATGAGCAGGACATTGCTGTGCTCAAAAGCAAGGTCATGGCTTCAGGTCTGTCTGTTTCCGAACTGGTTGCGACCGCCTGGGCATCCGCGTCCACGTTCCGTGGCTCCGACAAGCGCGGCGGCGCAAACGGTGCCCGCATTCGTCTCGCGCCGCAGAAGGACTGGGAAGTCAACCAGCCTGCGCAGTTGGCGAAGGTGCTCAAGACGCTAGGGGATATTCAGAGCGCGTTCAACAGCGCGCAGTCCGGTGGGAAGAAGGTCTCACTGGCCGACCTGATCGTCCTCGCTGGTTGTGCCGGCGTCGAACAAGCAGCGAAAAGCGCCGGTCATGAGGTGACGGTTCCATTCACTGCAGGACGCATGGACACCTCGCAGGAGCAAACCGATGTGGAGTCGTTTGCCGTGCTCGAGCCAATCGGGGATGGATTTCGTAACTACGTCAAGGGCAAGTACAGTGTATCGGCAGAGGCGTTGCTGGTCGACAAGGCGCAATTGCTGACGCTGACCGCACCTGAAATGACGGTTCTTGTTGGCGGTATGCGCGTCTTGAAGGCCAACTTTGGAGGATCCAAGCACGGCGTCTTCACCAAGAAATCGGAGGTGTTAACCAACGATTTCTTCGTGAATCTGCTCGACATGGGTACGGTGTGGAAGGCGGTCTCAAAAGACGCTGACACGTTCGAAGGTCGAGATCGCAAGACGGGGGAAGTCAAGTGCACCGGCACGCGTGTCGATCTCGTTTTCGGTTCAAACTCCGAACTCCGCGCCTTGGCTGAAGTCTACGGAAGCTCGGGCGCACAGAAGAAGTTCGTCCATCACTTCGTCGCGGCATGGAGCAAGGTGATGAACCTTGATCGCTTCGATCTGGGGTGATCTCAGAGGATTTTCACCAAGGTGAATTAATCAAGAACGCCACAAAAGCCAAGACTCATTTGATCGATATCGGGATAAGTGCGGACGAGGTTTTTAGTTTGGAACGATAGCGGGATGATCTTGCTAAGTATGATTCTGGCGGAGAGGGTGGGATTCGAACCCACGGAGCATTGCTGCTCAATAGTTTTCAAGACTATCGCGATCGACCACTCTGCCACCTCTCCAACGAGGTGCGCATTCTATAATATTTACCAGAATTTAAACAGGATTTAAAAGGGTGGTCTAAGTATCGGCCACAAAATGGGTACAAATCCCTTTAATGAACATCGAAAAAAGCACTTAAGTTTTTGATAATAAAAAGTTGGACGCTGCGTAGAGAATGTAACTTGAAAACTGCCGAACAGCAATGTTCCGTTAGTTCGAATCTCACAGCTGTAACAAGTGTTGGTAC
>Ga0209553_1000499_pt1 | contig 20438 bp, 18 predicted proteins | sample LauGreFBDMM110DN_2_FD_188217 | JGI IMG/M metagenome (GOLD analysis project Ga0209553, IMG submission 188217) | Freshwater lake microbial communities from Lake Michigan, USA - Fa13.BD.MM110.DN (SPAdes) (version 2) | ecosystem: Environmental > Aquatic > Freshwater > Lake | place: Lake Michigan...
GTTGTTTCTGGCTTCCGATGATGCCAGTTATATCAGCGGTAGTTTTTTGACTGTTGATGGTGGATTGCTTTCGCAGCAACGCTCGGCCCAAGTTGATATTTTTCCGATTAGCAAGTTTCCCCTGTGGCATAGATAGTCATTGTGATGTTGTAAATGCTAACTGGAAAACTGGTAAGGTTCGTGGAAACTGGGTAATCGCGTGCTAGCTCACCTTTGCTGGAATTGGAGTTTGAACAGTCATAGGGGTGGTAATCCTGCGCTGTAGAGCTGGCACATGCGGCGGCGCGCGGATCGGTATGGATTAGGAGCTGGCGTGGTGTGGTGACTGGTGTGGTCTGCCAAATCCGGATTGCAGGCAGTGTGCAATTTCCGCTTGTTACGTGTATCAAATCTCCGCGAACACCAAACAAAAGGGGTCTTCGACCTGAAGTTTATGGTTGGTTGGGATTAACACAAAGTAGTAGTTGACGAGAGTGGGTTCAGCGATTATCATGACGACGTGGATTGGGGCTTGAATTTCTTATCCGTATATAAGGTGAAATGTGCATTTAAATAGGCCTCATACCGAGTCAATTTATTTAAAGACATGAACTGTTGAAGTTCCGCCTCGTCAGGCATTGCAGGTGCGCAACCGACCCGCGTCACGACGATTGCGGCTGCTGCTGTGCCACGTTTAACCGCGGCCTCCAGATCAAGTCCGGCCATAATACCAGTGACAAATCCACCCATAAAGGCGTCGCCAGCTCCAGTTGGTTTCAACGGGCGAACTGGGAATACACCAGTTTCAAATACCCTGCCATGTCCGAAGGTCACGGAGCCCTTCTCGCCCATTTTGTAGACGGCAACGACACCATTTCGCCGGCCAATTAATTCTGCAAGATCTCCTCCGCCATGACCGCCTGCCACTACGTCAAACTCGACGTCATTCCCGATGACAATATCAGAGGCTTCAATCGCATCGCGGCACACCGCACCCGCTTGTTGCTGATTGTCCCAAGAATCTGGACGGTAATCGACATCAAATATGATCTCGATGCCTGCGGCTCTGGCGCGCCTCATGGCAAGAAGAGTGGCCCCCCGCGATGGCTCTTGCGCAAGGCTGGTTCCTGTGACGATAAGTTTCGAAAACTCGTTGAAAGAAATTCCATTAATATGTTCTTCTGACAGACAAAAATCAGAAGCACCGTTGCGATAAATGACTGATTGGCAATCAGATGCCACGCTTTCGACCACGGCCAATGAATTGCGGCTTTCCCCACTAACTATTGCGACGTGTTCTATTCGAATTGCATAAGATTGCAGTTGTTTCAATGTGAAGCGGCCGACAGCATCATCGGATACGCACGTAACGAGGGAAACTTCGCTTCCAAGCCGGCTCATTGCAGCAGCGATATTGGCTGCAGAACCGCCAAGACTTGCAAAGAATTGCCAGGCGTCTTCGATTTTGGTTCCGGGTGGATCAGCATAAAGATCAAGCCCAGCCCTACCAAGAACCAGAACAGGCTTTTTTCCGCTGTTCGATCGTTCCATAATCATAAACCAACGCGCTGTTTCTTGCGACCATTCTCGACGCTGTTGTGAGCCTCGTTGACTTTCGCACTTGTGGAAACTTGTGGGGTTCCAATTTCCCACCAGGTATGACCCTCCGTCGTCCAGCCCTCATAGGCATCGACCTTCAGAGAAATCACACATGTCTTGCTTATTTTTTTTGCGCGCATAAAAGCGTCTTTTAGGCCAGCAATTGACGTGACCGTTTCTGCATGTGCGCCCATTGATCTGGCATGTGCCTCGAAGTCCACAGCGAACGGTTCGCCAACAATATTGTAATCTGCGATAAGATTGTTGAAAGAAATGTTGCCGATGTTGTTCTGCAATTTGTTAATGACGGCAAATCCCCCATTATCGCAAACAATGATAATGAGCTTGGCACCAGTCAGCACCGATGAGTAAATATCTGAATTTAATAAAAGATAGGAACCATCCCCTACAAAGACGATTGTGTCTTTATCTTTTTCCTTTTCCATTTGGGCAATACGTGCACCCCATCCACCGGCGATCTCGTAACCCATGCAGGAGAACCCAAACTCGACATCGACCGAACCAAGCGATTTGCTTCGCCAGTTTGCTGTGACCTCGGCTGGCAAACCGCCTGCCGCGGTGACGACGCGGTCCCTTGCGTCACAGACCCCGTTAATCGTACCAATCACTTGCGCATAGGACATCGGTCGATTGGCGCCATCGCGAGTCTGTGGCTTTATATTTTCATCGACATAAGAATCCCACTTCGTTCTTTCCTTGCTGGCCAGTTCAGTCCAGGCTTTGGATGAGCTATAATCGCCAATGGTTGAGGATAAAATGGGAAGAGAAAGCTTCGCGTCCCCTACAATTGGATGAGCCATATGTTTTGTCGCATCAAAGCGCGCGACATTGGGACCAATTAATGCGGCTTCTTGGGAAAAAGCCGTCCAAGAGCCAGTCGTAAAATCCTGCAACCTCGTGCCAATGGCCAGAATGACATCGGCTTCTTTGGCCAAGGTGTTGGCGGAACTTGAACCAGTGACACCGATTGGTCCGCAATTCAAACGATGCTCAAACAATAGATTGGCGCGTCCGGCGATGGTTTCTACAACGGGAATGCAGTGTTTTTCGGCAAATAGGCGGAGTTCCGCTGTGGCTCTTGAGTATTGCACTCCGCCGCCTGCCACAATGAGTGGCCTCTTTGCGGCTCTCAATATATTTGCAGCCTCTAAAATTTCTTGGCCATCTGGCGTTTGGCGCCTGATACGGTGAAGCCTTTCTACAAAAAAATCCAACGGGTAATCGAAGGCCCAGCCCTGTACATCCTGTGGCAAGCCCAGAAAGGCTGGCCCACAATCAACTGGATCGAGCAGAGTCGCGATTGCGTTGGGCAGCGACTGTATCAGTTGTGCAGGATGAGTTATGCGATCCCAGTAGCGTGAAACAGCCTTGAACGCATCTTTGACCGATATCGACGGATTGCCGAAATGTTCTACCTGCTGCAGCACCGGATCCGGCAGTCGTGTGGCATTGGTATCGCCGCACAAGAGCAAGAGTGGTAAACGATTAGTATGGGCTATTGCCGCCGAGGTGAGCATATTCGTGGTTCCTGGCCCAGCAGAGGCGGTCGCGAACATGAAACGTTGTCTCAGTTTTTCCTTGGCGTAACCGATGGCTGCCATTGCCATGGATTGTTCGTTTTGGCCGCGGTACAAGGGCAGTTCTTTACGGTGTTCATAAAGAGCCTCACCCAGGCAAATGACATTTCCATGGCCGAAAATACCAAAACCGCCGCCAAACAGCCGCTGACGCTCGCCATCGATCTTGATATGTTGCGCAGCAAGATGTCGAACCAGAGCTTGCGCCATCGTCAGCCTAATAGTTTTTGCGGGCATGTTGATAACAACTCCAGATCAATCTTGACGGCAGACTATAAATGCGGTTTGACGGATTTGCAACCGGTTGCAAAAAGGTTTTGATATGACAGGCGAGATAACGAAAATCGGTATTGGTATGGTTGGCGGCGGTTACATGGGAAAAGCCCATTCCGTAGCGATGGCAGCCGTCGCCGCAGTTTTTGATACGAAATTGCGGCCAAGTCTGGAAGTCATTTGCACAACAAGTGAAAAGGGTGCGGCAGAAAAGGCACGGCAATTTGGTTTCAAGCGTTCATCATCAGATTGGCGGCGCTTGGTCGAAGATCCGGCTGTAGAGGCAATTGTGATTGCTAGTCCACAAGATACACATTGTGAGATTGCTCTCGCAGCCTTTGAGCGTGGTAAGCATGTATTATGCGAAAAACCATTGGGGCTTGGTTTAGAGGAAAGTCGCTTAATGGTTGCGGCTGCTGAGAAAAGCAACTGTGTGAATATGACCGCCTTTAATTATATCCGGACGCCCGCCTCACAATTGGCGCGTCAGATTATTGTAGCCGGCGAAATCGGCGAAATCACCTCATTTCGTGGCGAACATACCGAAGATTTTCTTGCCGACGCATTATCTCCCGCTTCGTGGCGAACGCAAGGCCGCTCAAATGGCACGATGGGTGATCTTTCACCGCATATTATCAACGCAGCTTTTGCCTTGGCAGGGCCTATAACGACTGTGATTGCTGATATCGAAACCGTGCATATGACGAGGCCTTCATTACAAGGGCCGGTCGCCGTAAATAATGATGATCAAGCGCAAATTATGTGTCGTTTTGCCAGTGGTGCGATGGGGTCGTTGTTCATCAGCAGGGTCGCGACTGGTCGGAAGATGGGGTATATTTACGAGATATTCGGTACTCGTGGCGCCATAAGGTTTGATCAGGAAGATCAGAATGCTTTGTGGCTGTATAAGAGTGATGCAGCTCCCGATCGTCAGGGTTTCACCAAAATTCTAACAGGGCCCCTGCACCCTGACTATCAACCTTTCTGTTTGGGCCCTGGACATGGAACAGGCTATCAGGACCAGATAATTATCGAGGCGCGGGATTTTTTGGAGGCAATCGCTACCGGACAATCGCGGTGGCCAAGCTTCCGAGACGGCATGATTGTCCATCAAGTCATTGAGGCATGTTGGCGCTCTCATGCTGCAAAGAGCTGGATCACGGTTGCTAGCGTGTAGTTTATGGATTTAATGAATTCAATATTTAGCCTGATTTAGTAATTAAGAGACGAGAATGACGATCAAAATAGGAAATGCACCCTGTTCATGGGGAATAGAATTTGCCAGTGACCCCCGCTACCCAACTTGGCAACGGGTGCTCGATGAATGTGCAGCAGCAGGCTATAAGGGAATTGAACTTGGCCCTATTGGGTTCATGCCGGAAGATCCTGCCATAATGGGAGAGGCTTTGGCCCAGAGAGATCTTGAACTTATTGGTGGCGTCGTCTTTCGCCCCTTTCACGATCCTGCAGCTTGGGGAGAGGTGAAGGATGCGGCACTCAGAACGTGTAAAGCATTAACCGCGCATGGGGCCAAACATCTCGTACTGATAGATTCAATCTCAGCTCGCCGGGCACCAACAGCGGGCCGCCCGACTGAAGCCGAGATGATGAGTAAATCCGAATGGCTTAGTTTTTGTGAGCGTTTCCGCAGCATCGCACAAATGGGTGCAGAAGATTTTGGCCTCACAGTTTCAATTCATCCACATGCCGCCGGCTTTATTGATTTCGAGCAAGAGATTGAAAGGTTGTTAGGTGATATTGACGCAAGCATTTTAAAAATCTGTTTAGACACGGGACATTCGCATTATGCTGCTTTTGATCCGGTGAGCTTCATGACGCGGCATATGTCGCGTATTGCTTATATTCACTTCAAAGACATTGATCCCGCGGTGCGGGCAGATGCAGTGGCAAAGCGTACCGGATTTTACAATGCTTGCGGGCAGGGAATTTTCTGCAACCTTGGAAAAGGCATGACAGGTTTCAAGGCCGTCCGCCAATTGCTTTTGGAGAGCGGGTATCACGGCTGGTGTACTGTGGAGCAAGACTGCGATCCTGCAGGCCCGACATCGCCCGTCGACGATGCTCGGGCCAATCGTGCTTATCTTCAAACCATCGGCTTTTGAGAGGGAATTGAAATATGAAGAGGCTTAATTGGGGCATGATCGGTGGCGGTAAGGGCAGTCAAATCGGCCCAGCCCACAGGATTAGCGCGGCACTCGATGGACTATATCTGTTTTCTGCAGGTGCGCTTGACGTCAATGCTGAAAAAGGCAGAACTTATGCTATTGAGCTTGGTATAGCCAGAGATCGTGCCTATGGCGACTGGCGCGAAATGCTTGCAGGAGAAAAAAATCGTCACGATCGGATTGACCTATTGACAGTCGCGACGCCAAATTCAACCCATTACGAAATCACCAAGGCCTTTTTGGAAGTTGGCATTCATGTGCTTTGCGAAAAGCCGATGACGGTGACAGTTGAACAGGCAGAGGATATCGTTGCAACAGCTGCGCGAACAGGCAGTCTCTGCGCAGTCAATTATGGCTATAGCGGCTATGCGCTGGTGCGCCATATGCGCGCCATAGTGGCACGTGGCGAACTTGGGAAGATTCGTTTGATCAAGGCCGAATTTGCCCATGGATTTCATGCTGACGCCGCGGATGCAGACAATCCGCGTGTGCGCTGGCGGTATGACCCCGCACAGGCAGGAATTTCCGCTCAATTTGCTGATTGCGGCATTCACGCTTTGCATACGGCAAGTTTTGTGTCCGGTCAGGAAGTAACGGAGCTGACTGCGGATTTTGCGTCGTGCCTCGCTAGCCGTTCCTTAGAAGATGATGCAATGGTAAGTCTTCGTATGGATGGTGGGGCTTTGGTGCGTCTTTGGACGTCGTCGGTTGCGATCGGTCGCATGCATGGTTTGAACATTCAAGTATTTGGCGAAAAGGGCGGCCTGCGTTGGGCGCAGGAATGGCCAAACCAATTGTACTGGACGCCGTTGAACGGCCGTACTCAGATTCTTGAGCGTGGAAGCAGTGGGCTGTCGCCAGAGGCTGACCGTGCGTCTCGAGTAACCGTTGGCCACGCCGAGGGGATGCCTTTGGCTTTTGCTAATATTTATGCTGATTTGGCAGAGGTGATTGCTGCGAAAAAGGCGGGCCGCCAACCCAGCGCACTGGCATGCCACTATCCGACTGCTGTTGACGGTTTGCGGTCAATTGCTGCTATTCAAGCGGCCGTAAATTCAGCCAAAACGAATGGCGTTTGGACCGATGCGAGGCCACCAAGTCTTCGTTGAGTCTAACAAACGGTGCGTTATATGTGCAGAGTGAGCACAAGGGGTATGTGCCTACTCTGCTAATTTTTTGGCTCTCAGCTTTGAGTTAATTTTTCACCTGATATAATTCATCGCGCAAACTTGAGTAAACCCATGGCTCCTGATAGTGCTTCGTAGCTGAACGCACACGTGCATTTGCATTTGTGCATGCTGGATGGGGTGGTGGTGCCGGGGCGGCAGGGGCTGGCGTTTCGTGTTTGAAGATTAGAACATCAAAGGATGTATAAAAGGAAATTTCTTATGACAGCTGACACAAAATACGAACCACTGGCAGATGTGCGGAAAGAATTGAAAGTGAAGTGGATACGCCCCAAAATTGATGTGACAAAGTTGCAGCAATTAAATCAACGCAGGGATGCGCCAGGGTGGTTTCAGGCACTGGGGCATCTGGGCCTTTGGATATTGACAGGAGCTTGCGTCTATTATTTTTGGGCGCACGAGAATTGGATAGCTTTCCTTGTGGCGCTATTCTGCCACGGCACAATCGCCAGCTTTTTTGTGGGCACTGCGCCGCATGAACTGGGACATGGAACGGTTTTCAAAACTAAGAATCTCAACCAGGTATTTCTGTATATCTTCAGTTGTTTGGGTTGGTGGGATCAGTTCGACTATGCCGCAAGTCACACTTACCACCACCGATATACTCTGCACCGGGAGGGGGATCGGGAAAACCTGTTGCCAATCTCACCTATGGTGGGACCATTCTTCTTGGTCCAATTGTTGACAATTAACCTGATTACCCAGCCGGGTCGTACCTTTGGCAAAGGAGGGTTACTTTCAACCATATATCATACGGTTCTGGGTGCTTTCGGTCGTGTTGGGGATACCCAAATCCCTCACATGGAGTGGGCATCGGCATTACATGAAGATCAGCCTGACCAACATAAGAACACTATTTGGTGGGATCGTGTCCTATTGTTATTCCATGGTACTGTGATTCTGGCTTCGTTTTTGAGCGGTTATTGGGTTCTCGTCTTTATCATTTCATTTTCACCGTTCATCGCCAATTGGGGCGCTTATGCGCTTGGTATGACCCAGCACTGTGGATTAAAAGAGAATGACAATGATTTTCGTAAAGCAACGCGTTCAGTGAAGCTGAATCCTTTGGCTGAGTTTTTGTACTGGCACCTGAACTGGCATAGCGAGCATCACATGTTTGCCGGCGTACCCTGCTATAACCTGGAAAAGCTGTACAACGAAATTGCTGACCAAATGCCAGAACCACGCACGCTGGCTGGAGCTTGGAAAGAAATGCGCGATACCTGGGCAAGGCAACAGGAGAATTCTGATTACTATTTTGATACTCTGGTTCCGCCTATTGCAACAGCTCAAAAGGCGCTGCCGGGTGATGATGCGCTGGAAAGTTCAATTGGAGACTTGGCGCCTAAAGGGTTGCAGTAGTCAATGAGCATGTATCATAACCGCCCGACCGTTGCAGATATGCGTGCCATGAAAGCGCACGGTCAAAAGATCTCCATGCTATACGTTTCCACATTGGAGGAGGCTGCCGCTGCTGATGCCGCAGGAATTAACCTGCTTTCTATTGAAGGTCGCTTCTTTTCCCCCGAAATGCGGGAGGCTGCTGGCAATTGCTTTGTTCAAGTTGGTTTGCCTTACGGTCCATTTGGTAACCTGGCTACGGCTGCAGATTATTTACGCGCGGCCTTTTACTTCATGCAAATGGGTGGTGATTGCTTCTATTGTGCTGCCTCGCTGGATATCCAGAAAACGCTTTGTGACGATGCTGTGCCAATCGTCGCCCATGTGGGGTTAATCCCATCACAAAATACATGGACGGGTGGTTTTAAGGCCGTGGGGAAAACTGCGAAAAGCGCGAAAGCCGTTTGGGATCACGTAAAACGTTTAGAATCGATTGGTGCCTTCGGCGCCGAGTTGGAAGTTGTGCCGGATCGCGTGGCTAAAGTCATCACGGAAAACACCACAATGATCATGCTGGGGATGGGCGCCGGTCCCTGGGCCGATGCGCAATATTTGTTTGCTGAAGATGTTTTGGGTTATAACCCGGGGCATAAACCGCGCCACTCCAAAACCTATCGCAATTTCAGAGGCGAGTACGACAGATTGCAACAAGAACGTATATCCGCCTTCAAAGAATTGAAAACTGATATACAAGATGGCACATACCCCGAGCCCAAACATGTAGTACCAATAATGGATGAAGAATTTGACGCTTTCCTAGCATCTGTCTATGGCTGACAGGATAGGGCTTGGAAAGTACGTTTCAAAAGAAATTGGTATTCAAATCACTTCGTAATGAGACATAAACAGCATGATTAAATTTGCACAATTTGGTGCCGGCTTTATTGGCAAAATTCATGGATCCAACATTGTTAAACATCCGAAAGCTGAACTAACCTACATTTATGATGTAGTTCCCGCTGCCGCGGAAAGTTTGGCAGCACAGTTAGGATCAAAGGTGGCTTCAAGTCCGGAGGAAATTTGGGCTTCTGATGTGGACGCAGTGTTGATTGCCTCTTCTACAGCCACCCATGCAGATCTCTTGAGTGCTTCCATCAAGGCTGGGAAAGCGGTCTACTGTGAGAAACCAGTGGACCTCGATATTGCCCGTGTTAAGGCTGTAGTACAGGAATCGACCAAATCCACCAAACCAATCCTAGTCGGCTTTAGTCGCCGTTTTGACTCCAACCATACCGGGATTCGTGAAACTTTGCATAACGGCGAAATCGGTAAGTTGGAAATGATCAGCATTACCGCTCGGGATCCAAAACCTCCGGCATTAAGTTACATTAAGGTATCTGGTGGTCAGTTACGCGACCAGACCATCCATTTCTTCGATATGTTGCGTTGGCTTTCCGGTGAAGACCCTGTCGAGGTGTACGCCACTGGTGCTGCTTTGGTGGACCCGGCTATTGGTGAAGCTGGTGATGTGGATACATCCATGCTGATATTGAAATTCCCCAGTGGAGCAATGTGCCATATCAATTGCAGTCGCCGTGCGGATTACGGATACGATGAGCGGGTGGAACTATTTGGTTCGCAGGGAATGGCGCTCTCACGGCGTAAACCTCGTCGTGAGATCAGCGTGTACAAAGGCGGATCAATTGTTTCTGAAGGATTGCACGCGGGCTGGTTCGAGCGTATGGAACCGACGTTTTATCAAGCGCTGGATGCACTGATCAGGTCTATTGAAGGGGAGCAGATAGAATACCCGACTCTGACCGATGGACTCAAAGCTCAGTTAATTGCTGAGGCGGCGGTCGAGTCATTACATACCAATCAACCAGTTAAGATCACCTACTGGTCGCCTGAATAACTCTCCTTAAGCGCTGTCATTCTGAGCGAAGCGAAGCATCTCTACGATTATCTGAGAGACCCTTCGCTATCACTCAGGGTGATACGATTAATGATGATTAAAGCGCGTAAGGTGAGTGACTAATTGAAATATTTGAACATGGAGATGCAATATGCGGATTGGGTTAACAACTGATAGTTTGAGTTACCTTAAGTTCGATGAGTTGGTGGAGACAGCTGCCGGGTTAGGCATCCAGACTTTGGAATTTGGATGCGGGAATTGGTCCTCAGCTCCGCATTTGAATTTGAACGCGCTCCTGGAGAGTGAAGCAGAACGAAACAATTTCCTCGCCAAGATCCGTGCACATGGACTGGAAATCAGTGCGCTCAATTGTTCGGGGAATCAGTTGGCGCCAGGTGAGCGCGGCAAAGCACATGCTGAAGTGGTGAAGAAGACTTTCAAACTGGCTGGCCTGCTTGGTGTTCGGCGTATTGTCATGATGTCTGGCTTGCCCGGTGGACCGGGCGACAAGAATGCGAACTGGATCATCACAGCTTGGCCGCCAGAAGTACATGATATCCTGGGCTACCAATGGGACGCGGTGGCAATCCCTTATTGGCGTGAACTTGCCAGGGAAGCCCAAGCCAATGCTATCGAGAAGATCTGCATCGAGCAACACGGGCATCAATTGGTCTACAATACTGATACCATATTTAAGCTGCGTAACGCTGTCGGCGAAATTGTGGGAATTAATTTTGATCCCAGTCACGCGCTGTGGATGGGAGGCGATCCGCTGCGCGCTATTCGCGAGCTGCGTGGCGCAATCTATCATGTTCATGCGAAAGACACTCGAGTCGATCCGCACAATAGTGCGTTGAATACCGTATTGGAAACCAAGGTCAACGAGAGAATTTCTGAACGTGCATGGAATTACGTCACGTTGGGCTATGGTCATGCAGAACTTTGGTGGCGTGATTTTGTGAGTCAGTTAAAACAGATCGGCTATGATGATGTGTTGAGCATTGAGCATGAAGATTTGAACCTGCCACCTCTCGTGGGGGTGGAGCGATCTGTGGATTTGCTAAAAAATATAATTTAGTCGGATTGTAAGTTGGACCATAATTGGTAAGCTTGAGAATTCAGGAAACGACGGAGTATGTAAATGCAAATGTTAAAGAGTTATATTAATGATCAACGGCGTGAAGATTTCGCGGCTGAATAAATCGATGTGATCAACCCCGCTTCGCAAGAGCTGCTTGCGCGCACGCTGCTGTCCTCAGCCAGTCTGGTCGATGAAGCAGCGCGCGCCGCCGCGGCCTACCCCGCCTGGCGCAATACTGCACCAGGCGACCGCATTCAGCGGCTCTTCAAGCTTAAGGTTGCGATTGACGAACATATTGAAGTACTGGCTTGTACCATCACCGTGTAGAGCGGCAAGATCTATTCTGAGGCGTTCGCAGAACTGCGCCGCGCGATCGAGAACGTGGAGGTTGTCTGCGGAACCCGAGCATGATTATGGGTAATGTACTGGAAGATGTCGCCGGCGTTATCGACGAATTCACTATTTGTCAGCCGGTTGGGTTGGTTGCGACGATTGCGCCCTTCAATTGTCTTGACATGATTCCCTTCTGGTATCTTCCGTACGCGCTTGCTTATGGCAACACTTATAATGTGAAGCCCTCCGAGCGGGTACCCCTGACGATACAAAAGATTTTCGAACTGATTGAACAATGTGGCTTCCCAGCCGGTGTCGTGAACATGCTGCAGGGCGGAGTAGATGCAGTCAATGACATCCTTGATCACCCGATCATTCGTGGCGTGACGTGCGTTGGTTCGACGAACATTGCCAAACAGGTCTACAGTCGTGCGTCTTTGAATGGCAAGCGTGGGCAGGCGCAAGATGGCGCAAAAAATCCTACGATCATTCTTTCTGACGCCGATACGGATATGGCTACAAGGATTGTGGCTGATAGCGCCTTTGGTTGCGCAGGTCAGCGGTGTTTATCTACTTCGCTCGTGTTCACTGTTGGCAAGGCTGAAGTGCCCTTCACTCGTGCAATTTCTGAAGCGGCGTTGAGTCGAGTTACCGGGTTTGGGTTGGATGAAGGCGTTCAAATGCGACCCGTGATCAGCTTCCCAGCGAAGATCTGCAACGAAGCGTTGATTGCAAAGGGTGTTGCTGAACGCGCTGAAGTTGTGGTGGATGGTCGCGGAACGACTGTCAAAGGCTATGAAAGTGGCAGTCTCGTGCATCCAAATGTATTGATCGGACTGCCTCGCCAGTGAGCAGTCATCTGGATTGAGATCTTTGGGCCGATGCTTGGCATCGTTCATCTCGATGCTGTTGAAGACGCGATTGAGCTGGTCAAGAGTGGCCAGTACGGTAATATGGCGTGTTTCTTTACCAGCAGTGGTTCAGCCGCCCGTACTTCCGTCACTATGCCGATGCCGGTAACATCGGTATCAATATCGGGGTTCCAGCGCCGATGGTATATTTCCCCTTCAGCGACTGGAAAGATAGTTTCTTCGGTACGTTACATGGGCAGGGCAAAAACGCTGTTGAATTTTCACGCAAACAAAAGTTGTCGTGGAGCGCTGGCCAAAGGATTGGAGCCGGCGTTTCTAATTGGCATCTTTCAACTCAACAGGAGTTGCATATGATCAAAATAGCCAATGCGCCTTGTTCATGGGGCGTGCTTGAATTCAACTTGGAAGGCGAAGCTGCTGGATATGCTCAGGTATTTGATGAAATCCAGTCGACCGGTTATATAGGCACTGAATTGGGTGATTGGGGCTTTATGCCCACCGATCCAGTGATATTGAGCGGCGACCTTCATGCGCACAATCTCGAAATGTTGGGCGCATTTGTGCCCGTGGATTTTTCAGACCCCAATGCTCACGTTGCTGGCGGTGAGACCGCCATCCGCATCGCCACACTTTTGAAGGCGACCGGTAAGGCGCCGTTCATTGTTCTGGCCGATGATAATGGCAAAAATCCCGAGCGGACTCAAAAAGCTGGGCGCATCACCCCGGACTTGGGGCTGAACGCTGAACAATGGGCTGTGTTCGCCGCTGGAGTAGAGTCGGTTGCCCATGCAGTGCTTAACGCCACCGGTGTGCGTTGTGTGTTTCATCATCACTGCGCTGGCTACGTGGAAACTCCCGCTGAGATAGAAACCCTGCTTTCACTTACCGACCCGCATCTTCTAGGCTTATGCTTCGATACAGGTCATTACACCTTTGGCGGTGGCAATGCCGTGGAAGGCGTTCGCAAATATGTGGATCGGATTTGGCATTTTCACTTCAAAGATCACGAGCCCAATGTTGCCGAGAAATCGCGTCAACAAGGTCGGGATTATTTCACCTCCGTGAGGAACGGTATCTTTTGCGAGCTGGGCAAAGGCAGTGTGGATTTTCCGAGTGTCGTAAAAGCGCTCAACGAAATCCGATATTTAAGTTGGGGTGTCGTTGAGCAGGATGTTCTACCTGGCATGGGTACGCCGAAAGAAAGCGCCCAGCGCAATCGTGACTACTTACGCAGCATCGGGATTTGAGAGAGCAAATTATGACCTCAACTTTTGACCTTCTCACCATGGGGCGTTCATCCCTTGATCTATATTCCAATGATGTCGGTGCGGCGTTTGTGGATATCAAGAGCTTTGCTGCCTATGTGGGTGGGTCGCCGACCAATATTGCCGTTGGCTCGCAAAGGTTGAATTTGAAAGCCACCTTGTTAACTGCCGTTGGTTTTGACCCGGTCGGTGATTTTATTTTGCACTTTCTTAAAAACGAAGGTGTCGAAACGAGTTTCATTTTACGTAAACCTGGCACACGTAGCAGCGCTGTTGTTTTGGGCATCGAACCACCGGATAAATTTCCGCTGGTCTATTATCGCGACAATGCCGCAGATATTCAGTTGACCATCGATGATGTGCTGGCTTCTCCGATCGGGCAATGTCACGCTTTTGAATTTGCTGGCACTAACCTCAGTCGTGAACCGAGCCGGAGCGCAACCTTCTTCGCCGTCGAGCGCGCCCGTGCTGCTGGTACTACGGTCTTTTTCGATTTGGACTTCCGGGTAGATCAATGGCACGATCCGCGCGCATTCGGTGCCAATGCCCGCGCCATTCTCGCGCAAACGGATTTTGTCTTCGGGACCGAGGAAGAAGTCAAGGCCGCCGTCTTGACCGAAACTAGCCAACTGCAAGTCTCTCATTCGCAAATCTCTGCGCCGGATGTGCAAGGCGATGTGGACACAGCCATAGCTACCTTATTGGCATGTGGACCCAAAGCCCTCATTGTCAAACGCGGGGCTCACGGAGCCACCGTCTGCCTGCCGGATGGTCAACGCATCGAGGTGCCTGGTTTACCGGTGGAGGTATACAACGTGCTCGGTGCAGGCGACGCCTTTGCCTCCGGCTTTATTTACGGTCATGTACACGGCTGGAACTCGTACAAGTCTGCTCGTATGGGCAATGCCTGTGGCGCCATTGTTGTTACCCGTCATGGCTGCGCGAACTTCATGGGTTATGAAACGGAAGTGCTTGATTTCATCGAGTTGCGAGGCGGGTTTTAGTTTGCGCAATGCTGTTTTGAGCGTTCGCTCACATCACCCCAATATCTATGTGGATGGTGATAAAAAACATGTAAGGTTAATTCTTTAATCGTCCTAATAAGTAAGTCATATCTAATCTGAACCATGCGAAATGGAAACCATCAATGTGACTACGGCGCAAGCCATCATCAAATTCCTCAAGGCGCAATACGTCGAACGCGATGGTCTTGAGACGCAATTCTTTGCAGGATGCTTCGGCATCTTTGGTCATGGCAATGTGGCTGGTGTTGGGCAGGCCCTTCAACAAAACCCTGACTTTCGTTATTTCCAGGCCCGCAACGAACAGGCCATGGTTCACGCCGCCTCCGCCTTTGCCAAAGTGAGTCGACGCCTGCGCACCTTTGCCTGCACAACGTCCGTTGGGCCTGGTGCTACGAATATGATTACGGGTGCGGCAACCGCAACGATCAATCGATTGCCCGTTCTGCTTTTGCCCGGTGATATTTTTGCGCGTCGTAACGTAGCACCAGTACTTCAACCACTCGAAACGCCTTATTCACAGGATATATCTGCCAACGATTGTTTCAAGCCGGTTTCACGTTATTGGGATCGCATAAAGCGCCCCGAGCAGGCCATCTCCACCCTGATGGAAACCATGCGTGTGCTAACCTCGCCAGCTGATACAGGCGCTGTCACGCTGGCATTGCCGCAGGATGTTCAAGCGGAGTCCTACGACTTTCCAACCTCCTTTTTGAAATACGGATTTGGCATATTCCCGGCCTCCGGCCCGACCTTGAGGCTGTTCGCCGCGCGCTCAGACTGATCCACGCTAGTACAGCGCCGCTGATCGTCGCGGGTGGCGGCGTCATATTTAGTGATGCTACTGCCGCATTGCGAACGTTTGTTGAGCAAACCGGTATTCCGGTTGGAGAATCACAAGCGGGCAAAGGTTCTCCGCCGTATGATCATCCATCCTGTCTTGGTGCGATTGGCGCAACTGGCACACTCGGCGCAAACCTCATGGCGCGCGAGGCGGATCTGGTCATCGGTATCGGTACTACGTATGATGATTTCACCAGTGCCTCCAAGACAGCCTTCCAAAATCCAAACGTGCGCTTCATCAATATCAATGAGATGGACGTACTCAAACAAAACGGCTTGCTTTTATTAGGTGATGCCCGCACCATCCTTGAAGAACTGACTTCTGCGCTCTCAGACTGGCAGACCGGTGCTGAATATCGCGCCTGTGCTCATCGCTTCAACGAAGAATGGGATCAAGAAGTGGAACGCATTTATAATCCCGAACATGGACCGTTGCCCAGTCAAGGTGAAGTCATCGGCATTGTGAACAGCGCATCCCGTCCACAGGATATTGTGCCATGTGCTGCCGGGAGCTTGCCTGGTGATTTGCACAAATTATGGCGCACACGGGATGAGTTTGGATATCACCTCGAATATGGCAACTCTTGCATGGGCTACGAAATTGCCGGGGGGCTAGGTGCAAAAATGGCAGCGCCGGAACGCGAAGTCTATGTGATGGTCGGTGATGGATCGTATCTAGTGATGTCGCAGGAAATTGTCACCGCCGTGCAGGAAGGCATCAAGGTCAACATCATTCTGATCAACAATCACGGCTTTGCCAGCATTGGCGGGTTATCTGAATTATTGGGAAGTCAGGGCTTTGGAACCCGCTATCTTGCCCGCAATGAAGCCTCTGGTCAACTGGATGGGGCACGCCTGCCTGTCGACCTAGCGGCCAACGCCCGAAGTTTAGGCGCGCATGTTATCGAAGCAACATCCATTTCGGATCTTCGCCTCGCGTTCGAAGAGGCAAAGAAGTAGACCCGTACTACTGTCATCTACATTGAAACTGATCGTGAACAACGTGTGGGCGGATATGAATCTTGGTGGGATGTACCCATTGCTGAAACTTCAGAAATTCAATCTGTACAAGACGCATATCAAGGCTATGTTGAAACTAAGAAGAAGGAACGATATTTCCTATGACCATACGAGTTGGATGAATTGGCGCCGGGCGCATGGGCCAGGTTTTTGCTGAGCAAATTGCTTATCGCATTACGGAAGCGGATCTAGTGGCGATTGCTGATGTGAGCGTAGAGCAGGTGCAGGCAGTAGCAAAACGCCTGGGCGTGGCAAAGAATTATGCACATCCCAATGAGCTGTTGGCGCAAACTGATATTGATGCAGTAGTGATCGTTACACCTACTGGTACACATATAGAGATGGTTAAAGCTGCCGCGTCCGCTGGCAAACATTTCTTTTGTGAGAAACCGCTAGCACTTACTGTGGCAGGTTGTGACGAAGCTCTCACTGTTGTGAAACAGGACGGAGTTAAATTACAGGCTGGCTTTATGCGTCGCTTTGACTCCGCTTATCATGCCGCAAAAAAACAGATCGATTAGGGTGTGATCGGTAAGCCGGTCATGTTCAAATCTGTGGGCCGAGCCCCCAAACGTACCGGACTCGAATATGCCAAACGAGAAAACAGCGGCGGCTTGATCACGGATATGGGGATCCATGATTTCGATCTGGCGCGGTGGCCGATGGGCAGTGATGTGACTCGCATGCAGAGCGAAGGCAGTTGCGTGGTCTTCCCTGAACTGAACGAAGTTGGCGATATTGATAACGCTGTCGTGAATCTCAAATTTGCAAATAATGCTGTAAGGAACATTGATGTCAGCCGCAACGCCGTATATGGTTACGGTATTCGTACCGAAGTGCTCGGCTCAGAAGCCGCTGTCATGATCGGGAAGATGCAACAGACGGCTACATTAACTTTCACTTGCAATGGTGTCACACACGATACAGTCCGCTATTTCATGGAGCGCTTTGGCGATGTCTACGGCGATGAAATCTGGGGTTTTGTGAATTGCATTGTGGAAGATCGCCCTCCTAGTGTTTTAGGTCAGGAGGCTCGTCCCGCTAGAATCATTGGAGTGGCGGCCATCTGTTCCCTCGATGAGAGCCGCCCTGTGTTTATTGGTGAAATCTAAATGAACCTGCCACAACTTTCCATCGGCAAAATCCGCGCCCTGCAACAATGCTCCACATCGCATGGTATCTTCACCATCCTAGCCGCCGACCATCGTGATAGCATGCGGGCGATGATTAAGTCGCTAAACCCTCAATCGATTGCAGCGCAAACCGTCACGAATATCAAGCTCGATATTGTGCGCACGCTTGGTGATTTGCCCAGCGCCATTCTGCTTGATCCATTATATAGCGCAGCGCAGGTCATTGCTGGCGGTGCATTGTCAGGACGCGCAGGATTATTGGTCGCGTTGGAAGATCAGGGTTATTTGGGCGACCCATACAACCGTGAGACCACTTCGCTGAGCAACTGGGGCGTGGAGAAGGCACGACGAATGGGCGCAACTGGCGCAAAAGTTTTGTTGTTTTATAATCCTGATGCTTGCGAAGCGGCCGACGGGCAGCATCACTATACTCAGGGCATCGTTGCCGAATGTCAACGCTATGAACTGCCGCTTTTCCTTGAACCGATTTCATATCCCCTGCGACCAGAGATCAAAAAGAATTCACCTGAATTTGCCAAGGAGCGCCGCCGTGTTGTCGTTGAAAGTGCAAGACGGCTTGGAGCCTTGGGCACGGATGTATTAAAAGTGGAATTTCCTTTAGATGCAAACCACGCTTCAGATGTGTCGTTGTGGGCTGAAGCCTGCGCCGAGTTAACCGAATCTTCACTCGTGCCATGGATCTTACTTTCTGCCGGTGAACCTTTCGAGATATTTTGTCAGCAGCTTGAAGTTGCATCTAAAGCAGGTTGCTCTGGTTTTGCTGTGGGGCGTTCAGTATGGAACGAAGCTGCCACTCTCCCAGCGGATGAACACATCAAATTCCTTTCGACTACTGCTCGCGAACGCTTCATACGTCTCGTGGATATTGCCCAAAGCTTGGCGCATTCGTGGCAGAGCCGTTATTCCACACCCATGCCCGATGAACACTGGTATAGAACCTATTAATTCATGACCCATCATTTTCACCCTGATCTCAATGCCCAAACCGCACTCAATGTTACGCCGGCCTCCGCAGGTTGGCGTAACCTAAGTTTTAATGCACTGAAATTACAAACGGATGAAGTGTATATCCATCACACGGAGGGCACTGAAGTTGCCATCGTGCCATTGAGCGGCGAGGGCTATGTCACAGTTGGCGCTCAAACGTTTCTATTACAACGTGAAAGCGTCTTCAATGGCAAGCCGCATGTGTTATATGTGCCACCGCGACATGAAATAAAGGTGGAAGCAAAGCTAAATTTTGAATTTGCACTTGGTGGAGCACCAGCGGAGGGAAAGTATCCTCTACGCTTGTTTGCTCCTGACGAAATGAAATCTGAATTGCGGGGCGGAGGTTCAGCCTTACGACAGGTTAATCACATCCTGGCAGCGCCACTCCCGGCTGAACGATTGATTCTGTTTGAGGTCTATGTCCCTGGCGGTTCATGGAGCGGCTGGCCCCCGCATTGTCACGATGGCTACAACGGCTCTCCTTATCTGGAAGAGGTGTATTACTATCGTTTCAATCCCATCTATGGCTTTGGTGTTCACCGTAACTACCGCAAGGATGAGGACTTCAACGAAATCTTCTCTGTCAAGCACGGTGATGCAGTCATGGTAACAAAAGGCTTTCATCCCACAGCGGCGGCTCCTGGTTCAAATATGTACTTCCTTAATTATCTCGCCGGAGATTTACTTGATGAGGCTCGTGCCACACCTCCGCTGGATGATTCTGATTTTTCCTGGATGAAACAGGATTGGGATGGGAAACGCATATCCTTGCCAATTGAGTAAGGTCTGCTCTGCGATGCCAGTTTGAGTTTGGAGTTCGGGGCAGTGTTGATAGTGATAAGCCAATTCAATTGAATTGACAACAGGTTTGTCTGCTTCTTGACAGTACCTGGTAACGGCATAAGCGTAGTGTCTTATGGATGACACTACTGCAGCATTTTATTGGACAGTTGCATTTATTATTCTGCTCATAGGTTTTTCCAAAGGCGGCTCTGGGGGAACTTTTGGTGTATTGGAAACATTTTTGATTGCGCTGGTTGTTTATGCCAATACGGTTATTGGCTTACTCTTGCGAAACTGAAAACCAAATGTGATTATTGCAGGTGATGGAGGTTTTCAAACAAATTTGCAAGCGGGCAGCTGCGCAGTGTGTATGGGAATGTATGCGCCTGTAACCAAGAGGCGCGCTGCCGTGGAAGTTTGGCCAGGCGTTGTAGTTGATAACCGCGCGCTGCTGTTGGAGTTTCAGCTTGGGCCTTGATTGTGAGTGTGGCCACTGGCATGCCCGGGATACGCGCAGCTGGCAGTTGCCAAGTGCAGCAGGCTGTGGTGTATCAACGCCGGCGGCCAGAGCGGAGTGTGGCGTATCAAGTGGTGCAGCAGAATTTGGAGACGTGGCTGGCGCGGCGGCGCGCGGGTAGGCTCGATGCAGGCGCAGATTGGGTAGTAGACCCTGTGCCGGTATACGTAGAGCGTGACCTGCGGAAATATTTGGAGTGAGGCATTCTGGCGCACGGGTTTGCGCGGGCGCGCTGTGAGAAGTGCGGCTAGGACTTTTTGGTGGCGTATTCGTGCAAGGGGCGTGGGGTGTGTGGGGGCTGCAACACACGGCGCATGGTGGAGACGGCTGCGCACATGGTGGAGCAGTGTTTCCGGCAGTGGCCGTGCGGCAGGGGGTGATTGGTTTGTTTAGCGGCGCGGATTGCTTTGCATGCGCCCGGGTTTGTGAAGCGTGGGCAGCTGGCTGCCCCCCCACTGAAATTATTAGCCGTGGTTACGC
>Ga0209553_1000500_pt1 | contig 20436 bp, 18 predicted proteins | sample LauGreFBDMM110DN_2_FD_188217 | JGI IMG/M metagenome (GOLD analysis project Ga0209553, IMG submission 188217) | Freshwater lake microbial communities from Lake Michigan, USA - Fa13.BD.MM110.DN (SPAdes) (version 2) | ecosystem: Environmental > Aquatic > Freshwater > Lake | place: Lake Michigan...
GTTACAACCCAGTAAACTGTTTACCTGGGATGTGGTTTATGAAAAAGCCGAAGAGTGGCAATGGAGTTATGGAAAAATTCTAGGTGCGTATAGAAAAACAGAAGTTCCATTGGGTTTTGATGAGTCTCAACTGAACCTTTGGCTGTATGATGTCTCTGAGCCAGTGTATGTAGATCTGCTGTTGCCATGGATGACTGGGCAGTATACTTGTTGTCATACCAAAAATAAAAAAGCCTTGTTTTTTGATACATCCACTGATGTTACTAGCATGCAAGTGGTTGGAGACTGGGCCAAGTAATGGCCAAAGAAGAAACAATCAGCATGGAGGGCAAGGTAAAAGAAATCCTGCCCAATACCATGTTTAGGGTATTGCTGGACGATGTCAACACAGAAGTAATTGCGTACTTGTCAGGCAAGATGCGCACACACAACATCAAGGTACTGCTGGGCGATCGTGTGGCAATGGAGTTCAGCCCTTATGATTTGACTCGTGGTCGTATCACTCGCCGCAGATAAATATCAGTATGGAACTGAGAAATCACATCAATTTAGTAGAAGCCAGCACAAGGCCGGCCAAGTTGGAAACCACCCCCTTGCCATATGGTGAAAAAGATCTAGCACCTGTGTTGAGTAAAGAAAGTTTAGAATATCACTACGGGCATCTGGCCAAGGGCTATGCCAAGCGTTACAATGCTGGAGAAGGCAATGCGGATTTTAATCGCGCTGGCAGTTTTTTACACAACAAGTTTTTCCCACAACTGAGACCTGTAAAAGGTGCCAACAGACCCCGTGGTGCTGTACTGGCCTTGATTGAAGAAAAGTTCAAGACCTACGAAGATTTCAAAGCGGCAGTGAAAGAAACTGCCATGAAAATACAAGGCTCAGGTTGGGTGTATTTGAGCACTGCGGGAGAGATCAAGACCATTGCCAACCATGCTGTGCGTACAGATATATGCGTACTCATTGACTGGTGGGAACATGTGTGGGCCACAGATTATCAGTGGGACAAAGAAAGATATCTAGACAACATCTGGAAAATAATAGATTGGGACGTCTGTAACCAACGTCTATAAGGAGTCAGCATGTGGCAATTGTTGTGGGTATTTGTACCTGTTGTGGCACATGCAGACATGAGCGAATGTGTAAACATTGCTGATCAAAACAAAAAAAATTATTGTATGGCATCATACAGCGGCAGTGCAGCATTTTGCGATAAAATCCAGAGTTACGAATCAAGAAGCCAGTGCATGCGAATGGTGATCGCTAAACAACGAGAATCCGCATACCAAACACCTAAACAACCCAAAAAGGAACCAACAAAATGAATCTACAACCAGCAGCCGTTAGCAAACTTAAAGAACTTGTGGCCGAAGAAGGCAATCCCAACTTGATGTTGCGTGTGTTTGTGCAAGGTGGAGGATGCTCAGGATTCAGCTATGGCTTCACTTTTGATGAGGCACAAAACGAAGATGATTTTGACTTTGTTTACGACTCAGTCAAGGTTGTGGTAGATGCCATGAGCATGCAGTATCTACAAGATTCAGCCATTGATTACAAGGAAGACGCCATGGGCGCCAGCTTTGTGATCAACAATCCGCAAGCAGTAAGCACTTGCGGATGTGGTTCGAGTTTTTCAGTTTAACGTCTCTTAACCAAACAAATAGCACCGCCTACTATTTGAGCCACACTATAAAATACTTTTTGTGCAACAAGTTTAGAATCATCTGCAAACACCCAGGCAACCAATTTGTTCACAAACCCAATGTTTACTTTTCCAAGTAAGTTGCTCAAGACATAAAGTCCATACGCTGTGTGCTTGCCTAGCCCATCAAAACTGACCAGTAAGTCACTGGCTCTGTTACTGGGTATTAATCCTTGTTCTATCATCAATCTCAACACACCGCCATCAGCAACTATGGTGGTCGTACCATAGCCATTGACAGTAAATGTATGATCGCCATCAGTCCACAAATTATACACCACTGACCCATTAGCAGGTGCTGTGTTAGTAGTTTCTATTAATTCAGTTTGTCCGAGCCATGGGTAAGAATTGTAGATTTTTTCTGGGGCTAAACTGCTGAGTCGACCGTTGATGTACAACGGATGATTGGCAGTGGCAAACGGTTCATGCTGTTGATCAGGGCTGTAAACAAATCCAAAACTTTTATCCACTTGTGTTTCCACAAACAACACACGATTTATTTTGGTTTGATTATGGTTGTATACCAAATCTCCAATTTTTACGTCACATATTTGTTTTGTAGAACCATCAAACATTGTTACCAGCGTGTTACCAATAAAGCACCCACCTTTGTTGTGTACCAAGTATGATTCGTCGGCACCTTTTAATTTTACATGATATGTTCTATTATCGTTTAATTTGAAATTATATAACTGCAACTCAGGATCATCTTCCCGGAATTCTATTGAGTGTACTTCATGTGTTGACCCGTCGGCATTGATAATTTTATCACCTACTTCCAATTGAGTGACAGTCATTTTTTCAAGTTGAATTACATCTTTATGTAACATCTTGCTGATTTCTACGTCTGGCGATTTCCATCCGTCTAGAGTTTTAAACAAGTGATCAGCAGAAACAGAAAAATCTGATCCGTTAATCGATACCAGCGACAATTTTCTTGGCAGAATATGATCTTGTAATCCAAGGGTGGGTCTGTGGAACTCTCTGACTACATTTACAGTGTTATTTTCACCAATGAGTGATTCACCAACTTCAACGTCTTCGATATTTTTCCATGTGCCATCTCGCATCAGCACTTTGGTACCGGCAATAAAACACTTGTTGTGTACCAACATACCATGTTCATGCCCGGCCATTCTCACATGGTATGTGTGATTGCCATTGGTCCAAAAATTGTATAACTGTGTGTTGGGATCATCTTCACGGAACTCGATTGATTCAATTTCAACTGTGTTACCGTCATTGGTAATGACCTTGTCCCCAACTTGAAGATCTGTTACATCGAAACCTTCGGCTTCAATGGTGTGTTTATGAATAATTTTGCTGATAACAGCATTAGGAGATTTCCAGCCAGTTTCAGTGCAGAAGATATGATCTTCAGACACTGAATACTCTTTGCCATTGATACATGCAAGTCTTAGTTTGTGCGGAAGAATTTCATCTTGAAGGCCCAGTGTTGGACGGTGCAATCTAAGTATTTTGTTTTTGCTTCCATCCTTGCCAATCAGCACTTGGTCTGTGTCTACGTCTTCGATGTTCTTCCAGGTACCGTCTTCCATTAACACTTCTGTGCCTGCAATAAAACACTTGTTGTGGACCACAAGATTGTTGGCAACGTAGGTATGATTACCATCCAAAGAGAAGTTGTACAATTGCAGGTCTTCACGATCTTGATGACGTTCGATAGATACAATTTCAAATCCTGCGCCATCTGGTGTGGCAATCACGTCACCAACTACCAGTTGCCCTATGTTGCGATCTGTCAGTTTAACATACTTAGATAAAGTTGCTTCGGGGTCGACGGATTTCCAGGTGCCATCTGCCATCAACACAGGATGATCATCAGTGATAAAGGGAACACCACCATTGAATGCAATCAGCGTTCTATTGCCCAGTACTGGTCGTAGATATTCCAACACATTGTTAAATTGACCATCCTTGCCAACCAACTGCTCGCCGATTTTGATATCTTCAATCAGTTTGATTGAGCCATCTGCCATGGTAATTTCAGTGCCTTCGACAAAACACCCACCAGCACCGCAACCGCAACTGCCACCGCTTGATGCACTTCCACTGCATCCTTTGTTGTGTACCACAAGATTGTCAGCAACATAAGTGTTGTTGCCATCTAAAGAAAAATTATAAAGTTGTAAATCTTCACGGTCTATGTGTTCTTCAATAGAAGATATTTCGAATCCTGTGCCATCAGCAGTGGCAATCACATCACCAATTGTGAGTTGTGTTATATTGAGATCTGCCAACTCAGGATACTTTGAGTTTGTTGCAACAGGGTCAACGGACTTCCAAGATCCGTCTTTCATCAGCACAGGATGATCACTGGTCATAAAAGGACTTTTGCTGTTGAATGAAACTAAAATTCTACTGCCCAATAGTGGTCTAACATATTCCAGCACAGTGTTGACCACGTCATCTTTGCCCAGCAATTGATCACCAATCTCAACGTTTTCAATTAACTTGGTTGAGCCATCAGCCATGGTGATTGTAGTACCTTGAACAAAACATCCTGTAACACGAGGTATTGCATCGTATACCGGCGCCTTGGCAGGCGGCGGAGGTATTTCTCTATGGTCTGCTGGTCTTGCTAAAATTCCAAAATCATTTGATATTGGTTCAAATGTGGGCACAAATGTACCAACCACCGGCTCCCAGACCCCAGCCTCGTTTACATACATGCCGTCAACTTGCTGCCACACACCATTGACATTGACAAAAATTGTAGTGACTTCTTGCCAGTCGCCAGCAGTATGAACTCTAGGACCAAAACTATTGAATATAAACACAGCACCACCGTGCTTGGCCTGTAATTCGCCAGCGGCGGCGCCGCGTCCGACGTCAGGTAATAAATCATAATACGGTCCTTGAGCTGCCACAGTTATATCGGTAGGATCAATTGCTGTTCCTGACGCTACGGGATTTAAATAACTCAATCCTACTGAACCAGCTTGTGCATAACTGTCGCCTACACTGCTGAAGCCATTCTTTCCAGCACCTGCCGGTCCACCAGGACCTCCTGCACCACCACCACCACCATCTTTGTACACATCGCCTTGATCCTGACCAGTTTGTGGAGAAGAAACACCGGCTGCTGTGCGACCACGCGGTCCTGGAGCAGTTGCTTCACCAATTCCAGTTGTGCTATTACCAGCCCCACCGCCGCCAGCGCCACCCACCGCCACAGCCAATAAGGTTTCGTTTACTGTTCGTGGATTCAACACCAGGGTAGTTGCAGCACCCGATCCGCCGCCGCCACCTGAACTGCCTTTTGGTCCTGCTAGTCCGCCAGTGGCACCTGACCAACTTTTGCTGATAAGAATGGCAACAGCACCAATGAGTTTAGGATCAGTGTATACGGCACTGAACGATACGGTGTGATAACCTTGAGTAACAGTATAGTCCGTAGTAAAAGCAGTGGTCCATGATGTGGAACCTGGAGTAGTATATACAGGTACAGTGTCAATGCTCAATGAGACTGTGTTGCATGCACTTATTTGAATTTGATATGTGCCTGTGTAAGGAAAATACACATTGGTATAAGTTCTTGAACATGATGATGCTCTGGGGTTTTCTTCCCACATGCCGTAGTCGTTTTGTAAATTGCTCCAGATACCGTCGGCAACAGTTAAACCTTCGTTGATCAATATTTGTACGTCTGGTATGACCAATGGCGGACTGGCAATGTTGTCTCTGGTATTAAATATGTCTCTTACCAGACCAAGTCCGCCGGACCCTGCACTGGTGGTGCTGACTATAGTAACTCCCACTCCAAATACACCGTAACTGGCTCCAGCATTGGCGTTGGCCACGATTCTCACAGTGTGATTTCCAGCGGTAATGTTTGCAATAAATGGCACACCGCCAGATTCTTGTGTTTTCCAACTGTCAAGACCTGAACTAAACAAAAACTCTCCATCAATGTACACTGAGGCTTCGTAGTAGGCTGCAATGTTGAACAAATAATCAATTGTAAATGGAAAATTAACGCTGTAAGACTGATCAAAATTAAGAGTATTGGCCAAGCTGGTGGTGCTGCCGTCCAAGGCTGTGCCAGTATTCCATACTCCGTAGTTGTTTAAAAATCCTGACCAACGAGCCACAAAAGTTCTGCTGGCATCAGGCAATACGGTAGTACTGCCAATGGGTATGGCCGTACGTGTATCAAAAAGTGGAATAGTAAAGTTATTGGCCACACTACTGGCACGACCACTCCATCCTGCTGATCCCACTGTCAGTTCAACCACATCCCCGGGATTTACAGTAAATGCCGCAGATACATATCCGCCGCCGGTGCCTGCACCACCCGGGCGAATACCATCACTACCCCCTGCGCCACCACCAGCACCCCAGAGATAAGCCTGCACAGTTTGTGAGTATCCAGCAGCAGGCAAAGTCAATGTTTGCCGGAATCCGGACATGGCCAAAGGTCTAATTAATGTTGTCATTGTTTATACAATTTGATACCAGATGTCTCCAGTGACTCCGGGAATGTTGGGTCCTGTTGTGCCGATGTAACGGTTGCCGTATCCGTTAGAAGTGGTAGCAATAGTGATGACTCTATCTGCCGAAAGGTCGCCGCCTCCAGTGAGTCCGCCTGAGCCTGTGATGGTTCGAGTGTTAGGTGGAACGCCAAGATTGGTTCTGGCTTGAGCAGCGGTTGCACCACCTGTGCCGCCATCTGCCACAGCCAATGGAGTGATGCCAGCCACTGCGCCACCTGTTATTGCAACTGCATTGGCGTTTTGCACAGCTATGGTACCTACTGTTGTGACAGCACCTGTGGCCAAGCCAAGATTGGTTCTTGCATCAGCAGCATTGCTGGCTCCGGTACCGCCATCTGCCACTGCTAAGTCTGTAATACCAACAATGCTGCCGCCGGTGATGTTTACTACATTGGCATTTTGTGTGGCTATGCTACCCAATCCAAGATTGTCTCTGGCCAGTGACGGAGTACTAGCACCTGTGCCGCCATCTGCTACTGCTAAATCTTGAATCCCTGTGACAAAGCCGCCTGTAATGGCCACCACCGTGGCATTTTGAAAAGCCATGGTTCCCAAACCATTGATGTTGTTGATTACAAATTCTGTACTGGCAATTTGTGTGGTACTGGTGCCGTTGGCTGCAGTGGGCACAGTAGGGATACCCGAGAGTGAAGTACTGACTTTTTCTCCTTGCACAAATGCTGTGGTAGCAAGTTGTATGGTATTTGTGCCATATGCCGCTGTGGGTGCTGTGGGAACGCCGTTGAACGCTGGGCTGTTGGATACAAATGCTGTGGTGGCAATTTGCACAGTGTTGGTGCCGGCCACCGCTGTGGGTGCAGTGGGTGTGCCGGTAAACGCTGGTGAAATCTTTTCGCCTTGTACAAATGCTGTGGTAGCAAGTTGTGTGGTTCCAGTACCTGCTGTGGCAGTGGGTGCAACAGGTGTGCCTGTAAATACCGGCGAAACCTTGTTGTTTTGTACAAATGCTGTGGTAGCAAGTTGTACGCTGTTGGTTGCAACTGTGGCAGTGGGTGCAGTGGGTGTGCCTGAAAATGCAGGACTAACTTTTTGTAATTGTACATAATCTTGACTGGCCAATGCAACAAACACGTTTGCTGTGCTGTAGGCGCTGATTAGGTCAGTGCTGGAATCGTACCAAAGTTGTCCCAGAATAGGCTGTGTGGGCGCTGTGCCGTTAGCAAAATTTTCCAGTAAAAATACGTAGTTTTCGTTTTGAAAGTCCCCGTAATTGGTCACAGCACGACCCACAAGGGCGAGATCTGTGGCAGTGGTGTTGATTGTGCCGTCTCCCACAACTGCTACAATTTGTCCACGAGTGTTATTGATAATGTATGACATTGACCGCTCCGATTGCTAGTATTTAGCGGCACACAAAGTTTTGGTAAATACTGCACTGGAACACAAACATGGCACAAGAAATCATCAACATCGGCACAGTGGCCAACGACGGCGCTGGGGATCCTTTACGCACCTCTTTTACCAAGACCAACAACAACTTTAGCCAGTTGTTTGCGGCAGGTGGTGTGTCGGGTATTTCAAACGGCACTAGTAATATCAACATATTAAACAGTGGCGCTATCTTAATGAGCCCGCAAGGGGTAGCCAATGTGATCACGGTCACTGCCACAGGCGCCACTGTCACAGGAACTTTGGTTGGAAATACCACAATCAGTTCAGTGGGCAATGTCATAGCAGGACAGTTTTTTCTTGGCAACGGATCACAGTTGACTGGTGTGGTATCTGTGGCAGCCGCTGCACTGATCACAGGGAATACACTGAGTTCCAACGTGTTGACCAGCAGTTTGACCACTGTGGGCACCTTGGGCATACTCAGTGTTACTGGTAATGTACGTGGCGGTAATTTATTGACACCTGGTGCAGTTGTTGCATCTGGAGACATTGCTGGCACAAACTTTAATGCAGGATCAAACGTCAATGCGTCAGGCAATATCACAGGCGGCAATGTCGTAGTTGTAGCAGACATATCAGCAGGTGGCGCAATCAGTGGAGTGGGCAATGTCACTGGCAATTATTTTATTGGCAATGGATCACAACTGTCAGGAATTTCAGTGAGTTCTAATGCAGCATTGTTGGTAGGTACCACATTGAGCAGCAACGTTGTGGACAGCAGTCTGCGACAACTTGGCACACTAAACTATTTGAATGTTGGCAACTCTCTGGGCGGCAATGGTGCTGTCAATGCCAACAGCGTTTCTGCAGGTACCACAATTGTGGCCACAGGCAACATCACCGGAGGCAACATCAACACCGGTGGCCAAGTCAGTGTCACAGGCAATGTTATATCTGGTGCAATTGTTTCTGCACTTGGCAATATTGCCACTGCAGCCAATATAGCTGGTGGCAACATTGAAGTAGCCACACAAATTAATTCATCAGGCACTATCACAGCCACAGGCAACATCACTGGTGGCAATATTCTCACTGGTGGCCAAGTCAACGCAACAGGCAACATCACCGGTGGCAATGTGCTGGGTGGTGCCAACGTCAACGCCACACTGTTTACTGGCACCACAGTTTCAATGTCTGCCAACATCACAGGCGGTAACTTGATCACAGCAGGCCTGGCCAACGTGGCGGGGCGTGTGGAAGCAGGCAACATTTTGACATATGGTACAATCACTGCCAATGGCAATGTCACAGCACCAAACTTCATTGGCAACGTGGTTGGTAATATTACTGGTACATTATCTGCACCCGGTTCCAACACACAGGTGGTATTCAACGACTCAGGTACAGCCAATGCCACTGCCAATTTGACATTCAACAAGGCTACCAATGCGCTCACAGTGACAGGTACTATCACGGGCGGCAACATCTTGACTGGTGGGTTAATTAGTGCAACTGGCGGTCTTACTGTGGGAGGTAGCACCATCATCACTGGCAATTTGACAGTGAATGGCACAACTGAATACACCAACGTTTCTACATTGGCCATACAAGATCCTGTGATCAGCATAGGTCGTGGTGCCAACAATGCAGCATTGACCAGCAGTGACGCCAAAGATCGAGGCGAACAACTTTGGTACTGGAACACAGCGGAACGTAGCGCATTTATTGGATTCCAGGCCAGCAGTAACAAATTGATTGCAGCATTGCAAACCACAGTTACCAATGATGTAGTGACCGTCAGCAGTTATGGTACCATTGTGGTAGGAGACCTTGAAGGAACTACCACGTCACTAACAGGCAATGTCACAGGTGGCAATGTAATATCTGGTGCGTTGATGCGTGGTGCAAGTTTGAGTGTGACAGGCAACACTGCCACAGTCACAAGTGCAAACTATCAAATTGGCTATAGAGACCTGCCACAGATTACCACATTCACTACCTTGGTTGCAGATGCTGGCGGCAAACACTACTACGGTTCGGGCACTATCACTATCCCTGCCAGTGGTACACTGAATTTTGCTGTGGGCACTGCTGTATTGGTAATTGCTACTGCGTCAACCACAATATCTGCAGCAGTGGGGGTCACACTGGTGTGGGCAGGGCAAGGAACCACTGGCACAAGAACACTGGCACAACACGGTGAGGCCAGCTTGGTCAAAGTGGCCACAGACACCTGGTACATATCAGGCGTGGGAATAACTTAATGACTGGTATAATGACTGCCATCTCAGGATCAGTTGCTGGGAAAAATTACGCCAATGGCCTGTATCGAAGAACATATTCTGGATATTTCGCGGACAATGCAAACTATTTTGATGGTGCCATCCCCACTGCCTCAGCGGCAGACACGTCTCCACTCAGCCCAGGAGCAATTCCGGTCACAACCAGTTATCAATGGTTGGGGTACTGGTTGGCCACAGCAGACACAATATACCTGGACGGCCGCACATATTTTCAACTCACATCAGATGATGCCAGTTACTTGTGGATTGGCAACACTGCAATCACAGGGTATACCACAGGCAATGCCTTGATCAACAACGGTGGTGAGCATGGCATGACCACGGTCAATGGCAATACACCAATGGCCGCAGGGGTGTATTATCCTATTAGGATACAATACGGTAATAATTCCGGTGCTGGTGGGTTTTCATTCACAGTATTCAGCAATTCCCTTGCGGGTTACACCACCACAATGACCAGTAATATCTTTTATAATTGGGTGTTGAATGGCTTCTAACTGCACAATAAATATGTTAAAGGCACAATAAAAACATGGCACAACCTGTATGGATCACCCCTGCTGGTAGTTTGGGAATTATCCCTGAAGGCATATTCTATCAGAACAGCATGCGGGCCTACGATCCTGATCCCCAACCGGGCACCGAACTTTATTACAGAGTTATAGCAGGTACCTTGCCTGCTGGTATTCAATGCAGTATCACAGGATTGATTGCTGGTGTACCACAGGCTGTGGCCAGTTTGCAAGGTGTGCCACAGCCTGTGAATCGCAATGAAATCAGTAAATTTACTCTTCGTGCCTACACTGAAAATGAAGCCACTGGTCAAATTCTGCGAATTGCTGACCGTACATTCATACTCACAGTGTCAGGCAATGACATACCTGAATTTACCACGCCCATCGGATCGTTTGGCATCACCAACACTGCCACATTCACCGGTGCTATTTCTGGTACAGAACTTGTTGTAACCAACATAGCGTCAGGCACATTGAGCAACGGTATGGTGTTGCGTGGTACCAATATTGCGCAAGGCACAACCATTGTCAGCACAGGAACTGCTGCCGGCGGCACTGGCAACTACACAGTGAATATCAGTCAAAGCAATCTTGGGGCAACTATTACTGGCTGGATAGGCACATACTACGACGGCGATCTTGTTGACCTACCATTTGACTACACCAGTCAAGACCCCGATGAGACCATTACCGTTAGACTGGTTTCTGGTGAATTGCCATTGGGTTTGACACTCAGCACTGCAGGACGATTATATGGATACATAGAACCGGCTGCCAATGTCAATCAAGTTCCTGGTTACGACGAAACACAAATTGATACTGTACCTTATGACTTTGTGGTGTCTGCAATCAACAAAAATTATCAATTTACCTTGGAAGTCACAGACGGAAAAAGCAGCAGTTTAAGAACATTTACAATTTTTGTTTACAACAAAAACGATCTCACTGCCGACAACTCAATAATCACGTCAGACAACACATTTGTCACAGCTGATCAAATTGTGGATCGCAACCCATTCTTGGTCAATGCTGAACCCAGCTTCCTCGGACGAGTACGATCAGACAATTACTTTGCATATCAATTCAGGGCCAACGACTACGACACTGCTGATCTCACATACTCCATTGAAGTCAATCAGGGTGAAGGTCTTCCACCAGGACTGACCCTGGACCCCACAACCGGATGGTACTACGGATACATTCCCGATCAAGGCTTGTTGGAGGTCACCTACAGTTTCAACATCACAGTGAGCCAAACTGATTCGCCCACAATCGTCAGTCAACCGTATCCGTTTACGCTGACCATTGTGGGCATAACTGATAGCGAATGCACCTGGGTAACAGATTCAGATCTTGGCATCCTGGAAAATGGTGCTACAAGTTTGCTCAAAGTTGAAGCAATCAATCGTGGTAACAAAACACTAAGTTACAGATTGAAGAGTGGTGCATTTAATGAATTGCCACAGGGACTGACATTGCTGGAGTCAGGAGAAATTGCTGGACGAACAACGTTTAACACGTTTGCAGTGGACTTGGGATTTACCACATTTGACAAAACACAAAGTAACATAACTGGCATTAGCGAAACCACATTTGACAGTTCATATACATTTACTGTAAACGCTTATGCGGCAGATCCCAGTCAAGATGTATACAACGTATCCAGTGTCACGGTGACCAATGGCGGATCAGGATACAGTGGTGTTAATTTACCTATCCTAGAGTTTTCAGCACCAATAGGTGCAGATGCAGAAAGAGCCACGGCTGTGGCTGTGGTGGTAGGTGGCGAAATAGTTTCCGTGACAGTGACCAATCAAGGTGCTGGATACTATAGCGAACCTATACTCACAATCACTCAAAGTTTTGGTGGCTCGGGTGCGGTGCTTATCCCTATCATACAACCTTATGGACAACGAGATGCTATTTCGGTGTTCAACACCTTTACCATTACAATATTTAGAGCATACAATTACCCGTATCAGAACTTGTATGTGGTAGCCATGCCCCCAGTTAATGATCGTGTATTATTGGATCAGTTGTTGACCAATCAAGAAATTTTTGTACCAGCATACATTTATCGTTCAGATGATGCCAACTTTGGTGTCAGCACCGCAGTAAAATACGAACATGCGTATGGCCTAGCACCCGAAACCATCGACACTTATGTGGCCAGTTTGTATTTGAATCACTATTGGAAAAATTTGATACTGGGATCAATAGAAACGGCACAGGCCCTGGATGCTGCCGGTAACGTTGTTTATGAAGTTGTTTACAGCAAAATTGTTGACAATCTTGTAAACTCAGCCGGTGCAAGTGTGGCCAAAATTATAAACTTACCTTATGCCATTACAGACCCAGCAGATGGCAGCACAGAAATCACACAAGTGTACCCCAACAGTCTTGTGAACATGAGAGATCAGGTGATTGATGTTGTGGGACAAATTTCAACCAAACTGCCATTGTGGATGACATCAAAACAATCCAATGGTCGTGTGTTGGGATTCACCCCTGCCTGGGTAATCTGTTATGCCAACCCTGGCAGATCAAAACAAATTGCTTACTATATTTCTGAGTACTTTGCTCAACAGTTGAACTCAGTGGACTTCAAAGTTGACAGGTATGTGTTGGATCGCACATTGAGTCGTAACTGGGATACTGAAACACAACAATGGACTCCGCAAGGCAGTCTCACAACATTCGACTACTACAACACCACTGGTTACGTGAGCCTTGGGCAAGTGGAATGTGCTACTAATTTGGCCTACGATGATATCAACTATAGAACTCTAGAACAAATCAATGCGCTAGGGGGAATAGATGGGTTGACCTGGATTGATGACGGCGGTGTTGCACCGTTTGGCACAAAAGTTGTGATTAGAGATGGCACAAGGATTATTTTTGTCAAACAAGAAAATTATTCCAATTACGTCACCACAGACGATGCCTGGCAACAATACACCTCTTTGTATGACCAAACCTTGTTTGACCCTGTGTTGATAAATGATGCTGTGGGCAGTTTCGACAGTGCTTACACCATTCCCGGAGGGTATCAACTGCAATGTTCTGCTACTGCTGCCAGTACCGACCGTATTACCTGCACAGATACCACAGACATGACTGTGGGCGACGTTATTTGGTTCACCGGAACCACATTTGGTAGTGTGGTTAATTTTACCAGCAATAATCAAATATATTGTGTGTATGACAAACCAACCTCTACTCAATTTCGTATTGCGGAAATCGCTGGCACTTTTCGGGCATCAATTTCAGGAACCACACTTGTTGTGAGCACTGTGCTCACTGGCGCTTTACAAGTTGGTGATACGCTGTTAGGCGGGGGAATTGTGGCCGGGACCCAGATCACTGCTTTTGTTAATGGTGCAGGAGGAACAGGAACATACAATGTCAGCGTCAGTCAGACACTGTCTCTTGCTACCATTACTGCCACAACTAGTCCCCCAGAACAACTGACCACAGCCACTGGAGACATGACTGCCAACTGGGGTAACTATCGCATGGATATCTGGGAAATTTCCATACAACCTGCCACTGCAACAGAGCCGGCGATTGTGTTGTTGAATTCTTTACAGCAAGTACCACCTAACTATTTTGCTCTGGTCACACAAGGCACAAACTACGGTACGTCACAACTGTACAGACCCACTGCGCCAGGACCTGGATTAAACTTGATAAACTGGCAATCATTGATCACTGTGATCACTGTGATTGGTAACGAAACCACGTTTGATGAAGCCAGTATGCAGTTTATTGAACCTGTGGATATGTACGATACTAGCGATGCACTAGATAAATATCTGGTATTTCCCAAATCGAATATTTTGGTATAACAAGGATAACCAATGTCAAGTAATATTAACCCAAACAACATTGACGGCACGTACCCCATTGCTGGTCAAGACAATAACTCACAAGGTTTTCGTGACAACTTCACGCAGACCAAAGTTAACTTTCAGTACGCTGCCGACGAAATCAACGATCTACAAGCCAAAGGTATTTTCAAAGCAGCATTGACAGGAACCACACTTGACAACAACATGGGTGATTCCTTGTTGTATGCCGCACTTATTCAAGACTTTGCTGCGGTGAAAATCGCACCCACCCCAATTTCAGGCACATTGACCCTGAACTATGCATCAGCACACTATCAAAGTTATACCACAGCGTCAGCAGGCAGCGTGACCTTGGCATTTTCTAACTTCCCAACGTCTGGCACTTATGGTTATATGAAGTTGCAATTCACAGTGACCAACGTGGCGTTCACGTTGGCCTTGCCTTCGTCAGTTACTCTAGGACTCACAGGCATCCAAGGTATCAGTCCAGGCACAGCAGGACAAATAAACACCATCACATTTGGTACCACTGGCGTGTTTGAATTTGGATTTGGCAGTTATGATGGAGGATCCACCATCACTGTGTTTGACTTGAATCGAGGGCTAACTTCTTTGGGCACTGGTGCTGTGACTGTGGGCAGTTTGACTGCCAGTAGTTTTGTCAGTGCTGTGGGCAACGTGATTGGCGGTAATGTCAACACTGCGGGACTGGTGTCAGCAACAGGCAACGTCACTGGTGGCAACATCAATTCAGGCGGCCTGGCAAGTATCACAGGCAATGTACAGGGCGGTAATTTACGCACAGTAGGATTGGTTAGTGCCACGGGCAATGTCTCTGGCGGTAATGTCAATGGCTTTGTACGTCCCACTACAGGTACTGCAACAGTTCCTGCATTGAGTTTTGTGAGTGGCACAAATATGACCACTGCTGGTGCTGGTGCATTTGAATATGATGGTGCTGCGTTTTATGCCACACCTAGTGCCAGCAATCGCGGCGTGTTGGATACTACACATTTCATGGTATTGGCAGTTGACTACATTGGCGGCGATTCAAGTGCTGCACAAAAAGTTTTTAACTTGGGCACAGGCTCAGCAGGTGCAATCACATTGCCGGCCAGCACATCCTATTTCATGGAAGCCATCTATTATATCACACGATCAGTGGGATCAAACTCACATAATTTGAGCACATTGTTTGCGTTGGGCGCGGCGTTGACTGGTATCACATACACTGCTGACACCACCAGCACCACTGGTAATACACTGGGTGCTGTGAGTAGAATATATGCTACAGCAGCCACAGCAGTAGCCGTAACTGCTGCCAGTTCATCAAGCACAGAAAACATCACCGTAGTCATACGAGGTATTGTGAGAACCAATACCAGTGCTACATTTACTCCACAAGTGAAATATGACTCTGCGCCCGGTGGTGCACCAACATTCTTGGCTGGTAGTTTTATTCGGTTGACTCCAATTGGTAGCAGTGCTGTGACTTTTGTGGGCAACTGGTAATCCAAACTCATTGACTTTGTTCAGCGGGTTGCGCTATAATACACTATGGAACATCCGCTGATAGGCCCACTTGATGAACAAACGCTGGAACAACTCAGCACCCGAATCAATGAACTGAGCAAAAAATTAAGCATTGCTGCTCGCACCGGAAATGGTCATTTGTGCAATCAAATACGCATGGCCATGGAAAACTATCAAAACATGTATCAGACCCGGTTGCAAGAGAGTTACAAAAAGGCTCAGGGCGACTCCAACTTTGACGACAAGATAAACATCCAATGAACGTTAGACTACAATACGACCTAGACTTCCTGGCAGGAATCTACTACGATGAACGACTGCAACTCAACAGTTATTCCATCAGCATGAGTCTGCTGACCAAAACTACAGATGCACTCAACACCAACATTGCCATGGATCGACTCAAGATGTTCATGCATGGCGAACTAGCCAACACAGTGTTCATGAATCAAGCACTGCGAGAACGTGCAGAAATGCTGCAGATCATGGGAGTGAATGTGACTACATTGCCCGAAGAACCAGTAGACCAGATCGTGGGCATGATGTTATACTACAAGCTGAATGCCATCATGGAAGGGCGCATGACAGTGACACGATTGGATCTCATGAGTGCATTGGGCGACAGTGTTTGGTATCAACACGATGCTGACGAAGATGCACCAGGGCCATTCCGTGCCGAAGGGTGGTGGCATGAACCTACTGTTCAACATGATACTGTGGCTGTGGGAGATATGGGAGACAATGTGGTCAAAGTTGTGCCCAATGCCTGGATTGAATACGGACTGATGTGGCCCGAAAACACACCCGAACCCACTGCCAACACTGTGGTGTTTGCTAACTTCTCAAAAAATGAAGACTGATCAATACGGACAAATCATCTACAACGAGAGTGATCTTGTGAGCATGATCATGCGTGATGCCACTATAGAAAGCCTGACGGGCATGTTGGTTGAGCCAGGTGTGAATTTAGAAACAGCATCGGCGTACCTGGAACAAGTGCCTGAGCTGATTGAGTGGCTATTCACAGACTCAGACATGACTGTGGCAGAGTTTGATGCAGTGAAGCAGAACTCATGGCACATGCCTGACGAATACAAGCACATGGACATTGCCGAACACATTCTAAGCCTGTGCGACTCAGATGCTCGACTACAACGCTGTGGTCAAGAGCTTTTGCTGTTTCAAGAACGCAACTTGTTTGATTTGTTGCGCTATCTCAAATATCTTGTGGATACATTACGTGCCAACCACATGATATGGGGAGTAGGCCGCGGGTCCAGTGTGGCCAGTTACGTGTTGTATCTCTTGGGTGTGCATAGAATTGATTCAATGTTCTATGATTTAGATCCCAATGAGTTCCTACGTTAAATATAATTTTAGGAGAATAGAATGACCAAAGACATATACAAAAGTTCTAGAGGCAAATCAGTAGACATGGGCGCACTGCGTTTGAAAAACGAAAAAGAACGTGCAGTAGGCAATATGAAAGTCAATGCACGAGGTGATGCAGTGGATGATAAAAATCAGTCAGTTCACAGCAAACCTCAACAGGTTCACAAACAATACCAACAGCAAGTTCAGGCCAAAACATCTTCACATAAATGGGACTTAGATTGATGAAGGCAGCATACTCAGCACACAAAATCACACGTGAACAATTTCGCGCACTCAACGATTCAGTAATTGTGGAAGACATGGAATTTGATGTTAGGATCACGCAAACTGGTCTTATCTTGCCCAACGACAATGGCAAGAGTTTGGGCATTCGTCCGCGCTGGGGTCGAGTGTATGCTGTTGGCCCAGAGCAAACAGATGTACAGGTGGGCGAATGGGTGTGTGTGGCACACGGACGCTGGACACGTGGCCTGGACATTGAAGATGGCGATGTCAAACGTACCGTGCGCAAAATTGATCCCAAAGACATCTTGCTATCAGCAGACGAACGACCCAACGATCTTACATTTTCAGATGCCATTCATATTGAGAAAAAAGAAAGATGATCAAAACCTGGAACGCCGATCAGATCATCAGCCAATGCCAGCAGATGTATTTTGGTGCCAATGATCCACATGTGACAGGTTGGGTAAACTGGCCTTGCAAACAAGACCTGTATCGTGTAAAATTTGCTGTGGATGAGATGCTGGCAAAAACCAGCCGATTCAGCGGCGAAGATGAGTGGCTGCTGGAACAAGAGCAAGACAAAATGTGGAAACGATTAACGTCAAGGTAAAACATGAAAGAGTTATGGACAGAGAAGTATCGCCCCGACACATTGGTGGACTACGTGTTTCGAGATCAAGCACAGCGGGAACAAGTAGAAGGTTGGGTCCGTTCTGGCGCAATACCGCACTTGTTGTTTTCAGGATCGCCTGGTGTAGGTAAGACTACATTGGCCCGGATCTTGATTCATGAACTGGGTATTGATCCTTTTGATGTGATGGAAATCAATGCATCAAGAGAAAACAACATTGACACCATTCGAGCCAAGATTACAGGCTTTGTGCAGACCATGCCATTTGGTGATTTTAAAATTGTGCTATTAGATGAAGCAGATTACATCACCCCCAATGGGCAAGCGGCTTTGCGTGGTGTGATGGAAACTTATTCCAGCACAGCTAGATTTATTCTCACTTGTAACTATCCCAATCGTGTTATTCCAGCACTGCACAGTAGATGTCAAGGCTTTCATATTGAGCGTGTAGACGTAACTGAGTTCACTGCTAGAATGGCCACCATACTTGTGACGGAGAGTGTGGAGTTTGATTTGGATACCTTGGACAGTTATGTCAAGGCCACGTATCCAGACCTGCGCAAGTGTATCAACTTGTGTCAAATGAACACCGTGGATGGACGGTTATCAGCACCACATGGTGACGAAGGTGGAGCAACTTCAGATTACTTGTTGAGTGCTGTGGACATGTTCAAACGTGGCAAAATAAGAGAAGCTAGAACATTGTTGTGCCAAAATGTACGCAGTGAGGACATGGAAGCATTGTTCCGTTGGATGTACGACAACTTGGATTTGTGGGGTACAACTCCTGAACGTCAAGACCAAGCCATCATAATCATACGAAACAGCGCAGCCAATGCCAGTCTTGTGGCAGATCACGAAATTAACTTGAGCGCAACTATTGTGGAACTGTGCGGCATCAAATGAGATACTTACTTTTGACCTATTACAAAAAACCCGATGGTAAAATTGACGAAGTTATGGCTGTGAGCAAAAATTTAAAAATGCGTGATCATCAAACTTGCAATGTTATACTTGACTTTAAAAAATTACAAGTTATCAAAGCTGGCATGGCAGGTACTGATGTACCAAAAGATTTTGACCGAATTGCCGGTTACTATCATCAACATTATGCCTCTACAATAGAACGATTGTTCAAAGAGAATGGATACGAAGTTGAAGTCAACACACAAAAAGAACCTGATCCTAGTTGACGCTGATGGCGTGTTGCTTGATTGGGAATACGCATTTTCAATCTGGATGGAAGAACATGGATTTGTCAAACAAGATGGGCACCAATTTGAATATGACATTGGTGTTCGGTATGGCATAGATCGTGAACAGGGTAAGAAACTGATCACCATGTTCAACGAATCAGCCGCAATTGGATTCTTGCCTCCGCTACGTGACGCCATGTACTATGTAAAACGACTACATGAAGAACATGGATATGTGTTTCACTGCATCACCAGTTTGAGTACAGATGTCAATGCTGGCCGCCTGAGAGAAATGAACCTGCAGAAGTTGTTTGGTAAAACTGCATTTACAGGTGTAACTTGTTTGGCCACTGGTGCAGATAAACACTCGGCCTTGGCGCCTTACACCAATTCTTTTCTATGGTGGATTGAAGACAAACCAGAAAATGCTGACTTGGGTCATGATCTGGGCTTAAGGAGTATATTAATGGAACACGGGCACAACATGCATCATGAGTGCCCGTACCCTGTGGTTAAAAATTGGCGGGAAATCTACGCAATAATCACCTCCTAAACCGCGTAGAGTTTCAACACTGACCCAATGATGCTGTGGCGTTGCACGTCACGAGTTTGCATTTCGCACACAGCAATTCCTGCCACTGACGTTTGAGTCAGTCGCGCACATAGATCCAACAAGCCGTTGTCTCCTTGAGCACGGTCTGCTTGATCCACATCTCCTGTGATCACTATCTTGGAATGTTGTCCAATGCGTGTCATCAGCATCTTGACCTGTGCTGGTGTTGCATTCTGCATTTCGTCTGCGATGATCCACGAATTTTTGAAGGTCCGGCCTCTCATGTATGCCAGAGGAGATATTTCCAGAATCTGATCTTCAATCATGGCCAAGATGTCTTGTGGCCTATAGTATTCACGCATGACGTCCAGTAACGGACGAGTCCAAGGTTCCATTTTGGCAACCAAATTGCCGGGCAGAAAGCCATGACTCTCACCCTCCACCCCCACTGCGGGTCTTGTCAGCACTATTCGATCGCATACTCCTTCTCTGAGATTCTTAACAGCAGCCAGCATTGCCAGGTACGTTTTACCTGTTCCAGCGGGACCTGCTGTGACTACAATGTGTTGATCCGGATCTTGCAAGGCCATGACCAAGCGTTCTTGATTTCGTGTGCGAGGGATCAAGTCAATGCGTCGAGGTTGTGCTCGCTGCGTTGAGTT
>Ga0209553_1000505_pt1 | contig 20318 bp, 17 predicted proteins | sample LauGreFBDMM110DN_2_FD_188217 | JGI IMG/M metagenome (GOLD analysis project Ga0209553, IMG submission 188217) | Freshwater lake microbial communities from Lake Michigan, USA - Fa13.BD.MM110.DN (SPAdes) (version 2) | ecosystem: Environmental > Aquatic > Freshwater > Lake | place: Lake Michigan...
AGGGGCGCGGGGTGTGCCCGGGCTGCAACACACGGCGCATGGTGGAGACGGCGGCGCACATGGTGGAGCATGTGTTTCCAGCAGTGGCAGTGCGGCAGTGGGTGGTGGTATTTCCGAAGCGCCTGCGTTACTTTATGAATCATGATGCCGGCTGCCTGAACCGGGTGGCGGGGATCGCGATGCGCGAAGTGCAGCGCGCGACAGCGGGAGCGAGGACGAGCACGTCGAAAGCGTTCCGAATCGGCGGGTGCTATTTGTTCACCGCTTTGGTTTACCATGAATGCGCATGTGCATTTGCACCTGTGCATGCGGGCGTGTGGGTCGCGCCGCAGGATAGAGTCAGCTGCTGCTCGTGCGCGCGTATCCATGATCGTCTCGTTGCTGCCGGTACCAGCATTGTTGATTAGGATGTCGGCGCCTCCGAATTCCTTGGCCGTCTCCGCCACGAGCACGGCGCAGCCCGCCGCGGTGGCGACGGCGCCATCGACAGCAAGCACCCGTGTGCCAGCCGCCGCGACCTCGGCGCGGGCGGCCTCTAGCCGTTATGCGTTGCGCGCCGCAATGACGACATTCGCCCCCTCCTTTGCCAGCGCCTTGGCGGTGGCGAGGCCGATGCCGAAGCTGCCTCTGGTAATGACGGCGACCCTAACGCGCAATACGAGATCCATGATGATCCCCTTGGATTATTTGACGATCGGTATCTTCGACCGGTCGATGGTGATGGTTACGGCGATGATAAGCACCGCGCCGAAGACGATGTTCTGGGCGAAAATGTTGACGCCGAGGAAGGTCATACCGATGCGCACGACCGAGATAATCAGGGCGCCGACGAGGGTGCGCCAGATGCTGCCAACGCCACCGGTGATCGCCGTACCGCCAACGACCACGGCGGCGATCGAGAGGAGGAGCAGCCCCTCCGCAAGGGTCGGCGAGCCGCCCGACATGCGGCCGGCTAGGATGACGCCTGCGAGCGCAGCAAAGAAGGCCGAGAGCACGTGGGCGATGACCTTCTGGCGGTCGACCTTGACGCCGGAGGCGTAGGCGGCCGGTTCACCTGCGCCGATCGCCGCGCTATAGCGGCCGAAGGCCGTGTGGCTCTGCAGAATGTGGGCGCTGACAAGCACCACGAGGCCAATAAGGACCAAGTTCGGAATGCCGAAGAGGCTGCCGGTGATCCAAGTCTGGTAACCGCGCTCGGTTTCGAACATGGTGATCGCCCGCTCCTGCGATAAGACCAGCGCCGTGCTGAATAGAACGCCGCCGATCGCAAGCGTCGCGATAAAAGAAGGGATGCGGAGGCGCACGTGGACAAGGCCAGCGAGGAGGCCGGCGACTGCCCCGATCGCTAGTGCGAGCACGAAGGAGCCGTAGCCGAGCCGCGTGGTGGTGATTGCCACGACCACGGTCGCCAGTGATGCCATTGACTGTAGCGAGAGGTCAATGCCGCCGAGCATTATGACGAAGGTCACGCCAGTGGCAAGGATGAAGAGGACAGCGGTGTCGGATGCGAGCTGGAGGAGCGTCGCGGGCTCAAGGAAGGTCGGTTGCGCGATACCGACCGACAAGACCAGCACAACTAGGGTGGCGAATGGCAGGTACTGGCGGGCCGATTCGGCGCCGAAGGCATCGGTGAGTTTACGAATCATTCGATCCCTATACCATGTGCTCTATCAGCTCGACCTGGGTCGGCTTGTGGCCGGGCCGGCCATCCGTGCGGTAGGTGACCGTACCATCGCGCATCACCAGAAGCGTGTGGCTCAGCCCGATTGTTTCCTCGAGGGTGTCGGAGGTGAGGATTACCGCGACGCCTTCGGCCGTGACGGCCCGGATGAGCTCGTAGACCTCTTCCTTCGCGCCGACGTCGAGACCGCGCGTCGGATGGTCGAGGATGAGGACGCGCGACTCGGCGTTTAGCCACTTAGCGAGCACCACCTTTTGCTGATTGCCGCCCGAGAGGTTGAGGCAGAGTGTGTTGATGCTCGGCGTCTTCACCTTTAGCCGCTCGACCCAGGTGGTGGCGATCGCCTGCTCCTGGCGGCGGTCGATCAGGCCGTGGCGGGTCAGCATGCCGAGATTGGCGAGGGTGATGTTGGCGGCGACGGAAAGGAAGAGGACGAGTCCCTCGACCCGCCGGTCGCGCGGAATATAGCCCACGCCGCAGTCGACGGCCTCGGCAGGCGTGCGCAGGCGGCAGTCACGGCCGCCGATGCGAAGACTTCCGGTCTCGTGCGGTGCGAATCCGACAAGCGTTCGCGTCAGCTCCTCGCGGCCCGCGCCGATCACCCCGGCGATGCCGAGGATCTCTCCGGCGTGGAGCTTGAAGCTGACGCCGCGATAGGCATGGCCGAGCGACAGGTCTTCTGCCTCGATCACGACTTCGTCGCGGTAGGGCTTCTGGAGGGATTCCCGGTAATACTCGGACTGCAGGCTGCGCCCGACCATCAGCTGGTGAAGGCGGGTGACATTCGCTTCCGCGACCGGCAGGTCGGCAACGACTGCGCCGTCCTTCATGATATAAATACGGTCGGATAGCTCCAGCACCTCGTCGAGGCGATGGGAGACGAAGATGAAGCTGGCGCGGCTCTTTAGCGCCCTTACCCGGGCGAAGAGGATCTCGATTTCGGCACGCTCGAGCACCGAGGTCGGCTCGTCGAGTAGGATGACGAGATGGGCCTCCGCACTCTCCTCGAGTGCCAGCGCCTTGGCGAGCTCGACCATCTGCCGCGTCGCCAAGTCGAGGTCGGAGGTGCGGGTCCGGGGGTCGACCTCGACCTGAACAGTAGCTAGCTGGCGCGCCGCCGCGGCATAGAGCGCCTTCCAATTGACCATGCCTAAGCGGGTGAACTGGGCCTCGTTGCCGAGATAGATGTTTTCGCCAACGCTGATATTGGTGAGGAGCGACTGCTCCTGAAACACCATGCCTATGCCGTGGCGGTTTGCGTCAGCAGCACTTTCGAAACAGGTTGGTTTGCCGCCGAGGCGGATTTCGCCGGAGTCGGGCTTGTAGACCCCGCTCAGGATCTTCATAAGCGTCGACTTGCCGGCGCCATTTTCGCCGATCAGGCCGACAACCTCGCTGGGCATGATGTCGATCGACACGTTCTTCAAGGCGTGGACGCCCGGGAAGCGCTTTTCGACGTCGATGAGCTGGAGGGCGAGCGTGCGACGCACGTTCATTTGACGATCCGCATCATCTTTTTGTCAATCGATAGGGCGACTGCTGCGATGATCATCAGGCCATTCACGCCAATCTGGATGCTCGGAGCGATGCCCATCAGTACCATGCCGTTCGACAGGACGACGACGATGAGAACACCGACCAGGGTTTGCTGCACGCCGCCCTGGCCCCCCGACAGCGCGGTGCCACCGACGACCACGCCCGTGAGGGTGGTGAAAAGCCTGCCGACGCCGATCTGGCTGTAGCCGTTTCCGAGCTGCGCCGCGGCGAGGATGCCGCCGACTGCATAAAAGACGCCTGCTATCGTGAAGGCTAAAATGCGCACCCGCGCTGCTGGGATGCCGGAGAGCGCGGCGAGCTCCTCGCCGCCACCGAGCGCATAAATGTGGCGGCCTAGGCGAGTGTAGTTTTGGATGACCAGTGCGATCAGAAAGCACACGATCGCAACCCACACGCCCCACGGCAGGCCGACCACCGGGTCGCGGACTATGGCGAAGGCGCGGATGAACTGGTCGTTGATGCGGGTGGCGGTGCCGCCGAGGATCGCATTGGCGATGCCGACGCCGATGAACCAAGTGCCGAGCGTGACCATGAAAGACGGCACCTGGAAGCGGACATGGATAATGCCGTTGACGAACCCGACGCCAGCTCCGACGAGAATGACGATCGGGATTGCGAGCAGGCCGAGATCGTTGGCGTTGGCCCCGTTGAGGACGAGCATCGACAGGATGACCGCCGAGAGTGTTAGCACTCCCTCGAGTGAAAGGTCGACCGAGCCCATCAGGACAATGAAGGTCGCTCCGAGGCCGAGGACGAGCGGGATCATCACTGCCTGTGAGATGCGGACGAAGTTGCCGAAAGTCAGGAAATTCGGATTGATCACCGCTATCACAGCGCACACCAGCACCAGCACCAGCACCGGCGCCCATGAGGCGAGGCGCCAGCGGCGGATGGCAGGCTTCTGTGGCGTGGCCGCCGCTGGTCTTATGGCGTCGGCGTCTGTGTGAATGGTCATTCCACTAAGCAAGCTGTTACACTGTGTCTATCCGACTGGCGACGGCCGAATTGCCGGTCGATGCCAGTCGGATAGGGTAGCGAGAAATTCTGGGGTAGCTAGGCGGGCTGCCCAGACGCATGCCTCTTAGTACTTAATCTGCCCGCTGACTCGCCCCCAGATGTCGTTGAAGTCGAGTTTCGGCTCCGCCTTGATGTTGCCGTCGTAGTAGGACTGGGCGTTTTCGGCGGTGACGATGATGCCGGTGCCGTAAAACTCGCGATGTTCCTTCGGCTCCTTAGCGGGATCGAACTTGCCTATTTTCGCATTGTAGGCGATCGCCAGGCCCATTCCGCCCTGCCAGTACGGATCCCACGCGACGGTGCCGGCTAGCTCGCCAGCGAGGATCCCCTCGACTGCGAGTTGAATGCCGTCGATGCCGGTGACCGGCACTTTGCCGGCGCGGCCACCAGCGCGAAGGGCCTCGACGGCGGCCATCGCCATGCCGTCATTGGCCGCCCAGATGCCGGTCATCTCGTCGCCGAATTTGGTCAGCCAAGCATTGGTCTTCTCGAGCGCCTCGGTCTCGGACCAGTTGGCAACTTGGAAGTCGAGAAGCTTGATGTTTGGGTTGGCGGCGAGCGCCTCGTCGAGACCAGTCTTGCGCTCGATCGCCGGGGTGTTCGCTGGCATGCCGCCGAGGGCACAGATGCTGCCCTTGCCACCCATCGCCTTGAACAGCGCTTCTCCCATCGCCTTGCCGTAGGGCATGCCGCTGAAAGAGATATGGGCGACGTAGTTGGGATCGAAGTCCCACGGATGGAGGTCTTTTGGCTTGTTCCACTGTGTGACGACGTAGGCACCAGCCTCCTTGCAAGCCTCGACGATAGGGCGACAGTCGGCATCGCTGTTCGGGTCGATATTGATGACGCAGTTGCCGCCTGTCTTGGCGAGGATGGCGCGGATGTCCGCAATGCCCTTCTCACTGTTGCCTTCGGTGACGAGCGGCACGTAATCGGCACCGACAAACTTCGCAAAGGCCTCGGCGCCCTTATTCCATGTCGCGTGGTAAGGATTGGAGAGCGAGCGGATCGAATTGACGATCGTGGGTTTGACAGGCGCTGCCGCCGGTGCAGGCGCTGCTGCCGGTGCGGGCGGCGCCGCACAAGCCGCTACAAATACTCCGGCTGTGGAAAGCGAGGCTTTCATAAAACTACGGCGGTTCAATTTCATTTTTTCAGACATTAGGTTTCTCCGGCTAAAAAATCGTACCATTTTTTGGCTGGTACCCTCACCAATAATCTTCGGCAATTTATCGGCTGACCAAATGTTTGTACCTCCCCTTTTGGATTTTTCACTTAACTCGGTAGTAATCGTAACAGGTATCATCTAAAATGTCAAACGTGATTCTAGAACGCAGTAGAAGCCTTTGGCCAAATACAATAAGCCCTAGGATACCCATAATTAATTTAGATTTAAGCCCGTTACCTTATAATTTACGCTGGTGGCAGATTGCATCCAAACGGCCGCCCGGCAACCACATGACCGCCGGTTCCTTGTAGTCTCGCGTCGTGTCACACGCTCCACATTTTCAACGAATAAGCGTCAAGAATTTTACACCAGAAACCATGCCCGTGTCAAGTCCCGATATTCGATGTCCCCACCTCGACCATAGTTTCATAGTCAATGGCTAAAGAATGGAATACTACAATTCTCAACCAAGTCTGTCCATGCTCCGCTCAATATGCCATTTCTGCAGCGCAGATTTGCCACCCCAATGTCTGACCAAAGTCCAGTTCTGGACTCGGCTCGGCATCCGCACCCGGAGGGTGCAAAAAAATATCATGCCTGCTGTCCGCAGTCAGGTTTGCTGACTGGTCAAACGCCCGTGGTGAGCAAATCAGAATTGCGCGATCAGTGCCCCCGTGGGCGATCATGAGACGGTTTGCCTAGATTCGCGCTTACCGCGGTTGAGGGCGTATCCCCCGTCGTAAACCACATCCAAGTCCCGCCTAGGCGGGTAGAGGCCGGATATGGTGTTGGCGGTAAGTACTCGAATACCGCTGCGCTCGTATGAGGGTAGAACCGTCGTCGCACTTAAGATGCCGAGGGGACTTCGCCTAGAGTTGTACCGTGAGCGGGGGCGTAAGTACCCACACGGAATGGCATGATTCCAATGGTAAGAAACCCCACAATTATCTTTGGGTAGATACTTCCAGGTTTTACTAGACAGCCAGATGTACCGACTCAAGTGTGATCCCGGAGCTCCTTTGGAAGCGGAGCCGGAGCATGTCTACAGTAATCAGAGAGGCCAGTCCCAGGTGCAAAAAGCCGAACCTAGCCTGAACCGGACCTCGCTCGAAAACAAAGGATGTGTCCGTGGTACTCGATTGTTTGCTGCAGGCTGAATGTCGTGGGGTTGCACAGCATCGTCGCCCGAGAGATCTCGCTCGGGCTGCGCGCCTTGCTGTCCGAAATGACGGAGCGCAACAGATTTTGCGAATTGGGCTGAGTTGTAAGTTGGCGGTAGGCGATGAATCTGAAACCACAATAACTTGTTTGTTCAATTTGATATCTAGGCGATGGCGCAAATTCATCAGGACCAGAATTCGGTTTGAAGAATCAAGTGTGAGTTTTTCCAACTTCTTGCGCGGTGAGTGTTATTGAAGATTAATGTGCTTGGCAGAAAAATCTGGTTTCACGGGCTGATCCATAGAGCTGGATTGAATCGACTATCGATGTGCGACTATCATCCAGTCACACTTCGTGGCAAGATCGCGAGTTACTCGGGCAAATGGACGAGGTAGTAATCGCCGATCACTGCCTATCGACGGTGTGGTCTGCCGGCAAGACCGTGGTCGTGGATCACGCGCAGATAAGCGCTGTGAACCTGCAAACGGGCAGCTACGCGGTTTCGATGTGTCTGTGCTCGCCGGCGGTGCAGGGCCGCACGTGCGTCGAAGCGTGCACGGGGGCTGTTTCTGAGGAACGCGCCTGGCTCTTGGAATTTCACGTGGCGCCATCATGATGAGCGTCGCCGCTGGCACATCGGGGACAAGCGCAGCCGGCAGTTGGAGATTAATGCGGGTCGGGGAGCATAAACTGGGGAGGCTATTACGGACTACAGGCTGGGAATCCTGAGATATAGAAATTAGGCATGCGTTGGGGCGTGGATCGGTGTGGCTTAGACGCTGGCGTGGTGCGGTGAATGTTTATGATGCTCATGCGGGTTTATTTCTGAAGTGCGATCATCGATTGTTTGCCGTATTAGTACTTGATTAGGGTAAAAAGTAGGTGGTAATTCACCCTAAGTTTATGGTTGGGTGGACGTTTGGGTCAAACGGGGTTTGACGGAGGCAAGGTCAGCGGGTAATATTTGGGTTGGTGCAGGAGGTTGAATTTTAATTCTGGAGTAGATTTCAAAATGAAGTATGAGCCGCTAGAAAAAGTGCGCAAAGAGTTGAAAGTGAAGTGGTTGCGCCCCAAAATCGACCAACAAAAATTGCGCCAACTTAGCCAGCGCAGTGATTTACAGGGCTGGATTCAAGCCGGTGGTCACTTGGGCATCTGGCTGATTACGGGAGTATTTGTTTTTTATTTCTGGATGCAACACAATTGGATCGCCTTCTTGGTGACGCTATTCTGTCATGGTGCGGTTGCCAGCTTTTTCATTCCTGCAGCGCACGAATTGGGACATGGCACAGTCTTTAAGACTAAAAGCCTCAATAAAAATTTTCTTTACGTCTACAGTTGTCTTGCGTGGTGGGACATGTTCGACTATGCTGCAAGCCACACCTATCATCATCGTTACACGCTTCATCCGCATGCCGATCGCGAAAATCTGCTACCGCTGTCCCCAATGGTAGGGCGTTTCTTTTTGATGCAGTTATTTACTATAAATCTGCTTACCCAGCCTGGACGCGTCTTTGGCAAAGGCGGGTTGCTATCGACAATTTATTTAACTTCTTTGAATACTCAGGGACATGTCGGCTCAGTGGAAACCCCAATTCACGAATGGCAACAAGCCCTGCATGCCGATCAGCCGGAATTGCATAAGAGCTCCATCTGGTGGGCGCGTTTCCTTCTTCTGTTCCACATTGCCGTAGTTTTTGCCTCGCTTTTGAGTGGATACTGGATCTTTACCTTGATCATTTCTCTTTCGCCCTTCATTGCCAACTGGTTCTCCTATGCGATTGGCATGACCCAGCATTGTGGACTGAAAGAAAATGACGCTGATTTTCGCAAGTGTGTGCGCTCAGTTAAAACTAATCAGCTGTTTGAGTTTCTTTACTGGCGGATGAACTGGCACACAGAACACCACATGTTTGCAGGTGTGCCCTGCTACAATTTGAAACTGCTGCACCACGAAATCAAAGTCCAAATGCCGGAACCGCGCACACTTTCCGGCGCTTGGCAAGAAATGCGAGATATCTGGTTCCGCCAACAAGCTGACCCCGATTACTTTTTCGACACGCCTGTTCCGCTGATTGCTTATGACAGCGTGGGAATCTCGCGTGACGATGCAGTAGAAAGTTCAATTGGCGATTTAGCCCCCAAAGGATTGCTGTAGAAATGGAATGTGTTACAACTGATTGCTTTAAGTAATGATGGAGTTGAGTTCGGAGTGCCGCATAAACAGTTGGTGCTGCGTAATGCGTCTGCACCCCCTACATAATTTGTGCGGTGATCTATGCCTCGTACTTTGCGTGGCCGGCGGTCCTCTTGGCTTTGGGCGACGCTGGGCTTTATTTCTTTGCGGGTGAGTGGCTGGTGGGGCGCTGGTGCGCTTCCGGAAGCCGCGGGAATTGTAGGGGTACAGGCCTCGGCTGCAAATATTTATTGAACTGCGGCTGAGCGCAGCCGAGTTTCTGGATCGGACTATGGCATTGATACCACCGCCGCGCCAGAAACGCCACCGCTACTTTGGGGTGCTGTTGTCGAACTCGCCGTGGCGCGCGACGGCGCATGCTGCCGGAAGCTGGCGGCGGGGAGCCGGGCACCCCGGCCAAAGACAGTGCGCACTGATTACGGCGCCAAGCGGGCAGGACACACAGCACGATACTTGTGGTGATAGTCGCTGGCGCGTGTTTACAGGGTGCTTGCACTTAAGTGCAGCGGGTGTGGCGGGCGGGTCCGCTTGGTTGGGCTCATAACAGAACGGCGACCGTGCGGCAGATACCGGAACATGTAGGCGAGCCAACAAGTGCACCGGCAATCGCACCAGCGCGATCACTACCGCTGGAGATGAACATTGCGCAGCAGCTGGCGGCTCTAGAAGCGGTTTTCGAGGCGATCCCCAAACCAGAGTTTGACCAGACGGCAAACGTTACAGCGGAAGCCGGACGTGATGATTTGTTGCACGGTATGGACGCAGAGCAGATCTTGGGGCTGGAGTTTGATCGGACGATGGGGTGTTAATCCTGTGCTGTAGAAATGGCAAATGCGGCGGAGCGGCGAAAGGTTTGGATCAGACGCTGGCCCGGTAGGGTGAAAGTTTGACTGTTGGTGCTGTACTATAGAAGTTAAGTGGTTACGCGGACTATCCAAAAAATGTATTTTGAAAAGTATTTATTAGTCTTTGTGGCAATTGCCATGCGGGAGTTAGCGCAAAGTTACTTGACATGTGCAGTAACAGCGCGTATGATTTCCGAGTTGATCCTGATTAGGTGTCCTATCTATCGGTCCACGATGAGAACCTTTTATTTCCTTGGCTTGCGTTATGCTCTCTTCAATATTGAAGGATCATGGGCTGAAGCACATCCCGAAAAGGAGTTCACCATATGAAGATGAAAAAAGTAAGAGCGCTCGGCTTTGAGCTATCGGCTGTCGGGTTCGGTTGTTGGGCAGCAGGTGGCACTATCGTCTGGAACAACGCCAACGATGACAGCACAATACGCGCAATTCAGCGCGGTATCGAGCTGGGAATCAACTTCTTTGATGTCGCGCCAGTCTATGGCTTCGGCCATGCTGAAACCATACTGGGGCAGGCACTGGGCGTTCGTCGCCATCAGGTCATCATCGCCACAAAGTGCGGGCTGCGGTGGGATGATAGCCGTACCATTGTCAATAACCTGCGCCCGGAAAGCATCATGCAAGAGATTGAGGATAGTCTGCGGCGGCTGCAAACAGACTATATTGATCTTTATCAGATGCACTGGCCTGACCCAGCTACCCCTATCGGCGAGACGATGGAGGCGCTTTTGCAGATTCAGGCATCAGGCAAAATCAGGAATATAGGGGTGTCTAATTTTTCGCGCGCACTGGCTGACGAAGCCCGCACGTATGGCCAGATTGTGTCTCATCAAGGGATATATAACATGCTGGAACACAACCCCACGCATTACCACAACAACCCACTGACCTATCGTGTCAAAAGCGAAATTCTGCCGCACTGCCTTGAACATGGGATGGCCTTCTTCCCGTACAGCCCGTTACTTCAGGGGCTGCTGACCGACCACTTTAAAGTAGAAAATCAATTTGATGCGAAAGATGTGCGCGCGACCAACCCCAAGCTCAACGGGGAAAAGTTCAAAGTGTACTACCAGATTCGGGCAGAGCTGCTCGCTTTTTCGGCCGACATTGGCAAACCGCTGGCACAGGTCGCAATCAACTGGTTGATTGACCAAACAGCCGTGACCTCAGTGATTTGCGGTGCCCAGACGACTGCGCAGGTGGAAGAAAATGCTGCAAGCGCTTCCTGGACTCTGACTCCGGCAATGAGCGCTGAAATCGAGCGCATTTTGCAGCCCTACAATGATGTGCTGAATTCCTAACCTCAAAAAAAGAGTCTATCGTGCTTGAACTTCGCGTCACCGGATTACAACATTTGGGCGTACCCGTCACGGACATCGCGCGATCAAAAGTGTTCTATACGCGGTTGGGCTTTCACGAGGTCATGGCGACGCCTCTCCACACCGAGTCCGGCGATATACAGGTTGCCATGATGAAAACTGGCGAGTTTGTGTTAGAGCTGTATCAGCTTCCGAACAAGGCACTGGTGGAGATCAGTACACGCGGGCACGGCCACATTGATCACTTTGCGCTGGATGTGGATGATATTCAGCAGGTCTTTGATACCGTGAAAGCTGCGGGACTTGTGTCGCTTGAGCGCGAGCCTGTTTTCGTGCCGTTCTGGGACAAAGGCGTGTTCTACTTTAATATCGAGGGGCCAGATGGCGAAAAGATCGAGTTCAACCAGCGTTTGACATAAACTGCAGCTCCTCATGCTCAACTCTTTGGCTTTGATCCGCTCGGACTGAATCCTTTGGCTGGCGCGATTACACTTGTTGCGGGTGTCGTTGCATTCACTTGGCAGATGGAACCTGAGGCAGATTTTTTACGACGACGGAGACCCGCTATGAAACCTGTTTTTCGTTGGGGAATTATCGGAACGGGCGGAATCGCAAACTCATTCGCCCGCGATATCGCTCTAACGACTGGCCATGTCGTTTCTGCGGTTGGATCGCGGACATCTCGGAATGCTGAAGAGTTCGCTGCTCAATTCCAGTGTGCCCCTTTAGGAAGTTACAAAGAGTTAGTGCAACAAGAAGTTGATGCTGTTTACGTCGCTACTCCCCATACCATGCATGCGCCTAACACCATATTGGCCTTAGAACATGGCAAACCAGTTCTGTGCGAGAAACCATTTGCGATCAATGCTCGCGAATCAGCTGCCATGATTGCGGTGGCAAAAGAGAAAGATCTTCTCCTCGTTGAAGCTATGTGGAGTAGATTCCTTCCTCATTTTAGAAAGATTAAGGAATTGATTGATGCTCGAGAATTTGGTGACATTATTTCGGTTTATGCTGACCATGGTCAGTCCCTACCGCTACCTAAGTACTATCGACTCCATGCCCCAGAACTCGCAGGCGGAGCTCTCCTTGATTTAGGAATCTACCCCATCTCTTTTGCGTATCTCGCTCTCGGCAAACCCAAGGCAATTTCTGCGCGTTCGGAATTCACACTAACTGGGATTGACTCACAAACATCGATTATTTTCCAATATGGCAGTGGCGCTCATGCAAACTTAACTACGACCTTATTGGTGAAATCACCTTGCACCGCCACAATTGTAGGAACGAAAGCATCGCTCTTTATTGATGGAGACTTTCATACGCCCACTGCAATGAGACTCAAGCGGGTCTCGGGAGAAGTCGTTGAGTTCTCTGATGAGTATCAAGGACATGGACTGCGCGAGCAAGCGGTTGAATTTGCACAACTTCTTCAAGCGGGCAAGAAGGAATCAAATCTCATGACGCTTAGCGATACTCAGTCCATCATGGAGACTATGGATGAGATTAGAAAGCAAGTGGGTTTGAAATATCCCCTTGAATAATATTCTGGTTCGACCACTTTTAATTTCGAGCTAAGTCTGCAACGCCAATAAGACCTGCATCATTACCTAGAGATGCTGGAATAATAACTGGTGCAAGACGCTTTCCTGTAAATGGGATCAATCGATTTATTTTGGCTACCTCCAGTAGACCACATTGGTGGAAACTGAATTACAAGTCAAATACTGCGTCTAATTTCTCTACACAGATTGAGGAAACTGTGACAATGTTGTTAATCTTCGACTCCGTTGATGCAATGACCGAACACATCTAAATGGTCACGCGAGTATTTCCTCTACGGTGCGTCGACTGCAGTGGCGGTTTCCATCACTATATTAAAGATGACGGAAGAGTATATGCCCCTGTCCGTCGATACTTAGTCAGTATCACACCCATCGTTTTTGGTACGCGATAACTCTTGGTTATTTAAAGATCCGTCTCATCTCGAGCTTGTAAGGCATTGTGTAGCTTTTTGCGTAATGCTGATTGTCAATCATATACTGACGGCTATGTACGGCAGTGAAATTTTGTAAATACGCGGGCCAGTATCGCCGACGGCAATAACTATTCTGGCGGCTTCGCTTTCGTCGTATTTGCGTTTCCCCATGCTTTAGTGATAAACATTACAGAGGCAAGTATCTTTTTGCTTTAAACAATCGCCTTATCGGAAGGTCATTTTTGGCTGGTTGAGCATAGTTTGTACCCTGATCAGGTAAGTCAGGATTGGTGTTTGACGAACGCCTTTCGTGGGTAAACGCCAATTTGTATTAGTGCGAAGCGATGAGCGCAGCGCGCCAGGCCACCACTTACATTGTGTTTTTACATCGCGCTGAAACGATGGCAAATCCATTGCCCAGAAACAAGCAGCGCAATCCAACGGATTTAGTTGATAGCATCGATAGCAATTTGAAAATTGAGAGGGGGTATAACCTCGACAGCAAACTCGATTGGTGTTGTCCGTTGGGTTTTTAACTGGGTCACTTTATCGAGTGGGTAAACTCTCCTTTTTATTAGAAAGGTACTCGGTAATTTAGCAAGATACTAGCACATGGCTCGTTCCGACCGCTCAACGGCTTGCCACCTTCGCCCTTGAAACCGCATGGGACAAAGGTAGTGGAGATACCTGCTTTATTTCGCCGCAGATATGGGGATCTGCGATGGCAACAAATATTTTTTGGTATAGGCTGAATTCTTTGCTGCTGCGGCGTGTCTTGCTGAGCTTCCTGAAAACAACCACTTATGGTGGTGGTACGAAATAGTTTGGCAATATGGTTGATTACACTTCATTGATCATCAATATGGTTCTTGGTATCGCGTTTTGACATGCGACAATTTCAAAAATAGCGATGAGATGAGCTCTGCTGGAGAGACTGGCTACGATCCATTTGCTTTGTTTTCGAAGTACTAAAAGTTCTAGGTCAAGATGGGGAATATGGTTAATTCCTCAGTAATTGTTCTTTACGAGCTTTGAGCTTGCTTACACACATCGTGCTAGCCCAATTTAGTGATATGATAGGTCATGGGGCGAGCATGCGAGTGTCAAGTGATGCCGAGCTGTGCCCGTTCTTTTCGATGCTATGCCAAACCAAATTCTGAGATTCGAGATAGGTTGTATAACCTGTCTACCCAGGAACGGTGAGTCTAACTCTAACATTGGCGGAAGCGCCAACCCAACCACAAATTTCTTGCGTGTCTTGCGTGTCTTGCGTGGCCCAAGACACTTTTTCGGAGAAAGATGTTCTTGACCTATGTGTATCTGTAAAATGGCGGTTGGACAACATGAGGAATTCACAGGGTGATGCGCCAACGGACGGTCGCTTTGCCGCCCCGTGACGCCTTTCGCGATGCATGGCCATTCCTCGCAAAGTATGGCAGTGGCCATGCGGCTCCCCGCTTCGTTCGCCCGAATTGCAGCGACGAGATCCCAGCAATCCTTCGCAAGGCCGTTGCCGTTGGCGAGATAGTGGTCGTGGCCGGCGGGCGGTCAGGGGTGTCGGGAGCCCTAGTAACCTCCGCTGCAGACATTGTCCTCGATATGACTGGACTCGACCGCATCATCGAGATTGACGAAGAAGCCTGCACGGTGACGGTCGAGGCGGGCATCCTCGGGGGCGTTCTCGAAGAGAGGCTTTCTGCGCAAGGCTTCACTTGTGGTCACTATCCGCAGTCACTTGCCATCTCCACTGTCGGCGGGTGGCTCTCCACGCGCGGAACAGGAACCTTCTCGAACAAGTACGGTGGCATCGAAGATCTGGTAGTGGGCTGCGAGGTTGTGCTGGCGGATGGTGAAGTAGCCCGCCTCGGCGGCGCCCCACGTTCTGCCGCCGGCCCCCGCCTGCTCGAGCTCTTCCTAGGCAGCGAGGGCACTTTCGGGATCGTCACCCGCGTCACGCTCTGCATTTTCCCGTTGGCCGAAGCGCGCCGCTTTGATACCTGGGCAATGCCCTCTCTGGCCGCCGGAATTAATGCGAGCCGGACGCTTTTTGGTCGCCATGCAGTTCCCGCTCTTCTTCGCCTTTATGACGCGGCCGAGTCGCGCCACCTGTACGCGAGGGGCGAAACCAGTGGAGCTGACCCGCTCTTGATTGTGGGACATGAGGGCGCTAGTCAGATCGTTGAGGCCGAGAGAGCAGTGGCGACGGAGGTCCTCCAAGCCCATGGCGGACGCCTCCTCGGGCCAGCGATCGGCGAGGCTTGGAACGCAGGAAGATACCGGGCCGATTGGCTGGAGGATGGCAACGCCTTTCCGGGTCGTATCGCCGATTCCATTGAGGTGGCGGTCGCCTGGCCAAGACTGATTCCGCTCTACGAGCGAGTCATGGTTGAGATCGCACCGCATGCCACGTGGTCGATGGCGCATCTTTCTCACTTTTATCCGGTAGGGGGCATGTTCTACTTTATCTTCGGTATCAACGACAGCGATGACGCGCGCCTCATCGAGCGCTACCGTGTGATATGGCGCACCGTCGAGTATGCCGCGCTTGAACTTGGCGGCACCACTACCCATCACCACGGGGTCGGCGCAGTTCGCGCCGACAGCTTCAGGCGCGAACTTGGACCTGCGGCCCACGGAATGCTGATCGCGATCAAGCGCGCGCTTGATCCGAGAGGCGTCCTCAACCCGGCCGCTCTCGGTCTTTCCGTAGGTTTACTTCCACGGCAATGCCAAGACTAGAACGAAACGGGGGAGCAGGTAGGCAGCGATGACTGGCAAGACCGAGACGACCTCGCCCGTGCGGCTTCCTCCGCCCGATCGCACCGACTACCCACGCCGGGCTCTGATCGCATTCAATCTTGCCTTCGACCGCGGCCTCAGCAACCTCGCTGGCTGCAACATGACTTTCCGTGCCGGTGAGAATCGTGTTTTCATAACCCGCTCCGGAGCGACCAAGGCGCGCTTCGGCAAACTCGACCTCGATGATCTCGTTCTCGCCGATTTCGACGGCAATATCCTAGATGGGCGTGGGCCGCTATCGGTCGAATACCTCTGCCACACGACCATCCTCAAGACCTTTCCCGAGGTCGAAATGGTGTTCCACACCCACTCGCCCTATGCGACCCTTCTCGCGGCGCGGGCGGAAAGCATCTCGCCGCTTATCGAATCTATGCTTGGATTTGGCGACACCGTTCTCGTACCAGACACCCACAAGTATTCGACTCCCGGTTTCGTTGCAGACATCGTTGACATCATGCGGCGACATCCGGCGATGCGAACCCGCGGTGGCTGTGGTGTCCTCTATCCCCGCCACGGAGTTCTTGCCGTCCAGCGCAGTCCCGAACTCTGCCTTGACCTCGCCGAGCGGATCGAATGGAACGCCAAGGCGGTCGTCTACGACCGGCTGCTCGGCCCATTGAGCCGCCCGCCCCTACCAGACCATGTAGACCGGCCGGACAAGCTGCAAAGCGAATGAGGCTGGTCTCCGAATAAGGGCTGCGGCCATGAGTATCGCCGTCTTCGATTTCGGCAAGACGCGGACCAAACGTTTGGTTGTCGATGGCGACGGCTCGATCTTGGCATCGGATGCGATCGCTTCGCAATGGAGCGACAGCGGACCCTATCCGCATTGCGACGTCGAGGTGTTGTGGAACTGGATGCTCACAAGCCTTGCCGCGATCCCCGACCGAGGTGCGGTGTCCCGCATCGTCTGTGTCTCGCACGGCTCGGCCATGGCGCTTCTCGGCGACAATGAGCTTGCGCTGCCAATTCTCGATTACGAATTCTCGCCGCCGCAGACTTTGGTGACCGAGTATGCGCGCGTGATGCCGTCCTATACCGAGGTGCTTGCGCCGCTGATGGCCGCTGGACTCAATCTCGGCGTACAGTTCTACTGGCTGCAGAGAACCTTTCCGGAAGCGTTCGCGCGTGTACGCCACATTGTTGGGCTGCCGCAATATTGGGCGTGGCGCCTGACGGGGAGAGCGGTGTGCGACTATACCTGTATCGGTGCCCACTCGCACCTTTGGGATCCGCGCGCCCGCCACTTCTCGAGTCTCGCCATGGCGCAAGGCTGGGACCGCGTGGTCGCCCCGCTTTGCCGCGCCTACGACGAGGTTGGTGTCCTCCGCACTGGTGTCGCCAAAGCCATCGGTCTGCAACCGTCTTGCGCCGTTCTTGCAGGCGGGCACGACGCGACCGTGGTGACGGAACTCTACCGTCACCAGGGGCTGGCCTCGTTCTCGATGGCCTCCACTGGCACTTGGGTTGTCCTCTTCAACACCCACGCAGAGCTGGATCTACTCGACCCGGCGCGGGCTATGTTCACCTGCACAACTCCGGAGGGCGATCCTTTGGCGACGGCGATGTTCATGGGGGGCCGCGAAGTCGAGATTCTCTGTGGCGGTACGCCTGTCGCAATCGAGCTTGCCGATATCGAGGCCACGATCGCCGAAGAGGTCTTTGCAGTTCCGGCCTTTGCGTCGGGCGGCTTTGTGTCTGGAAGCGCCGGCCGCATCGTCGGACGGGCACCTGCCACAGCTCGCGGTCGCACTGCCCTTGGGATCCTCTATGCGGCACTCATGACCTCGATGGGTTTCGATCTCCTCTCGTCCAGCAACGATATAATTGCCGACGGAGGACTGACCGCGAGCCCATCCTTTCTCGCTCTACTTGGGGCACTGCGGCCCAAGCAGCGCGTTCTCGTCAACCGCCTGCGCCAAGGTGCGGCCATGGGCGCCGCGTGTCTCGCCGTCCGTGGCACCAACGACAACCTGTTCGGCGACGTGCTCGAGCCGGCTCCGACGGGTGCGATCGCCGGGATCGAGGCTTATGCCGCCGCTTGGCGGCACCTCGTTCAGGCCGAGGCGGCCTGAACCATCGGTAAATGGAGCGCGCCATAGACTCCGGCACCAGTAAAGAGGATTCGGCTCGGACGCCTCCGGGATGGGATCGCCAGTCGCGGCCTCAAGGTAGTCAACTCGCACGACGTTCTCTGGGACCCGTTCACAGACGGGACAAGTCTCGCCGGAATGAAGCGAAAACACTCGGCACGTGTTGGTGAGGATGGCGTTATCGTGGCGCAATGCTCATTTCGAAAGGTTGGTAATTATGTTCGAGGGCCATTACCTGACCCTGCGCCATGACCCAGCGTCATCACTGCAGCCATTTTCCGACCTGACTGCGACGGCCGAAGCAAGTCTCGATACGCTGGGCAGGCGCACCGCCCGCTTGAAAGGCTAAAGGATGACGCCTGATGAAATCCCCCCAAGGCGAAGGAGAAAGATTGCTGAAGGATATCTTCATGATGTCGGAATGTCCGAGAATTTTGAGCCAGATAACTGATTGGCCAACTAGGATACTGCCATGACCACCACTTCTGTTGCGACGATCGCCGTGCTGGACATGGGCAAGACCAATGTGAAGCTCAGTGTATCCACCGCAGACGGACACATACTGGAAACGATTTCGACTCCGAATACCGTACGAGACGGCCCACCTTGGCGTCACAATGACCTCGAGGGCTTAGGCGACTGGACACTATCGGAACTTTCTGGCCTGTGCCGCCGGCATCCCGTCGCTCACATTATCGCTGCTGCCTATGGGTCAGGCGGTGTGCTCGTAGGCGATGATCCGGATAGCAAGGGGGGCGGGGCCATCCTGCCGATGATAGATTACGAGCAGCCTTTGCCCGACGGGCTCAACGACGACTATCTTCCGCTCGCCGGAAGTTTCTTCGATCGCGGCTCGGCCACTATGCAGGCCGCAGCCCACCAGGCTCGCCAGCTGTTCTGGATGCAGCGCGCCGAGCCACAACGCTTCGCCACGGCCCGCTGGTATCTTGGCCTGCCGCAATACTGGGCGTGGAAGTTCAGCGGCAGGGTCGCCGCCGAGACGAGTTTCCTAGGTGCACAGTCGCATTTGTGGAATGCGGTGGAACGCCGTTTCGCGCCTATTGTTGACCAGCAGGGGTGGCGCCACCTGATGCCGGAGTTTGCCAAAGCCTGGGCCGCACTCGGCACCCTTCGGCCGGAACTGACTCGCCGCTTCGGGCTGCCAGCAACTATTGACGTGCATACGGGCGTCCATGACAGCAGTGCCAACTTTTACCTTTATCAGGCAACGGGCGACGAGGACTTCACGGTGATTTCTACCGGCACTTGGATCGTTGCCTTAGCCGACCGGGTGCAACTCGACGCTCTCGATGAACGGCGCAATATGACCTGCAACAGCGACGTGTTCGGCCATCCACTGGGTGGCGCGCTGACCATGGCTGGACGTGAGTTCAGCCATGTGGCGGGCGAACAGCCCCACGGCGCGCTGGCCGATGTGGCCGTCGTTGAACGGATCATCGCGCGCGGCACCCTAGCTCTGCCGGCCTTCGGGATCGACAGCGGCCAGTTTCCGAGCGCAGCCGGGCATGGCCGTATCGTGGGTCCGCCGCCCGTAAGTGCCGCTGAGCGGCTGGGGCTTAGCGTTCTTTACATGGCGCTGCTGACCGTCACATGCGCTGATGCGCTGGGAGCGGGGCGGCGCGTGGTGCTGGATGGTTCCTACTTGCGCGATCCCCTGTATGCGAGGCTTGTCGCCGCTCTGAGGCCCGGCAGCGTGACGCTGTATAACTATGAAAGCTATGGAGTGGCGGCGGGGGCAGCGCTACTCTGCGGCCACGAAACGCGAAGAAACCCCATAAGTCTCACATTGGACGAACCTGCCGCACTTACGGGGTGCGCCGATCTTTCCGCTTACGCTACACGCTGGCTTGACTTATCACAGACCTTCGCCAACATGGAGTACTGACATGCCGAAAATCAGCCACCTTGCCGAACGTCGCGCCATCATCGACACCTGTCGCAAGATGAATACTGTCGGCATAAACCAAGTAACCGCGGGCAACGTCTCGCAGTGCCTAGCCGACGGTTTTGTAATCACGGCATCGTCCTTTCCTTAGTACTTGATGAAGCCAGAAGAAATCGTCGAGGTGGCTTGCGACGGTATCTATGTGGGTTTGTAACCTTTCTCCGATCGCATCGCAAAATAGCGCCGGCCACTACTCGTGCGCGTATCACGACTGAAGCAGTGACCAGCAATAAAAGTTTTCTCTAGCGCTGCGTCACCACACTTGTTTTCACTATTGAGATAGCTGAAGGCGAATTCTAGTCGTCTTGCGGGGTAGCCTGCGTCTCGTAACTGGTAAGCGCTTCAATTTGCGCTTCGGGAAAAACGGCCGGTACTGCAGCGGGTCCAGCAAATATTTCGTCGTTGGCCGCCGGCGGGTCCACTCTGGCGGTCAACTCAGCTTCAAGCTGGCGCAGCTGGGCTGCATGATCCTCTAGTTCAGCAGCGAGCTGCGGGTTCTGCTGGCGCAGTTGCGCGTAA